>Ga0209454_1004674_pt1 | contig 10304 bp, 6 predicted proteins | sample WorMetHERISLAND1_2_FD_187400 | JGI IMG/M metagenome (GOLD analysis project Ga0209454, IMG submission 187400) | Marine gutless worms symbiont microbial communities from Max Planck institute for Marine Microbiology, Germany - Olavius geniculatus... | ecosystem: Host-associated > Annelida >... | reverse complement strand
GTCTTACCAGAAAGCTAACAACAATGACAACAGAAAAAATTTAGAGAGCTGATGTCGGTGCTAGTTAAATGAGTACTGACAGTAAGAAAGAGTCAACAAACCTTCATCCTCATCATCAGTGAAAACCGGCTTTTGCTTGTCCACATCATGACTGTAGTAGCCATCATCAAACACTTTCTACAGTGAAACAAGACAGCTAAAAAAATTAAACATTAATAGTAGCTACAGAGCTTCACTGCTACACAAAACTACAGGTTGTTACTTGCTATCAGGTGAATGCAAACTGCCTTAACCCTAGCCAATTTACCTACCCCAGAGAGATAGAAGGCTGAGCTGACCTTAGTGGTTAGCTATATTTCACAGTGCATGACCTTAGTAACTCCTTGTTTTTCGATGCCTTACAACAACAGCAACAACAACAACTACTACTACAACTACTATCGTCCTAACTATTACCCATCATAACAGAAGAAGGAACATCAGCACAGCAGTCATACAATAGAATTAATTATAAATAACATAAACAGCAAGAAGATTATCACAAAATTGCAATAATCAGCAACATCAGAGAATTGGGTTGCAATGCAAACGTTCTAAATTGCATAAAAGACACTGCTTGTATAGTAAATTGCCTATGATTGTCTCATGACTAACAAACTGACTGATTACGAATAGAAACAAATGACAATGAGTGGCAATGCAAAAGAGAGAGAAAAGTGGAAAGTTGGTAGCAGCATCTGTGGCTGAAAACAACTAGATGACGACATCAGACATATCCTGCAACTTCTACCATCGAGACTAGTTAGCCTGGCCACAGAATGGAAACCTAAAGTTGGCAAGAGGAAGATTGAAAGACCCAAGAGAAAACAGTAGAGCTAGGAATAATCGATTCAAATCGGCAAGCCAAGCGAATTGATTCAAATCAATTCGACAGAGCGAACCAAACTCAAGTTTATTTTGATTAGACTCACCAATTTCCAAAAATATTAAAGCCAAGTTCTGTTGGCAAACTCGTGTTTCTGCGCGCTGATTGCACTAACTGCATGCGTGCGGTGCACATCACTTTCGTGATTTCACTTCACTATTGCTTTGTCACGACTCACAAGCTTTCGAAGGCACAACCAGTGACATTAAGTTAACTCTCTCTTCCTCGACGTGAATTTTTTTACTTACGAGTTGCAGTCAGTTCTTCTGGGTTGATCTACTGACGATGTTGCGATAGTGTGATAGTACGATAGTATAGGCCCAAACTGCAACCCAAAATTTATGAATCACCAGTGAACAGTGGCATCGTGTGCCAAAAAATAGGCAGGGCAAAAAGTTGCCATTTTTCTACAGACACTGCAAAGTTTCGACAGAATTCCGACAGAAAGTTGCAAATTTTCAACAGAAAAGATTATGGGTGCCCAACAATTAACTTTTTCTCCAGAATTTCTCCCCAAAATGAAGGTTTTCAGCCCCAAATTTGGCATTTTTGGACGAGCATTTTCCGATGAGAAAATCTTTGACAATTTTCTGACAGTCAAAAACTAAGGGTTCGCAACTGCCCCCAACGCCATCACTTGCCCTCTTGCCACGACGCCACAGCCAGTGAATCGAACTAAATCAAAATTCTTTCGAATCGATCCGATTTGTTATCAGCCGAATCACCCACCTCTAGGACATGGCAAGACACACTAAAAGAAAACCTGGAGGTGATGGGCATAGACTGAAGTGACAACTTGACAGCTGCCAGCGATCATGCCAACTGGAGATAAACCATCAACTAATGTTCTGCATAAAACAAAAAAAAACTATGGTAAGCCTAAATCTAAAACAAAGAACAGACTTGATTGACAGAGAGTAGAGATGACAATGAAACTTTCACATAGAATTCTTATTCTGACACCAGTTTGGAAAATGATTAAGCACAAATGTGGCAACTATACTAAAAACACATGCAACCTTCATCATCTCATCATGTTGACATTCATCAAAGTCTCCCTCAACGTCAGCCTGAGTGAAGCCGACCGCCGAGTCACCCGTCACGTCCTTCAGTCTCTCAATCTTGTCGAGAATCTCTCGCTTCTTCAAATTCTTCAGTCGTTTCAGCTCCTCACGACGCTTCTCTTGCTCCTGTGTGCGATGACAAAAACCAAGTGAGAAAAAAGTTAACATTTACGTAGAAAATAAGCAGTTTCTTTTAATTACACATAATAACTAGCCACATTATGCAGTGCTAATAAGAATGACTTCTACCAAAAGGTTCTGTCCATGACATGTTCATGTCCATGAACTGGAATTAAGTTAAAAACTAATGACGTTAACATTACTTACAAGTATCTTTCTTTCACGAACTGCCAATCTGGCCTTCATACGTCTAGAGTCTTTGTTTCTTAATGTCTCCGGAATAATGCGAGGATATGATTTTATCTAACACAAGCAGATATTGAGTTAGATTGATTCATACCATACTCACAATTCACCAACTATTTCTCCAAAATAGCTGCAATGAAAAACAATGATAGAATGGACAACTTCACTTTTTGACTTAGACTTTTGACTCAGACTTTTGCTCAGCCAAAGCTAAAGCTAGTCTAGACCAAAGTTTAGACCAAAACGATTAAAAATGGCGGAAAAAATGCAAAACCTAACAGGAAATAAATCAACCGGTCACGCTTAGACTTGTTTATTTAATTGCACTGCACACGCAAATGATGTAATTACGCAATGTCTTACGTCACTGTGTAAACAATGCAGCGTTTATTTTGGTACCAGACTGCTTTAATTTACTAAACTATCCATACATATAAAACTGTAAATAGTTGCCATGTTTTCGCTCAGCTAAAGTCAAAAGTTGAAGTGTATTCCGGCTCAGTGAAAGTTTAGCTCTAAGGGCTAAAGCTATCTCTTCCAGGAAAATCGAACCGACTTTAGCCATGTTAGTTCAGCCAAACTTTGGTCTAAGTTCCTACTTAGACCAAACTTTTGAAATCACTTCACTTTTTGACTTAAGTAAGTCCTTAGACCAAAGTTTAGGCTCAGCAAAAGTTTCAGCAAAAGTCTAAGTCAAAAAGTGAAGCCAACCAATGGACTGAATAATGTGTTAGCACTCTGTACATCACATTTGATGACTCAGTCGTAACAATGTCATAGGTGCTGGATGCTGATCTAAGCACTATCAGTGATTCAGATGAATTTTAAGCAGCAAACATACTCAACAGCATTAAACACTGAGACGTAGTTGCTTTTGATATAATTATTACGTTAAATAACACATTATGACAATGCACCAGGCAAAAAATGGCGAATGTTACTAATACGAAAGAGTGTTAACATGCTGTAAGAAAGACTAACTGCAGATTACACTCAATTTGCTGCTGTTGCTGTTGCTAGTACTCTATATTTCTATTTATCAGGCCGATGTTTCTTGAGTTACTCCAAATAGTGAGCCAGTGAGTGAGTAGGGTTTAACGTCCCACCTGACACATTACTCCGAATAATTCACTACCCTCTAGCATCCGCAGTTCTACCTCTGCAGACATTTTCCGTCGCCTCCTTAAAACTCACTACTTCCGGCAGGCCTACTGCTCCCCCTTGCGGCTCAGCCAAGTGCCTCAGATTCGGCCACTGGCTGACACTGGGAACTATGAATATGCAGTTGCTTACTTACTTACTTCCTTAATTAAACTTGAACCCCAATTAAGCTTACAACATTACTTTTGACTGTTAGCACCATTAACCAACTCACTGCGACAATGTACCAAAAGGAAGCTCATGTGAAATAAGGATATAACACAAAAAAATTAATAATAAGAATTTAAAGAAAATAAAGATGGATAGATCAACATGCAAAACTAACTATCTCAGCATCAGGTTCCTCAAAGCGGAAATTATACTTTTTCTCAAACTGATCTTGCTTGTCAAGTTCCTTTTCATCGTCTTCAAGCTGGCGCACAATTTCTTCATACGATGGAATTCTTAATGCAAACAGACACCATACAAAATACATCATGTACACAATCAATTCACTTTTAAAAAATCAACGATAAATTAACATTAACATTAACTTTGATTAGAAGCTACATTGTCATAATGTATCAGAACACATGATGTCACTAAAAACTGTTATCATTTACTCAGATAACAGCTACCACTAATGCATCGTAACTACTTTACACTGTTTTCTTGAATTAAACTTTTTAATCATCAACTATTAAAAACAATTAATCACATGATTAGTCGTTAATTTTCACAGCTCTAGTAACCAGTAAAACTATCAACTGATAAACAAAACCAAAAAGTGTTCATCACATAATAAATTTCATTTGTAAAAAAAATAAAACAAGCATCTATAGAAAATAACCAGTTTGAACACCCACTAAAGCAATGGTTAATACAAACATTATTACACAAAGAGCAAATTTAACAGCAAATCAAAACATAACATAAAGTAATTACTCTTCGTCTTCTTCCAGATACTCCTTATTCAGTAAGTAATCCCTCAGGAATCGTTCGCTTTCATCCAGTCCAGGGTCGGTCCAGTACTTGCGTAGAGGACTCTGCAAACGTAACAGAAAAAACAGATGCACGTATCACCACATTTCCACTACGCATTTTTTTTGTAGTATTTTGCGATAATTTTTGACTCCACAAGTTAGACAAACCACATTTTGGTATTCGACAACCACACTTCTTTCGTGGCCTGAAATCAACTGCCTAGTATGAATTCTTTATTTCAAAAGATGTGTTCAATGTGGTCGCAATGAAACCAAATGACCAAATTCCATTCTAAAAACAAAAGCAAAAAATAAATTCATCTCACTGACTGCACGTTATTAAAGGCTTCACAACAGTGAAGAGCTTTTCAGAAATTAATCACAGATAATGTACACATAAAAACATATTAATAACAATATAATAAACTGATAGCAGATTTATTTTAACAGATCATCTCTCTTTGAAAAATACAATCTAGCATACTAGATTTCCAGTTTTAGTGGTTTTGCAGTAGCCGTTTTCACCATTTGGAATACCCTTCCTATGAAATGTTTAAACACATGCAAGTGTCCTTCTGCATGCTGTTTTCACCATCAACTCAAAACTTTTCAATATAATCAAGCTTTTAGGCTATCTTAATTTCCATCTCACCTCTAGCACCTTAGATTTTGTGAGCTTGTCAACAACATGTGATATATAAATTTACTTACTCAGTTACTTACTAAGCAACACAAAACTTGCAAGTTTAAGAGCAAGAACAGCTGCAGTAGCGAATGGCAACAACTACCAACCAATTCGACTGCAAATGTTTTGTCCTTTGATAATGTTTGTTTCTGTCCCTTCAACCATTCCAAGTATTCCTCTTCTTCTTTCACCTGTGCCATCATTTACTAGTACCAATAATTTAACAATGCATTAGCAATAAACAATACAAAGAGAATGCACATGCAAGAAAAACATTCCACGGCAATCAGAGACAAAGATCAAATTATTTTGGTAAGTAATTAGGCAAAAAACATGGAACCACTGATTAGTGCTGCCCCCTGGTAAATTATAAATAGGCAATTGCAAGTTCTGGCTGGGGAAGGGAGTTCAACCCCTGGACATAGCCCATTCCCCTGCGGGTCAAAGACCTCATCTAACACAATAGGTGACTTCACTTTTTGACTTAGACTTTCACTGCACCTTTTCACTGAGCCAAAGCTAAATCTGAATGCTAAAGTCTGTACTTAGACCAAAGTTCAACTAAGCAATTAAAAATGGCAGAAAATAGGTAAACCTAACAGGAAATAAATCAACCAGTTACGCTTGGATTTGCTTACTTAATTGTGCCGCACATGCAAATGACGTAATTATGTAACATTTCATGTCATTGTGTAGCCATTATGGCATTTATTTCTGGTACCAGACTGCTTTAATTTACTAAACTATCCGTATGTATAGGACTGTAAATAGTCGCAACTCGCCATGTTTTCACTCAGCTAAAGTCAAAAGTCGAAGTGGATTCCGGCTCAGCAAAATCACTTCACTTTTTGATTTAAGTAGGTACTTAGACCGAAGTTTAGACTCAACGAAAGTCTCAGCGAAAGTCTAAGTCAAAAAATGAAGTCGCCCAATGTGTCACAGAACTCCAAAAGTGGACTTACCCAATGCCATCCAAATCCATCAAACTGTTCAATCAGGGGGGCACAAATGTGGCAGGCAACAGACAGAAGACTGACCATGCAACATAGAAATGGAGAGCTATACAGGGTGGGCCAAAAAATGGCACACAATTTTTATATGCCAATAACTTCATCAAATATTAACCAATTTTTAAAATCCTTTCAGTGGTGAAATCAGCAGAAAATTTGTAATAACATTAACACTAAAGATCCCACTACACCTTATAGGTGTCGTTACACTACCTTGTGAAATGTCACACATCGCACTCAAGCCGGTGACGACAATGACCAATTGCATGATCAACGTTGATTGAGCCTGACGTGTGGCTTCCAAACAGCCCAAATTTAAATCCTGTTGAGTGTTGATTATGCTGTTTGGGAAGCCCTGTAGCAGATGGTCTCTCAACGTTGACAATTAACGACAATTAACCAGCTGAAGCACTGAGTGGGGCAAACTGTTACAGCATTTGGGTGATCACGCCAAATGTTGGTAAGTGGTGTCACTGGTTTGAGTGTGTCATCCAGCAGCAAGGCGGACACATTAAACATATGATGTAAAAACTGCGAGATGTGACAGTTACTTTGAACAATAACTGAGACAGTAAACCGATTGCTTTCCATTGTTAATTTTTTAGAATGTTGTTACAGATATTGCCTTGTTTTCAATTGTTGCTTTTAAGACACTGATATTTCACTAAGTAGTGTAGTGACACACTTGAGGTGTGGTGGGATCTTTAGTGATAAGGTTATTACAAATTTTCAAGTGCTTCTGACAGTGAAAAAAATTAAAAATAGGTTAATATTTGATAAAGTTATTAGAGTATAAAAATTTAGAGACATTTTTTCGCCCACCCTGCAGGTGGAATCACTTGCATTACAGCGATTCTACCTACAATAAATGACACATACTTATAGATGATTAAAAATGGTTTATGCAAAAACAACGCAAAATAGTAGTGATTTGAAACTGTTATGAACAATTCTAGAAATAGTCACAGTGAAGATAATGAATTTTATTGATTACATGATGACGACAAGTGAGAAGCACCAACCAGCTCTTCTTTAGACTTGACTCTCAAACTTAGCAGATTATCTTCATTGTCATCAGGAACTTCGACATTCTTGAAACTGTCAATACGCAAAATGCCATAAACTTGACTGAAAAATACTACATCATATAACAGATGCACCAAAATATTCATTTTAATGCAGGGCTGTGACTCAAACTACATGAAATATTTGGATTAGTTAGACAAGCAAAATGTTATACTACACTGTGAGGCATAAAAAACACACCAAATTTTTTAATCATAACTATCATAACTTGAAGAAAAGCGATCCAATTTTAATAAGTTTTGGTATGAATATTCCTGATACAACTAGCTATCAAATGACTGTTTAGTTTCCCAACTCACCCATTGTCTGTTTCTGCACTATCTGGGGAAAGAAAACGAACAAAATATTGCATTTTTAACCACTTTGGTATTATTGCTCAATCAAAATAACACACAAAACACACATTTTGTCCATATGTTCATCGTTTTAGCTAATAGTTTCCATTTTTTACCTGCCTACAAAAATGTTTGTAATGTTGGCCCACAAACATGGGCTCGGCACGGAAACACTTTCTCCATTTATTGATAGCAGCATTGATAACGTTCTGCTCCAGACCAATCCAGACTTCACCAGTCGCTTCTTGAATTCATCAATATTCCTGAATGTTAGGCCCATTTAATAGATGTGCTGCTGCACAACAGTCAAACCTTGTAATTGATTGGCTGTTGGTGACCACATATCCGAAAAGATAAAATTTCATAAAGTTGTTTGTTGATCTTAATGCATGTTCTGTCTGTTCTGTTTTTCCCACGTAGTGCAGAAGCAAGTGCTGGGAGAAGTGGAAAACTAAACGGCCATTTTACGGTCAGTTGTGTCATGAATATGTGTACCAGAAATTATTAAAATTGGATAACCCTTCTTCAAGTGATGGTAAAAAAATTGGTGTGTTTTTTATGCCTCACAGTATATACAGTGCTCATAATTAATAACTTGACATTTTGAACATGTCATCAGTCATATGCAAGCAAAAACCCTAAATACATATTCAGCATTGTTCAATATAACAGCCTACTTATGTAACTGTGCAAAAAGCTCGGTGTGTGATGTACTGAAAAAGCAATAACAAGCTAAAAGTAGCAACAAAACACCAACGATAAAATGTTTCCATATCCACAGTGGTGCAATGTATCAAATATCAGTTACACTTTCAATACCAACACTGATGTTAACAGTTAACTCTACATTGCCTAATGTTGACACCAATGACGCCAGCACTAAATTATTGTTGGCATTACATCACCATGATCACATGGCACCTCAGGTTCAGCTTGCTGACTTTGCATGCTTTAGAAATTTTTATAAGTATATTATTATTATATAATAAAATTTAAAGCACCCCATTACCCAGACTACGGATGCATTAGAACATCAATACATCAATCCCAATATTTATAAAAAAAAGCAAGAAGACAAGCATGATGTTGCAAACCAGTGATATCTAGATGCAAGAAATTAGCCAGTTTGATACTACGTAGCATATGTGCGTATGACAGTGTTTTTCAACCTTTTTGCTGCAGCGGAACCCGACATAAGTGTCAAAAACCCTCACAGAACCCCATGGCATGGAATGATCCATGAGTCCAATGGCTTAGGCAAAGTGGAATTTTCAGGCTGTCTGGGGACTGATGTCCCCAGCAGAATCCAGAGGCAGAAAACCTGTAGGAGTTTGGGGCAAAACTCTGAAACGCTGACGATAAAGCAGCAGGCAAAAGACGTGTTTAATTTTACTGTATTAGATAATATAATTTAGCATTTTTATTTCACCCGTAACCAAAAACACTACAAGGCGGTCGTCAACGGCCCAAAAATTATCATTGAATCTGTTACAATTTTATGCCCACAGACAGCTCAGGAGGCCTGGACCACCAGCCAGTTGTGCTAATGGGCGAAGCTTTTTATATTTTTCAAGCAGGAAATGAAGGTTTCCAATAAATGGACACACGATTCCTTAACACTGACACTAATTAGTTAGCGTTCGGTGTTCACTGCAAATATTTTAACATTGTTAACAACAAGAACAACTAGAAATTTGGGGCAAAGCCCAACGTGAGTCTGCCCAGTGACCTAAGTCCGATTGGGGGAAATTAGAGGGGGGGTAAAGAAGAGGGGAGAATTTCCCCGGCATCAGTCATGTGGCCCGAACTCAAATGCATTGGCATACGCCGAACGCGCTTCGTCGACTTAGGGTAGGTCAACATTAGCGCTTATAACTTGGTTTGTAATAGACGGAATTTCAAAATTTTTTTGTTCAATGCAGAAAGGATCGCTCTCGTCAACGCCGTTTAGACTATGTCGTTATCTTCATCGGTTCCAGAGTTATTTGCACTCAAACTCGAAAGTTGTCGTAAATCGCACCGATTTTTGAACGTTTTTTGCCCTCCCAAATTTTAAGGGGGGCGGTGCCCCCAAAATTTGTGCTTGTGTTAACACTCCAATATAGATACACGTCAAGTGCCAAAGTTTCGTCAGGCTACACCCCCTAACTCTGAAGTTATAAGAGCTAATTTATTACATTTTAAGCCAATTTTTGACTCCCCTTTGAAAAAAAGCTGTAAGGGGGGGCCCCTGTTCCCGGTGGGGAGTGCGCTAGTAAGACTTGGTCATTCTCTAGCGCGTGTAAAAATATGGGGGCGCAGCACCCCCTAGGGGTCGAAATATGGTCTTCCGAAAAATGCGACTTAAAGTAGATCAACATTAACGCTTATAACTTGGTTCGTAGTGGACGGAATTTCACAAAATTTTTTTTTGTTCAACGCGGAATTAACCGTATTTGATAACGCCGTTTAGGTTATGTCGATATCTCTATCCAGTTTAGAGATATTCGCAGTCAAACTCGAAAGTTGTCGTAAAACGTACTAAATTTTGGACGTTTTTTGCCCTCCCAAATTTTAAGGGGGGCGGTGCCCCCAAATTTCGTACCTGCGTTAACACCCCAACCTAGAGCTGCGTCAAGTGCCAAAGTTTCGTTGAGCTACACCCCCTAACTCCGAAGTTATAAGCGCTAATTTATTGCATTTTAAGCCAATTTTTGACCCCACTTTGAAA
>Ga0209454_1004673_pt1 | contig 10304 bp, 8 predicted proteins | sample WorMetHERISLAND1_2_FD_187400 | JGI IMG/M metagenome (GOLD analysis project Ga0209454, IMG submission 187400) | Marine gutless worms symbiont microbial communities from Max Planck institute for Marine Microbiology, Germany - Olavius geniculatus... | ecosystem: Host-associated > Annelida >... | reverse complement strand
ATTGACAACTTGCAATATAGTTGTACTTCACTTAATTAAGGTGAAATGTTTGCCTGTTCTGTTATACGGCATAGAAGTGTGTCCGGTTAATTTATCTGATATGCGCTCGCTAGAGTTTACTGCAAGGCGCGTTTTGATAAAATTGTTTCATACGTATAACTATGCTATAATTGACAGCTGTATGTCGCTGTTTGGTCTCTCTGTTAGTGAACTTGCTGGTCAGCCTGTGCATAGATTTTTTGTTTAAATTTAACATGCTGGACAATATATTATGTAAGGTGTGCCAGCTATAGTGTAATGTTTATTAGGTCCAATTGGGACTGTGGTAACTCTTTACGTGTAGGCCTATTTGTCATGCGTATGCATTAGTGTTTTTTTCTTTTGTTCTTTGTTTATTTTTTGTTTGTTTGTGATGCTATCGAATTTTTTCGATGAATAAAGTTGATTAATATAAAACCTGCTAATGTATTTATCAGGTGTTGTACTTTGTTAATGCAACCAGGTGTTGTACGTGGCGGCGACGCGCAGCACGGTGGGTCTGCCGGCGTACCGTGACATCGTTCCCAGCGTCAGTCTCCGCAACCTGGACGACCTTGCCCTAGTCTCTGACGACATCCTCACTCCGTCCCGCCTAGACGTCGAGGTCCAGCAACGAGACGTCTTCCGAGTCGACTTCATCGCAGGTTTTTTGAATAAATTACTCGGTTGTACGGTATATAAAAAGAAGTAAAAGGTTTATACTGCGCAAGGCCGGTAGCCACAGTATAGAGGAGCTCATCCCTCTGCGATATTTTTGAGCCAGAGAGTACAACTCGAGATTGCATACATCTCTGTTGGGTCAACAGAGACTCCCTGTTACCTCCGCACGTTGTGCTACTCATTTTATCGACCAATATGGTGGAAGGGCTGCGTCAAATCTGACAGGATTTAAACCCGCGACTTTTTGATCCAAGGCACACCAACTAAGCTATTCCGCCAATGCTAATTACTGTCACATGTTAAAATATCTTTTCCAACCTTGTTTTTAAGTTTGGCTTTTCGACGTTACGCCTTCTTCAGAAATGAGTGTCGACTCTTGTCCGTGGAGTGTCATTTGGATGGAAACGAGCTGGATCACGGAGAAGGAGCTTGTCATAGCTGGACGGCAGAAATTATGACCCTGTGTCACAGTTCATGCATATGCAAATCGCGATGGCTTTTTTGATCCATTTGGTCCTGCGGTCTGATTCGTGCCATACCATTTTTACTCGATCACAGTCTATCACATGGTTTTTAGCCGATCGTACTTAGTAACGATCGAGCTTATGGTATGTCGTCTGTCCGTCGACGTCCGTCTGTCGTCTGTAACGGATGTATTGTGGCTAAGCGGTAGGTCTTAGGGGAAACATATCACACGAATAATTAGCCCTGTGCCTTAAACCTACGCTTGCAAAAGTTCAACGATCTAGTGCAAAGGGAACGTTTTCAAATTAGGGGTTGAATGGAGGGGGTAGGAAAAATGTACGTTTTCAACAGAAAACTGGCCACATCTCGGGAACGGTGTAGATACGGCTAATGTTACTGTTAATCACTAATAGGGAGTGGCATACGCCTTTTTAGATGAAATGAAAATCATCGACCTTGGATGACGTTGAAGGTCACTGACAACCAGTGCTGTCGGCTGTCATAGCGACAGCTGGGCTTTTTGTCTCTTGTTGCATAATGTGTGATGGTAGACTTGTTTTGCTGTTTCTCTGCTAACGTTTTGCTTTGTCTGGTTAATTTCATCGCAGGGTTTTCGTCGCACGGGTTCAGTTACTTCCTGACGGTGCAGCGAGCCTCGGCCGTGGCCGATGCGGACCAGCACGTCACCCGTGCTGCCCGCGTCTGTCAGGGAGACAGTTCGATGGCATCCTATGTAGAGGTCCCTCTTCGCTGTCGGAGCTCCGCCGCCGCAGGTAAAGGTAAACAAACCGAATTTCGTTCTCGTGTCTGAGTTGTGAAAAATCAGCCGCGGACGGGTTGGATTTTCGACCGTTGGAGTCTGACCAAAATCGTTATGTAAATCGTATGGCTGACAGCCTCCCCAGTACGTAATTTGGTTAAAGGTTGAAAAAACGGTTGGGGTTGATTTAACCTCCCAACCCTCCCGGCAATTCACACACTGTAATAGACTTATAGATTAAAGCGGTAACCTAATTAATTGTACGAATTCGTCGGCAGGTATACTGCCTTTATTTTGATATAGAGTCGTTCCGAAAGAGGCATCAGCGGTTGCCAGAACGTCAACAGTCGATATCAATATAAAGATTGCGTACGGATGAATTTGTATAATTTATTGGTTTTCTTTTCTTTTTCGGCGCTGAAAATGATTTTGCGTTTTCGGTTTTCGTTTTTAGTGCAGACATTCATAACAAAAAGGCCAAAATTCGCATTATTGAAGCAGCGGTCGTTGACCAATCCATTTCAGTTGTAGGTTCTTGACAGATAGTGGTTAGTGGACGTATTGGATGTGGTCTGAGATAGATAATTTTGGATGTCTCTGCCGCTGCAATCCGCTCGCATCCCTCGCTTGGAATTGCAGCCATTTTATTGCCTTGGAGCCAGCGACCGTCAAATATCTGTCGGCTCTGCTGCAAGACATGCGTCGCCAGCGAGCATCTTAATGCCGCCGTACGGCAGCTGTATTTCAGACCCGATAAGGCGAAATGCAGCAACTGCTATTTCTTTCATAAAAGATTTGACGACAGTATTTAATTTCGGACTGAACTGAACATTAGCAACACTGATGGCAGGGATGTGGTCTCGGTCGAGACGTTTCGGTCTCGAGACGTACTAACGTCTCGTCTCGGTCTGGACTCGGACGAAATCCTCAACGTCTCGGTCTCGTCTCGGTCTCGGAGCAATATGTCTCGGTCTCGGCCCAGTAGATCTCGTCTCGGGTCTCGGGCCATTGCGTCTCGTCGAGACGTTTTGTGCAGGCGCACGCCATGCATACTGTACAGCTGCAGTTAGAGTGGTACTAACCAGCTTGACATTTTGTGGCTTAGACATATTCGTTTCCAGTGTTTTTACTCTTTCATTTACTTATTTGTCATAAAGCAGAATTATGTGATGCCATTCTTTTTCTGTCAAAAAATAATTTAGTCGCAATGAAGATGTAGTGTATTATGTCAGAATGTATACTCTCAGCCAAATGTACAGGGTGGTCCAAAAAAACGGACCCCCAGTTTTAGTTTTGGGATAACTTCGGTAATTCAGCACCGATTTTAACCATTCTTTCACTGTTACAAGCAGAAATTTATGGCGCGTAAACTTGAAGTTCTTCCACCCACCGCACCTTTATTGTGTGACCACATTACCTAGCAAAACAAACACTGTCAAAGCTACAGTGGTCTCGGAGAACAGGCAACACATAAAGATATCAATTTCGTAGCATAGAATAGTTAAGCTTACTTACTTATTCGCAGTAGTGCCTTGTGACGTCATTGTTACGTCATATTGTGTTTATTTACGTTGTTTACCACAAGGACATTCTTGGTTTACTAGTAATAATTTTTAGAATAAATCGTTTGATATGGGCAGAATAACAAAGGATGATCGCTGTTTGATTATGGGCTTACGAACTGAGAACTGTTTTGCTAGGTAATGTGGTCACACAAAAAAGGTGCGGTGGGTAGAAGAACTTCACGTTTTCGCGCCATAAATTTCTGCTTGTAACAGTGAAAGAATGGTTATAATCGGTGCTGAATTACCGAAGTTATCCCAAAAATAAAACTGGGTATCCGTTTTTTGGACCACCCTGTATACTTTCTGTATTCGAGCACAGTTTAATGAAAGTCTGTACAGTCGGTCGTTAAATACAGTGTAGCCTGGAATTCCGGATAACAAAGCACCCGAGCAATGCATCCGAGATCGTGCTCGTTTTCGCCTTTCAGCTGTCCGATTGACGTATCGTGCTAATTACACCCCGAGACAACAAGCACTTGACACAGACTTCCACGGCAATGCTTCCGATGAAACACTCTATACGAGGAAGCACGAAAGATATTATCCTGGCCACAAAATACGTAGGCCAGGGATCGGCGCCGTTTGTCATTTGCTCAACATTTACGCATCACCCGGTGTAAACTACTGAATTATGCAAACCCGAATTATCACACCCATGTTCATCTGTCACTGAGTCGCTTTTCTGCAGACGTAAAATATAAGGCTTACACGTTTGTTCATTGTCTTTTGCAATTATGCACATAAACGTTCGAAAAAAACTAACTTAGGCCTATTACACCACAAGACCAATTTAAAATATCAAGGCTATAGGCCCAAAGCCAAAAAATTGTCCTCGAAAATAAAAACCTTGACCATTACGTTGAAACCACTGCGTCTGCTAAGATTCATCCAGAACTGATGCACAGATCCATGCACATTTAATCGCAAAATGCAACGTGTTTGTTGTAATTGTATTAAGCGCGGATAAGCCTAAATATAAACGTTATTTTAAATAGTGTTTCCCCCCCAAAATTAAATCCGATTGGCTATTTTTAAGATAAGTGCGAATCTTCGGCGAAAGCTCAGGCTATGCTTAGTGATGCCGTCAATTTCAGCGGCTATGATGGCTTCTCCGGACTGAGCAAATGTAGGAAACGAGCGACAGGACAGTCCCAGCCCGCAAATGTAAAGCAAAGTCCTCTCCGAATTATACAGCCCATATACGATGGCGCTGATCTCCGTTTCCTGAGCCAGACACCAGTTTACACTGCAAGACCACGGATACGGGGCTAGTGTCCCAGCCCGCAAATAGCAGCGCGTAATTGCATAGGATATTTGCCTACGCGTCGCATTCGTCCGGCGAAAATCGTTTCCTAATCGGAGGAAAACTTCCGCACGGCCGAACACTGAGCAGCGTATAAAAAGTCGTCCTAAGGTCATTGTTACACGCACGACATTCAAATAGTTTTCGCTGTCTTACTCGATCGTAAGTTTGCTGGGTCGGATTGACCAACAGCGAAGCGACGATGCATACAACTATGGGCGCCCTATGTGCACCGACACTGTTGTCGGGGCGACCCTCCCCCATGTCCAAAGGCTTGTGGGGGCAACGCTCTACGCACTTTTCATTGCGAGATTTTTACAACCGTAGAACGAGCCATTTTTTGCAATTTGCCATTTTATGCATTTACACTAAACAGCAAGAAATGAAAGCGACATAAATTGCAATGTTTTGGCCTCGAAATGGCGTTTGGCAGTCTGGCTTGCACAATGACAGTTTTATTCTATGTCTTTACTGGACTCGGACGCACAGTGACTCTCGCTTTCGTGTGCCTTAAAAATAACATCCTGTTTCTAGTAATACTACTACCCTTATTACCACCACCACCACAACTACTACTACTACTACTACTGCTAAAGAATCTTAGAGCAACCCCCTGCTGATTTCACAGCTGGATTCAGAACTGGGGTGAAAAAAGGAGAGGCTAAAAGATAGAAGTATAAAATAGAGAGAAAGAAAAACAAAAGGTGAATCGAAAGGTCGGATCGGTCGCTCCCACAATGATTCTTGGACAGTCGACGCCCGTGCTGTAAACCCACATCGGTGTCGTCGTTACGATGTGCGTATATATCGTATGCCATTACGACGCCGGCATTCCAGTCCAGTTCGTTCTCGAATGCATGTAGGCTTATTTATGTATGTATGTAGAAATCGCATTGTTAATGACACACGACAGACAAACAGACAGACAGACAGTCGGTGAGGCGTAATAGTTTGAAATAAGCGCATAGTCACATGGTCCAGAATATGCTACTTGCAATAGTAGCTATAGACCAATACAGGGTTGGCTAAAAAGTGACAGTCCTTTGGTATTTGAGTTTTATATTTTGTTACATTTATTACGTTTACAATAATCGTTAACCCACGTATCATTTTATCAAAATAAAATTGTCCTTACTTTGTCGATTTAAACACATTTTGTTTTTATGCGATTACATTAGAATTTCGTACGATGGTCAGATCAACTAACGACGATCGAACTTTGCATGTTCGATTCACAACATGAGTGTGAAGAAACACTAAAATTCCGAAATTATGCAAAAAAACGTTTTCAAATGAATGAGCATGCACATTTCACTAGTGAGTTAATCATGACAGGTGTCAAAATTGTTTAAACGGTAAAAATATCTGGTGTTTTACAGTTTATTTGACGTCATTTTAACGTCGATAAAGAGTATTGTTTTTGGCCTAGCCGACATTATATGTACGGCATTTATTTACCAAAAGCATGTTGCTAGTGACAAAAATATAGATACAAAAAATTACAAATTACACAATTTAAAATAGCACACATTATAATATCAGTTTGTCAGTGGGGCCCCTAAGCTTATCGGCCTACATTGAAAATAATTCAAGCACAAGAAGAAGGTACCGCTTGCGGCAACCGATGTGGTATGATACGATGAACGATTCGGACTGAAAAACTGACCGGCGAGCTAACGCTTATGAAACACGACAGACATGCCAGTGAGGTATGATCAGGGAGATGACCGTTGCGTCACCATTACGACGCTATCTGCGCTAGTATATCATAGGCCTCATCAGTTTCATCACGGCCTAGGCAGATGACGAATGGCGAGAGCTGATCTGTCATAAGGGGGGTCAGCTTATTCTACCCAACAAAGACTAACACATACGGACGAAAAAAACTGAAAACGAAAGCCGAATGCATAGAAGTAGGCTACCCTTTTATGACATTACATTGTAGACAAAGTGGCAAAGTACGGTAAGTTAATTGAAAAGTAGTTGCAAAGTACTGTTAACAAACACCGTAGTATGTCTCAGTTTAACTAGTGTTTTGAAAACTACTTCGCTTAACTACTGCAAAGTAATTAAAACAGTAGTAATTGTAGTTAAACTAAACGTACGTATGCGGTTGACGCCCATCACTGTCTGCAAGGGCAAAGACAAAATTGTAAACGTGAAACCATTTTGTCCAATCTGAAGTAAGCAAACGCTGCAACCGATTTGGGCGAAATTGAAAAACGTTTTCGCTATACTATAATACGGCATCGATGCCAGTTACTTCTGGCTAAAGTAATAGTTTAAGGGATGGACATTGGATAATGAGGCCACTTAATCTCGTACGTAGCCTACAGCGGCTGCTTCTGTCAGTTTAGGATTAGTGGCGAAGACGAACGCATACGCTGCTATAGGCTTGTGTTTAATTGGGATTTGAGCAGTGTGCAGTGAGCGGAAGCCATTTTCACTTTTTTTCGCGAGAAAGTGACGCAACCAGAACTATTTTACTTAAATCCACATAAAAATGCTCACAGTTTCATCTGCTACTTAGCGTACAATAGTATAGCTGTGTTTAAAACATTTTGTGTTTACCTGCAATTTTTTTTCTCTCTGAAACTCTGCACGTCTCCAGCACAAGCTAACGATGTTTGTAATGTGTTTTACGTTAATTTTCCTAGCCGATAAAATTACCAAAATTTAATAAGATGTGCATCGAATTCTACACAAAACGCAAAACATGCAAAAATCCCCAAAAAACGATGTCATACAAATTTCAGGGCGATCTTACTTTGAAGCGTTTTAAGATGTGTTTGCTACACCGCAAACAAAAAATTGCTACTTAACAGCACTCTAGCTTCACAAAGTAGTGTAGCGACGCATTTTAAATGTGGCGGTATTTTAAACAACAGGTTTCTCGCATTTTTTTCGCAAAATGTGCTAGTAAAAATTGGAAATCAGTCGAGAAAAAGTTATCGATGTAAGCCTGGTGTAAGTTTAATATTTTACAGCACGCTGAAACACAGTGTAGCACTGCGACATGTTGAAAACTAAAATAAGGTGCATTCATACACTCAACAATGCTAAGCCTACGGCATGATGATGAGAGTATAAAAACAGGTTTACACTAAATTACACCACAAAACACTACGTTTCCATAAAACGTCGCGTGTTTGTATCTAAATTTGTTTTATAGACGGTTCTTCTACTTTGCTGCGAATAAAATGAAATAATCCGCGAATTCTGTGCTATGTCTATGCTGCAGGCTGTGCAGATAACGGAGAAAGGTCGTAAGCAGTGTTACCACCAAAAATTGTAAAAAAAAACAAATTTTCCGACGCAAACGACCAGAAAATGAACAAATACAAATATATTATTAACATCGACAATTTTTGTTTCAACCTGTTTTAGCGTCGTTTATCATTCAAGAAAGTGAACAATTTCAACACGCTGAACGTTGAACACCATTTGTGTACTAAATTTGTAGACCTACTATTATCAGCAAGACGACTTCACCACAATAAATCCGCAAGAATTGTGCTTACTAAAAATTGCACGGCTACTATAATCAAGTTTTCATTTTCACTTGCCAAACAATAAGCGGGGAATTATGAATACCGGTACCTCAGTTAATGAGTTATTATAACGCAAAATAAATATCATTTATTACAAATGGTTTCAAATACCACAAAGGTCGGCGTTTTAAGAAAATGTGAACGGATTGCAGCCAAAAACGTGACATCATGCGACAAACAAATTATTGCACATTTGGCGAAAATGCCCAGACACCCAAACGACCACAAAAACCAAAGATCTAGTGGAAAAATCTAAACATGGCAACATTGGTCATAGCTGATAGAGAGCAGAGCCACCATAGAGGCGCGTGCCCGTTACCGCTTCTTTTATAGCCAGAAACACGATGACATGAATGGCGACTCGATATGATCAACGGTCGTCCGGTAATAATAAATTAATAATATATTGATAGGAGCGCTTTATCAATGAGTCTATTGACACCAGCGATTGGCCTACTATCTGACAATAAACAGCCGTACCGCTATAGCCGACGATTCCCGTAATGTCCAGATACAGTACAGTACAGCGCCGACAAACCGTTTCTAAAGTAACGATAAACTAATGAAAAAGGCAGCATAATCATTGTTAGAGAAGTTTTAATAACGTCCTCTTTATGCGCGATAATATGTTGTGTTTACAGTGTTTTAATATAACTGGCGTGTTCAATGCAGTTTTGATTTATATCTTGATAAATCTTGCGATATTTTTTCTCATATATACGCAACTACTGGTATTCGTCTTGTCTATTTGCCGTTATATGGTCGTTGTTAACGATTTCCATCTATTTTCAGGTTAAACTTAAGCAACGAAGCGATATTTATGTCAGCGGTGCAAAATGTAACAACAGCGATATGTTCTCGCTATCTTACCGTATTTGTGGACTTTGTTTTATTAACGAAACATTTACTATACTGCACGTACGGTGCGATAGCTGCAGCGACAGTGCAGAGCAACTTGCAGCAACTGCAAATGCGTTAAGGGCTGAAAATTTCAGTGCTACCGGTTAAAGTCAGCAAAACAGTAGGCACGCGGGGGGAGGCGAAATTTTAAGGTCTTCAAATGTCATGCCGTGTGCTGTTATTACTCAAACGCCTACGCAATGCAGGCTTCATTAATATTTACAATATTTGGCTCAAATTTGCGCAGTTGCTGCAACAATCGTAAATCGCGTCGCACACAATGCATCGGCCGTCGCTAGCAGTAGCCGACAGTAGGATTGCCAAATATCATAAGCAGAATCGTCACAGAGGGATCTAACGTGGCCTCAATATCAAACGCTATTTCCAGGACCAATCCGGTAAAACGTCAGGTCAATTAACGTTTCTATAATAAAACAATTTTGGTCAGAGCGTAACAAAAAGAATTCTGGTAGGCTACTCGTTTATCACCGACGGCCACTGGGCACATCTATCTAAATGCTTTGTTGGACAAAAAATGAAAAAAAACAAAAAGTTTCATTTTGCAAGACAGCTACAAACTACCGACGGAGAAGATTATGGGTGCTCAAAATTTTAATTTTCTCCCTAACTTCCCACAAATAAATTTTTTAGCTCAAAATGTTGTATTTTTGAAAAAATTTCCAACAAAGTAAAATTGCAAGGGAAAAGCAATGTGGAGGAATGGCCCCTGCCCTTGTCACGACGCCATCAGTCACACTGGCTTACCTGCAGGTGCTATTTTTGTACGTTCGCGTTACGGGAGTTTGGCCGTCAAAGCTTGTTTGCTCTATTTATGAGTGTTGACGTTCCAGATAATGCAGCGGATAATACATAGTACAGCGTGAAGAAGACAGATTACACGCATCCATGGGGGCGTTCCGAGCCGCGGGATTTCACTCACTCACTCACTGGACCGCTTGACCGGCGACGGGTCGTTGCGCCCTCCAGACTTCACGATCACCGGCCATATCCCAGGCGGCAGCTGCAGTAAGCCCGACGTCGATCTCCAGCTGGCGGATCCA
>Ga0209454_1004668_pt1 | contig 10308 bp, 7 predicted proteins | sample WorMetHERISLAND1_2_FD_187400 | JGI IMG/M metagenome (GOLD analysis project Ga0209454, IMG submission 187400) | Marine gutless worms symbiont microbial communities from Max Planck institute for Marine Microbiology, Germany - Olavius geniculatus... | ecosystem: Host-associated > Annelida >... | reverse complement strand
CCCTGCCCCTTTGCAACCTTCAAATGTTGGAGACACCAATTTTAACAACAGCAACATGATACACAAGCAATGATGAATCATTCAGCGTCACAAACAAAAGTGCTGTAGTTTGCTAGCCATTTTCTACAACAGTGTGAAAGAAAACAGTGAGTGGCAACATGCTATGCGGCCGTCTGCATCTCAGGTACTGATAGTAATTTAGGTCAAGAAATATATCATTTTCTCGAGGTTTCTGACGTCCAGTGACTTTGATCGTTGACCTTAAAAGTGAAAATTGAAATATCAGTTACTCCTGTTAAGGGGAAAATTGACATCATTTTGGATTTTTCTCTACCTTTTTGGTTGCTAGTAATGAACCCATAATGCCACCACAGCTACACAACAACTTTTTATGTTGTTTATTATCTATGCCAATCAGCACGACCTGGACTCACTTCAAGCCTAATAAGTTACAGCTGACGTTAGCGAAAACAAACCATACTCAAGCATGGTTCCTACTACTTTGCAGAATTCATTTTCCCTGACTTTCCAGGACATAATGAGTCGTTTTTCCTGACTAATTTGTTCACGCATAATACCAATGTTGGCTTTCAATCGCACTAGAAACAAAGGCGGTGAAACAAATTGCAAAATTAATTTTGTGAATCCGGACCAATTTTACAATAAAGGAACACAACCGCCATTAGCGCCACCAAGCGAATGTTTTTGCTACAAGGCTCCCTGTTACCTGTTGCGTTACCTGTGCAAAAAACCAATGCAATCTTAACTTTTGACCAATGACCTTGATATTCAATAGGCTTGTTGGAAGTGCCAATGTACATGTTCAAGCAAAATCTCATCAAGCTAAGTGCAACGGTTCACGAGTTATCGTGATAACAGAGCCTCAATGCCAAATAAAATACTGCCATCGCAAACAGTAATAACTTTATAACTCAATATTAATGGAATGACAGCATTCTAATACAACAACTAATTACACAGCATATGCTGACTGCTGGGCAATGGACGTGGTCGTGGTTTGATTATGTAAAAGATGAAACGAAGAACTGTGACTTGTGCCAGAGAGAGACACGACTGCTAAACAGGTGAACAATAAACGGACAGACACTCAGCATGTTCAGAGTCAAGGGGGGGTAACACCAACCTCAAGCAGAAAGCAGGTACAAGACATCAGTGCTAAGTTTCAATGTGAGATAGCTAGAAATGGCAAAGTCAAAAAATCGGAATTTTACCCCCCCCCAATTTTTTTTGGAAGGTGGGATGAACAGAGGGATGGACAACCGCAAAACAATCACAAATGATAATAATGATAATAATAATATTCAACACACTGCTTTCAGTACTCTCCTGTGAACAATAAACACTGTGCTGTGATTGGCTATGACAAACAGCTGGTCCTAAGCTCTGACTGGCTGGCTGTTCAGTCCGCCCAATCACTGAGTACGCAGCTGGTAGTCGCCATTCTGTGTGATATATCGGACCCACGGCAAAGCCTGGTAGCCACTCTTTTCTATTATCTTCAGGTAACGCACCTAAAACATGTATTTAAACACAAAACTGCTTAGTGCTTACTAACTTACTAACTCAGCCTATTTCCGCAGATTAGGTTTCCTGGATTAAGTAGCTCCAAATCGGTGACTCTGAAGGGTCAATGTCAACAGTAAGTTGAGGGTGGGGGGAAATCCACTGCTCCAAATCTGAAGCAAAGTTGTGAGAGAATGCTGATACTGAAGGATACAGAATACCGTGAAATAGCAACACAATTGCAATCACACACAGGCTAACCCAAAGTAATATATGATACAATACAACAAAGACTAGCACTTGAAATGTGACAAAAAAGCTTGTCAGTTTAATCTACCACATACCGGTAAACTAAAAAGTTCACTGTTTTAAATGGAAATAAAATTAGAGAAACTGGAATGAAAGCGCAGTAATGGAAAACATAAAATTAGTTTATTTCACCTTGAAAACAACATCAGCTTATACAACAGCCGAATTTTGCTGAAATATTTTGAATTAGCATTCTTTCAGCTACAGCTGCCAAAATTTCCTTCAAAATGACTGATTCAACTGAGATATAGGCATGGTAAAAAGAAACATTGAGAGTGATCACTATAGTTAATACAGTGTAACAATGTACCTGAATGCCAGACACAGTGAAGTAGGGGATCTCAAATCTGACGTGTATGGGTGGCCGACCCTCTGTGTCATCCGCCACTACGCTCGGCAGACCAAAATGTGCTCTCATGAGAAAATCTTTGCCCCCGGGGAAAGACTTGATCGTCCACACGACAGAGTTTGTCTCCGGTGAGTACTTGCATGACCCGGCGGTCGTCTTGAACTTAGGAGAGTCTGCATCGACAGGAACTGGGACAATGATCTCGACGTTGTTAGCTGTTGACCGACGCTTGAACTGTGACTTAGCCTACAGACCACACACAGACAGACAGACAGATGAAAACAAACAGAAATCAACAAAGAGAATGACAATGATTAAAACATTCTCAGCCATCAAACGACGCTTAAACTGTGACTTAGCCTTCAGACAAAGACAGACGTAGAGATAGACAAATGGACAGACAGAGAGGCGAACAGACCGACACATGACGAAATTAATCAACAAATAAATCAGCCAACCAACTGATCACAATTGCCTCCATAGCAGAGCTATATGCATTATGCAAGACAAAACAGCTAGGCGGGTAAGTCTAATGGATGCTAGTTAAGATGATGAGCTCTGAACCTTTATAATCAGCACAGCATTAACCTTCTACAAAAACGTGGCAAACCAGCTACGCCTACCCTACGGAACATTCACACCAATTTTGGTTTTTCCACACCTTTCCATTTTCCAGTTAAGATCTAGGAGCCTGTATGGGGCAGATGAATGCACAGGCAACACCTGTAATGCTGCCTATAAGGAAGACCACTGTAGCAGAAGCCAAAGCCTGAAATCATCTTCTGGTATAACTTGCATCTAATGGGAGTCAACTCAACTTGATTTGCAAGTTAAAAATTGTCAGAAAATAGACGGAATTGCATTTTGCAGCTCTACGTGCTTCTGCCTATTCCTACACATTTCTTCACAGCGTAGTCTGTCATCTGTCTGTTGTCTGTCACATTCACGCACCCTGCTTAAACCATTTGACATATTTTGATGCCACTTGGCAGGTATATTTGTGGGGTGGGGTCCAACGACAGACTGTGTCAGATAAGGGTCCTGATATCCACATGGAAAGCAGGGATTTCAGAGTCAAATTGAACCCAGCCAAAACAGGCACTTGCGAATTGCTGATGCCACCTGGCTGATAAAACAGAGAAGCTGCACGGACAGTGATTCTGCCTTTTATCAAATTAGTTAGGTCAATGCTATGACTAATACCTTGATCATGTACTCAACACGGCTGTGAGCGTGCCTTTCAATGACAGATTCAACCCAGATCAATGGCTTGACATGCGTATTCAGTCGGTATGACATCAGTTCAAACTCCCCATCTGGTGGAATAAATGAGATTGTTCGGTCATTGTCAAATCTTGACAGCCGGACACATTGGTGAAATTTTACATCTTCCAGCTCCACAGATTTGCTTTTCCCACGACCAGTGCTCTCAAACAGCACCTAAGGTACACACAGATTACTACCAGTAATATAACACCCACCAACTACAACAACTACTCCTATGACTATTAACTAATAAAAATTACTAGTTTAGTAGTTACAGTAGTAGTAGTAGTTGATGTCTGCAGTAATCTCTTTATAGTAGTAATCTCGCTCAGATTTGATCTTTCCACAACTAGTACTCTCGAACAACACCAGAAAAATAACTACTACAACACCTACAGATTATTACTACTACAACTGTTCTGCCACTACTAACCTTGTCGTTAAGTCCCAGTCGTAGCTCGGGCATTCCGGATAAGTAAACTCTCATCTTGATGGCGCCAACAATCTCACTTCGCAACACATTTCCGCTGGCACTCACAAGTAAATTGACAGATTCCACAACATCCAAGAACACTTCGTTCTTGCGGTACTTCAAACCCTCGGACCTCCATGACACGGCATTCGTCACCGCCATCGGAGGCTTGGGAGCAATCTCTAGTTTGTGACCCTCCTGAGTTATGTATTCCTGTAAGATCTTGCTGTCCGTCACCTGTCACATGACATCCACACAACAAATCCAGTTCTACAGTTTCTGATATCAAACATAAGAACGAACCACAGTCACTGTGGCACAATAAGCGATGAACCAGGAAATTTTATGGTTCACCAGGTATACTGCAACTGCAATCATTCTGCACTAAAAACTAGTTTAATGTGTCGATTATTGCATTTTGAGATATGGTAGTTCAAAATACTGATCCAGAAGCCTTTTGACACAAATGCAGCATATAATTTCACTGACAGTCCCGTTATATTTTACAACTGTAGTAATCCTACTAAATGCACTGTTACATGTCCAAGAGATCCATCACAAAGTAGAATACTACATACAATACCCATATTTATTCATACCTGTGGATATCCAAAGTCCATAAGTTCGTCGAGAAGTTCATAGATGATGACAAAGTTATCACGAATACTTTCCTCTTCCAGCTCTTTGAAGTACTCCGTAAACACCTGCATGCATAAAGGCACCGCAAAACATTCAAATACAATCAACAACTACCGCAATTACAACAGCTATTACTATAATAATTACCGTATAATTTACAACAACAACTCTACATACTAGAGGTCACCATGTGCAATCACATTCATTAGTGCTAAATTGGTGATCCTACACACCTCACTTAATTCTTCATAACCTATCAGCAGTAGGCAGCCAAAGTACTCAAGTTAAATTTTTAGAACAAATACAATAACAACAATTAAACCCAATTAAATGAATAATGCAGATTACTACATCGATGTTTGCCCCGCTACAATACAAGCTATTTTTGGTAATATAAAGCAGACAAACCTAAAAATTAATGAATGCATAAATTTATTTGTCACAAAGTCCTACACAGCATACAGCACAATGCATACAGCACAATGTTGTCAGTAATTACAATTTTAACGAAGCATATTAACATGATGTAATAACCTCTGCTAGTAGTTAGATGCAGTTTGAAACAAAACAACAAAAAGATACAAAACCTGTACAACTTTGTGAAGAAACTGGAAGACCATGGCAACATTAGCATTCTTCTTGGTGACAGACACCAGGTAGAGATTATTGTACTTGATGAATGAGAACGTGACACCTCCATGTTGAATGATTGGCGTAATGTTGCCCTCCTCCTCCCGGTCCATCACCAACGGCATGAACTTGTCAATGATACCCATGTCCAAGTCACCACGGTAATTACGAGATATCAACACCTGACATATGTGCACAGACAAAAAAGTTAATTTTCCCGTACACGATACACGCACTTGCAACACAGACAATTACTAACACACGCTGCAGACATCTAAGGATCTGTATTAAGATACAAACATTTTATTTGCCAAAAAAAACGAAACTTCAACAACAAATAACACAGTGGACAGACTGGCCAGAGGACAGACAACACTACCCTGTATGTAAAACATACACAAAACAAAAGCACAAAACACATAATACGAACCTTTCCCTTCAGATCCAATATGTACACGACTGACGAAGACATGCTGGCGCAAAAGATACGAAAAATTCAGCAAAATCTACATAAATTTACATCGGTGACGTAAACACATAAACACAGAATAGTTAATAACGTTAGAAGTGCAGGGCTGGGCCAGTCGCTTGAATCTGGAAAAGAAAAAGTACCGAGTATTCGAAACTCGAATAGTATTAAATTGCTATAACTAGCTATGTTTACAGCTGCTGTACTCCACTAACGGTACTGGTTTGAGTCAAACAACAGTTAACGATGAAAAAATAGTAAAAAGTTGCAAAAATAAATTTGCAACATACGTTCACTGTAAGCACAATTTCCTGTGTGCCAAGAATACCGCGATTAATGAAAACGATTAATGCTTTATATACCTCATAATGCAGATGAGTTTAGACGTTATCTAATCTTCCATTTAGTGACAGCGTTTACATCGCCAAAAACATGTTTTTGAGCTCGAATTTCAGGCAAATTCTTTTAGAAGACCAGTAACCGCAGAATACATCAACCATACGCCCACTGTTACTCGCCTATTAATGCTACCATGCAAGAATTGACCAATTCTGGCAGACTAACTGATCCGTTGGTTTTTCTTGTCCGCACAAAATGAATTAACAAAAGTCCTGCAAGACCCTTTTCAGGTCAACTCAGCCTGGCCATCCCTCCGTAGTAGGATAAGTTAAGTACCGGTAACAGATGCAGGCATACAGCACGATGCACTAGCCCTGAAGGATTTAAGTTATGGTTATGTACATTACTAAGAGAGAACAAACCAAAAATTATACTTCCTAAATGCAGATAGTTATCTTTATAATGACAGCAAGATGTAATCTAATGTCGCTTCAGCCATGCTCCAGGCCTCATAAAAATTGTATCAAAATCCATTAATAAACTGGGTAATATTGTGGAGATAGACAGGCAGACAGACAGACAGACAGAGGTAAAAACAATCTAATTCCTTTGACATTCACATCCTGTAAACAACAAAAAAATGTTTTCTCAGAATGACAGACAATACTTCATAGTGCACGCATTTTATTACAAATACATCTTGCGACAAAAACAAAGATATATGAGTATTACATATAACACGCATTACTACTGCTAAAACATCATTAGGCATAATTCAACAGCAACTGTTTGACACAGCCTACAGTAAATGTGAACACTCAGCCTAGTCTTTTGAGATTATAAACCTTTGATTCACTCGAGAATTCAAGGTGGTCCACAAAAGAGCAAGCCCTAATTTTAGATATTCATGACTTCATCAAATATTTAAAACATATTTAAAAAAATTTTTTTCAGCCAAATCAGTGGTAAACTCAACATACAGTTATACAGAGGACACTAATTTTTAAAAACACTATCACACCCCAAATGGATCAGTACACTATCTTAAAAAATACAGCCAGCTATAGAATACCGAAAGTTGTATTTCTCACAAAGTAGTGTAGCAACGCACTCGGGGACTCGATGGGATCTTAAACTAACAATCAATTAATTGCAAATTTACTGCACAGTGCAGAATTTTTGGAAAATATGTCAATATTCTAACGATTTATGCCATAAAACACAGAGACTTCCTTTTTATTGGGCCACTCTGTACAGCAATATACAAAATATGTTGTTGCAACATGTAAAACAGTTTCAGTAGCAAAGTCAAAAACACTGTGACATGGTAATGAAACATAAGGCATGGCAGATATAGAACCAGCAAACAATGAGCTATACATTTTACATCTACAGTCTACACTGTCTAAATGACATGGCTACTGCATAAATACAAGATAACACACAAATATATCATTATACTAATACATGACATGCAAATAAATAATAATAATGTTACTTAATAAAGGTAATATTAGATTCCAATATTACTTGAAAAGTACACAAATTGTACAGAAAAAAAACTGAATCACAGTAAATCCAGTTAAACTTACGATGCACAAACTTCCCACAAGTTAATTAATGAAGGTATGATTCTATGTGCTTGGGAAGTCCACGACTGGGAAGCAAGAGCACAATTAAAAAGAACGATATACCAATTCACAAAATTTTTATGAATGTTCACTGAAAACAGAAACCAGATCACAACATATTATTGCTAATTATTCAACATTTCTGACAACAAACTGATAACGTATTAATAACAGCATATTGCACTTAAACAAAACTTAACACTGACAAATTGCCATCAGACTAATTCGCTACCATGCCTAGTATTTCATTTAGGAAAAAGCTATGACTGATAGATTAGTTTGACTAATTAGTTAATTAGCTGACTAACTTGTTAACTAATCACTTACATTAATAATTAGTTGGTCAATTAATTAGTCACATGTTTACTACTGCATTTCACAAAGATAGCACCATGAAAATCAATAAAAAAACTGTGAAATTTGGACCTGCAGCAGTCACTGGGTGGGAAATGTAACACTTGAGATTGTGAAAAACAAGACAGGACAATGAACACATTTCTACGCAAATTCAGCACTCGTAACTCAGCAAAAGTTAAGTTAACATTAACATGTGCGAGCAGTTAAACAGGGACAAAAATTATAACGTCATACTGGTGGCAAGCAGTTTAGCTAATAAAAACGGCCGATACAGAAAATGTCAATCTTGCTATAATGCGTGTAAAGTTTGTCCGTCTGTCCATCATGTCTGCCCCTCTGGCACCTTCTGCCTTACACTGTCGCGGACCCCAACCGCGGCATTTCCTTGAACTTTGAACCCCCTACTTGTCTCTCACCTCGCTCCATGGGCAGCGTGAGGGAGTCGAGTTGCTGAGTAAAGCCCAAATTCCATCAAGCCGACTTTGCGACTTTCACTGGAACTTGCACGCAGGAAAAGTCACAAACAAACCATGAAAGTCTGCGACACAAATCATGTCGCCGACTTTCATGGTTTGTGTTGCAAACTTTCGTGTTTGTGTCCGTGGACTTTGTCACCGACTATCCCCGTGAATTGTAACGAACTAAATTCCATTACAGCGACACAAACGGGTTTGTCGCAGACTTGTCACAGACTTTGTTGCAAACATCTCGACATGTCGAAATGGTTTGTGTCCGCGACTTCCATGATTTGCGTTGGCAACTTTCACTGGAACTTCATGATTTCTCACCGTTAGAGTCCAAAACTTTCACGATCTGTGTGCATGATTTTCTGCGCGGGGAAATTTCGACGAAAGTCGGTGCAATGAAATTTGGGCTTAACAAAGTGGACCCGCCTTTTGGGTGGAAACTTCGCTAGTTTAGCTAATGATCAACAGCTAGACTTAAACAAAATTGCCACGAAGTTACTTTCTGCAAGTTCCACATATTTCTTTAACAGCACCCAGCACTGGTTGTCAACAAAATACCACAAACACAATAAAAACACAAAACCCACTAGTTTGGCATTTTCAAAAAGAGTTTTTTAAACCTTGCAACTGGCTGACTGCTTACAAACTACTGACCGTTAGCAAACAGACTTAAAGCCATTAATAGACACAATACAGAAAATAAAAGCCAGAAAAATCTGTAAAAAAAAACAAGAACTGATATGCAAGCAGATTAGCAAACGAGTAAAGGTTGAGTTACATTATTCACACACTTCAGCTGAAACATATCCACTGAATAGCACCATAGTGTTAGTATCTAAAAATAGACCGCTGGTTAGAAACTACTAGCAGCAAGATTACTCTTAACAAGAGCCCTGTACAAGAGAGTTCATTAACAAACAGCAACCTTTTTGATATCAGTAACTTACTTAATCAACCACCCACCATGACATACTGGGTGGTCTACAACCAAACAGAACTACATTCTTAACTTCAAGAAATATTGACCAATCTACAAAACTGTCATCATCCACGTCAGAACTCAGTAGCAACTTGAAAACACCATTTCTGAGCATCCGCTTCAGAATAATGAAAGTAACAATGTAGTCTGACCTTTAACTTACTTATTCTGCAGCTGACATACACATTATGTCACAAAGTAGTGTAGCAACGTCTTCGAGGTGTGATGGGATTGTTAACGACCACTTTGTTAACTACAGGGTGTGGCAAAAAAGTAGCCCCCTAAAGTTTTTTGCCGTTTTCTCAGCAACCGCTTGGAATTTTAACATGGAATTTTACAGGTTCATTTACAGAAACGTTCTACATCTAACTGCTAAGTGAAATAGGATTCTGTTAAAAAACAACGAAATTATAGACTTTTGAACATGACCGCCTACCGATTTTTCAGCATTAAAAAATGTTTAAGCTAAAAATGCTATTTAATTTTCAAAAACCGGTTACCACGTTACTGCCAATGACGTCACAGTGACGCTTTGACAAACAGTAATTTATTTTGTTTATAAATTATCACTAAATTGTCGCTCTTTTCAAGCAATCGCCGATTGCCCACCGGATTCATCTTCCAGCAGGACAGCGCACCAGCACACACAGCGCGCAGCACAGGAAACTGACTGCGAGGCCAACTGTCTAGATTTCACCAGAAAAGACCAATGGCTTCTAAATTCGCCGAATGCAAACTCGGTGGACGTGCGGTGTGCAATGTTGGAGCTTACCGCAAGCTTAGAACAAAGCCAAAAACAATCGCGGAACTCAAGGAATCGCTTCAGGTTATCTGGAGCAACCTACCACAAGGACCAATCGACAAGACTGTGAAAGAC
>Ga0209454_1004664_pt1 | contig 10309 bp, 2 predicted proteins | sample WorMetHERISLAND1_2_FD_187400 | JGI IMG/M metagenome (GOLD analysis project Ga0209454, IMG submission 187400) | Marine gutless worms symbiont microbial communities from Max Planck institute for Marine Microbiology, Germany - Olavius geniculatus... | ecosystem: Host-associated > Annelida >... | reverse complement strand
CTTTTAGTGTACATTGAAAATTAGTGCACAGTAAAATAGTTGAAATTATTTGAAAAAAATGTTTAACATGTCCTCCAACGTTTTTGACACTTACTATAACTCATATTTTAACATTTAAGTTATATACTTCAAAAATTTTTTATTAGAGGTTCTGTCCATCTGCAGATATTGAATGTTTTTTAAATATTTATATTTTACAAGGTAGTGTAGCGACATATAATAATTGTGATGTGCATGCCACTGACTAGATAATTTGTTACAGAGTCCAGTGGTGAAAACATTGTGAAAATTGATCAATATTTAGCGAAGATATGTACGAAGTGCAATAGCTTACTTTTTTTGGCCCACCTTGTAATCGTTTTCATTTGGCCTTCTAGCTTGATATAGCACTTTGTGGCATGTGGCTCATGCAGTAAGCCTATTATTAGATTGAAGTTGGTGGTAGCTCAGGCCTAGTATTGGGTCTAGTGGTTAACATGTTGTGTCCTATCAATGAAGCTAATCAGCAGTTAATCAGCGTAGGCCCGATTAGTACTTGGACGGATGATTATCAACAAACAACTAAACCACCTCGGCGTGTAACCAGCTACCCAGGTCAACTCAGCCTGGCCAACCCTCCATGGGTAGTCATAACGAGTACCAGCAAAGGCTGGGGTGTAAACAGACACATTTCATGATGTCCTAGCCCCGTGTATATATACAGGGTGGGCCAAAAAAAACCAGTCATGTTTGAGCGTTGATAACTCAGCGACAGTTAGTGGTAGAAAGTCGTGTTATACGTCAAAAGTTTCAGAATGCTGTAAAGAATAAACAACAAATTTGCATAGTGAAGCATTTAAATATTCTTTGCCTAATTTGCATGAATATTCGTCACCACCAATATTCTGCCAAATTTGACTGTAACACATGGATTTAACATGGATATTTGAGCTTTTAGAACTTGGCGATGTTTGTTGATGAAAAAGCACGTAATATGCCAAAAGTTTTGAAATTGTGTACAGAAGAAGAGTACAACATGCATGTCTCAGCATTTTAGTATTCTTTGCCTGATTAACACAAATCTGCCCCACCCTTAAAATCATGCTAAATTGGCAGTAACACATAAATTTAACTTGATTATTATTCAGCTTACAGTGAAATATCAACAATCATTAACACATACGTTGAGTTTAGATGAAATTCGACATAGGCAGTTGCCTAGCTTTTGCATTAATAACCGTCATCAGTCTTTAGGCAGCTGATCGATTGCTGGAGTCAATGTGTTAAGGATCAGCTGAACCCAGCATTCGATTAGCACACGTTTTAGCTGGTCAGTTAGTGAAATTTTGTGACCTTGCTATCTGTTGCAATGCCCCACACCGAATAATTCATGGAATTTAAATCTGGACTTTTTGGCAGTGAGTTTTTGAGTTCAATGAACTCGGGCACATGGGAGTGCTTGTAATGCCTAATTTCAGGGGTGATGAAGATTTATGCAAATTAGGCAAAGAATATTTAAATGATTTGCTATGCAAGTTCGGCCCTTTTTGACTACAACATTCTAAAACTTTTGACATATCACACTCCTTTCTACAGGTAACCGTCGCTGAGTTATCAACGCTCAAACAGGTCCGGTTTTTTTGGCCCACCCTGTGGTATTACAGCGTAAGCTGGTGTCTGGCTGTGGGCTAAGTAATGACTTGGAAATTAGTATAGTGCTGCCAGGCCTATATGGGATCATGGCTTGGGAATTTAGGGCTTTATGTTACTTTTACTCTTTCAGGTACTCTGGACAGGCAATCTTCTTCATGTTGATATTTCATCAGGCGTTTGAACGATCATTGAGGAAACACGTGTCGGCAGCAGTTATTGGCAACATACAGTCAAAGTTAGACAATCTGAGATCCAAGGTATCTCATCATTGTGCATAGGCTTAATAGTTGAGCAGTTTTGGTTACAGATGTCAGTCCTTATCTGAACACATCGTCACCGTTGTGATATGATGCAAATATCTCAATTCAGAATTTTGGATAGCTTACAGCTGAACAGACGCTGAGCTTATTTAGCATTCAGTTTATTGTATGCTATGCCAGTATGGGATACTCATTTAAATTCGGCCCAGTCAGGTCAAATTAATGCTCTGATCCTTAAGCGCACATTTAAGACATTATTTTAAGAGTGCGTTCTCTGGGAAGTTGTTGACAGTTGTACAGTTGTAACACAGTTCAGCCACTGGTCTTTTCAATGAAATGCACAGCCGTTCGCATTGCCTGCCCAGTCTGTTGCCGCTTGTTAAGATAGTTCACAACTCATTGCGCAACAGCCAACAGCTTGTATTTTTTTCAGTGTAAATACTAACTGTTTCAAAAGTCATAAACTAACTCATGCTTTTTTAACGACTTTGTCATCTGTTTAGTCTCAGTTTGTTTAGTCATTATTCTTACTGTTGAGTTTGTAATTTCTGTAGTGTTTTTTGCTTGTTTGTTGTTGCATATAATAACAAAATCATTCTTGTTGTTGCAGCTTTTGTTGCACTACAGTGTCAGTTTCATTGCAAATATTTTTCAGTCAGCTAGAGCATGCATAAAAAAACTTAAGTCTGTGATGCAGAGGCCTACAGGGTGCGGCAAAAAAGTGGATTCTTAAATTTTTTTGCTGTTTTCTCAGCAACGGTTTGGAATTTTAATTTGAAATTTTACGGATTTATTTACTAAAACCTTTTACATCTAACTGAACATTTTTGAATGCTGCAGAATCGGTAGGCGGTCATGTTAAAAAGTCTATAACTTCGTCGTTTTTAAACAGAATCACATTTTACTTGGCAGTTAGATGTAGAAGGTTTCACTAAAGAAAGCTGTAAAAGTTTCATATTAAAATCCTAAACGGTTGCTGAGAAAACGGCGAAAAACTTTAGGGGTCCACTTTTTTGCTGCACCATGTATATGTCTGTGTAGGGTTTGGGTGAGCCTCCTGTGGGCTCAAATTCCGCCACTGTACGACGAGCGCCATTTAAAATTCATGAACGTCGTGGCAATTCAGCTCCAAGGTCGGTTTGTTACAGGTGTCACAGGTTCTGTCCGTCTTTGGAACTGATGTGTTCTGTGAACCTAGACGTTAAACACTTTCGTTCTAGTTCCTACTTTTATCTCCGTTTTGAATAAGGTTCATCTCTACTATGTCAGAGAACTGCTGTTATCTAAAGGCGGCCTAGGCCTATAACCTATTTGACCTGAAGATCTGGTGTTTATTCTACAAAATCGTTTAAACTGGCTATTTTTTTCAACAGAGATATGAGGCCGGATACTTCAAAGTGAATAAGCGAACTGTTGAGCAAGACTTTTTGTAGGCAGGGTATGCCCTTTACCTAGTAGTCCAACCAACAGTGTCGAAGCACTGGAGGGTTAATATTTGGAATGCTATTAAAAAGTTGGTACTTAAGTGCTATAACGCGCCTTACACAGGTCAGTTTCGTGAGCAAGCGCTTTTACAATCACAGAATTGGCAGCTGATTGGCATGAGCTAATAATACTGCAGTGCACTAGGAATGCGGCCATCTATTGCCCGCATCAGCGAACAAATATAGACCCGCGGTTTGCAGCTAGTAGACATACCACCACTCCAATCAGCCACACTAGGCTTTCACACCCTAGCTGGTAAGACATTACTCATTTCCTATCCTGCAGAGGGTAGGAGGCTGAGTTGATCTGAACGTGGAACGTGGTAGTTTTGGTCAGCTGATTTGTTGGCTTCATGCGTGGTTTGTGACAGTTTTGAGACTGGTCAGCTGCCAGCCACGCGTGGGCCGGTGTCGTCGTTGTCGGCAACTTTCAGCAAGAAGTTGTCGACGCGCGTCGATGACGCAGTGCTTGCCGAGCTGCACCAGGTTGAGACCAGTCTTTCATCGACTGACTGGAACGACCGTGTGTCGAGCATCAGGCGACTACATGAGCTGGTCGAGACTCAGCCCAGAGCTGTGGCCGGACACTTCACCAAGGTTTGTTTAATTACTACTAGGCCTACACATACTTGTGTCTGACTTTATCTGTGCCGGTTGCTGCAAAGGCACTTACAGAGTGATTGAACTGAACTGACATGGTTTAGTTTTTAACGAACTGACCAGTGGGCGAGCAGGGTGATTGGTCGGTGCGTTCGTGCACATAGTCATGTTGTCACCGACACCGTTAGATGGTGCTTACTGTAATGCATTACTGACTGCTTGCCCATTGGTCAAAAACCAAACCACGTCATTTCTGTTCAGTTCATTTAGTCAAGTTTAGATACGTTGTTGTTGTTGTAGCCCACAGCTCCCCTCCTTTCATCAGTTGTCGCCAAGCTTGGGAAAATCAGCCACCGTGTCAGGGTCGTCCCATAGGTATTGAGTTGTTAGTTATGTTGCTCTGTAAGTGCCTTAATACCCCGTTTACACGATGAAGCAGACATCAAGCAAATATCAAGCAAGCATCGAGCAAACATCGACAAAACGTCAAGCAAACATCGAGCAATTAGAGCACATGTCGTGCACGTGTATTTTGAATACATTTGCTTGATGTTTGCTCGATCGTGTAAACGGGGTATAACGTTCCATTTATTGTTAAAATGTTGAAAGCGACAAACTTGAAATGAATTCAGTGCAGTTCATTTGATTCTTGTCGCTTTGAACCTTTAGTTTTAACCGTTCGATTGCCTTTATTATGATACAATTTGATATGTGAATTTTTCAGTCGGTTCGGATATCTTACCTAGGCCTAGTGGAAAGTTATGTGGTCCTTTCAGATAGCCGTGGTTATCTGACAACGAGTTTTACACATGAATTTCGCTGAACAGTACGTCCGAACTTAACTGCACTCCTCAGGCTATGAAAGTTGGTAGATCTGCATGTATGGTGTATTATTCGAGAGTCTGAGAGTCTACTGGGGGGCGGACCATCCCAAATTTTCTGCATCCAGTGTCACCGGTTGGTATTTAGAGGGTGTGCCAAACATGACCCAACTTGTTTTTGTCAGAACTTCATCAAATTTCCACCAAATTTGATAATTTTTGGCACACAGATAGCCAAGACGATATAAATCTGTAGGGTACACTTATTATCCACCTCATCTACTTGATGTCAACGCACTACGGTGTGAAACGCAGATGCTCCAAATTGTTACATTACGCGGTGATTATCAGTATCGAATTGCTCACTTGTGCATTGTCAATCTACAAAGGACACCATGGGATTCAATAATTTTGTGGTATTAAACATTTTACACTGAAAACAGCAGACAACGAAATAACTGTGTGATGAGCTTAAAACGCATTTTATCCATGAAAGAGTGCTGTGCATTTTGGTCAGTTGATCGTTAATGCTGCTGTCAGCCATGGCGTCACATCAGGGGCGTCATTTCAGTAAATCGTTGGGGTCTCAGTGATCTTTGGGAATTTAAGTCTGCGTAACGTATTGGTTTTGCAATGGTAACACTGTTTCAAAAGTACGATTTACAGGGGGAAAAATTAAAATTGTAAATCCTTGAGGGTCCGTTGACCCTTCCAGCCCCCTCTCCCCTAAATGACACCCGTGCATCACGTCTAAGCCATTGTTACACCTTGGACATAAATTCTGATAATTTGGAAGCAAGTTGTTGCAAAAACTTATAATTCTGCGGAATAAATCACATTTATTGTGTGCTCGATAAGTCATTAGAACTATTACAGTCTTACAGAGACAACAACTGAGCATTATGCAACAATTTGGAGCATCTGCGTTTTACACGGTAGTGCGTTGACATAAACAAGGTGAAGTGAACAATGAGTAAACCTTACATATTTCTATTGTCTTGGCTATCAGTGTGCCAAAAATTATCAAATTTGGTGGAGATTTGACGAAGTTCTGACAAAAACAAGTTGGATCATTTTTTGGCACACCCTGTATTTATTTAACTTGCAAATGGTTTATACACGTTGTTGACTCATTCTCTATAACAGTGAAGAATCACAAGTATCGACGTACCGTGAATAACACTAAATGCAAAATAATTTTTGTCCAGGTGTTTCGGCACTTTGTGCCTCGACTGCGAGATCAAAACACCAAAGTGAGTCTGCAGGCGCAGCAAGCGTTTCAGCAGATGCTGCCCGTTATTGCCAGCTACTGCGACTTGTCCAAAGTCATCGGGCCTACCGTTGATGCCGTCTGCGTCAATCTCAGGTCAAGAAACGCCGAGTTGCGCAGATCTGCAAGCAATGTCCTCGACACTGTCATTGAACATTCCGGTAACGTTTAGTGTTTCGTGTTAAATTGATGAATACCGGTAGCCTACAATGCATATGATGCAACATTTTCGCAACGGCTGTGCTGAAATGGTAATACCACAAACACCATCATTTGTACTATTAATAATATTAGGGGCAATAATCTGTCATGTGCTTACTTAAGACTGCAGCTTTTTAAAGAATTGTACAGTAGAAAACTCAGAATATATTAATTTTGATTGTGTGCAATGTGTGAAGCAATAAATATTGAACCTTTTAGCTACCGGTAGCCTGTGACTAATTTTAAGTTTAAATGCATTTTAAGATCATTTTGGTCTATAGTTTAGTGTAAATTGCAAATATTAAATTTTAAGCAATACAGCTATCAAGATAATTAGAATAGAACTTTGTGAATTGGTTTGCTACACTACATCGTTCATTTTTTGCAGCTGTTACATTTGTCTGCAATTATTATTCCAAGTTAAGCCTGTCTCCAATGGAGAATTTTTGGGACAGAAGCAGCTGCCTTTTCTGTCTCTCATCAAACATGTGAAAGCACTTATTGTTTGATTTGGCTTACTCAGTGACTTCTATCCCCCATATCTGGGTTCAAAATCGGGCGCAACTTCCCTTCCAGCAAGTTTTCCCCTCCACTTTGGGCTTTCTTCCCCTCTAGGGAGGAAGTTTTGTTAAGGCCGTAGTTTGCCCAGTGAAATATAGGGGGGAAGTAAAAAATAGGGGGAAGTTTTGTTAAAGGTGCAGGTTTAAAAAACAGGAGGGGAAAAAATATAGAGGGGAAGTTTTGTTAAGGGTGTAGATTGCGCAGTGAAAAATAGTGGGGAAGTAAAAATAGGGGGAGGAGGTTGTCAAAGCTGAAAACTAGAAAATAGGGGGAAAATTAAAAAATAGGGGGAATTTTTGTTAAAGGTGCAGGTTTAGAAAAATAGGAGGGGAAATAAAATATAGAGGGGGAAGTTTTGTTAAGGGTGTAGATTTTGCAGTGAGAAATAGTGGGGAAGTAAAAAATAGGGGGGATTTTCTGATCTACAATCTTATCAAAAATCCCCCCTAGCGACCAGATACAGGGATAGAAGCCACTGAGCTTACAGTTAGATTAGAAAACTGTTTCCCGCAAAGATTCAGTATTTCGTTGAATGTGAATGTGCATGTGCATGTACAGATCCCGCTGGGTTGCTGCATTTATTTGTTGGTGAAGTACAGAATGGAAACGTGCTGGTCAAGATGGAGTTGCTGCCAAAAGTTACTGGCAAGTGACCTTGTGAATTCTGTAGAGATTGTTATTCCGTGTGGGATTCAGGATTGCCGAAAATGGCATTGGCAAGGATCCCGGGATTCAGGATACAATCCCTATTGTCATTATGAGAGTCAAATCTTTGAATCAGCCTGGGGTGTAAGTCGTTCATGCAGTAATTACTTTATTTCATTAATTTTCTGTCATGTGTCAGTAATCTTGGACTGGTATAACTTGATACAACTTAACTTTTTTAAAACGTTTTTTTGTAACTTGATGTGAAAACAGCTATTTACCACACTGTTGTTACTCGATGTGTTACGTGCATTATGCAGAATTGGTGAACCGTGTTGGGCCAGATCGGCACGGACTGCTAACATTAAAAGTGCTGCCGCTCGTCTGGCATTTACTCGAAAACCAGTCACGCTCGCCGAATGTATATGGACAGCTTCGCCAGCCTACCAGTGAACTGATAGAATGCGTCTCTGCCCAGCTGGATGATGACATTTCTGCATATGCACATGAAAGGCTGTCCAGTCAAGCATACCAGCTTCTGGATGAACTCATGGATAACATTCAACAATACCATTAGGTACCATTGTAGCTGTTGTTACGGTTAAGCCAATATTGGTCAATAATTAAAATAATAATGTATGTGCAAAATATCTCGAAACGTTGCAGTTTTGACATTATATTTCGAAGGGGTGTTCTCTATTTTTCCAAAACACTGATGAACTTTGAGCCCTACATTACCGGGTGTAGCAATGCATTTATTACCTAACTAAATCAAACAAAAGCAACACGAGTTTGAATTTTTTTTGAAGAGTGTATAACCTAAACTCAATTTGACACTTTCTGACGACATAGCTTACTGGTAAAAACAGAGCACAGAACTAGTGAAAATTGCTGACAATTGGCATGACATAATCTTTACTAAGTATTATGCAGAATTTTTTCCAATTTAAATTTTCTTGCAGAAATTTCTACCAGCCTTAATGTATGGAACTAATGTTTTTTTGCATCGCCAAGACTTTCTTCACGTGCTGTCAAGTTTGACATTTTCAGCATTTCTAGATAACGTCCATAAAGACATGTCCATAAAGTGAGCAGTATCTTGTGGTTTACCTAGCAGATTGCTGCATAATATTACTGTTTTACAAGCACTTGACATATTGTTTTCTGGTTTTTTAGGAGCGATTTTCTTTGATAGCAATTGTTTTGTTATGAACATAGACTGACAATCAGTTATATGACTAATACAGTGCATGTGAACATTGATGGAGGCTGGTGTAGCCGACAAAATTGTTCACTAATTATTAGTGTATTATGAATTATTATGGCAACAGAATTTTACAGGGTGGCCCAAAAAAGTAAGCTATTGCATTTTTACCATATCTTTACTAAATATTGACCATTTTTCACAATTATTTTACCAGTAGACTGTAAGATATTTGCTACTCAGTGGCATGCACACCACACCTATTGTGTCGCTACTTTACCTTGTAAAACAAATAGTCCAAAACCAACAATTTCTACAGATCTGCAGGTCTAATGGTAATTATTTAAAGTGTTTAACTGTAATGTTAAATATGAGCTATAGTATGTGTAAAGAACAATAGAAAACATATTAAACATCTTTTTGAATAATTTGAACTGTTTTTTTTTGCATAAATTTTCAATGTACATTAATGCTGGTTGGCGGCTGCAATCTTGCTCAGCAAACTGCATGAGCAAAATTGTATTTCGATCGTGCCGCCCTACAAGCTGTGCACTATTTTGCTGAAAGATGAAAACTTACTCTGTAGCTATACGTAAACATTTTTGGCACTTACTCTAATTCATATTTAACATTTTACTTAAATACTTTAAAAATTACCATTATACCTTCTGTCCATCTTTAAATATTGCTGGTTTTTTATATTTATGTTTTACAAGGTAGTGTAGCAACATAACAAGTGTGGTGTGCATGCCACTGAGTAGCAAATTTCTTGCAGAGTCTGCTGGTGAAAAAATGTGAAAAATGATCAATATTTAGCAACGATATGGACAAAATGCAATAGCTTACTTTTTGGGGCCATCCTATATATTCACATAGCATTATCATATAGATTGTGCCCTGTAGTTTCTTAGCTGAATAGCACGATATATATATAAAGAAGCTTATAACATAACAGTTGAGTTACTGTTAGTTACTTATGGGAAAAATTATGTAAAACTTACTTCATTTGTGCTTGAATGCGTGTACCGTACTGCAGAATCAGTGATGTGGCATCTAGCCTTGTTTTAGACTATTTACCGAGTTGTGTCGGCTTTATGCAGCCAGTGGCGCATTTAAAAACGTGTAAAGGGTGGGGGCTCTGCTGTACATATTTTTGGTTAGACATGATTTAGCCCTTCCAGCCTGCTAGTTTAAAAAAAAGTTTTTGTTAAAAGAATTTTATCTCTTTGCAAACAAGAGGAAGCAGGTACAAGGCCCTTTAGTATGCCACTGCTGTAGCTGGACTGTAATATATTTTATTTTAGGTCTGATTATGTGAGACGTTAAGTATTAATGTTAAAGCAACAAAAACCTTTTGTTGAAGTATTTCGTTGTATATAATGGTGAAGCAATGCAGTGAATATATGTACACTTTTTGTACCTGCATAACTCATACGGTGCGTTATGTATAGTCACTAGTCAGGCAGAGTAGTTTTAGAAAGTTGTCACGTTTTGTACCAGTATTAGCTCTTCGTGCCACATTGTACTTGCTGTGTTCTGTGAAGATTGCGCACTAGAACTGAAATGTGTCTAGGTGTTTTTTTTCAATTACTGTAAAACTTTTATTACAGGTACCCGGCTCCCACTAGAAT
>Ga0209454_1004663_pt1 | contig 10310 bp, 6 predicted proteins | sample WorMetHERISLAND1_2_FD_187400 | JGI IMG/M metagenome (GOLD analysis project Ga0209454, IMG submission 187400) | Marine gutless worms symbiont microbial communities from Max Planck institute for Marine Microbiology, Germany - Olavius geniculatus... | ecosystem: Host-associated > Annelida >... | reverse complement strand
ATGTGATGGCTTCGTGTGGGGTCGACCAGCGTGACGGCAGAATGAGCAGTGAGATGAGTGCAATGATGACACAGACGACGATGAAGCGAAGTAGACGATATCCACAAGCCCTCGCCATGCTTCGTTCGCTGACTGCTGTCACGCCGCACTAGTTCATTCATTCGACTGCATGACGTAGCCGCGCCCTAGCCGCGTCATCTCTGCCGATTCTGATGACACAAATTAATTACATATAATGTACATTTATTATAAAATGATATTACTGAAAAGCTAGCTAATAAAACCAGTAACTAGAAATACCGTCATTAACAAAATTAATTACATCAGACGACGCAAAATACACTTGAGTGAAATTACGAACAAGTAACGGCTGATGCAGATGAAATAGGCCTATAAATTCGACACGTATTAGCTGTCGCTAGTAATACGGTGGCATATAATAATGCCGCTAGCAAACGTGAACAGCTATAGTATTGTTACAAATTAGCGACGCATAACAAACTTTCAGATGAAAAATTATAATCAGAATAAGCCTATTAAAATCGATTAAAAATACAATAGAAACAAAGGCCATAATAATTCTGCATTAAGCGCGGTATCGTTGCGTTTCGCAAGTCGGTTTGGCCGCAACTCACAGTGCAAATTTGACTTGGAAATTTCGACTCCAAATGTCTTCATTTTGTTCAGAAAGTAACGATGCTGTCTAACAGAATGTTACTTGGGGCCACACAAATGTCCCTGCCAAATAGCATCTCATTCCTTCCGACGGCTTTAGCAGGGTGCAAGAATGTGACAGACAGACAGACCACGCTACGAAAACATCCGTCGCAATACTTTAGCGATGCCGCTTATAACCTATAAACTGTGTATGAAAATAGAGTGTTTAATGGGGTGTTTACATGACGAAGCAAACGTGAAGCAAACTTGAAGCACACGCTGTGCACGTGTATATTCAATGCATTTGCTTCATGATGTTTGCTTCATAGTGTAAACACCCTATAACAGACTTTGGAGGCAGTGGTTTACTCCACGCTGGCCGACAGTTAGTCGTGTGGCCGACACTGTCGTTTGTTTGGTCACGCATGATTGAACGGTGGGTTATCGACACGTTAGGCCCTATCTCACATCTCACTATAGACCGTATGGTATAGGCAGTACGAGTCTCAAAGTGAGATAAATACAATTTAACTGTTTATATGACAACAAATTTCGGCAACATTCAACTTGTGAGTGGAAACTTAAAACTCTCAAATACATTATGTTAGCTTTATTAGTTAAGTACTTACCTGATCGTCCTAAACATAAATCTCCTTGTTTCGTGTCCCAACTTTTTGTCTTTTTTTCTTAGTCTAACGAGTTAACATTACTGCATAGTAATGGTAGATGATAACGACATAATAATGGCATAGGCTATACAGAGCAGACACAGGCACACGCGGCAAATATCAAGTCAACTGGCAGCGTGACACCGACCTCGTCTAGCAAACGTGCACTCACAAGCACAGACTCCACTATGTTGTAGTACTTCGATCTGCTATAGATTTATTATTGTATTACTTACTTATTTTTATATTACATCAGAATTAACTATATCGAGACAAAGTAATTAAAAGTTAAAAACAGATACCTCATTGACATAAATGGCTAACAGAATGCAAAGCGTAGCTTATGACCATAGTTAAAACATATGATCTTAATACCAAGAACCGGCGGATCGACATTCAATGACTACCTAGATAGGTCTGCGGACAGGTGAAGCATTTCGGCCAACCAACCACCAAGCCTTTTATCCCACAGGTAAATCGAGTACCAGCAGCAACGCTGACGAGCAACCTGTGACGAGTGGCAGGTAACAAAATGACAGGTGATTCTTCGCAGCTCTGAGATAAGTCACCAACGAAAGTTGTATAGCACTTTTTAACAAGTCGACTGCAATTCAATGAAGTGGAGCGTAAGTGACAGGCCTAGCGGCCACACGGCTAACAGACACCACGGCCAGTAAGAACTTGCCAGCAATGCTTTGGCCACACACAACGCACTCAACCGTGTCTACGCATGCATATGCACCAGAGTAGGCCTATAGGCCTAGACTCCATAGACCCGTACGAGGGCATCGTACGCACAGGTCTATAAAACACGGCTTATACGGCCCCGCCCATGTGCAAAACGCTATTAAAAGTCGCCTAGATTATATAGGCCTATTTTTAGCGCTATGCAATAAAAGAACTATAAAAAGTTCTCATTCATACCCAGCGTTGGGTTCTAAAAGTTGTCTGTAATAATAGGCCTACCGGCAATAAAAAATAACTCGAAAGCAGTCAGAGCCCGCAGACCTCCGCCTAGGCCATGTTGTTCGCCAGGTGACAGCACCATATTCGGTTTGGCAGCGGTTTCCCGTATGCCCCATTGAAAGCAATGTTAACGAAAATTTCAAAGTAATCCAGAATCCAGGATTCCTTCCGGATCACCCCCAAAATTAAATCACTGGTAGTTTTTGCCATTCCCGACATTTCCAGAAAATTTAAAAAAATCCGTCCATAACTTTTTGAGTTATCTTGCTGACACACAGACAGACAGACAAACAAAGTCTCAAAAACATAACCTCCTTGGCGGAGGTAATGATGCTTGGCCTAACAGTGAGTGACAGTGTTCTATAACCTGTAGAGTGTTCTATATACGTGTTGTGTCAATATACAAAGCTTGGGGCATAGGTTAATACCCCTGTCACACCGAGGCTGCGGTCGTACTGTGATCAGTTTTTGGACCAAATCGAGGCAGATCGCAGTAAGGTCCTAGTATGGTCGCAGTGTGGTTGTGGTCAGTCGCACCGGTCGCCATACGGTCGCTGAGATATTTTGAACTGTTCAAAATTCCTTGCGGCGACTTTTCGATCGCAGTGCGATCGGTCTGCTGTCGGTCTGCGCTCGCACAGCTCGTAATGTGGTCGCAGTACGATCGTCCATGGTCGCGCTGCTACGGCACTCGGTCTGCACTCGATCTGCGGTCGCGCGAGTGTACTTCGACTGCACTGCGACTATGCTGTCCCAACTGCGACCACAAAACGAGCGAACTGCGACAATGAGCGACCGTACTGCGAACGCAGTCGCAGTCTGTCTCCTTAAATCGCTCTACAGTCGCAGTATACTCGCTGTGGAGTCTTAGTACAGTCGGACGATTCGCATTGGAGTTCTTAACGACCGTTTGAACGGTCGTTTGAACGGCCTTTCGGACGTTCGAACGGTCGTCAAAAACACCAGCCGTTCGGACGCCAGTCCGGACCGCTAGTGTGACCGCACCTTTACGGCGACCTTCGGCGATTTAAAGTCGCCGTGGTCGCCGTAAGTCGCAGCTCGGTGTAACTGGGGTATAAATGGACGTGTAGGCCTAAATGTTAATTAAGGCCCTGTGTAGTGATTCATCTTGATTTTAATTATAGGCCTAGGCCTAGACCCATAAGCCATACTGAAAGCAAAGTGGGTGCTAGAGACATAAAAAAAATTAAAACAATCCAGCCACAGTGAAGTCATATTAACAAACTAAACGTTGACGATCGTGAATGCTAGACGACAATTAATTTTTTTTGTTTGGCTTTCGCAGTTAAAATAGCAGACATAATATCTGCCTGAATAATTTTGCTACAAACTGAAGAGCTGCTGTCCTGTTTCACCGTAGGCCTACATGTCTAGGCCTACTCTTAGCTTAGTTTTTAGGCACGAAAGCAGCTACTGCTTTCATCGCGTCTTAGTCATCGCAATTCTGTCCGTCCGTCCGTCTGTCTGTTCGTTACACGGGTGGATCAATCAAAAACTGTGAAAGGTAGAATTACCAAATTTTCACCGTCGGCTGCTGGGAAGACTCTAGTTTCAGGAACCGTAAAGTTTTTTATAAATTCAAAGGGGGTCACCCCGATCGAAGGCGCTAAATGAGAGGGCGTGGAAAAAGTTTGCGATTTTTGGCCAATAAGTCGCTGTATCTCAATAACGGTGCGAGAGAGGGCTTAGGTTGCTATTAATCACTAATAGGAAATCGTACACTGGCTCTCGATTGCCACCGAATTTAATGACCTTGGATGATCTTGAACGCTAAGGGTTTTATGGATTTTTTGGCGATTTTGGACTGCAGGACACTTTTCAAGAGCGAATAGCGCTGAAACCAATTGAGATAGACATGGAGAAGCTGCGTATGAAATTTTCAGCATTGAACGTAGATTTCGACGGTCCAAGTCTCGATTTGCTAGGTTCAAGGAAACCTGCGTACGAAGGCATCAAAGAGCGGTACCCCCGTAAAAGTCGTTATTTCACCGTTGTTGGCCAGTCTTCGTGAAAACAGCTGGAAATAGACTGACAGTTTGCGAACAGGAACTGCTATATATGCTTTCGCACGTACCTCGTGAGCCTTAGCTCAAATTTCTTGTATATAGGCCTACAAAAATGCATAACACATTATGAATTTTTAGTAACGAGTTAACGACGACAGCGATTAATGTGAGTTTACTATTAATATAAAGTTTTATTTATTTATTTATTTCAATTCAATACGAAATGACTGATGCAACGTTGCTGCAACAGTTGCAGAAACTTAGTGCAACTCTTTTTTTTAACTGATTGATTCCTTTACTTGACTGATAAAGGGCATTTTCTTACAGCACACAATTATGGCTGACTCAATATTGTACACGTTCATTATTTTAATCTATGTCCTTTGTATACTTACCACAACGCGTAGCCTATATATAACATTCTACCAACACTTCGACCAGCAAATCCAGATTATCCACAGCTGCTGTTTTGAGTCTGCTGTGTTCGCCACGTGGCAGCACTATACTATGGGCGCATATTGTTTAGCCGACCGTACTTAAGTAACGGTCGAGCTGTTGTCATGGTTGTCCTCCGTCCGTCCATCTGTCCGACTGTCCGTTACGGATGTACCGTGGCTAAACGGTGCGAGATAGGGCCTACGTTGCTATTGATCACTAATAGAAAGTCGCATAATGGCTTTCAAATGACGTTTAAATCGATGATCTTTGATGATCTTGAAGCGTCATATATAATGCACTATGGCAGGGGAAAACTGGCCATAGCTCATATCTCGGAAACGGTAAGAGATACGGCTTAGGTTACTGTTAATCACTAATAGAAAGTGGCATACGTCTTGTCAGATTAGATGGAAATCATTGACCTTGAATGACCTTGAAGGTCACAGACAATCAGTACAGTCGGCAACCCTAGCGACTGTTGGACTTTTTGTTTTTTCATTGTCATCTCTTTTATTATTTTACATTTATAACCATCAGTTAGTCCGTCAACTCAAACTACAAGAAATGTTACCTCAGCACAGCACACTACTCAAATAACTTCATAGGCAGGCCATATGCACGGTGGATACTGAATACAGATATTACGATAGTATGTTTACGTACACCGCCTGTTTGTTGGGTTCGGACGGACAAGTAGATTATCAAGTCGTAAGATGGATCACGGGTTTAACTTTAGGCAGTCAACAGATAAATGTGCCAAGTCACTTGGTCTTTGTCAGAAATGGATTTGCATTAAATTTCGTTTTTCGCCTCAACAACTGCCTTTCGCTGTTACCGCTACTCTCTTCAGCGTTTGCCTTCAGATCTGGCCATCTGTAGCCTAGCCTGTGTCTGTCACAATCGCGCACCGTGACCCTGCTAATTATTGGACTGAGATTCCATTTGACATCAAGGATACTCGTATGGAAAAGTAGAACTAGCATTAAATTTTGCATTTGTGCTTTTTGCCCAATTGACTGTTTAAGCAAACGCCTGCGAATTTCCACGAAGCGAACAACAAGATGCAGCTATCCGTATGCTGCTGCTGATGACGTAGGCTAGGAGGCTAGGTGTCGAACTAGGGAGGATTTTTTTGGATTTGGATTTGGATATTTAGTCGGCAGGGCCCCCAAACTGGGGCATCGCACCGACGGGCTGTGGTGTGTAAACAACTTGCCCAAGGTTGTTACTTGAGAGTGTAGTGGTTAGGGATCGAACACACGACCTCGCGGTCATTGGGTCCGACACGCCAACCACTAGACTACCAAGCCACACCAACACCCGTCATAGTTCTTCACACTTCGTTCTGCTTTCTCGGACTGTTTACGCTGCACATAGAACTTTCGCACATCTACGATGTATTATGCGGTTGTTCTCAACTGCGACTGACCTCAGTTGTCAGCGTTTACAGCCATAACTTCGACTATGATTTGTTTGCTGTTAAGTTACGCCCCTGGAATGTCGGCTATGGACTGTTTTTGGCTGATGAAGCGTCGACTGTTATGCTATACTACTGTAATTACTGAACTGCGTTACCAAACAGAAATGTGCGGATCCTGGAATATTGGGTCCGCATCCGCGACTGCGTCCGCACATCTCATTCTCTGTTACCAAGACGATTGCAGCAGCAACGGCAGAAGCGTCACGGTCAAGTCAGCCAGTTAGTGTGGTGTTTTATTAATCACATTAGGCGTCTTCACGATGGTCCATAAAAGTAAGCTTTCATAGGCTATATTTCATTCCATACATCCATAATTTTATCAGAACAGAATATTAACCAATTTTTACAATTCTTTCACTGGAAAAAAAATCAAGTGATAAACTTTAAAAACACAAAAGGTTAAAGATGACATCACATCCTATACATCTCGTGAATATATAACCAGCTTTAGTATAGTGGTACTGAAAGTTTTCTTGTAGACTTAACTGACTTATTCTAAAGCTGACTGTAATCTGTTTCACAAGGTAGTGTAGCGAAGTGGTTTGGGTGTGATGGAGTGTTTAATCATTGCTTGAATGCAAACTTGACTGCACACTGCACAGTAGCCTCTAGACCCTATCGGTAAAAGAATATTGAAAATAGGTCAGTACTTGACGAAGCGAACGGTCGGTGAAGTCAGTGCAGTTCTGTGTTCTTTGATGTCGGCGTTAAACAGGAACCGGAAGTACTAAACACGTGCGGTCATTCCTCACCGCCCATCCACACGAGCACAAAACACTTACTTGTTCTGTCTGCAGTGTCAGTTGGTGTAGTCTAAGCCAATAACTGACAGAGTGGACTTCATAACCAGTTGCCATTGATGTTACATTATAACGCCTTAAAAACAATTTCAGCTGACGAAATGTCCCAGTACGGTGGGTCATCCTACTGAACAGTCTGATTAAAGTAAAGCCAAAACCTAGTAATATTAATTTATAGTACTCGCAAAGCACAAGCATCCGCAGAAAGTTTTCATTTTCGGATCCGTCATCAACGGCCATTCAAAAGACACATCCAAAAATTCATCAAAATACTTTATAACGTTTTCATCGTTAGCGGGAAAGTAAATTTCAACTACTGATGACAGATATACCCTAATTCGACCTTATCCTTCCACGAATCTTTAACCGATCTGCTGACATCGTCTTACAGTGACGGAAGGAAAGAACTGTTCGACCTTTCTTGTGTGCCAAGTGATAGGTCACTACTGAGCCCGGTGAAGATCAAAATGAAAATGGTTTAATCGGCCACCCACGTGCTGGAAACGTCGTGGGTGGCAACCAGCCGACACAACAAAACAGCCGGAAGACATAGCCTCGGTCAGCCAGTGTAACATAACGTGCTGCTCGTCACGATTTGTTTATTTCGCTACGTCATTAACTCCGCCCTTCCATGATAGCAACCACAGAGACAGCTAAGTCTCCGCAGGCTCAGTAGCCGGAGTGGTGTGCGGAGCCGGAACATTGGTCCACTGACCAGCCTCAGTTCCGCTAATAATGGCCCCATAGACGCCGTCACCGCAGTATTGAGAAATGCGCCGCTAATCGCTAATATAACGCCGAATTACGGGAAGTCTCAAAAAAGATTATTTCAAAATTGTAGCAAACAATTTATAAACTATAAAAATCAAATTACAACCGCCATTTGGCGTTTGGGCAACCGCTATTGTCTTTCTCGGAACGATTTTTGTTTGCTTTTAGATACCGCTGCTGCGATAGATTTGTCAAGAGAAAGTTCGTACGACCCTCCCAGTCTCGAATCATCGATAGAAATCGTTATAACTAAGGCAATAATTAGTACTAAATAATGGCTTTATACCTATACTTCGATAAATTCGTAATGCTCAACAAACACCGTTTCGTGTACCTTGAAATTAACTCATATAGGTTGTAACAGCAACTAATAAACTATTCCGTAGCTTGGTGATATTTAAATGGAGCAAATGTCTTCAAATATTTTTGCACCTACTTTGGTCTTACTGTGCGCAGATGTTGAGATGGGCGTGAAGCGAAAATACTGTCTGCACACTTCTACAGCAGTCTGTCAGACCAATCGCCATAATGACTCGACATGCCGGTGTAAACAGGAGGCCAGTAAACATGCGATAAAATACATAAATTTCTCGTGTAACATGGTCACTGGAGACCTAGTTAGTAGGCCTATAGTTACGCGTAGAGCTTAGCTTAGGAGCTACAGCGAACGCCGCGGTTACCAAAAAATTTGGCGGTGGTTACGTGCAAGGTAAAACATGACTGCAAATGTAATTTTTAACATAAAAACTTATTATAATAGTAATCAAATTCGTGCAGCGCCGTTAGGTCGTGACATCAAAAACGCTAGAAACTATAACAAATATTTTATACTAAAATTGTTTACGACTTGCAGAAGTCTTTGATTGACATCGAATTAAGTTCAAAGTGCGCTCTGTGTGGATATGGTTTTAGTCGCAATTTTTTTGTATTTGCAATCAGTAAATTTACGTCCACAAACTTTCTTGCATAGAATTCACATCCGACATCACAATTAGTGGCAGGTAAAAATCCACATGTGGATCACTGAACAGTGCGACCCCCTTTCTGTCAGAACTTCAGAAGCACGACGACTGACAGCGGCGATAGAACTGCAAACGACTTATGACTGACAGCTTGCCAGTTTGCATTCTCCTGGAATACGATACCGCACAGAAATAGTAAGACCAACGGTGCAAGGAGGTTAAAAATTCGGTCCGCTGCTAGCCCGCTGCAGTTATATTAACTTGATCCACGTCTGTGGTATTTCGCACCGAACTGTCTGTTTTGTATGTCTCATTACCTGGTGGACATTTGTATCTCAGCGTAATGTGTTCAATCTCTAAACCACCTAAAATTTACCTGAATGTGCTTAAGCTCAGTATAATGTAAACTTAAACTATGAATCATGTTGACTTATATGGTTATTGGTTAAATAATATAAAAATTACTAAGTTTTGTCGAGAATATTTTTCCTCTAAGCTATGCAGACTTTACTGTAAAAAGCGTGTACAAATATAAGCAAAATAGACTACTGTGATAGCTTCGTGAACAAATTCTCACATTTTTGCGGATTTGAGTCAGCGACAAAATGAGTCTTCATTGCGAACGCCTCAGCGCTTTACTAGTGAGTGACTGAGAGCCTAGAAGTGGTCGGGACACCTGGCTGCTTCATTCACTGTTCAGCCGTTCCGCCTTTACTGAGAGGCATCAATGTGGGTGGCATGCTTGATTGACAACTGGCTTCGATGTCGCCGTTCTGTCGACCAACCTAGAGAAACAATTGATCAGCTCTTCTGATTCGGGGTTCAAAGTGTGGACAAACAATGGAGAGGTTTTCTTTCGGTTTCCTTGCGACAGCACGGTTTTCTTGCATGGTACTGCAGTGTTGTAATTGTGGATTGGAAACGTTTGAAAATGTAGTAATTAGAAGCTTAATTTTGTTCATTAAACGCAAACTATCCGAAGTGACCCAGAAGAGTAACCTTTTTGCGTTATTGTCAAAACTGCATCAAATACTGAGCTATTTTGAAATTATTTCGCCGATATGCATTCTAGTAAATTTGCAGTCATTAAAGATCTCATCTTGCTCTAAACGTATCGTTACGTTTGTAAAATATAGTCAAGTTTAGCATAACTGAGTTGTAGGGTCAGTGGTCAGTATCGCAGCTTTAAATTTAATAGCGTATATTGTAAAACAAAAGCTGATTATACTAGGACGTGGTAGTTAAAGTATTTAAAGTTCACCACTGGCACTATGTGGTGACTAATAGAATGTTGAAAGTCGGCCTATATTCAATGATGATATAAGAGTATAAAATTTAAAGGCACAGATTTTAGGACCCGTCTGTTCACTCTGTTGCTGCTGCTGCTGCACGCAGCCGCAAGGTGACAGACGTGCAGCGATGCTGTGACCAATGACAGGCGGCACGACTTCGTGTTTGCCGCCATCTAGCTCTCATGCATATATGTTTAGTGATGCGCGTTCTACTGACATCGAGATAATACTATGATGTCATAAATAATC
>Ga0209454_1004661_pt1 | contig 10312 bp, 11 predicted proteins | sample WorMetHERISLAND1_2_FD_187400 | JGI IMG/M metagenome (GOLD analysis project Ga0209454, IMG submission 187400) | Marine gutless worms symbiont microbial communities from Max Planck institute for Marine Microbiology, Germany - Olavius geniculatus... | ecosystem: Host-associated > Annelida >... | reverse complement strand
TCCAGAGTTTTATCAGCAGCTTTTGTACGGATGTTGCTGTTTGCTACATGTCGCACTTCAGCACTAAGTAGTTGACATTGACTGTCTTGAGTCTTGACTCAGTGTAGTAAATATTCATTGTTCTGAAATTTCTTCGTTTGCAATAGCGCAGCACCTCGAAATAACGTCTGTGGGGCCCGTGAATTTCCCGTGAATTTGTGAAACTCTTTCCATGAATTTTCCGTGAAATTTGACACATTTTAAAAATCCTGCCGTGAAATTCATGCATTTTTTTCCGTGATTCGGTTGGTCCCTAGTGATATTGCAATGGAAAACACAGAACTCATGTAAAATTTTGGAGTTGCACCAGACTGTGCTGCTCCCCAAAAATAAACTTCTGGAAAACAAGTTATGTGCAGCATCTGCTGTACAGCATGAATGCCATTCCCTATTCCTGTCATGAAACCAGCCAAAGCAACAGAAATTTGACTTAGTGCTATGGAAAAAACTTTTTTTCCGAAGTACAGCCCGTCCCTGGGCCAGCCAGCAACAAGTTCAGCTTACAGCCTGCTTCATCGTTACCTCATCGTGCCCTGTATGTGTAACACTAGCAGTGACTTACAACCCAAGTTCTACTGCAATGCAGAATGTATTAAACTGAATCAGGGATTGCAATCTTAGGATCCCAAATCCCGAATCCCAGGATTTGCGGCAGTCCAATCCCGGGATTTCGGGACTACAAGAACTCATTAACATTGTAGCCTACTTTTTCGAGTGTTAAATGATACAAATAACAATTCTGAGATCACAGGATTACAAATTTTTAAATCCCGAATCCCGAGCACAGGACTGCAATCACTGAACAAAATGTATATGTAACAACAGCTTGTTTTTACATACTTAGCATTAGCCATGACTTGAATCTTCTTGCCTTCTGCACGCAGATCATAGAAGATCAACTTTGCGCCTGACTCTCGCCGGGCATATATACGTCCTACCAAACAGTCGGTAACACAACAAATTCTACCGTAACACAATCTGGTAATGACAAGTCTTAGAACACCCATTGGTTATTTGTGGCATGCCAATTACAATAATAATGACCAAACATCACATCGTTCAACAGAACAAAATAGATACATCAGCAAAGCACCTCTAGTTCCGAGAAAAAAACTATAGGATGTTAATGGCTGAACTGCAACTATAACAGCAACAATAAGATAAAATAAGAAAGAAATATTTTTGGGGCCAAGTCGAAACTACGTTGGGTATACAAAGACATGCTGCTTGAAATAAAGTCAAGATGTGTACAAGTGAGTGTGTCATAAGATACAGCCATGGTTCCTAAAACTCGGCAGAATTCATTTTCCCTGACTTTCCAGAACAAAATAATTTGCTTTCCCTGACTAATGTGTTCATGCAACATACCAGTCTGCATACAACAATTCAAAATTTTTTCTACATTTTTGTTAACTTTTGCACCCTGGTACTTTAACATTCCCTGACCGTAAGAACCACGTACAGCTCAAACGATTACTAAAGAAATTTCTGTTTCACTAAGAACGTGGCAGCCTTGACTTTTCTGTTAGACTGCGTTAGTCAAAGTACACTTATTGATTTATTTACCAGTTGGAAAAGAAGACCACTAGTTAAGACTCTCACGCGAATAACATTAGCAACTGTCAGTGTTAAAACATGGAAAAAATAAAACCTAAGATCAAAGCAAAACTAGAAATTTGGGGCAAAGCCCAACGTGAGTCTGCCAGGCGCCCTAAGTCCGATTGGGGGAAATAAGGGGAGAGGTAAAAAGGGGGAAGGAGAATTTCCCCGGCATCAAAGTCACGTGGCCCGAACTCAAATGCACTGGCATACGCCGAACGCGCATTGTCGACTGAGGGTAGGTCAACATTAGCGCTTATAACTTGGTTCATGGTGGACAGAATTTCACAAATTTTTTTTGTTCAATGCCGAAAGGATCGCTCTCGTCAACGCCGTTTAGATTATGTCGATATCTTTATCGGTTCCAGAGGTATTTGCGCTCAAACTCGAAAGTTGTCGTAAATCACACCGATTTTTGAACGTTTTTTGCCCTCCCAAATTTTAAGGGGGGCGGTGCCCCCAAAAGTTGTACTTGCGTTAACACCCCCACATAGAGACACGTCAAGTGCCAAAGTTTCGTCGGGCTACACCCCCTAACTCCGAAGTTATAATGGCTCATTTATTCCATTTTAAGCAAATTTTTGACCTTCCTTTGAAAATAAGTTGTAAGGGGGGCCCCCGTCCCAGGTGGGGGGTGCACTAGTAAGACTTGGTCATTCTCTAGCGCGCGTAAAAATTTGGGGGCGCAGCACCCCCTAGGGGCCAAAATATGGTCTTCCGAAAAATGCACTTTGGGTGGGTACGATTCAACATCGAGATCTCCAAGGTCCCTGGACCAAACTTCACCAGACTTGTTTCGCCTAACGCAGGAGAAATCGCGGTAGACGGAATAAAAATCCGATTTTGAATATCTTCATCTGTTTTGGAGATATTCGAAGCCGAAAAGAACTCGTCCGAAATCGGGCCAAATTTTGCATGTTTTTGGCCCCTGAAATTTTTTTTGGGGTGTGCGCCCCAAAATTTTGGACCGGCATTATAAAACTGGGCCTAGTACTGACCATCGTGCAAAATTTCACGCCGGTCGGCCCACGCATCTCGGAGATCTTGCGCTCGGAGAAAAAATAAATAAAAAAACATCTGGGCTAAAACATAAGTCCTTCCGAAAACTATCGTTTTCGGGCAGACTAACTAGAAAATGTTCACACCAGCAACAGAAACGACATCTGGGTGCTGCTGTCCGTCGCCAACATCTCCATATTTGTCAATAAAGTCTGCTAGCGAGATAGTCACGACAAACTTGTGTGGGTATGGAGAATCACCAGTGGCTTTCAGAAAGTTCACATGTGCTGTCCTTAGCTTTAGATACTCCTGAACATTGCACATGACACACATTTGGAATAAGAACTAATATGGCTTGAGAAGAAATGGCATACCAAAATGACCTATAACCTAGCAGCCAGACTGCAGCCTCATAAACAACACAATAAACGCCAAAACATAGAAGCTAATGCAATCTGGGTTGAATAAAATTTAAAAGCTTTAAATATAATAAAATATTTCATTATTAGTGGCATCAGAAACAAAAATGGATTTGATTTAAAAGTGCTGACTGGTAGTTTTTTTGATATATGCTCCTGAATGTTAACAGCATATATCCTTCTTTGGTCTTGAGCCTGTAGTGCCAGCTCCAAGATAAGTTTGTCATGTCTAAGGTGACATATTTACATGTCTGACTGAGGTGGTATCCCGTTGCCTTCCTCGTTTGTTCCTTCCTTCACCATGCAAAAAGAATCCAAAAACATAAGACAAATGACTTACATTTGGATCAATGTCTTCCAGCTCCTTGCTAGATAACGACGGCTCTGAGTTGGCAGTGGTGGTAGATACAGCAGCAGCTGCTGCTGCACACTTTTCAGCTTTCTCCTTTGCCTTCTTGTCTGCCTTTAATCTTCGCTTCAGCTCACTATAACAGAATAACACAGGACTGACTATCTCCATCATCTTTCGACTACATACCTCCGCTGAAGAGGAACCAATAGTCTCTATTCCAATGCTTCAGTCACTCACAACTGACACACTACTACCAGTAAATGCTTTTGAAACAGCAAACCGTAATTCACTACATACAGTGAAACTGACATAAGATGTCACAACTCAAAAGTCCTGGGATAGCAATTAATAAGTGACCATGCCACTGAACATAGCATTAGCATCAATAATCAAAGTTTACTTGTCACAGCAGTGTTATTCACAAACAAACATCGACAAATAAAAGATACAGTTCAAGAAATAAACAAAACATATGTCAACAGCACAAATTCCACATGCAAACTGAAATGTGCCGCAAATCACAGCCGAGGCCACACAAAAATGACAAAAAATAACCTGAAACAAAATGCACCCAAAATACAGCTACAAATATCCTTCTACTATACAGAGTGGACAAATGAATAAGCTTCTGTAAGACAAGATGAAAGAATCAGCACTGAGTGGTATGGCAAAATGCAGGATATTACATCCACATGAATGAAGAAAAAAGACCAATGTTGCTAGCAGATCTGCTTGTTCGGAGCTATATTTGGCATACTAAAAATAGAGAATCGGCAATGAGAAGTCTGCATTAAATGGCCCTGGAATATGTGCAACAAAGGTAACTGGTAGAATGGAAGAGTTATGCTGCTGACCTTGCATGCAAATGCCGGCTGCAGATGAAAGGAGAAGAGCTGAGAACGGATGAGGGAAAGCGCCTTATCACTGGTCGCAAGAAGTGAACGGATTGCCGAAGCGCAAAACAACTAGACTGCATGGTCAACGAAGGCTGAAGAATATAAAGCACCATTCCGTCAATCAAAAATAATCCAATACACACGCAAAAAATAGTAACAAACATACTGCCACAAAATACAATGCTTTGTAGCTTAAAGATGACAGGTGCCACATTTTGTAATTACTACAGAATGTCAAAAAGCAAATATGATTGTTACAACTACGGTCCACAGTTTACCGTGGGCCGCGGAATTTCAAGCCAAGCCGCAGAATTTGCCCCTTTCCGTGGAATTTTGATATTTTTTGTGGAATTTCGTAGAATTTGCAAAAGTTAAGAAATGACAGGCAATTAGTATGATCATTGGCTTGACGACATAATTTTATCACGAAATGTGACGGAAAAAAATCAAACTTAACTGACTAAAACTGTGGGCCCTAACAATGGCTGTCATAATACAGCAAAATAATATAGCAAACACAACGCAACTTGACAAATTGCACTTTTAAAAAGTTGGATAATTTACTTTTTATGTTGCTAACATAACTGAGCACAATGACTGAACAGAATAGTGCTTAGTTTACTCACAAACAGAAGGCCACAGTGAGCCGTGGAATTTGGACAATTTTGCTGCAGCAAGCCACAGAATTTTGCAAACTGGCCTGCAAAATTTACCCAAATTTTCGCGGAAAACTGTGAGCTTTAGTTATAACTCTCCCACATAAACAAGAAATGTGCGGATCCCAAAATTTCTGAGTCCGCGTCAGACCGCAGATTTTTACCAAGGATCCGCTGTCAGTCCACATCCACAACAAGAGAGAAATATTGGATCTGCATCCGTAGGCATCCGCAACGAGTAGGCCTGCGTCTAGTCATTAATACATCAGGTAAGCCACTACGCGCCTAGGCCTATTGTCACAAGAGCGGATCTGCGTCAGTTCGCATCCGCAAAAAAAATCCTGCAGATCTGGATCTGCGGACTTACACGTCCGTAATCTGCACGTCTCTGACACAAACATGCAGTACTGCATTCAGTAAAATTCAAGACCAGCAAATTACAAAGCATGCAGCATAACCAAACTCACAAGTTAAGCTGCTCATGGACCGATTCCAGCCGCTTTGTCCCTGTTTCAGTGTATGGATGGATCTCAGACTGTCTGGCTATATTCAAGGACTGGTCGGACTAATGTCTTATATACCTGTTCTTTAATTGCTCGACTGCTTATGTTGACATTTCGTTTGATGAAGCCTAATTTACTGTTGGCTTTACCAGAAACAATGTCAATGTGTTTTGACCAATGCTTGTCGTTTGAAATCCTAACTCCCAGATACTTGGCACAATTGGAATGCTTCAGCTGTTGGCAATGGATCTGATATGGATATATGACTGAAGACTTTTTCCTGGTGATTGACAGTATTTTACACTTGTCGGGATGGAACTCCATCTTCCACTTGGTTTCCCAGTCACACAGCAGATCCAAATCTTTCTGAAAAATCACCGTGTCATTATCATTCTTGACTGCCATATAGATCATGGTGTCGTCAGCAAACAGTCAAACAGTTGATGATAGTCCTTCTGCTATATCATTGATATAAAACAGAAAGAGGCACGGCCGAGGACCGATCCTTGCGGAACTCCCGAGGAGACATCCAATTCTTCCGATGCGGTACCTTCAACAACCACTCTCCACTTATACATTACAACCGTGATTTATGTGGTGCAGTAGCAGGAAAGTTTTCAAGCAGTGTAAAAATACTGCGCATATGACAGAAGAACATAGGAAAATGCTTTTTGTAATTTACCTCTTGCTGATTTGCTCATTATCAACCTCTGCCATTTCCCGCCGTCACGTGTTTAGCCCGTTGACTGCGAAATCGATCCTTCTTACAAATTTGTCCAAAACTAACCGCCAATTGCTAACTAACGAGATGACGTTCACAACAGTACTTTATGCCAACACAAACTTTCTTCCGTCACTGAAATCCGAATACGTTTCCTCCGGCAATATGATGCAACACAAAAATAAACAAACACGCGAGTTTTGACTACTCATCAGCAAGCCTGCCAAACATGGACGAATTTGTTGTAACTAACAGTCCGCAATTTCAAACCAGTACTGTTCATGATTAAAAGATAAAAATGATCATGTTATCATGGTTAGAGAAGTCACATGGGGTATCTTCTAACCATGACTGTTATGAACTTGTATCACTGGTTTTCACAATCTACTGTTTTGCTCAAGGCTGGAAAATTGGTCCAAAAAACCTAGGTTAAAATACCTAAAAAGTGGAATTCTAGGTTTTTTTAAAAAGATTTTAAAATTTATTGTAAAATTTATTACACAGTATATTTTAATTCATATTTTGGTCGTGATTTTTGAATTATGACTTAATTCACGTTATCATGTTGTTTACTCATATAAAAGGGTGTATAAACCCTCTTTCTTGGGTTGCACTTTGTGCATGGTGTTCATTCGACAAAAAAACCTTTACTTTTTTTAAATACCTAGGTTTTTCCAGCCGTGGTTGTGCTGCCGACTACTATCTGGTACGATTTGCCGTTGTGACTATTTTACATTCCAGCACTTTCCTTTCCTACTGAAGGTGCACTTATTAGCCACTGATTTTTACGTGCGACAGTCGTATTAACACTAAGCCATGTTAGGCTTTAAATAACCCAACTCTATTCCTCTAAAAGCTCATTACATTGTCATACCACTTTAGCACTACATCTAATAACATTATACTCAATACTTGACTGTACTATGTATTGCACAAGTTCAAACAGTAACAATGAATAATTGATTATACTAAAAACAATCAGCACTGCAACAGAAACAATCACTATTATAAACAGTGGCGGTTTTAGGCCCAGGCCGGAAGGGGGGGGGGCACAGGCTCCAAGTTTTGCTCCAACTTCCCCCCATTTCCTGGCCACGGAATTTTGCAAGCTGGCCCCACAAAATTTACCCAAATTTTCGCGGAAAACTGTGAGCTTTAGTATAACACAAATATAACACAAATATTTGACTTCTGTGTTTCCAAATTTTAGAAAACAAATTTGTGGCTTCCACTGAACGTCCAGAAAACAAAACTGCTTCAGTTTCAGGGGGCTTTGCCCCCCTCACCTCCTGACTAGGGGCTCTGACTCTGGACCCCGCTGAAGGCTCTGCCCCAGACCCCCATTATAGGCACACGCTGCCGCGCTCACCATGGGACCGTGAACACCCAAATAATGCGAACTAGAGCCGCCACTGATTATAAATGTATATACTAAAACATCAGTCTTTCCTGGAACTTCTACAAATGTACGCTAGGCCTATACCTGAAATACATCAAAACTATGCCAAGCAACCAAGCTGCATAGCACAAAACATGAGCACTGCAGACAGACATGAAAATTCTAATAAAACAACTTATTCCATCTATCTGCATGAAAAAAATGTAAACTAAAAATACCAGTGACAGACAAGCTACCATTCAATACGCAACTGTTCCGGTGTCTTCACAATAAAAAAAAATGTAAAAACCCCACATACCCAGTCATAGGCTTCACTCTGCATTAATACACGCCAAGCAAACAGCAAACAATCAATGTTACTGAGCAGCTCTGCAAAAATCGGACACAACATTAACACAACAATGACATGGAGAATCACTAACTATTGCAGCTAAGCCGGCTTTATAACGATCATTATTTTAAATGTGTTGCCATCGCTGCCGGACAAATACGACGAGTTTGGACAGTTCAGTTCGGCAAAAGGAATAACATCATTGATGTGACACTGCGTCGTGTCTGCATCAAAGTAGCAGCGCCTTTTAACAACATGACGAGTGTACTCCACTCCATCCTGGACGCCGACGACGAGTACAGCAACTACTGTTCTACGAGGCTCACAAGGCTTGCAAGCGATGACTAGTCGTACAGTGTCATACGTTGCACCGGCCACGTCCATGTTACGCCACAGTAAAATCATGATGGACTTGGAGAACTGCACTCCCTTCGGAAACAGCTCTGCAGTCCACTCCCACGACGTCGTTTCTCCGAGGTCTGTCTTTGCCGCACTTGCTGGAGTCGAGAAAAACACCGGACAAACATTATAAGCTGCAAATGTCGAAAAACTATCGACGGACAACGTTGTGCTCCAGATGTCATTTGTGTAATGCCGTGGTTCAAATAACGAACCAGTAAACAGTGACTTCTGCTGCTGACTGTTTGAATGAAAGTCCAGCGACTGTTGGATCCGATCCTCAAAAAAGTCTGCATACTCTGGATAATATATTGGATCGGCAGTTACAAGGCCGATCTCGGATGGTGGAATCATGGCAAAGCGAACATGCAGCAGAATGTGAGTTGCAGCTTTCCTGCTGCCACTGCCAATGGCATAACACTCCTGGTGTCGAATCCACCGAGAAACACATCGGAATAATGTCAGCTCATCTGGTATCACCAAATCTGACTGCTGAATCAGTTCGATCAGGACATCTTCGTTCATCGTGAGAAAGTCGGATGTGCAAGCGACTTTGTGAAAATTCCACAAAATGAACTGGTAACATGTGCTTGCCAGTGAGTCATGGCCAACACTGTGTGCATACTGCAGCCAAGACACGGCACGGTTTCGAGACATTATCGTGACAAGGTGAGACATCATGTAGCGGCAGCAGACCCGCTGCAGATCAACGACGTTGTATTTGTCTGACAACATCAGAACAGCAAGAACGGTGTCATGCATCAGCAGTATGCTACCGGAATACATGTAATGCAGAAAGTTGGCAAACACCTGCAGCCAAACACAGACACACAGATCTATGTAAAAACACAGACACACTCATATGCACACACTTACAAATTAAAAACCCATTAAAGTGGAGTGTAATGTAACGCAGTAAAGAATAAACATGTAAAAAACATGTAACATAAATGTATAAAAAACTGCAGACAAAGGCTGGTTGTCCTTCCTGTCAACCAATTGACAAAGCACTATTGACATCGACCCAACCTCATACGCACATATTTTTTATGTCCAAGCATCAATGTCGATGTCCCAGCCTGCTACACTTTGAACCTGTACTTTGTCCCTCTGACATAACGTTTAATGCAAAATGCATCAGTGATCTAAAGTTGGAGAAGTTATGTGGAGTAATACTGTAGACTAAGACTACTAAAGATGTATTGCTAACAACACTTCTGAGCACACTGTGTGAAGCAACACTACATTAATAAGAGTCATGAATATTTATATCAACATCAAGCTGGCTAAACGAAAGCTGAATCTAGTATGGCAGAATAATAACATACTGGAACACAGCATTGCTCCTCATGCAGCTCAATAGTGTGTCGAGATGAGTCAGGCCATGACGGGTTCATGAGCATGACACGCAGTACATCACTAGAACAGCTGAGAATCAGTTTATGAGCAGGAAATGAACGCCGACTCCCTTCTCCATCACTGCCGCGGACAATGAGTTCTATGTCACTCAAACTGTCGTTCTCACACAGAGATGATATTTTGCCGAGCACCGCAGACGAGTCATTAATGACTTGGCCGAGTTCATGATCAAACGGCGACATCATCTGAACCCAGCTGCTAGCATCGTCGCGAACCGAATGGCTGTTGGGCAATTCCTGGTTGTTCCGTGTCATCAAACGAGGTTGCTTTGTACTCAAGGAATTACCCACGGATGCGTGAGCTGCCATGCGTGCTTTATCTGACAACAAATCACCAGAGAATACAGCATCATCGATTACTATCGACTCAAGCATTTGCAATATGTACTAAACGAACAGGTAGCCAGTCAACTTGTCGCAGGGTCTATTAGTCACCGTGTCAGTGTCATCTCGTTTCAACGTTACTGTTAGGATTCAGCAAAATGTAAAAAAATTGCGACACAAAGAATAGGAATTATGGATTTTTTGCCCCTTTGCTATTTCCCCTGGCTTTTTCACCCCCCGCCTGATTCGCCCAATCA
>Ga0209454_1004657_pt1 | contig 10315 bp, 10 predicted proteins | sample WorMetHERISLAND1_2_FD_187400 | JGI IMG/M metagenome (GOLD analysis project Ga0209454, IMG submission 187400) | Marine gutless worms symbiont microbial communities from Max Planck institute for Marine Microbiology, Germany - Olavius geniculatus... | ecosystem: Host-associated > Annelida >... | reverse complement strand
GTAGAAGCTACACGGTGTCTACGGACTCATTTCCCTAGCAGAGCAAAGCCCTTGTGAGGACGACAAAGCAAGCAAAAATGACCAATATTAAATTTGACCACATTAACAGGTAGCAGAACGACGTAGGCCATGACCCTACAAAACTGTCTCAACGCCTGAATAAACCAATGTTGCAATCAAATCTTTTTTTGTATCTAATGTACAATTTGGGTTTATGTGACCATGCTCGGAGCCTGTCGAAACAGGTAACGACGAAACGATCATCAAAATGAGAGATCAAGATGTTCGAGGCCTACATTTTCACAACTCTGATCCTAACCTAACTATAATACCAGCTGTATGAGCTAAACCTGGTTGTTCCAAATTTATATACTTTCAATAGATAAATAGAGACCTATACTTAAGGTATTGAAAGCGTTATGATTGGAGTCTTACTGGCGTGAGCGGAGCAGTTGCCGACGGAGCCAATCCAGCGTGACTGTGAACAGGTCAGAAACCAAGTCTCGCCGGTGATGTTACAGCGTACGGTCAACACGTCTCCGTCACGGCTGATTGTGCCACCGGCTGGAGGCGCCGGATTTGCACAGCCCACAACTGCACAAAACAAAGCAACGATACTGCGACATGTCATTCACGTATGCTATAGACTATAGAGTATGACTTAGGAAACAGAAAAGTCTAAAAACACCGAGACAGTGACAGCGCAGAGGTGATGTCCGATGGAAGGTCGACGTCGTTCCATAGGTTCAAGGCCTGAGGCCAGTCTTAATCAATCGGCGGCCTTGTTTCAACGGAGCATCAGTCAACCCCTTTTTTCGTCCTTTTCCTTTCTTTCCTGTCCCTCCATTCCTTCTTCCTTTTTTACTCTTTTTTATGTCATTTTTGCCCGAAGCGGCCCTCTCAAAACCAGTTATGAATCTGGGAGAGTGCTGTAAGCTCCCGCAACGAGGTCCGGGACAGAGCCGCGGTTGCAGTTGCATTTTGCTGCGTTGTATCTTCGCAAAACGTATCTGGTTGCAACATTTTTCTCGGTGAATAAGATACACTTCATTGCCCATACATTGCGAAACAAACTAAATTCTACTCAATGTCATTAATATCTGTGTTTGCACTATAATCTGAAGACCACTGGCGTTTTAGTTAATTTTTACTAACTGGTTGGAATCCAAAATTGCGGCCCCTAAAAACCGGCTGCCCCGTTCGGCCTCACGCCTTGAACATGCCTAAAGTCGGCCCTGCGCAGGTTGGCAGCGTAGACGCGAAGCGCCCGTTTGCCGATTGTATTAAAGTGCAGCTCTCGTTGTACAACAACAAATCGACGACAGATCGAAGCATGTGGAGCTTGGGCACCAGATGATGACGCGAATAAGCTAGTCGCGGCAACGACAGACCGCATCAGGAAGAGGTTGCAGTATCAGCAGCAGCAGCAGCAGCCGCGCGTCCAATTCATTGCAAACACGCCGAGCAATACGTCAACTGATCGCCGCTGCCGACGACGACGAAATCTGGCCTCTACCAGTCGGCACGGCATTATACGACGACGACTTAGGACTGGAAGCCTGGCTGCAGCGGCGCGCGGGGCGGGGTATACGGATGTGATACGATCGACGTTTGGTCTGCAGAGCCAGGCGTTCGTCGACTAGGGGCCGAAGACCAGCGGCAGTGGAATCGACCGCTTCTGAAGCGTCGTCGGTCGGTTGCGCCGCGTGCCCGGAATAATTATGTAAAACTGCGAAGATCGACGATCGTTTGTCCAAAGAACAACGCACTCGCGGTAGAAGTCTTCAGTCTTCTCGTAGATTAGCGCACATAGCAAAGCTAAAGCGTACCAGTATAGGCCTACAGGCATACACGGATGTGCGCTAAATAGAATAGGAATGAGCGAGCGGGGCAGTTATCTAGAAATTTCCACAACCAAGTGGCCTCCACAACCCGCATATTTCACGAAAAAAAATAAGAAAACGTGCTTGAAAACGACAAAAATGGCACGTTCAAAAATCAGTTCAAATTTTGGTAAAATTGAAGTTTTTCTATTTGTAGGAATAGGAAAAAAACTTAAAACTACCCAAAAAGTGAAATTTGCTACAGGAGTGACTGTAAATATATCTAGTCACTTTTTGTGTGTGACATTTTAAGGTAATGGGTCCCCTCCTCCACCATTTAAGGCAGCGAACAGGGCCTCCGCACGAGTCTACATTCGGCCGAGATTCCAGTGCAACGAACTGACCGATCAATTGCCTGCAGGAAGACGTGCACTGTCTGACTTTCTCTCCGTGTGTCGCAGCAGCGCTGGCTTCCGTGCCGCAGTCGTCGGCGGTCGATGGCAGTTAGCACGACGCATGATAGCAAGCAAGCATTGATCGCGTACCAGTTCAGCTTACTGTTCACGCTAAACTCCCGAGTGCAAATTAACACCGCACTGTCGACACCAGTCGCACCGGAATTTCAATTCGCGGGGGTGTACGATATATATGTACCAGATACCGCACTGCTAGAGTGGATAAGCACCACTCCATACAATGTGGTATCGTATGTAAACCATGCTCAGATACACCGTCGTTTGCTTTACGGCGCACGACTGCAGCCGAAAGCTGAGAAAACGATAGCAGTACAAGCTGAGTGCCATTTAATTAAGGGAGAGACGCCGGTGCTTTGGTGTACAATACTCGAAAATTTTGTCCAAAATCTGTCCAAAAATTGTAATTTTGTAACGCACTACGGACCATGCACAAACAATGTTGGAACCAGCAACCAGGGCTGCACTGATGAAGCTTGATACGTCTGAAAACGTACACATGAGCTAGCCCGCTTTCCACAGTTCTACTGATCGAGAAGCTTCTGAAATCATCATGATCATCTGTTTTTGCAAAGAACGTCAGCATTTTAGTTCATCTGCAAAACTGTATGGATAGAACACTCACTGTTTGTGCACTAAATTTTGTGATTCACGTGGCTGATTATCTGACAACGTTTAATTGCTAAACAAAAACATGCATTTTCTGTTAGCTTTTCTTGAAGAAATAATTAATTAATCGTTATTTTTCTCGCAAAATTAGCCACTAATTTTAGTCGTTAAGAGCTCCACTGTCAAAATGTATGCAGACAATACAATGCGTCGATGTTGCTTACATTGGTAGTGTATGATAAACTGGGCAGCAGCTGATCCAGTAGTCGCGTGATTAGATGCCGATGCTTCCATGTTGGTGGCCACAAACTCCAGCTCGACTGCGGTCGAGTCTGAGATCAGGATGACCTGCAGAGACCGTCAAAATACCCAAGCTGAAGATTTAACATACATTGCAAAATACACGCTGCAGAAAATAGAGAAAAACAGTATGTTAAAATACTTGTTTATTAAACTGTTTAAAATACTTTGTTAAAATACAAGGTATTTTCTGTATTTTGAAGTAAAGAACACTACACAAAACTTGAATGAGTCGGATTAAAATGGAAAGTACTGTTACGTAAAACACTAAAAGATTCAGAAGCAGCCGGCTGTGAAAGATACAAAGGCTTGAGATCAAACTAAAAAAGGAAAAAAACGACAACTGAAACTAGAAAAAAAAACGAAAACAAAAAACTGTAAGCAAGTCCATATGTATATCCATGAAACATCGTATCATGAGGCCAGAATGGCAAGACATGGTATCTACAGTTGTCCATGGCAAAAAAAACTGCAAAGTTCATCAAAATGCAACTTAAATATTTATTCCATCACAGAATGAAATGCAGCAAGTAAATCTGTAAAATTAACAAATTTTGCAAAAACATTAAGAACACTGGGGAATAAGTCCGAAAAAATCATCACACAGAAAGTTTTTTCTTAATTTTATTGAAATGTCACCGACAACAGACAAAAAGTTTTGTCATTCTATACGGTGGCATTCACCTGTTGTCGTGGTTGACCAGTGCAGGCGGTAACCCCGCGCCTGCCGGTGGCACCGTCGCGTATCACAGCCACGTCATAGCACTTTTGTGAAGACCCCGAGCCGCTGCCACTACCACTGGCAGAGCCGTGCTGTGATAAGGTGTCGAGGAACGCCAGCAGCGTCAGGTTGATTCGTTGTCCTTCGGCTGCGCGCACATGCCACGGACACGATGTAGACCCGATGCCGGTCGTGGCCGCCAGCGCGCTCGACACGTACGCGGACCGGTCGGTCGTCGTCACGTGGTGGCGCGAGTGACACTCATGCACGCTTCCGGTCAACACTGCACGGTTCAAAACAACACATCCGAACTCAGTAAGTAAGTAAGCAAGTAAGTAAAACGTAGATACAGAGTTACATACAGCACATATCGACAGCAATCCATGCAGTCAGCGTGCACGCCGTCCACCCGCCAGTAGCGTACTCACGTTCGAAAGACTGCTAAAAGGAAAAATTCTGTTCAGAAAATTTGAAAATCTTTAATACGATTAGAATCAATTACACCTATATATTCTCTTTAATTAGACGACGCTGTTTAAGTTAAACTGAGTAAATAACTGATAAATATATTACTCGTAATTCATAAGCTAGCTGTATATTATTGAATTACCTTAGAAAAAAAGATATACAAATCGCGTATTGTATCAAACTTCACTGTATGCATGTCCATAATTTTCACCGAAAAAATGTGATAACTGTTACTTTGCTAAGTACCCATATCCTCACGTGAATCAATGACAAATGCGTGAAATAGGTTTAAGTGTCGAAGTAGGCATTGTAGAACGTCACTTAAACGCTGCTGGAATGGCAGGGGTCAAGTACAGCTTGCATTACAGTGCAGTTACTCGTGGAATCACTGCAGGGTATTCGATGACTGAATGAGTATCTACGTCTCGCAGTCGCTGCTTGCTCTCTCGCAGTGAAGTGGATCCGGAGTGAGCTACGACTGTTGCTGCGCGCCCGGCCACGGGATGAATACGAACAGCAGCCTCATGCTCGCTGCGGCAGGGACACGCAGAAAGGCAACGACATGGAATAGAGTCTTTACATCGGTCGCCGACGACTCGTAAAAACACGACTACGACTGTCAGCGCCGGTGTCCCATTATAGGATCGTCCCCAGAAAAGTCTCCCTCCGGCCGACAATTTACCGGCAAAAATCCGCCCCGCCCGGCGGCTGCCCGGACGGGACGGATTTTTACGGGTAAATTGTCGGCCGGGGAGGGAGACTTTTTTGGGGAGCGATCCTATAATGGGAAAACTTTTTATGGGGCCGGCGATAAAGGCGGAACATATCAAATCCGTAATTATTTCTCCCGAGCGGATTTTTCACGGGGAAGACATTTTAATGTGACACCGGCGCCTCCCTCCGAGTGATGTTCCCTCTCTCTACGCGCCGCAGCTGGAGTGAACAGTGAACACGCCAACAGCGCCGACGGCAAACTAAATTCATTAGCGTTCCGTGCACTCCGCTACGAGCTATGGACTAGTAACGACAAGATGCAGACGACGCAAACGACGCCGCACGCCACTGCGTGCAGTGACGCGTCCCTGTTGCCTGCTAGTCCTCCGTGGTTTGCTGCCCCGTCTTCCACTATGTAGTCCTGTATTACCGGTATCGTAAAGTCGGTCGACTTGGGTGGTCCACGGTCGGTCGGTCGGTCGGCCCAGATTAGCGGATTAACTGGTCGATAGCTGCGCGCTCTGCTTTGCATATTGCATCTCGCGGCCCGTACATTCGATTTTCGACCACCGCTACTGCCGGGTGACTGCGGCGACAGGGTCAGTCGTCGTAACACTTGCTAACGGCCACACGGAGCATGTTTACCGCCTACCACACACGCCACCGGCTGCCTGTCGTAGACAGTTAAGTACGGTCCCCCGGTGTCCACTGTTGCACAATGCACTCTATAGCTGTCCATCACCTCGGCTGCCTACTTGGGAACGTAAAATAGGGCGCCTTACCGAGCACGCTTTTTCCGCTTTGCTCACTTTATGTAGCACTTGTGCTACGTCATTACTGTAATAAACTTTCCGCGCGCGCTGACAAAACTCTGGAACGCCCGTTGCTCTATGCAGCATTGATTCTGTCGGTCCCGTCTAGGTCAGTGTATTCAAACCTTAAAAATCAAATGTTTGTAGACGTGTAGCGCTCGCGAAAGTTTTGAAGTCATTCCTGATCTTCTGCATTTGGTTCGAAGTTCCTGATGCCATATACAATACAATATATCACTGTGCAGTGTGTAATATTGGCACAAAAAGTTAAAAACTAACAGTAAAGTACGGTGAAGTGTTTGAAACGTACGGACAATTTGATCTTTCATGGCGAAGTTATGACAAAAACACGTGGCAGCTTGGTTTTCGGACCTCAATCAAACGAATCAGAGGCGCAAAAGAGAGCTGTGAGCTGACGAGGAAAGATGAAACGTGTATAAGTTACTTGCCTGGGATGCAGGTGTAAGCTGCCTGTAGATGCCAGGTGACGTCGGTTGGACAGGGTTTGAGACTGCGCAATGCCGGGTTCATAATACTCAGTTCACAGCCCGCGGGCTGACCGCTGCAGTGGGCGTCCAGTGTCGCCAGTGCATCCACGGCACATCCCACGTACCCGAGGTCCTGACGAACACAGCGTCCGATTGCCGCTCTGCCGTAGCGAGCAGATTCCATCAGGACGACTTCATTGGCCTGGTCGCAGCGCGCCGTGAACTTCTCCGCCTGACAGTACTCTACCACATCGCCTATACATTACATCATCATCATCATCATTATCATCATCTATGTTTGCTTTATTATTTGAGTTGAAAAATGTCACTTGCTACAGCTACACAAAACAATCAAATAAAAATTATTACGCAGCTTAATAACGATATGCACAACACTAAGAAAAAGCAACAATAGTACAATAGCGAAAGAAACGCAACACTTCGACAGAAAATTTACCAAAAAGTAAGTATGTAAAAAGTGTAGTTATAGCATGTGCAAATATTAAAAAGTCGCAATGTGCCGCAGTCTTTTTAGGCAATACTACAACATTTCAATTCAAAACTTTGAAACGCCCAATTTACGCTGGTGACTCGCGGTTTCATACTTTGGTCTGAAAGATTTTCAAAATGCACTCGGTTGTAAACGAATTATATAGCAGCAAGACATGTAAACTGCGTCTGCGTTGATGCGTCAAATAGGTTCGAGTGTCGAAGTAGACATTCCAGGTATTTCTATGAACCCATCCATAGCCAGTGTAAGCAGTGATTATAGTGAAAGAACACATTTATACAGCCGATATCATGTGTACTACATTTGAATTGTTCAGCATTGTGTAGATGGTTCTCTGCTGTCTTTTATGTGCCCATGTTATTGTGTGGGCTATTTCTCGCAGTCTGCTTTATCTGGCATAAGAAGAGCGTATGTACGTGCTATATAATGTACGAGATGCCGGCTAGCAGCCGCTGAATCATCGATGATGCGCTGATGCGGCCGCGCGTAATGAATCTGTCCGCATATCGACAGCAGCATCAGCAGCAGGCAGCGCGCCCCAGTGACCGGCTGACTGACTGACTCTCGGACGGACCGTACGTCGTCGAATGTTAATTTCAAATTCTGACGAGCAAGCGGCCGACTGACCTCAGACGACGCCGGCGCGGGTGCGATCGAATCGCCCTCGCCGCCGCGACGACGAATAAGCAATAATGCAAATAGGTAGACGGCGACGACGACGACAGAACGACGCGTGGTCGTTCGGTGTTACTGGACGACCGATAACGACGGACGGGCCAAACTACGCGACAAACGGGACGCATTTGGATGCCGCCGCCGGTCGGCCGGGCAAGTCAGCCGGACCGGAACGACTCACGGACGACCGATCAGGCGCGATTGTAGCGTCATAAAGCATCGTAAACATCTTGTTCCGCGCAGTCATCGGTCGAGTCGGCGTGAGTTGGTTGGTCGGTTGGTCGGTTGCTGGGATGTCTTTGTTGTAGTCGTCAGCCCGGCCAGGCAGACAGACAATACGTCGTAGTAGTCGCCAGTACTACTACACTGTGCGTCGTAGACTGCACGTGTTGCCCCGGTGCTTCGCGCGCCATTGATTCGACGCGCAGTGAAACCAGCGCTGAATGCAGCAGAGTCATCCGACCGACAACGAATCACACACACGGAGAAAAACTAACGTCCGGACAGCATTAACGATTATGTATTCAGCGAACGTGGCGATAAATCGAACCACATGACCGGCGACTAAAATTTTTAATGAATTTTTTTGCTACAACGACTCGCGGCTCGGTCACAATGCGGTGACTTTTTTTGCAAACACTGCAATGGAAACGGATGCAGAAATGAAGAATGCAACCACGAAATCGACAGTGAATTTTCCAATCATCACTGAATAATAAATACATTCAGATGACACTGTCCGAATCGTCCCCAAAATGACCTGTAATGTGTTGAACGGGACATAAAATTCTACTCATTCATTGACTCGGTACTGTCTAAGTACGCTATCTAGTCATCAATTATTTATATACTGTAGTGCACTTGGCGATGTGCTCCATCTTCATGTTGCTACTATAGAATAGACTGGACATTGTTACTAGGCCCTACGTGTCGAGGTCTCAGCCATATTGCATATTTTGACGAGCAATAGACTTGCTTTTTTTGTTGGTCCTTGATGGAAATGATGAAAAAAACAACTGAAACTGAAACGAAAAAAAACTGTAAGCAAGTCCATATGTATATCCGTGAAACATCGCATCACAGGGACAGAATGGCAAACATCGAAACATCGAAATGGTATGTGAATGTATAACGATGAAGACGGCAGCTCGAGGCCCCCGACTTCTAGAGGCCTCCGATTCATGCAGTAATATTTGCTGAACACCGTATTACTGAGTGAGATTCTATAACTGCTACTCGCGCCCATTTTACGCTGCAAATTAACATCTGGTACACGAAAACAATTGCTATCACCAGAAAAGCTCCTTTAGCTCAAAATGCATTACAATACAAACTGACTGGCAGCCGGGCTCCGCCAGACCTCAATGTAAGCTTGCCGTCATTCTCCTACAGACCTTTAACTGAATTTAAGAGGTAAGCAGTGAGAACAGCATAAACACGACGAAAAGAATACGAAAATAAGGAAAGATGATAAAGAAAAAAGGAAGGCTGAACGAGTCTTATAGCCTCTATCCAGCATATATAAGGTCTCCAAAAAGCTTACTGAACGCACTGGAAGCGGGCACTGAACTGTTCCAGGGCGTTGGCTCGTTTCACAACAAGAACACGGCGGACGAACTGACTGTAATAGGTCTGGCCTATACGGTAGGTTGTCGATTGGAAATTGGACGGCTGAGTCGGCGACGACGGACGGACGGACGTTCGATCGCAACAAATTACGACGTCAGTGTCGATCAAACGACGACGAGGATGTATACAGCGGGTGCCGCCTAATTCTACCGCGTTATGCTTCGCGTGCGTCGCTCATGCGGTCCTGATCGATTCCCGCTGCTGTCGTCTGTCCATCTGCCGCCATGCAGTGCAAGTGTGTCATCAACACGCAATATGCATGCTGCTGTTCAATGTCGTGCCTGTATTATTAGTCTGCGTCCTTTTGTACTGGCGCCGCGCCGAGCTTTTTGTTACAAGAGACACGTGTTGCATTCATCGCATTGCATGCATGTGGCACGTAATCATAGCGAATTTTTACTCTCTTTAGCGCACAATATAGGTGCATATAACACTTCATCGGCTGCGTAGAACGATATTGAATACTCTGTCATTTAAAACTAGTGACTGCAAGTCTTGATAAACGGATGGATGTCTGCAGCCTATGTCTATTTTTCGTTGTATTCGTCGCCACCGTCCGAAAAAGTAAAATCATGCCATCACGATGTACAGAATTGCTAAAATATTAGGATAATGTCACGCATTTCTTACAGGTCTTGCTTAGCACTGATGTAATCCATTCAGTCGGATTCCACGTCCGATGCGTTCGATGAGACTGCAGAATGTTGGTGAAATTTGGTATACACAATCTCCAGGTCCGAGTCCAAGTCTTGAAAAAAAGGACTTTCAGGTCCGGCTTCAGTACGTTGGCGGACTAGAGCAATTACCGTTGCCTAATGGTAACAGCGTTGTGCGCAGCAATAAGATCGGTTTTATAGGCCCTACTTCTGGCCATCCAGCAGGCAAACTTATCCTGGCTATTCGTCCGCAAGTACTGCATATAGGCCTAAAAGTGCAATGGCGAATGTCGTACCAACTATACCAACTGCTGGTGGCTTCTACCCTATACCTTGTGGGCGCAGCTTGCGCCCAGTAAAAAAAGGGGGAAGTTATTTTAGGAGTTAGATCAAAACTTTTCCCCTATTTTTCACTGGGCAATCTACACCTTAATAA
>Ga0209454_1004653_pt1 | contig 10317 bp, 3 predicted proteins | sample WorMetHERISLAND1_2_FD_187400 | JGI IMG/M metagenome (GOLD analysis project Ga0209454, IMG submission 187400) | Marine gutless worms symbiont microbial communities from Max Planck institute for Marine Microbiology, Germany - Olavius geniculatus... | ecosystem: Host-associated > Annelida >... | reverse complement strand
AGTGGTGTCCGGACATACCTCCCGGAGATACCCCCTAGGACAGAACCCCCTTCTTTTCTCTTCTGTGAATGAAGTACAATTTTTTGCGCTTAATTGTATGTTTTGTCCTAGGGGGTTCTGTCCTAGTCTGTCCCAGGGGTGTTCCGATCTACCATGACTTTAGAGGGGGATTCTGTCCTAGGAGGGTTATGTCCGGGGGGTTTGGTCCTACTTTCGTGCATAGTCTCTGTCTTATCCTGCCGGAATATGCCGAGTAGCGGTCTGAGACACAAACGTGTAATCATTGCTAACCACTCATGCGGATTTGCTCGACTTTTCTTTTTTTAACGTGCTTGCATAAATGTCATTAGCTATAAATCATAACGTCTAACAATCCTGTCTGTTTCACAGACTCGGCCACTGGATGACACTGTGCACTCTGAATATGCACTTACTTACTTACTTACTTTTTGTATGTCATTCACTTCTACCCGATTGGTGAATAAACGTAGGGCATATCGTTATCCACATTCACGAATAATTATGAAAATTGACGTTATTTTGAGACTGCTCAGCTATCATAATCATGCTACTCGGAATAGTCTGTAGTTTTATTTCATACCCTTTTGTATGTCAGTTTTTTTACCGTGTTACTTAGTTTTGCTATGTAGCATTAAAATTACTGTTTTTACCGTGATTTGCACATGTCCGCTGCACATTTCACAATTTCACTGCAATTTTCACTCTTATTGTCTGTCTGATATGTTGAGACATAAGTCTGATATGTTTTCTCGTGTTTTGTTGACATGTTGGTGGTTTTCATATATATTACTAGATCATTATTACACGTGTTATCTTTTCAGGCAGTTGCAGGCAAGTCTGAACTCGGACACAGCGGACGAACCATTACGGTACTAAATGGCGATCAGGAGGACGAAAATTGCTGAATCGATGTTTCTTACAACAATAAATAAACAGTGATAACTACTGACTAAGTGATTTGTTGTTGTTTTAGAGTGCTGCGAAAGTGCTAGAAGCAGGACCCTCGAGAGACAAACGCTAGTAAGCAATTATGCGTACTATTTTATAACTCATTAATACTATAACTATGTGGTTACTCGCTACAATGACAATGATTGCAGTTTGGCAACTACAAAGTAACAATGTCGAAACACTATAAAGTATATGTGACCGTGCGAATATGGCAGATTCGAAAGCTGATCTATTGTACGTACAAAGTGATTCATAAAAACTAAACCATTAAATTTCAAAATTTCGTAACTCCATTAAACATATCATATTTATTCATTTGTACAATGCTTTTTATTGTAGGTTAATAATTTGCGTTAAATTTACGACTAAGGGGTCACCAGTTACCAATATTTCAAAGGTTGAATTATTTTGCGTATTTTCCTCCGAACCACTGTCGTGCAAGTTTTTAAAGTGTACAACACTTAATATGATTGCAAGCAGTCGGATATGTGGGGGTTCCTGTAGTCGCAATTTCAGATCGCAGGAGTTAATAAGATTGTGTGCGTCCAATAGGATCAATTAGGATTTAGAATTGCTTCGGAGAAAATTGACTTAGCGTTTAGTTAGCTTCTTCTTTTAATTTTTTTTCTTCTTCTTCTAAGTATAGGCTAAATCTTGGACTGGATACAGATACAGCTTTAGTGTTTAGGCCTATATCACGACGGGCAAAATGCTCAATGCTTTGCTCACACGAGCCTTAAAAGTATTTTATATTGTAGAAGAACTTTAAACAATTTCGTGAAGTTGAAGTCACAAAGCAATCGTTATCGTTAGGGGGCGTATACTATACGATGTACTTTATCTGCACTGTATTTGAAAAAGTGTTAGTTTAAGCTTAATCTAGAATGTAGAAAAAAAACTAAAACTAGGCCACTTTAGAGGGAACTAAAATGAGACAAAATAGAACAAATGTAGAAAAAGTAAAATTTAAGACACACGGCAGTTTTCTGCGTTGAAACTTGAGCTGCTGCTGAAACTGTGAATATGAGAGATGACTTCATCTCATCACATGCGCTGTGCCTGGATGCTATCACCTATCTGCCGCTAGCTAATAACCTGCAGTTAATTGAGGTCAACGATAGGCCTACATGACAACCATAAAGCGTATGCCTATATTTAGAATGCTAAGCTTATCACTGTCGGTCACGGGGTGTTTACACGATCCAGCAAACGTCGAGCAAACTTCCAGCAAATGTATTCAAAATACAGCACGTGCTAATGCTGGACGTTTGCTGGATCATGTAAACACCCTATCAGTGTCCTCGTGGGCTGCGCGGTAGCAGCATCACTCACTGTTGTAACGATGACCAGCAAAGCTGATGGAAAACGTCCATTTTGACTGTATCGTGTAGATCTAAAACGCCGAAAATATTGAATCCAAAATGGGATTGAATAACTGGGTCATCGAGCGAAATATACCTGGAATATAAACCACTTGATTTAACTCACTTATTCCACGGTCGTCGACGGTCGGTCGTGTGGCCTACGATGCATTAGACACTGTCTTCCCATTTTTTTTCAGAGGAAAGAAGGCAATTTTTTGACTATTTTGTCTAAATAAAGTGTAAAAATGGCTTACCGTTTATCGACACGGTGATTCATAATTATAATTACGGGAACCCTTGATTTTTGTTGAATAACTCCGTGAAACATTGGCCAATTTTGATAGTTTTTGGCAGGCAACATTACAAAGAAACTTGACGTGAATGACTGTAGTTTAGCTCACCTCACTTTAATACTGTCGCTACACTACCTTGTGAAATACAGAAGTCGTAATTATGAATTACCGTGTACTTACTGTAATACACGTGGCGTACATCGTCGTTCGTTAGGTCACGCTTGAGTGCACTCGTGAAGTTATCAATCCGTTATACCACTGCAGACATAGTGCTAACGTGGAGATAGACAGTAAGTAACGGCATCGTAAGTTGAAAAATAGGCGGGGCAAAAAGTTGCAATTTTCCGACAGACACCGCAAATTTTCGAGTTTGGATATTACAGGTGCTCAAAATTTTAATTTTGCCACAAAATTTCTTGAAAATGGAGGGTTTCAGCCGTAAATTTAGCATTTTTGGATAAACATTTTTCATCAGAAAAAGAACATTTTCCGACAACTATCCGACAGCTTAAAATTTAGCCGCCCGCCGGCCATGACACTAGCAAGAGCAGTACGAACGAGACCTTGGAATACGAGTTGTCTGCTAATACTAGCGTCATTAATTTAGCGCATGCGTCATGGCAACATCGAGCAGCAGCACTGAAGACTGTTGACATTGCTACGTCTGCTTAACTCCGACCGAACGTAATTGAGTTTTATTCAGTTGCATTAACCTAAATGTCGCAGTGACCAAACGCAAGTCTTTCTTCAGAATCAGAAACAGTTTCACAGCACACATTTAGGGCTGCATCTCTGGTATAGGGCCTACTACACTGTGTCCCAAAAACGTCCTACTTTGTCATTTCTTATATTTTCGCCAAATATTAACCGATTTTCATTTTTTTTCACTGTCGCACACAGTGGACAATTAGCAATAACGCAGTTGTTAAATATCCCACCACACTTTAACTGCGTCGTTACGCTACCATGTGACACAAATTTCAAAAATCACTAAAATAAGTATAATACATATGCAAAGAAAGTTAACTTTTAAAACAATTTTTATTACTTTTCACACGAAAATTAAATTATGTTTAGTTTTACACACATTTACGATGTCTGTAAACAAAAGCAGACGATATTATAGTAATTAATAATTTTTAATGCAGTGGTGATATAGGCCCTAGCGGTCATCTAATGTGTCATTTAGCGGCGACAACAGACAAGTCTCTTATTAAGAACTTTTACCGCTTAAAAACATACCGTTTTTGGAGGATACTGGCAGAACTTTTGAAGATAAACTGCAACAGGGAAAAAATGTTACTAACAGATGTTTGAGAAACATGCAGCACCGACCAAAGGCATAACCCCAGCAGACTGAAGCATGCACGTAAGCCTACTGAAAAGAACGTAAGTGGATGAACTGGTAAGCATACTAAACCACGAATACCAGAAATAAACGTATCATTTAACACGCCAGATATGCAAACAAACGGATCTAACAAAGGTTAGCATCGTACATATTCACTGCATAAAAATGCAGTGGGAGGTATCTTTTGTTTACTAACATTACTTGCTGTCTATGATTGATAGTTTTTCCTGCATTTATGTTTTACAAGGTAGTGTAGCGACAGAGTTAACGTGTGGTGGGATATTGGATAATTGCTTATGGCTAATTGTCTACAGAATGCATCGATGAAAGAATTTTGAAAATCGGTTAAAATTTAGCGGAGATATAGACAATTAAAAAGTGGGACATTTTTTGGGACACGGTGTAGAAGCCTAAGGTCACATCGCACTTATTCACACAGTTTGTTAAACTTCGTACGTCGAGCTTATTGCACAAAAAATGAAGAAAAATCAGATTACGAAAATCGCTAGTGAAAATTGCAATTTACGAAAAAATCAGGAGAAAAACTTACAAGAAGTTGCGAATAACTTAAGGATAAGTTGGCATAACAAAATAATGTGGCTGATTGAAGCAGATCTTAGTGGATTAGCTTCTTCCACAAATCATCAACGGCAAAAGACAAATCATTTAAAAGTGTGTATTTGTAACACACAGCGTTTATTTCATGCTGAAAGCGACCAAAATGTATAGTGTATCGGCCCCAATCATAGGTTTAGGCTACTGTGAAATGTTGCGTACAGTCCAGATTGACGGCCATGAACAGTCCACTAATGGACGCATAGTACGAGCAGTAGTAGGCACTAATCACTAATCCACATTATCCGACGGCGTTGTAACAACACCTGCATTGGATTCTGTTTCAAACGACGTCAAAAGAATTTTACCAATAATGCGTTTACGACGTTAAGTTGATGGTGACGGCTGCATTTTTGTGAATTAATATTATAGCTTATTATGCGGCCATCATAACACGCCCGATATGTCCGTCTATCCGTCTCTCACCGTCTCTTAAATCGGGTTCCTAATAGAAAAACAAGGGCTTAGAAGAGCCAAAATTGGTGTAAAGGTTTCCCGTGACTGAAGTAACCGGTATGCCAACGTTCGTCTCAGCAGGTCAAAGGTCACGGTTAAGTTTAGGATTGCGTAGTTCTAAGCGGACGGCCGCATAATATATCGCCCTTAAGCCGAAATATTTTTCTACTTAGTCATTGCTTCAACCCATGCGTTTATTTCAGACACTACACTGTGCATGTCTGTGTGCGCATGCGCAGTACGGACTATCAGGAGAACGCGTCGGCTTTCTGCACAGGAATGTGCATGTTCCAGGAACGCAAACCGTACAGCCAGTGCTTCGATCTGTGCAACTGGTAATTAATTAGCCAAGTTTGTCTTCGGCTGCGTGACGCAATTTGCGCTTGAGATTTGATTAATTCGACGAGATAGCCTATGCGGTCACATTGGACACAAGCATTCCATTAGTCCTATACAATCCATTTAGCACCCTTCCTGCTTAGATAAAAAGTAAAACGATATACCCGTAATGCGGGCATGCTCTGCGACAAATTAAAGTACCAATATTAGCCTATGTTTCATACGAAAAGCGGAAGAAAGGCGACTTTTTGATCGTCGTTCGGCGAGCCGTTTTTGAAAACACAATGTATGACTTTATACAGGTCTATCTGGTGCGAACTTAGCTCGCATGTGTATGCAAACATTTCATTGATGTTACCAAAATCCAGCGTGGTGAATTCGCTATCAGTGTGGCACTTCGATTTTTGTTCTGCGTGCAATCATTACGAATCACCGTCATGTTTACATCGACCATTTAACGTTGACCGGGTAGTAAAAAATGGTAAAGAGAAAAACGCTAAAACGAATTTTCATATAAAGACTAGAAACTTTAACAAACACTTCTGTAACTGCGGTGTACAGGACCGGCCAGGGACCGTCGCCGTGGGCCAAGCTGGACGCGGAGAAAGCGCGAGCACCATCGGACGGTTCTAGCGGCAACGCAGTCGACACAGCCGCGTCTATGATGAGAACTGGCATGATGCGCACAGGCGCCACAGGAGGACAGAGGAACCGTGGCGGCAGACAGCGAGGTCGAGGAGGCAGGAAGAAAGGCACAGAGCGCGGCAGTTTCTAGTCGATCGACGCACGACGAGACTCAAGCCCCGTGACACACACCGCCGTAGGTCTTAAATCAATCACCCTCCTCTTCCACTTTTACTCCATTTTCCAATCCACCATTCTGCTTTTATCACGTTCGTCTGTCTTCTCCCGGTTTCGCTCTCCAGTCGAAAGTTCTAATTCATCTCGCACCTGTCGCTGCTAAGGCCGTGACGCACACTGCCGTAAATCACCCACCAACGATTCTTGTTACGCCTACTAGCAACGTATCCAAAGGCGACACATACTGCTGGGGGAATGGAGCTAGTCCATATAATTTATGTAGGTATTTTGGTCCGTTTGTAAGTAAACATTGTATTATTGACGAGAACAAAAAAAGTTTCGTGCGAGTAGGCCACATGACAATGAACCGAGACAGATGGGAAAAGGAAGGGTCATGGAAACACGTTGAAGGTGAGTGGAGCTATGTTTGTCGTAAGAGTCGTAATTCCCCATCATAAAGTCAAGAACAACGATCGGATCAACGATCAACCAATCCACATTGATGGATGTGACGTAGTGCTGTACAACGTAGTGTGACAGTAGCTTCTTAGCCTGTTGATTCGTCGAAGAAATGGACTGCCTTTATTAATGATGACAATAATAATCTGGCTTATAATATCGCTATAGTACGTTCAGTAATGTGACAAATGTGACTATGTTTACGAATGTATACGCCCCAAATTTGTTACAGACAACCCATCCTAGAACTGTGTTCTGGTATAGGTTTATACATTAGTGTCCGTGTTGCATAGAACGAGTGCATCTGCGTCACAAAGCGGCGCTGATTTCCGCATTCTGTGCCACCGACTTGAGGTCGCAGTCGTCGTCGTCGTCGTCCCGTAATATCGTGAATATGACGTGTTTTGTGCCCGTCTAATCGTATGTTCGTAATTAGTTAACTGTCTGCTAATGGCTTAGGTCGATATCATTCATCATCGGATCAGGAATAACGTTCGCCATGGCATGAATTCACAGTAGGCCTACTACAGAAATGCTTCGGACGAACTTTCACATATACTACTATTGGCAAATAAACGCACAATATATTTTACTTTCGTGATTTTGAACTGTTTAAGCTTGTGGCCAGGCGGCTAGGCCTCTTGGATATAGAGGTGATATTAATGCACGCACCGCATGAATGTTGCAGCATTTCTTGCAATTTTAAAATTTGAGACTGCTAACTTAAACAGAAAACCTCAGGCCTAAAGACAAAAAATATGGGAAAGCGGAACTGCAAAAAACGTAAGAAAAGGACAAAATGTGCACATGTAATGTTATAGGCCTAAACTCCCAAATTATAGGCTTTGTATACCCTAATCTAACAATAACTACATAACATCTTTCGAGGCCGTTACTAAGTGCCAATGGGCTGCAAATCAGCAAGTCAGAATGGCGAATTTCAGCAAGTTTTAATACCATAAACATCAATTATTCCAAACACTGATGTCTAAAAAACACACTACGAGCAGTAATAAAAATATTCAGCGGTACGTGTCCTATGTAGAAAAGGTTTCATCTGTTCACTACAGAAAAAGCACAAAATTAATTCAAAACCATAGCGACAAAAACAAAATTGCTCTAAAACTCAGCATGTTAACTATACACTGCAACAATCGAAGACAGGTTGATATCTCATATAAAAAGCATATTTATGCCAGAAATTGTTAGCAACATTTACATTTTATAATAGCGTGGCGCAATATTCAACATACGAGTACGAAAAGCATGCAGTCCGCACACGCGAAATGAAACGGAAAGAAAACAATTTTGTTTCAGTTTTGTTTCTGTTTATGTTTCACGTGTGCGTACAGCTTTAGGAATTCAAAACGTCGTGAGCCAGAACTGCAATTTCATATTAACAGTTGCACGACCACTCAAATCTCAGCGAGCAACGGAATGTAAACGTCGAATAAACAGACAAAACGTTGCAACAGTATAGAAAACAACCAAGCTCATCTCAGGTGAGTTGCAGCAACAAGTTGCAGCGACAATTAATCTCCATTCACGCGGCCAGTTGCAACGAAAAAACCACTTTCCAAATCGTGAAAAATAGTTTTTCCACAGGACAGTACAGCTCAGTAAATATTACGTTTTCGGTATACTCGGTAGTTTCGCAGTAGCCTCCCGTGCCGCGCCTCTTGGAATACACTTCCTTTGGAAATTCGCTACTGTCCTTTTTGTGTTGTTTTCATCGTTAATTCAAAACCGCTTTCTATAACCTACATGCAGCTTTTAGCCAGATCTGTTCTGTGAAGGGGGGGGCTAAAGATGTCCCCTCGCCATTCCATTTCGAAGTGACATTTCCAGCAGTTGGTTTTGAGACGCTCCCGTCTGCCCCTGGAGGGGAATATTTCTGGCCGCGCGAGTTTACCAGTAACAGAGTTCGCACATTGCAACAAAATACAGCAAAATGCTGCAAAAATAACCGGAAACGATTGTTATTGACTCTGTTTACAGATTATCAGACACAGAGCGAAACGAGGTGGCGCCACAAACTTGCAGAGTAGCTAGACTTACATTTTGCTGCAGGGGTTCTCATATAAAAGTGAAATGCAACAATATAGTCTTACTGTAGTTTTAGTCTCAGTTTCGTCGTATTTTTTTATTGCACATGTGCGAAGCCTCTAACGGAAGCACCAGCAGTACAAACAAGGGCAACAGGTAATCTAAAATAAAATGTGATTAACAAACGGCGTAACGGGTTAAATAACACGATAACAAACTACGCTATTATTACTCTGCGTGTGGCATATAGTACGCTATGCATTTATGTAACCAACATAACGTGTACATTCAATACATTGATAGATACGATAAGACCTAACCAGTAACCTAAAATGTGGGATGCTCCGCTAATGGATTTGGCTGCGAAATTTATTTCGTTCCATTTTTACAGATTAAAAAAAATCTTTCACGGTAAAAAGGTATACATACAGTGCCAAAGAATTCAAACCACTTGAAGTACGTTTTGACAATATATCTTAAACTCAGTGATGTGCCCTCGAAAACTTGTCCTCATCCTCGGGTCCTAAGTTCTCGGCCATAATACCGAGGACTTTAATAAATTCTGTTCATTAACAATTTATTATGGACAAACTGAAAAAAATGTTGAACATTAGCTATTGACATACCGAAACCCGTGATGCTAGTAATTGGAGCCCACTCACTTATGTCACGTTGGTCTGATGTTCTTAGTGGCATCACACATGGTTCAGTGCTTGGCCCTGTTTTCTATGTAATTTAAGGGGACACCATTATTTTCGACAACTGTCGAAACCAGCACAACATCGTTGTCAACAATATCACTGGACCAATTCAGTCTCAAAACCTAAAACTTTAAAGTTGTACATAAATAGAACATAATGGAAAGTTTGTCACAAAAATTAAACTTACTTAGTCTGGAATTGCAAGAGTCACAAGATGTCAGTTTTTTTGTTTAGTTCATATTTTTTTGCATACAGGTAGTTGGACTATTTCAGTAGTATGATGATGCTTGACGTTCAGAATGTGCAAAATCTTGAGTACATAAGTACTAAAGTCACCTTAGTTAACGGTAATGTGTCGTTGTGGTAGGGCCTTTTAGATGTAATTGGTTTTGACGTTGAGTTTTTTTGGCTTTGGCTTTAAATTTGGTCTCAAGTTTTCGGCTTTGTCCTCGGCTTCAAGTCCTTGTCCTCGTCCTCGGGTCCCGTGTCCTTGGCCTTGGCCTCGAGCACAATGTCCTTGATAACATCACTGCTTGAACTGCAGCTTTTTGGAAAAAATTCCAGTCACAGAATGCTGGGTTTAGAGCAAAAAAAAACGTCAAAATCGAAGACTGACCAACTGGGCTATGTATGGTTTCTCGGCTTGCTAGCGCCGGATACGTTTGGAAACGGTAACTTCAACTGTTTTTGTTGCAAATCGTACGCATCTATTCAGCATCGTATGGCGATAATGGGAGAATTTACCCGAGGTTGTTATACACAGTCGCAGCAGCAGCAGCCGCGTTGCGTGTAACGTTAATTTTTTTCTGCATCGCTGCGAAATCGGCCACAACTAAGTCGATGACGAGTCAGCAGAACGGGGCATCAAGGCAACAAATTACACCAAAAAAAAAAACCAAAAAAATATACACTGAATACAT
>Ga0209454_1004645_pt1 | contig 10327 bp, 8 predicted proteins | sample WorMetHERISLAND1_2_FD_187400 | JGI IMG/M metagenome (GOLD analysis project Ga0209454, IMG submission 187400) | Marine gutless worms symbiont microbial communities from Max Planck institute for Marine Microbiology, Germany - Olavius geniculatus... | ecosystem: Host-associated > Annelida >... | reverse complement strand
GTATATAATTAATAAACCTAAGTGGAATTAATAAAATGATAAAAGATTTCAGCTAAAAGCGATGTTTAAAGATAAACATTAATATCGGCCATTTTTCGTTAGGGAAAACCATACATAAATACAGATTTTGTACGTATTGCTGCTGTTGATGTCAAATCTCTAATTCTATGATTCTTTATTCATTAGGAACGTCGTGGCAGAGCAGGCCAAGCAAGTGCCCCATCCTCCGAAGATTTACTAAATTTAGCCCACTACATATTTCGCACAACGCATTATCAGAAGTGTGTGCTATCATATTTTCCTGCGAAAGAAACTTACTCGTAAAATAATGGCGCATTTTGTGTTTGGATTTTTTTCAGTTATGCACGATGACAGAAATTCGATATTCGATGAATGTGAGACAGCTGCGTCCTGACGCAATGGATTTAGCCGGTGCGCCAAGGAAAATGTCACTTTACATAAAACGTTTGTACGTTTTTACAAGTTTCTTTGTGACGTTTATCATTATCACATCAGATCTATGGGACACTGTAGGTGCATCTCTGGTGGTGCACGTCAATGATTCGAAGTCGTTTGCCGTCGCACTGTCTCTGCTACGCTCGTCGTCGTTGGGCGCCAAAAAACGCTTCGGTTTCAACCAACAGGTATATACAAATACGAATACTGTACGAACGCAAAATACGCTTTGCATTGGAAAACTAACAGGCAAGCTGCAGGTTTTTTTTGTTATCACATAAACTAAAAAAATTTTTTTTTAAATATTTCAACGGGACTGAAATGAGATAGTAGTTGGAACAAGTATCGTCATGTAGGCTAAAAGTAACGGAGAACTGAAAAGAAGAAATTTAAAACAAAACTTAAGCGAAATGGGAAAATATGACCTAATAAGCCCAATTTAGTGTGAAAAACCGTGAAGTCTGTCCGAAGGATGCATTGCAGGAATGGATAAGCGACTAGCGAGTACGCAGTAGTCTACGAGTTTATACCACTCTAGACAGTATAGTGTGGTATCTTATTTAAAACACGCTCAGATCGCATAGACAACACCGTCGTTTGCTTTATGACGCACGACCGCAGCCGAAAATTGCGAAAACAGTACCAGTGCACGCTGAGTCTGGTTTCTAGACAGTGTTGAAACGTGCTTTTCTGTCATGACTGTGATCAACGGTGTGTTCTGCCTGAGGCGTCGTCGTCGTCGTTAGTTGCCGTGCTCGGTCCGGGCGTTGGCGATCATGTGGCGCTATGTGTCTCTCGAAGCAGTTGCTTGGATAATGGTATTCTCACTTGCTGCAGGATCCAGCCGCTTTTTCAAGCTAGTGAGAGCTTGTTCTCGGTCTACCTGGCCCTTTCTTGCCATCCAACTTGCCGGTCTGACTAGCTTTTCCAGTTCTGACTTCCTTATGACGTGCCCGAAAAACTCTGCTTGTCTCTTCCTAATTGTCTTTAACAGATGTCTCAGTGCCGATTCGCTTGAGAACGTCGTCGTTGGTCTCATGATCTGTCCAAGGTATGCGCAGTATCCGTCCTAGGAACCACATTTCGGCTGCTTCCAGAGACGTGCGTGTTAAAAACAAGCGCGTGACGCGTTTGAACCGTTACGGCTGACCGGAGTAAGATGATGAGCAGACCAGTGTTTGAATTGTAAGAAAATTAGCTGCGGGTTGAATTTTTGGACTACCGAAGTCCGACCAAAACTGTGATGTAAATCATTGTAGGTCATATAATATAGCTGGCCCCCAATAATAATTTGACAGTGTGTTGTGGGTGAGAAAACAATCAGAGGGATTCCGCCCATCCCCCGGCAATTCAAACATTGCTGCAGACACTGTGTGTGACGTAGGTCGTGAAATAATTCTGTCGCTATTTTAGGTGCTAGTCGTGCTGGCGGCGGTGACGTGTATCGTCGCCATGCTACTGGTCGCAGCAATCGTCTTCGTGCGTCGTCGACATCACCAGACTGGCGTCAAACCAGCAGCGGCACCGCTCGCCGTCACCTGGGTCCACTCCTCGACCGCGGTCAGCGACGACACCAAGGCGATCAACAACTCGACGCACGGCGCCGGCCCCGAGATGATGCACGACTGCACACAGCAGCAGCAGCAACAGCATCACAGTATCATGCGTCCCACTACCAGGACCACCGCTGCGACACTGCCACTGCTGCGAGTTAACGACCTACTCCGCCGAGCCACGCCTACCACGGTCAGTTCCAGGAAAACTGCGTATTTTGTAAAAAAAAAATAAACAGAACACGCGTATCATAGGTCGTTTACGTACACTAAACTAGAGTAGGTTAAAATATGTGCGTATTTTTTATATACTTTTGTATACTCGAACGCTGAGTTCGGCACTTAGATTTACTGCAGGGCAGGAAATACTTTACCAGCTGCATTTAAGTTACTTGGTTAAACTGACATAACTGATGTTCAGTCTCAGGAACATGCACATGCGTAGAAAGAGTGATGGTAGCAATCTTACTCGTTCAAGAGAAACGTGATATGTTATACCCCGTTTACACGAAGAAGCATACATGAAGCAAACATGAAGCAAACGTATTCAAAATACACGTGCACGACGTGTGCTCTAAGTTTGCTTCATGTTTGCTTCATCGTGTAAACGGGGTATTACATTGCAATACTGGCTTTTTATAATGGAGAGCTGCAAAACCGGTACATTTGTATAGAAAAAGCGAATACAGGGCTGGATTATAGAATAGGCTAACTGCCAGTCTGGTGTTTTGATTGATATAGAGGTAGGCCTTTTCTCTATATATGTCGTGTTTACCGAGGAAGGGAAAACTTCAACATTTGCACTGAACTAAACATGAGAACCTTCTTGTCATTGTAAATTTATTGCACCATAAGTTGGTCCATGCGGTGACGCAAACCGCGGTATTTTGGGAGTTCGGAGTTCCTATCAAACGCGCAGAAAATCGGCGTGCATAGAAAGAAAAAATATGACGTAATATGAAACAAGGAAAAAAATGAAAGTGGAGAATTCAAAGGTAGAAAGATGAAGCCATTGACTGTATTGTTTTTGCCTCCCGTATTCTTTTACATTTTACTAGGCCTATATGAAAAATTGCGGTCTCGTAGTTGTTCATTAATCGTTTGATGATTTTGATTCATTTTATCATAATAGGTCTAACAGTGAGCAACCGAAACGAAAGTTCGAAACTGAATGCTTTCCCACCATGATCGCGACGTACGCCGAGTAATGTAATATTTATCGATTTAACCATCTCGTTCACATACTGGTAGACCTATAAAATGAAGTTTCTTTTATCCTCTGCATTCTTACACGTGTTGTCGCATTGCATCTCAATAAAGTACGAACTTCACAGGGAGTCACTCCGTGTGGTCAGCCGGTTCTGTTATTTTAGTCGGTTCTGCTTTCGATCAATCAAGACGCGACGCCACTGGATGGTCATCGCACAACTTTCTCGAATTCCCGCTAATCACACACAGACTAACTTTGATCGTGATACGGGACACATAATGCGGTGGTCAGTCAGCGTGTAACAGCCGAGTGAACCGACATTGTCTCGATGCATGTATGGTGGAAACATGATACAGGCCCATACGACGTTCACGCTGGATTCCATATGTCAACAGCTTGTTGGTCCTGGCCCCAGTAGGGTCTACCAGAGGTCGAATGCAAGGGCCGGAGACGCAGGCGTACAACGCCATACCCCAGTTTTTCCAGGCAGGGATCACGTTGGCGCGTCCTCCCATTATTTTACTGTCCTGTCTGGATAGTTATTGCCTGCTGATCGTGATATTATTTAATAGTGGCTACTGTAGCTTTGAACAATTATAAATTTACAATAATTGTCATCGTTGTGTAGGCCATAGTGAGTTTATTCTATTTCTGTACACGTTACTGTTTCAAAACGAAGCGCAAGACATGCAAATGTTCGAGCGAGATCTTTCCTTACGCCGCTGAGTTCTTGGCCTTCTCCCCCACTGATTTTTAGCTGTCTATATCCCTTCGCAAACACGTCGCCGGAAAAGATTGAGTCACTTTCGGCAGCCGTGTATGTCCGAAACAGATGGAGAGCATTAATGAAACGCGACGAATTGCACGCCATCAACTTGTTCGTTATCCGATCGATCAACGCCGCGAACAGTTTGCAGTCTGTTTGAGTGGGAGGGTCAGTTTCGCGCGGATGGAAAACGAATAAGATCGCGCCGGCACGAGTGGTAACTAACTAACTGTATGGTGTGCGTTGAGAACGTGCTGATGGATTTCAGAACGACTTTGTCCCGACTGATAGAACGATCTTGGCTTATTAATACATCAACCATAGTCTTCATCTAAATGTATTAGCACGGCAGCACCCACACATCTAGATTTCTATTGTCTATGCATTAACAGTCGGTGGCTCAGACCGTGATCTCGTCACCTGCAGCACCCTAGTACTCGCAAATTCAGCGTTCCATAGTTTAACCACAGGTCAGACCGTTTCTGTGTTTATTGCCATGGAGTTCATGGTTCATCGCAATCAAATTATGATATCCTTGGACAGTTAGGTTTATCAGTAGGTTTATCGTACCTACAGTCATCAATTCGCAATTAGCACTTTTATACTCTCCACTTTTTTATCATCTAGGCTACTTGGCTTTTTCCACGTTTGATGGGGATTTTGAACTTTTCAAATCTCGGTGTGCCTGCGCCACTGTAAATTGTCGACACGTAGCGAGTCGAGTACTATTGCAGTTTGCAGACGATCAGGCGGTTTTTTCCTCACTGCACTCGCTGGTCTATTTCTGTGCTCATCAGGCGGATATGTCGAGTACGCTGCCACCGATGATGTCGGCTGTAGCGGGTCAGTGCTCTTGTCCACATTGCATCCACGCCGCTTCAACGTCAACGTCGACAGCTGCTGCTGCTGCTGCTGTAGCCAGCGGCCTGATGTACAACCAGCCTCGGCCGACCGCAGCGGCACTGCCAGACAACAACAACGCACAGGTACAGTTTACGAATAGTACAACTACTAGTAGTAGTGATACTATGTACCGTAGGCTTCTACAGAGGTAAGAGCAGAACAGTCTGCCGGTACAGGTTATTAGTCACAGGCAGTTACACACTCAGTGAAGATAGCGGTATGACAGAAAGCCGCAAAAATACCTGGTCCGTTTTAGAACACCTGCTGTTCTCTATCAGTTACTGTTGAGACCTTACGTCACAACAGCGTAATTTGATCGACTGGCTATTCACTTAACTACTTACCTACTAGCCCTAGCCTATATACGGGAGTAGACAGAATGATGTTGGTCGTATAGACACACATTGCTGCCGCCGCGGTGATTTAATTCGTTGAAGTTTAGTTCAAGGACTGAACAAAAAGAGTCTTCATCTCAGCTGCATTTCGTCGAATAAAACCCGGTGCTATAAGTCTATAAATGCTGTAAGTAAGTAACAGGAAACTTGATTGACCTATACTGCAGCTTTCGGTTTTTCTCTCCGTTTCTGTTCTGTTCATGGTTGCGGGATGGTTTAAAAAGTTTTCGATCGTAGCAATTTTTGCCTTTCTGCATCACAGCAAATTGCGTGGTCTCGAATAAAAGCAATATAGGCTGAAGCTTCCATGCAGTGGCACATCCGGAGCTGGACGAACCAAGAGGCCTTGGCCTCTCAATCTCAGGATCCTTGAAGAAATAAAGGCGATTGTAACAAGAATGACAAATTAATTGCGGCTCGCCTCCACTTCTGAGATAATATGCCTTTAGCTTGAAGGAGAAGGGTATTAAGCCTATTACTCATCTACAACTTTCCGTTGTTGTATAATATAGTGACTGGCGCGTGATCAAATTCTAAGCTTCTCACTTTCATCGTGTTTTTGCTTCGCGCCGTTGTCGTTGTTGGAAACGCTGCATGGCGGCGTGTGTAGGAGTCGGATGGTGCGGGGCCGCTGAACGGCGTGCAGGCGGACACGCAGTCTCAGACGAGCACCGAGGATTACTCACTGGCAGACAGCGGACACGGCCTGAGCGAGCCTTCTGACAGCGACCATCACAGTCGACTGCAAGTGACGTCATCACTGACCACGACGTTCCGCCCCGCCAGCAGCAGCTGGAACCGACAGCAGGCGGCGACGACCACGCGAAGTCTATCGCCGCAAACTGGCGGAGTCCAGACCTCCATAGATGTAATAAACGTTCTTTACGTTTGAACGTTTTTTATTCTGTCACCTTTTTTATTTAAAAAACGTATGTTGAAAATTTTATCAGGAACTTTGAGAAGCAGTTTTGAAATCGCAAAAACAAATTAATAGACCACAGAATTAGTTGAACTTGGTTCCGTTGTAGTTTACGTTGTTAGTCTAGTGACTTGGTCGCATAACCCCACACGGTTAAACTGAAATTAAATAAAGCTCTCTCGCTTTCTATTTTCTCTGTCTCTAGTTCCAGGTAACGTTTTTTACTCAACGTTTTAAATGTTTTTGCTGCGACTTTTTTGAACGTTTGTAAACGTTTTGTTTTAGAGTTTTTGGAACGTTTTTTTACGTCGATGTTTAGACGTCAGTCGCACCAGGCATCAGTGACGACGCGGGCATTTTCATCGTCCAGACGGCCGAACGACGACCGCTAGGTGGTGGCGTGGCTGTCCCAGTGGGACCGTGGTCGACGACGGCAATGTACGGGAACAACCTAGCGACCGGCGACGTCAACTCCGACAAACTGTCGACATACAAGTCGCCCTCCTCGTTCTCGTGGTGGCAGCCACATCAGACCACCGCCGCCAGAGCTTCGCCGTCGTCGTCGCTGACGCAGCTCAAAGGCGCCATCACCTCCCTGCAGCTGGGACGGACGAGCGGTCGCGGCGTCCAGCGCTCGCTCAAGAAGAACAACGAGGAAAACGCCATTCCGGCGGCGACGAGGTCAAAGAACAACCGTCCAGGCACCTCGGCGTCATCTCTGCCGCCCGTGCCGCCCGGGGACCTTCGACGTACAGGGACCCAAATACCGGCGTCACCTTGGTCAGCCACGACAGCACAGCGCCGGACAGCAGCAGTGGAGCAGAACAATCTTTCACCAGTGGCCAGCAGTACGGACGCCAACGTATCGGACCTCGAGTCATCGACGTCGGGCAGTTTCCTCGTGCTGGGTCCGCACGGCACCAGCAGACTGCAGTCGTGCGTTTCTGAGCTCTAGCACATCATATAACGACAGCGACCCATCGACCCTACTGATCGCTGTGGTTATGCGGCCGTTTTATAGGCGACGTTACGCGTCATGCCCGTCCGTCTGTCCGCCAGTCTGTCTCGTACAGGCTTCTCCTGGCTCGAAAACCAAGTTTTGTCAGCTTTTTTAGGACACGAGTAGCCGATGGTGTGCAAATTTTCAGTTCAAAAGATCGCCAAAGATCAACGTCACCTGACGTCAAAACCTCAAGCCAACGGCGTATATTTCGCGTATACATGTTTGCTTCCCGTCGTTAGGCCTAATTTACTTTCGGCACCTTGGGCAGCTGAGCGGACGGCCGCAGTTCGGTGGTATAGTATTGAGTCTAGAATGGCCATAAGTTGGCACGTAATGTAGGTCAATTAAAGTGGTGAGCAAATAAGAGCGCATTTTGATCCGTCCTACGGATCCATCCTAAAGACCTAATATCGCTCCAACTGCTGTTATCGCCTTGTAACTAGTACAGACTACGGCTATATCGTCATTTTATGTATATGCTTGTACTCTATCGTACGCAGATTTGTACGTGGATGTTCTTAGTTACAACAGGCGTTTAGGCACGATACCACAGTTTCGACATTTCAATGAACTTGCGATGCATGGGGTATGCGATGTGTAAAGCAATACAGGATCATGTATAAGTTTGTTGTCTGACTTAGATAGGATCTCTTTGGTTTTTCCCCCGACCGAACCTGGTCGATCGTTTTAAATTTGAAGTTGCAACGGAAACGAAGGTTGTTAACACTGCTGTAGTGATCGACAGCCACTTACTCGCCACTCCTAGGCCTATTCTATGCAGACGTGATGTGTAGTTGAATTTTGTATTTTTAAACTTCAACTAACAGTGCCATCGAAAGTGTCAGAATTGTGTAACTGCGTCGATAGCTGATGTAAATATCATTAAACTTAACAACAAATAATTTTTTGTAACACACCGACTCTTACGTTAGATAATCTAAATTACGAAGTCGTCGACTAAAGTGTAGTGTAGCCTACTATTGATGATTGATCATAAAACACTCGACAGACAGACTGATGCACCGACGTTGTCTCATTGCCACGAACGACTCAGTTACGCTTCTCAGTTTATTACGACATCGCGGGACAAAAGGAGAAAAGGATATAGGCCTGATGCATATAATTTCGTTAGTCGTATAGTCAGTACATCGAAAAAAAGCCGAATGATTTGGCGGTGGATACAGCAGCAGCGAATATGCTACTGCGATGCATCGGTCAGCCGAGCTGCTGCTGATGACGATGATGACGGTGAGCCAGGCAGGATGATTGATCGTCGACCGCATGGAGTGACGCAGGCCGAGCGTTCACAGACGTCAGCGGGCGTGGATGAATGCACGAAAACCTCGACACGCTGACGCCCGGTCGCTCTACGCGCTGGTCGACACTTCATCCGACTCAACGATTCTTTGTGATGATTTCTCGTTCAGTCTTCACTGGTGCGGTCGACCACGTCACCCGCCTCACTCACGTCAAATGGACATAAGACCCCCTCCCATAAATCATTACATATCTGCTTTGAGTGCTACAACGAGAGCATACCACACATCAGTTAGTTTTGTATAGCATACGTACGAGTATGACGAAAACCTTATGGCAAAAAAATCTGGACATGGGTAGTTTGGTACGGGCCCATGTCCAAGAGAAGGCTTTTGCTAGGAAGGGGCCAGACCTATAAGCCTACTGTCTGAACGAGGGGATTATTATTCGAGGGACTTATGTCTGTCCGACGGACATCCCACTTATTACCACTTCGAGTCAAGCAGCTCGCCGACGGATGTTTTGCCACTCAAAACTGATCGGTCATTTTTATGCCGATTACTATTTTCGATAGCCTATAGGGGCCTACATTCGTAGCACTTTTCAGTAATTCTAAATTATCACAACGATAGAACCGTCACACAGGCAACGTCAATTTGCGGGAGATTAGCTAATTAACCATCAAGATAAACACTAATTTATAGCTCTTCGTTCTTCCTTAAAATGCAGCACACGTGACGACTAAAGCTCAGGCTAAGTGAAGCTGGCGGGAACCATGAGCATGTCGCGAATGTCGGCGTCGATGTCTTGCGGCATGTAGGTCTCGCTGAAGTGAATGACCGGCACGCCGTTGCGGTCGATCAGAAACTTCTCGAAGTTCCAGCGAATGTCGTTCGCCTTCAGGTCGTCGTACGACAGACGACTTTTCTTGGCGAAGTACAAAGTCGGCGGTGGACAGTAGGCCTGCAAGCACGAGACACAGTCGGCACGTGGTTAAATATAGCCCGCCAGCGTCCTACTGTCGTAGTGAACTTTCCGCGCGATGCGTTTCTTCACCTCTATACAATCGTATCAAAAGTCAAAAGTTACGAAAGTCACGACGATGATGAGTAAGTGACTGAATTAAGCCGCAGGCGATGCATATTTCACCCGAAATTCATTACGTCGTTTCGTCACAGGGAAGCGCGATTGTAAACAGAAACAGAATCACAAACGCATCACGCGGTCCGTTCGTTTGCTACGACAGTATATCTTGTTAAAAATCTGTAATAATCGTTTAGGGCCTACTGCTTGCAATGGGCGCTGGCGTGCACGGAGTTTAAGCCGCCACATGGTGCTACCAACTTTCTCATATTGTGACGACGGTGACATCTAGCGGCGAAAAAAATCGTCCCGAGAAAGGCAACCCAGGCAATCAGAAAAAGGCTGTAAGTTTGTGAGTTCTCGTACATAATTTATTAGTTAAAGCACGTCGCGGTAGTGTGTACCTTGAGAAAGGTGTAGAGCGGATGTTCGTTTGGTCCGTTGACGTCGACTTTCACCGTCAGCTCAAAGTTGGGCTCGAAACCATCGCCAGGACGAACGTGTTTCAGACAGTTGAGAATTTCTGTTCCGTTGGCACCCGGTTCTTGCTGCAAACACACTTTGAATAAGACATTGAAAATATTATTATCTGGCTCGATTTCAAAATATTTTTGTTGTAATAAATCTGTGTAATATCTGTGTTTTTAATGATGCAAACTCCAAAGTCTGGTTTTAAAAAAATAGAACATAAACAGTTTTGCAGCGCAGTAATTACCTTGTACTAGTGATGATTCGATATCAGGATTTCAATTTCGATACGATATCGATACGATGTTTTAAAA
>Ga0209454_1004641_pt1 | contig 10330 bp, 6 predicted proteins | sample WorMetHERISLAND1_2_FD_187400 | JGI IMG/M metagenome (GOLD analysis project Ga0209454, IMG submission 187400) | Marine gutless worms symbiont microbial communities from Max Planck institute for Marine Microbiology, Germany - Olavius geniculatus... | ecosystem: Host-associated > Annelida >... | reverse complement strand
ATCTAAAATTAGTTATAGGTAAGCGGTGATAAACCGAAGTCTACTAAATATAGGCCTATATATTCAGCCACTTGAAACATGTTTTGCATTTTCATGTCCGTCAATTTTAACAATCGGTTAATATTTGGTGAAGTTATGAGGCGTACAATAAATGGTGCCATTTTTGGCCCACCTTGTACAGTGTACAGTCTGTGTGATCAATGAAAAGATTCGTGGCAATAGCATCGCAATTTGTTTTTGTCGAAAAGCTGTAATTTAACTTTCAGAAGTAGTAGGGTCTAGGCTATATCGTTAGACGGTTAGATACATTATTATGTTAAATATTTAAGCTTTGTTTGATGACAGGCTGCCGTATGTTGAGGCTACAATTCTTGAGCTGTTCCGTTACAAAACAGTGGTGCCTGTGATTATGCACTGTACGCTGAAAGACACAGAAGTTGGCGGGTATTTTGTACCCAAAGGGACAATGGTGAGACGAGAATATCATGAGCGTATTTTAGTTCATTGTCGGAAGTTGCATTTGTTGACGTAAGTTGTTAGACAAAGATTATGATGGTATAGTGTACTTTTTCATGTCTACAATAAGCTTCTGCGCAAGCGTTCAGAGTTTTTTTCTGCACAAAATGGTTGGATTTCAAACAACACATGATCCACGAAACAGTCGACGGAGTCGATTTTAGTCATAAATGCGTAATGCCGCATTTATTAGTTTAACAGGAACATGTGGCGTTTTCGTGTAGCGGTTAACGCGTTGGTCTCGATCAACGAAGTTGCCCAATATTGGGTCCGGTTACTATTTGGGTGGGTGACTGTCTCGGTATTAAAATCAACCACCCATGCAGATCAACCCGGCTTTGTTTTCAGCTTCTATCGACGTCGCTTGTGATAAATAAACGAATAAACTAGATTACACGAACACAAAATTAATCCCACGAAATGACTTCTGTACCTGGCACTAATGACGCTATAGTGAGTGGTTATGTCGTGATGGCTGGTTGTATAGCCTAGTACTGGTTGCTGATGCCAGGTACTGGTGAACTTGTACAGTGCACACATGGACCCTGAAGACTGGCAGCAGCCGGAACAGTTCCGTCCAGAACGCTTTCTCGACCAGGCAGGCAACGTCATCAATGCAGTTCGTGATCAAGTCATACCTTTTTCACTCGGTATGTATGCGGAAACTAATATGAGCAGATCAGTCAGACTGTTCGCACATGTCTAAAAAAATCTAAAACACTAATAAAACCAAAACAAAAAAATTTTGTTTTTGTTCCAGTTTTTAATGTTTTTTTTGTTTCAAAGCCAACATTCGGCACAGCCGGCGTGTCAAAAGATTTTTCTGCGGAGTTGCAATTTGTTGACTGTAAAGAAGGTTAGTGTTAAAGACAATGTAAGCTTAATTTTCGGTAATTAGGGTACACGAGGATAAAAAGTAAGCGGACCACAACGATGTTTTTATGGCGGTTGAACTCTCGTGGAGACATCATATCTAAAGACACTCTATAATATTTACTTTCACTTCTAGTTAGTTAGTCTATCGGCCTATTCTATCACAAGCTACTAAGGTAACTTACATGTCTCTATTACGCTATTACGCTGACTTACATGTGACGCTCTTAGCCTAATTATCGACTGCAGCCGAAATTATATCAAATGTTGCAGGCAAGCGTTCGTGTTTCGGGGAACAACTAGCACGTCAAGAGATCTTTCTGTTGCTCGTCTCGCTGCTGCAGAACTTCTACTTCAAACCACCAGAAGGACAGGACAGCATAAATGTGCGTGAAGAGTGGGGAGGAACAATGGTGCCATCTGATTACGAAGTTAGAATGGTGGCAAGAAATGACGCATAGGCTAATTAGGCCTATGCAAACTAGTATGGAAGAAAGTAAGGCATTGAGTTTCGTAGTTTCGTGATTTAACCAAATATAGGTAGATTGTCAAAACTCGTTTGCTACCGTACCACTCAGATTACACTGTAACGCAAACGCGTAGCTACGGTAGGCCTACGCTATAAATATTGGCCTTCGAAAGACTACAGTAACGGCCACATCGATACGATACAAAAACTGCAACGACACGTTGAGATGCGGTTTTGCGGTGCGTCGAAATGGCTGGAGACAGACCAGGACAACGACAATCTGCATATGAAATTTTTAGCATTAAACGCAGATTTTAACAGTCCAAGTCTCGACACTTTAAGTTCAAGGAGGCCGGCGCAGGCGGGCGTCAAAGACAGCTACCCCCTAAAAAGTGGTTATTTTACTGCATCTATCTTGTGTAGCGTGAAAACGATTGCAGATATAATAATAATAGGTACATGCATGCTGCTTATCATAACAAGCAATAGTGACAAGTTTTTTTATTGGTGTCAACATCGATGACCCTGAATGACCTTGAACCCCCAAAATAAGAGTTTTTAGTAAATTTTTTTGCGATTTTCGGCTGCGACACACATTTTAAGAGTGAATTGCGCCGAAATGGCTGGAGATGGACCTAGACAACCTGCGTATGACATTTTATGTCAGAATCATATCCTGACAACGTACTGCGAAAACTACAACGAACAAACTGCCAAAGCGTTAAAAGTTTAACAAATAATACCGCAAACTATAAATGCAAAAATGACACCAGAGATAGGCTACTTGCTTAGCGCCGCGAATTGTAAATTTCGAAAATGTCACAAAATAAAACTAGATGACACTTTTTGCATAAGCACCGATGTTGATATTTGACTATTTCTGTGACCTTGACTTCGATCTCACAACCTTGAAAACCTAAACAGTTCGTGTACTTTTGATACATCCAAATTCATCACCCATTTTCAAAGTTATTAGAGGCGATGCAGCGAAAGTATACTTTACATTTGACTTCAGAGCAATTTTGACCTTGACCCTTTGATCATGAAGACCTAACCAGTTTGCCTTCAGCTTTAGCTACATCATCAAACCAAGTGTGACAAAACTTTTTTCAGTGAGTTTTAACTTAAGATATAGTGCTAAGCCTAAGAAACGTTTGGAAGGGACGAACAGACGGACAGACGCACGCACTCACGGACGGACGGACGGACGGACGCACAACCAGAAAACACAATGCCTCTGCCAACACATGTGGGAGGCGGCCGCATAAAAACGTTATTCTATGACAGCAAAATTATGGACAGTAAACAGACTTTCGCTACAGTTCATGTGCTTAATGCATTGCTTTCTTGATCGCTTCTCTGTGTAGATCGTTGCTGTTAATATTCCTGTGCGTTGTGACTGATCGCTTCCAGTGATGCCGCCTAATAATTCCAGCATACACTGCCTTGTTCAGCCACCATACGCCCCAGCAGAAGTTTTTGTAGCGGCCTTTGTCTTGTCTTGCCCTTCTGTAGAAAAGCAGGGCTTCTGTTTAACACAGTGATTCACGGGGGCCACAGTCACACGAAGAGCTTATCCTTTGTAATAAATGGCATTTCATTTCGTCCAACGGCTGTAGCATGGTGCACAGACGGACAGACGTGTGGCAGACGGACAGACCACGCTACGGTGACATCTATCGCAGAAGGCGGAATCGCTTTCAGCGATTGCTCTTCACTGTCGCTATGAAGATGCAGACGCAACAGATGACTGTGATGATACTCTGGACACGCTGTCTACAAGTCTGTTCAATAATCTCTGCAGTTCTGCATTTTGTTCTTCGGATGCAGAATTACCAGCGTTAGGCACATCGGCGTCATCGTCTCCTTGCGTAAAGCTGACAACACAAAATGTATATAAACATAGCTCGTTAACAAACTGTGTTAAACAGCCATTCGTTAATTTAGTTTACCAGTCGACAAAATAATTAAGTAGTTTTTGCTGTTTTGTCTACGTCAAAAAACTGGAATATTCTTGAGACGTAATTCGAAAGTGAAAAGTAATGGCTCAGTCAAAAATAAAGGTGTGTATAACTTCTCATGGAATTTCAGAACTATACGCAGAGTGCCATTTATCATAAACTGCGGTTTTGTATATTTATTACATTATCTTACATTTACACATTACTTAGGCTATGGAGACTGCATGTATAATTGTCTTAATTGACTTGCCAAAAATGACAAAGCGCAGATAACAGCGTGCGAAATGTCTGACTTGATTCCGCTGTCGCATGAGGCTGATATAGAGCTGCTGTGCGTTGAAGACTGCGACTTGTCCTCCTCAGCAACCTCATCAGCTTCATCTTCATCTTCATCTTGTTGCTGCTGATAATCATCAGATACAGCAGCATCACCTTCCGCTGCAGATGACTGTACTATTTCTTTTTCTTTTTCTCCTTCTACAACAGCGAATCGCAGCTAATATGGCACAGATTTACTTCGCAAAGCATAAGCAAACAACAAAAGCCAAGGTAACGCAAAGGGGAACGCGCAACAGCGGTACACGTTTGAAAGCCCAGTAAAGCAAAATGTAAGTTCACCCATCTTAACAACGATGTTTCTTTTACAGTCGCCAGAGGGCGCCAGACGACCGGCGGCTAATTGTCTACAGTGTTTTACTTGTACTCGAAGGAGGCCGTGACCTATCTCGCTTTGCCAATGCCGTATCGGCTGAAAATCGCAAATTTTCCCTACCCCTCTGCCATTTAGCGTCCTCGCTTAGGGTGACCCCTTTCGAATTTATGGAAAAGCTTTACGAATCCTGAAACTAGAGTCTTTCTGGCAGCCGACGGTAAAGATTTGATAATCCTAGCTTGCGCCGTTTTCCACTGATGCACCCATGTGACAGACGGACAGACAGACAGACAGAATTGCGATGGCTAAGACGCGTTATAGCAGTAGCTGCTGTTGCGCGTAAAAAGGTAAAAGTAAAGTCCAGCACTTGCTACAGCGCTTCTTAGGCCTACATGAGACACACTCAAGACCTGGAGCGTTTTACAATCTTGGAAGTGGCAGCTGATTGGCATGCGCTAATAATACCGCAGCGCAGTATGCGGCCATCCATTGCCCGCCTAAGCGAACAATTGGACCCGCGGTTTGCAGCTAGCAGACATACCACCGCTCCAATCAGCCACACTAGGCCTTCACCCCGTATCCCGTAAGCTACTACTTATTTCCCATCCCACAATGGGTAAGAGGCTGAGTATAAGCAAAACAATATACAACACATTGTTAACAACTATCAGACGGACTTATACATCACGCAGGTCAAAAGCTACTTAATTACAGCGAGAAAGCATTCGGACAGTTAAAACTCTCCTGCTGTTTTATTTTTGGTTATGGATTAAGTTACTCTAAGTAACTGTAAAACTACAACAGAAACGTTTATCTCGAAGCATAGGCATTAGTAACAATCGTTTTCACATTTTTCGGCAAACGAAAATTGCAGCAAATTGGCAGCAAAACGATTTATGTAACCGCAGTATCTTGTGAAACTTTTATTGCGACGTCACTGACATTCATATTTCTGGTTGATCTAAGACGGTGTAATCACGAATTACAATAAACAGTAGACTACCAATAATTCAAATATAAGCTATAGTATCAAAACGTACTTTCGTGATTGTTGTTCAGTGGTTTGTAACGCCTCCAGCAGAACCACAAAGCAAGTCCAGCGGCTGCAACAGCGCCTGCAGCTAGGATGAATGTTGAGGATATAAAAATCTTGACGACTGCACTTGATTGTGATGAAGTTTGTTGGTCGTCATCGTCATCGTCGTCTGATTAGAGCAAATATGCATAATGTTAGGTAAGTAAGTAAGCAGTTTATTGAGCACGTGTGCTACAAGAGCAAGGCACGGTAAACTTTAGGCTATAGCCATGGGTGGACAATAATTTAAGCCGAAAGGCCAACGCGCACTCTGACATCACCGTCTGGGGCGGTAATTTAAAAAGGCTAATGTCGGCCTGTCGCCGGATTTCATCACCAGGCATAAAAATTACAGTCCCACTACAAAATACAGATTGGCTAATTGCGTCTTGTAAAAATTGCAAACAATTCGTTAAAGAAAATCACGTATCACGCACTAAGCTAAGCCAAACGTACACTATATTGCAAAACAGCTAATTACTTTGTTTTGTATAAAAATGCTATAATTAAGCAATCAGGTTTTTAATTTAACCAACACACACCAAATACTACAGAGTAGACAAAATTATGTCATTGTGTGTAGCCTACAGTTTTGCGGTAAATTTTACCCGGCTGCTGACTGTAAAGTTGTGTCGCGGTCTCGCTTGTTTCCGGCGTTTCTAGGTAACCTATATACAACATCAACAGGTAGGTTTGTTAATTTATCAGCAATCCAGCTGAAAAAATCTACTCACACAAGGACACAAACTCTTTTCAGCGCAGTTACTGGATTTTCAGGGTTGCTAGCGTATAAATTCACTTATTGCTATCTGCCCATCACTGACAACAACAAGTGATCTGCTAACGCAAACAGAAACGCGTAACAGCCGGGGTGAAACACAGTAAAAAAAGTCTAATATTTATTCACGAAAGGGCGCCAGGCGCCAGACGACTAGTGTTTTATCTACTTGTACTTACCAGAGGTCGCCTCTATCGCTCTGCTAACGTCGTATCGGCTAGATATAACAAATTTTGCCTACCCCCTCTCATTTAGCGCTCTCGTTCGGGGTGACCTCCTTTGAATTTATGGAAAAGCTTAACGGTTCCTGAAACTAGAGTCATCCAGGCAGCCGACGGTGAAGAAGATTTGGTGATCGTAGCTTGCACCGGTTTTGACTGATCCACCCCTGTGACTGACAGACGGACAAACGGACGGACAGAATCGCGATGGCTAAGACGCGCTACAGCAGTAGCTGCTGTTGCGCGTAAAAAACGACAGACAGGAATCAGAAATATTAGCTACTGAGCAGACATACAACAATGGCGTCGTGGTAAAAGGAGCAATTGTCTCGTTCTGTCGTCAAATTTTACATGTCAAATTTTCTTGTCAAAGAAATTCTTTAAAAAATACAAAATACGGGCCAAAAATTTCCTTAGAGAATTGGCTCTGTTAGAAATTTGCAGCCGTCCGTCGGCAAATTGCAACTTTCTACTCTCCCGACTTTTATAACACACGACGCTGCTAAGTGAAAATGGAGCAATAACAAACGAAACTAAACTAGACAAATTTGTAGGTGAGTAAGTAAGTAAGTAGAGAACACTATGCTTGACCAGGCGGCAGTACAGCGAGTCGTGCCGTGGACAGAAGGGATGCATTTTGGTTGCTGATATTACAGCTGACGACACAGGAACGTGGACGAGCAAGAGTCAGTTGAGTACGATCAGACGATAACTTCCACCAGCCAACATCGCCGTCCGAATCATCTAAAATCATCAAAACAAAAACATCGTCATTAGCAGCAACATTTCAGTCTTTCTTTTAATACCGTGCAGTCTAAGCCATCTTACGTGCCTTGCCCGTCCGTCCGTATGTCCGTCTGTCTCTCTGTCCCGCACGGACTCGTAAACTGGAAAGAAAAAGGCATACGAAAACAAAAAGCCAAAACTGGTGTTAACATTTTTCACAACTTAGATAACTAGTGTTTACTCAATTTACATAATCAAAACCAGAAAATAAAGATCGTCAGACGTGAAAACCTTAAGCCTACAAATGATGTCACACATTACATAATTATGCAGACGTGAATCGTTGTTCGTGCACAATTAGTTATGACTTAGTTATCGTAATTTAGTTCACACGTGTGAGAATGTTTTTTTTAAATTTAAATTGTTTATTTTTTTGGTATTTATTCACCTTTTTACCCTCGATGATAAATTAAAATTATCGAAAAAGTACTACTGACGTGTTAGTGGTTGAGCGTTGATGTACCAGGTGATGCTGCATGATGAAGACGTCGCATCAGTGCTGATGCTACTGCTGGTACTATGACTGCTGGTACAGGTCCTGGGGTCAGGTTCACAGAGAAAACTCACCGGTACGCCCTGGTCTAAGTGCGAGATGTTACGACTCATCAGTGGCCGTACGAGACGCGGCTTCGCTACAATAAATTCAGTACAGTGTAGCAACAGTTACTTACTGCAGTCTTGCACTCGCAACAATAGTGCTCCAAGTCGTGATTCTTTTGATTGTATAGCAGACGCAATTTTTGAACAAAACATGTCATAATGTCGCACCGCGGTCAAACAAACAAAAAGTCTTTAGTAGTCGTTTGAAAACTAAAATATTTAAAAGTATTTATAGGAGTGGCGTCAATAGCGCGGAAGAGAAGCTGAATGCGATGGACTCCCGCTCCACAAAAACTACCGTGGCAAAAATATTTTCTCGCCCAGGGTTCCAAAAATCTGTAGCCCAAAAACTGTAGCCGTTTTGGGGCTCTTCTATGCCAAAATGCGTTTGCCGTCCCGGACTCCGTTGGGGGAGCAGCATACTGCGCTTCCGAAATCCTTTATAGCTGGTGAGAGGGTGCTCGCTGCCTTTTCTTAATCACCCTACCCCCGCTGTTGCTTTTCGGCTTTGATTTTCTGCCCTTCTCGCCTCAGAGATCTAAGTACCATGCCAATTTGCCTCCGGATTGAATTTTGCCTTCTCCCAACTGAAAAAAAGGAATGACGCCGTTAATTTCCAGCACGTGAGCGTCTCACCTGCACTAACGCTGAGTTCGACGCGTACAGTCAGATGATGCACGTGCGTCTTGCTCGGTATAGCTCCTGTGTCGTCAGCGGCTACGTGATTCTCGTAGTGTGCCGTGCACGTGTAAGTCCCAGCGTCACTCCGCCGTACTGCGGTCACTGTCAGCCGACGACCGAAGTCCGACACGTCGCCACGTACTGATCGCCCGTCAGCGCGCTCCCAGACGATCCTGTCCACTCTGCAACCAGACAGTCAGCGAGCAGCGTCAACCCAAATAAATTTTTGAACAGGAAAGAAGACAAACGGCGGAAGTGAAACGCAAAATTGTATCTGGAGGCAAACTGACTCGTCTTACTGACATATCGCATGACACACTGACGAAAGCGCATTAGAGGCGTGTTTGCGACGATACGCTATACAAATTGACGACCTTTACCTTTTACCTTTATCGCCGCGGAGGAGCGTAGATTGTCGAGTTCGCGGAAACGGTTCGAGTCGAGAAAAAACCGAGGCGTTCGAGTTCAACTCGGAATTTTCTCGAGTGTCAATTCCTCGACAATGTCGAGGAAATGTTTTTCGCTCAAACCAACCATCTAGTTGGTCCTGTAAGGGTTCAGTGGAAGTAGTCTCCCGTAGCACGTTGATACCAGTCTGGTTTGGCCATTTCTGGCTGGCAACTATCTGGCCAACGTGTCTTAATCAATTCCACGACATTGTTGAGAAATTGCAAAAAAAAAATTCTCGAAATTGTCGAGAAATTGACACTCGAGAAATTTTCGAGGAACTTCCGAGTTCAACTCGAACGCAACTCGAACCTTGAACCTCGACTCGAACGATCGCAAAACTCATCGCCGCGGTATTTTTATTGGGGTCAAACGCCCCATTGCTCCCTTCGGTTTCCCACAATTGAGGCCACCGCCACTGCACTCAATTACCTAACAGCGTTTCTGACATCTGTATTTCACAAGGTAGTGTAGCGACGAGTTTCCTGTGCTATAGAATCTTTAGCAATTAGCTTATTGCAATTTTCCTGGACAGTGTGTCAGTGAACGGATTTCGACAATCGGTCAGTAATATGGGGCCTATTTGTATCGACAAGTTTCTGGTGTAGTTGAATTTTTAGTAATTAACTCATTGCAAATTTATTTCTGGACAGTGTGTCAGTGAACGAATTTTAAAAATAGGTCAATAATATGGGGGCCATTTTGGTAACGTCATAAAAATTCGGTGTTTACTTTTGAAACATCGGTGTTGAATTGGTACACGTTTTGTGAATTTAGCAGTTTATTTTTTTCGAGAACTGAAGTGTCTTTCATCACTGACCTCCCCGCAAAATATGACATCAATGTTAAACCAATGTTTAAAAAGCAATTAATTTCTTGATTAGGATACTTGATGGCTCAAATCTGTGTCCATTTGGCACTGCTTCACATAAAGCCGACTTAATTCAGTACACGTACGTACCGCCCGCTGAATATGCATGACATGTTGACGTCATTGCCTTCCAATGACGTCACAGCGGTAGTGCCCGTCAGCCATTCGCCACTGAAGGAATACCCCCTAGGCACGTGATCAGGAAGCGCGTCTGAAATCAGCATCATCATAACCGTCAATATCAAAGAAAATATTAATTTAGGCCCCTACTGCATTAGCAGCATTAGTAGTAGTAAACCACCACCACGAATCTACACTGTGTCCCAAAAAACGTCCAACTCTGTAATTTTTCGTATCTTCACCAAATATTAACTGATTTTCAAAATTCTTCCACCGGCAC
>Ga0209454_1004640_pt1 | contig 10331 bp, 9 predicted proteins | sample WorMetHERISLAND1_2_FD_187400 | JGI IMG/M metagenome (GOLD analysis project Ga0209454, IMG submission 187400) | Marine gutless worms symbiont microbial communities from Max Planck institute for Marine Microbiology, Germany - Olavius geniculatus... | ecosystem: Host-associated > Annelida >... | reverse complement strand
TTTCTGTAGTTCATTGTTCATGTTTTACTATGGGCCTTGTGCCTGCAATAAAAAGTGATTGATTGATTGATTGATAAACTGCAACCACATGCGCATGTGTGCTAAATATCGGCCAGATGATATTCGGAGACAGACTTGTGACGTAGGCCTAGTCTGTATAGTTGAGATATGGCACGCAATACGCTAGTCGGGACAGACATGGCTATTACGGATTCAACGGCAGTAAATGACGTACGCACTGCACACGTGGTCACTCCGGCCTATCTCCTCCCCATTCTCGAGTGAGTTCCCTTCCCTGTATCACCGGTGACATACGATGTACTCTATCCGGCCTGTCCCCCCCCCGTCGCAAGCTCGCAAGTGCGACGTAACCAATTTGAGGCGGCGAAGGTCACAATAACGTCATCCGGCCACCATTTCCATGTATTCCACGTCTTGGACGGCGGTGCTCCGGCGAGGCTGGTGTCCGGTCGGCGGCAAACTCCAGTTACGACTAGCGTCGGTTGTTAACGACGGCGCGCCGTTATACAACGCGACGCAGCTGCCGACACTGCATTCACCAAGAAGAACAAGACAAGCTTGCTTTGCATCGCAGTTGCTTAGCAAACCAGACAGCCGTTCTGTGTCGTACAGCGTTTTTGTATCGTTACTTTGAAGCCGTTGCTATTTATCTTCCAATTGATGATTTTTTGTTTTTGAACTTTAATATTTGACAGTTATTAAATTGTAGGCCTATCTTATTTCAGCTGCCGACACTGAATCACAGCTCTGCCAACCTGTAGACCGGTCAGTCTGTCTCACCAGTCGCAGCAAACAAGCGGCAGTTCGCTATAGTCTATATATCTGATATGTCCTTCATGCTAAGGTCACAAGCTGCCTTCGTGACAAGCAGCACGCAGTGGACTGTACAAACAGTAAGGTCAAATCTCGCTTTGCTACGATTTGTGTTCCTGAGCAAGTGCAGTACGAACTCGCAATGGCGCTTCAGTGGTGTCTTCAAAACAAAGCAACGAGGCACCTGGTCGATTACTGCTTCCCAGTCTCTGATGTCGCCATTCGACAGCATCTGAGATCTGACAGTCGACACGTCTCAAAAACTAGGCCTTATAACGCAAACTTCTGCTGACGATTGTCGCATATCTGATTTTTGATCGCCTATAAAAATCGCCAAAGTGAAAAAAGAAAACCGAACTTTAAAATATCCTGAACCAGAAACGTGCCACATTGACACTTGCTGACACAATGTCACAACCTAATCGCGAATAGTGAAACATTTGTGCAAATTTTTACTGTACATCTAACGAAGACCCAGTGTTGCAGCGCCCTAGCTATAGCGCGTCCGTTCAACTATTGCTATATACGTAGCATGACGTATCCTATCTGAGGGAATCAAATTCCATCGAGAATCCTGTTTATTATGACAGCCATTGTGATATGCAGCCTTGGACACGAACGACACACCCTTACTGCACTGCCTGGGTTCACTCAGCCTCCTATTCTCCGTGGAACGGTAAAATGTTTATAAGCTTTCGGGCTGAGTAAAAGCAAAAGTGGTTGGTGTATTTAATTCATCGACGCAACTTGCTTTCTAAGGTCACGTCATGAGCCGGCATGACCGTAAAAATTTGGGGCTAACTGTCTCGAAGTAAATGGCAAATCCCAGTAAAGGAGCTTTTTGCGCTTTCCAAATTTTCTAGCCAAATTTAGGAAAAACAATTTAAAAGCAACACGAAAAAAATAATATAAAACGTGGGCGGAAAAGAAAAAAAGAGATTGGGGGAAACGTGGAGACTTTCTCTTATGGATAAAACAAAATAAGACGCCCGAGATGCAGTCAACATTGACGCTGACTTTTGTGACTGCTGTTGTTGACGATGACGCGCATGCCAGAACGGTCCTCAGAACAGAGAACAGACAGCCTAATGATCTCATGGTCTAAATGCAAGGCAATGTCCAGAGCTAATCTTAGTCGAACCGAACTGCTGGATCTTTTGAACTGCTCTTTCGTCTCGCGCCTCTTCATAATTTCCGCAAACTGCTAGAAAGAACACTATAAAATCGATCGATGCTAAGATCCACTCTAGCATGATTTCAGAGTGAATCACGGATAGGACGGATATATCATACGTCGTAGAGACACTGTTTGATACGACTGACTCGTCGAAGTTTACGTCGCTGATCTAGCGCTCAGATCTGCCGCGGCAGCAGCTGCTGAAGCGAGAAATGTGAAGCGCGTGACGAGGCACGGGCACAGCTGCTGAGCATCAGTCGCTTGCAATCGTCGCCAAACTGCAGCAGCAGCGATCGAGCATCCAAAACACAATGTCGTCCTCCTCGCTAGCCATAGTCGATACGCTCACTGCATCCACGGACGAGTGGGGGACGATCGAACGATACCCAAGGCTCGCCGTCTGTCCCAAGGCGATTTCCCCGCAAGCCGTCGCAGCGCGATAAGTCACTCGACAACAAAACAAGCTTGCTTACTTCGCCAAGAGCAATGGACCTACCGCAGATACGCACCATGCCAAGCGTTGTCACGTCCGAACAGTCAATTTGCAGTTTTACACAAGGAGAGCCAGAAAATGCGGACTGTTTTCTTTCATCAGCTTTGGTTTTCTCAACTGTTCCGATAAAATCTTATTTGAAAATGCGTATTAAAATGTTTGACACAATTTCACCAATATGCGGGAAAGTGCAAATAGTCCGCTAATGCTAAGGTCATCTACCAACGTCTCTCTATAACTGCATTTTTGTTCAGCAATAACTGACATCAAACGATTTAAGTAAATGCCATTTTTTAAGATAAAAAAGTTTCATTGTTATGTTTCGTTGCGGTATTTGACTAAAACGGCTACAGATTTGCAGCAAATCCGCTTGTTGCAATTAGCCAGAAACACTGCAAAAATTGAGCACATTGTGGTGAAAAACCAAAGACTTGTCGTTCGAAAAAAAATTGTTGTTGCTGTTGCTGCTGAAGAAGTAGCCGCAAAAGTTTTAATTTAAGAACAATTCAGGTTCGTATAATGTAAGAAAAAAAAGTAGCCTAAAGTGTTAATTTCCGCAAACTTAGCATAAGCTTTTGTGTTTCTAGCCACTCAGAAAAATGCGAACAAAAGACAACTGTTAGTAGAAAAAAGCAAAGTTCCAGCTTTGGTGTAATATTCTGTCGAATTTGACATTTCACGAAAAACTGATCATGAAGACGTAATAAAGCGCATGCAGGAAACGCAGCAAGACAGCATTGGAGACAGAGATGCTTGTTGGCTGCAGCCGTACAGCGCACAGCAAAGCAATCAGAAACACTAATAGCATATACTGTACACCAGAGCAAAAAACTTAACAGCTTACAAAGCTATGTAAAGGCGATATGAGTCAAAACACGCCCCCTTTGAACCGACTGTAACAAAATTTTGCATGTTAGGTCGGGTGGGCGATGTGATCACTGATACCAAGTTTTATGGAAATTGGTTAAGAGATTTCGGAGTTACAGGACCCCGCCCCCAAACGCCATTTCCTATGCTTAACGTTCATCGTCCTTACAACAGTGTCAGCACTACCGTGCTGCACTGTGATATACTAAGAACTGTTCAAGGACATTCGCGATGCGTCACGTAAGCTGTTGATTCATATCATAAACAAATAAAAATATTTACTGTCGGTAACCATAACAGACAGTTTTCTGTGAAGTCATATATGTGATTTAACGAATGAAAAAATTCCTAAAACCGAACGTTTTGCACATACAGCTTCTACAAAATTTTTAATAGAGCGAAGATTATTATTACTATTTACTACACTATTTGGTCGTTATGTATCCGAGCAGGTGCACTAATAGCTTCCGGCGATTCAATAACAAGAAAGTGAGTAGTGTGGCATTCTTGCAGCAATTTTTACAGAGCTTTTACACAGCTTGCTATGCAAATGTCCATTCTTATCCCAAAGTGATCTGTTCATCTGTTTATCTATCTGCGTGCATGTCACACTGCTGCATATTGCGTTAAAACGACACAATCTAAGATCACGAAATCTTTACTGTGAGCTCAGCAAAAACTCTAGTTTTCGTGGAATTTTTTTTAAATTCGAAAAAATCACTCCAATTGAGGTACTAAATCGGAAAAAAAGTCCCCTTACTTCAGAAAAAGTGCAGTGAACACTAATAAGTCTTGAACGCGCTTTAGTTTGGTGCAAAAATCAGCGACCTTGGATGGCCCTATCTAGGTAAAAATTGAAATTATTTTGAACAGTCGGTTATTTACTTGCAAACTGTTACGATATTATATTAAAATACTACTGACTATTTTATAGTAACAGCACTGCGTAGTGTTAACAAAACGTTGAGGTTTGACATTCCTATAGCAGATATTTCATACTTTCATAGGTAAAGTAACGGTAAAGGTGCCATACTCCACAACCACAAGGGGCGTAGGAAAAGTACTCATCTCCCTTTCGTTGAGCTTGTAGGTGGATAGACCAGACCACCGAGTCCGTGACGCATGGCCAGTACGACGCCAGACATAAGGTTACCTTCCCAGCCGCAAATCGTCACCGCCCTTTGCTCACGTGCGTGAACAACTTGCCCAGGGTTGTTACCGAACGAGAGTCGAACCAGCGACCTCGCGGTCACCAGTCCGATATGCTACCGATCGTTACACAAACAAACCACACATAGTAGAAGCTGTATGCTAAACAGTGAACGAGTGCAGGATGAAAATCGATGCTTACGTTTGAGGTCGAACAGATCGACTCGTCCGCCGAGGCGTTGGAACAGTCCCATGTAGACGAGAACACGGGCCGCGTGGAACTTGACGTAACGGGCGTACTTGGTGCTGTGGTTGGTGTAGTACCACTCGTCGGAAGGCAGAAGAAGCTGCATCAGGGTGTCGGGTGTATCGGCCTCGCTGAGGGCCGCATGATGCGCCGGGCTTAGCGCAATGCACGCGACCGCTTGCAATACCAGACACAGCAGGTGCTACCACAGACACACAACACCCACGGTCATGTATCAACGTCTGATGCCTGTTGACTTGCGACTGATATAAACGACATTATACGGTGGTTTGGCGGCGTGACCGTAGGGTGTCGGACATGCGATCAAGAGGTCGCGGGTTCGACTGCCGGTCATGTAGTTATCAAGTGGTTACTGCTTTGACGGGTGATTGTCTGCGAACAGGGTAAACCATTTTAGTATATAACCTATACCATGGTCAACTCAGCTTTTCATCCCTCCGAAGTAGGTAAATTGAGTCCCGGCATGTCTGGCTGAAGTTAAGACGGGGCTCGTTCACCTATGTTGGGTGGCGGGTAACACCGTGTAGTTTCATACTGCAGATGACGCTCCATAGCTTTGAGATAGTTTTTTATAAAAAAAAACTATAGGCCACCTTTAGCGTTTTTTAACCTTTAACTTTATTTTGTCAGCCGTTGTGTCCGACTGTGCGTGCGACGGACGGTGTCTGTCTATCCGCATAATAGCAGTCGCTCGTGAGAGTGCATATCTCCGCCTCCAAGTGATTTTTACAGAATGTTAATTCAAAACTGTTTGAAGATATTCGACTGATCTTAACGAGGTGGAACTTACTATCAAAACGTCTACGTCACACCATCGACGTCTTTGGACGATTACTTGTGACATTTTTCTCGTCGGTGTACTTAATGTAAGCAGCGTATTGAGCGATTTGCTTGCGTTAATGCGCTATATAAATTCAAGCTTTACTTACTGACTTACCTACTCACCGGCGTCGTGAGTTAAAAAGTGGACGAGACAAAAAGTTGCAGCTTTCTGACATACATTGCAAAGTTGCAAACTACTGACAGAAAAGATTATTGGCGATGGAATTTTTAATTTTTTCCGTAATTTTACCAAAATGGTTTTTTTCCAGCCATAAACTTTGCAATTTTAGACCAAAATGTTCCAAAAAAAATTTTCGACGAATTTCCGACAGCCCCCAAATTTTACGGAGGGGCGAATACCTCTTCTTCTTTTTCTTCTACTATTTGTACTTTGCCAATAATGCTTCCCCTCTTGCCATGACGCCACAGCGTCTATTAATAGTGAAGAAGGTGTAACAGACCGGGTCGTGATTTGGGTCGAGCGCGTCAACTAGTGTACGGACGTGATCGCCGTCGATGACTTGACGCTGTGACGCGGCGTCATGACACATGACTGCGAACAGACGGGCACTGAGAATCTGTAGACAGTGCGGAGCACACAGGCGAGACCGTACGCTGGGCGAGCAGCGATGTCTGCCAGGTGCTCCAAGACTGGCCTTCTGTCGCGCCACCGCCTCCTGTAGCACGCCGAGGATTAGAGCAGGGTCCCGTGACGACAGTGCGGCCAGCGCAGTCGACGTACTGGAGTCCTCGGAGTCTGCAGTAGACGCGGCAGAGGTTGACGGGACGGGCTTGGCGGCCGAGGGCCCATCAGTGTCGCCCGGCGCCGTGCTGCTCGCCTCGCGACCCTCGTCGGTCGTCGACATGACCGACGCCGCGGGCACGGACGCCGGCGTTGAACCTACTCCCCCCGCCCCTCCAGATATCACGCTGCGCTGACTCTCCTGGTGACGGAACGGCGACTTGTTCCGCCACGAGTGCGGTCGACCGTGCCTCTGTGATGAGGTGGCGGCATGAGACGGTGCTCCGGTGTCGCCGAGCCGGCTGTGAGCGGAGAAGTTGAGCACGCGGTCGAGGTTGATCTGCGCTGCGAGCTCCTGCGAGTCGCGGCGAGTCAGACGCTTTGTCGACAGAACGCTTGGTCGCTGTTCCAATGTTGTCGTGGTCGTAGACCTTGGCTCTGCCGCTGTCTTTGGTTTTCCTCATTTGTCGTTATTGTTGTAGTGGTTGTCGTAGTCGTCGTCGTTGCATACCTCACTGCAGCTTTACGTTGCACAGTTCTCGTAGTTGTCGTCCTATTTGTAGTTGTTGTAGTCATCGTTGTAGTCGCTGTTGTTGCGTAACTTGGCTCTGCCGCGGTTGCTGCTGTAACTGCATCGTCGTCTTCTACCTCGTCATCATCATCAGTGTCAGCAAGCGGACAGCAAGCACGTCGCCAGATGTTGATGTCGACCGCTCTGTTAGCGACACACAACACCGTGAAGCGCGCCGCGTCGCTGCGGAGACCCGGAAGTGAGTCCAGGCATGCGCCGACCAGTCGTCCAAGATGGCGGAGCGCCGCTGCTGACACGCCTCTTTCCACTTCCGCTTGACAGGTCTGCAGCCAAAACACACGCGCGGGAGTTTATTATATTGCAAAAAGTAAAAAATAAGGTCCTGTACTTGCTGCAGGACTTTTTACATGAGACGCACCCAAGACCAGAAGCGCTTTTACAATCCCGAAAGTGGGAGCTGACTGGCATGAGCTAATGATACCGCAGTATGTGGCCATCCGTTGCCCGCATCAACGAAAAATTAAACCTAAGGTTTGCAGTTATCAGACATACCACTGCCTCGGTGACGGTTCTAAAAAACCTTCTTTCCGACGACGGTAAGAAATGGTAAAAATTCTCGGCGAATTTTTGTTACACGCTGGCGGGTGTTAATTAAAAGCCTGGGGAGTTTTGTGACGTCGTATTAACCACGGGGGTAATGCTTATCGATTTTCTCATAGAATAAAACAGGCAATCAACACGCATGTGACATGATCACGAATCCGGCTTTAAGGTGTCGCTATTTCCCTCAGACATGCGGTTATTATATTCCCAGCCTCGAGGCATCGTGCTTTTTGCGCAGTGCCAAATTACGCTGCTTGTTATAAGCCAGCTCGGTAGCGCCAGCGCTCATGTCTGTCATGTCTGAACACAGCTTGCTCAGGGTCATTACCTGGCAGTAAAAAACCCCGGAGTCCAACAAACAGGCTGCAGGTAATCCAGCGATGTAACTGCTATTCATTCATTCAGTTATTGGGGGCGCTAAATTTGCAAGAAATTGAGGAAAGAGGGTAAAAACTGCTAAATCGCACTTCGTCAGCATCAAGCATTTTCCCTCCATTTTCCTTTCCTTACAAATTCAATTCCGTGCAAAGTAAGGCGACCCAATTTATTCACTATTAATTAGTTTTTACTAACAAAACATGACCGATAAAAATAAAGTAGGCCTGCATTAGAAACACATTAAAATGTAGTGAAAAAAATTAAAAGCTAGTGATACAAACTTACATTTAAAACAATGTATTTGGCACCAGCTTCTGAACGTAAGAGTATCCTATTGATTATAATACACAGTGAAATCACAAGCGTGGTTTGCAAAATGATGATGCTTGTTATCAGTACGTTTTCCCTGCTGAGAAATGCTCGGCTACAATGTAAGGTCGTACGTGATTTCATGCCGTTGGACAACTGGTGATAAGTGGCGATGATGTATTATTCATCGCTTTCCACTCAGTCTCCATTGACGCATTTGCCACATTGTGACAGATTATCCGCCAGCGTCCGGTACAGTTTGTATTTCTATCGGTCTTTCCCAACGACCATTGTGATGTTGCTTTGCACTTTGTCGATGTAATAAACGTGGCAGTTTACACTTCTTTATTTTTGACTAAACACATTTAACGTTCATTTTAATTTACCATTATTTTCAGATTTTAATAAATGTCAAAAATGTCAAAATGACCGTGACTACCGTATAACAAGAAATCTGAGCTAATGCTCATGAAACGCGCCAGAGCTTATAGCAGTTCCAGTTCTCAGGTAATCTTGGTCTATCTCCACCCGTTTCGTCGCAATTCACTCTTTTGCAGTCGAAAATCGCAAAAAAATAACTAGAAACCTTTACGTTAGGGTTCAAAGTCATTAATGTTGATACCATTAAAAAGCACGCCATCGGTGCTTGTTATGGTAAGCAACATGTCTGTGCCTATCTGCAACCATTTTCACGATAGACAAGCCAACAGCGGATAAATAACCACTTTTAGAGGGGTACTCCTCTTTGATATCCGCGTGCACAGGCCTCCTTGAATCTAAAGCGTCCGGACTTGGACTGCTAAAATCTACATTTAATGCTGAAAATTTCATACGCAGGCTGTCTTGGTCTATCTCCAGCCATTTCGGTGCAATTCACTCTTGAAATGCGTGTCGCAGCCCAAAATCGCGAAAAATTCACTAAAACCCCTTATTTTATGTGTTCATGGTCATTCAATGTCATCGATGTTGACATTTCTATGAAGCTCGTCGCCGGTGCTTGTTATGATAAGCAGCATGTATGTTCCTATCTGCAACCATTTTCACGTTAGACGACCCAATACCTGTGAAATAACGTCTTTTTAGAAGGGGTGCCTCTCTTTCGTTCCCTCGTTCGTGGGGACCTTCTTGACCTAAGGGCATGAAATTTTGTCCCGAAATACTAGAGACTCTAGGGCAACGTAAAAAATCCGATAATAATTTTTGGGCCGTTGGCGACCTCTTCGTCGAGTGTTTTTGCTTAAATACAATAACGTATTGCTGTCTACGAGTAAAATAAAATTGCCATATAATATTATCTTATGCGATCAAATTCAACAAGTATTTTGTCTGCTGATTTATCGTCGGTTTTTGGGTGCTTTGCTTTCAAGCCCCACAGGTTTTTTGCTTCTTAACTCCGCTGGGGACATCGGTCCTTATATAGGCCTACCCTGAAACTTCCACTTCGCCTATACGCCGCTGTATTCACGAATCATTGCATGGGGTTCCGTGAGTGATCGTCACCTTATGTAGGGTTCCGCTGCAGCAAAAAGTTGACAACACTGCTCTAAACTATCATATGGTAAAAACCGGAAGTCTCTATCTCACCTGAGCTTGGAACGGTACCGAGACGTGTCACCAGGACAGACAGACGGACGGACAGAGGGACAGAATTACCGTAGCTAATTCGCGCCATAGCTATGTTAGCACTGGCACATAAAAATCGAAGTGTTACTAATAAAACAGTAGCCGATTTTACATCCAGACTTACTTACCTACGTACGATGACAAAAGCTGCTCAATGTGAAAGATTCGTATTCTGGATCGACGGATTAGTTAATCAACATGTCGAGTAAAAAAGGCCACTTTTTTATTCATAAACGTTTCCTAACATAGAGAAGAAAAGTTATGACATCAGTATAATATTGACGACTCACTCATCAACCGACTCCGTCTCGAACGACTTTCGTTCTGGAAGAGTTTTCATTGGCAAAATTTAAATGGCCATATATTAGCAAACTGATCATCCGATCCACTTCCTGTTGGCTCAGGTGTATGATTTTCAGGTTGGCCAATTTAGGCCTAACTTACAGTGTCATTTATATTTACCCCATCTGACCCCTGTTGTCACGAGAACAACATCCGAGACAAAATAAACCGTAACTCGAATTGTTTATACCT
>Ga0209454_1004639_pt1 | contig 10332 bp, 7 predicted proteins | sample WorMetHERISLAND1_2_FD_187400 | JGI IMG/M metagenome (GOLD analysis project Ga0209454, IMG submission 187400) | Marine gutless worms symbiont microbial communities from Max Planck institute for Marine Microbiology, Germany - Olavius geniculatus... | ecosystem: Host-associated > Annelida >... | reverse complement strand
GAGACTTTGGCGCTTTATAAATCATTTACTTATTTACTTACTTACTTACTTACTTCACCCAGCGGCATGAAATTTTGTCACGAAATACCAGAGACTCTAGGCTATCATATGGTGAAACCTGAAGTCTCAATCTCACCTGGTCTTGAAACGGTACCAGGACGTGACACCAGGACAGACAGACAGAAATACCATAGCTAATACGCGCTATAGCTCTACGCTAGCTCTCGTGCGTAAAAACGGAATAAAAGACTTTCTATATTTTTCATGTAGTTAGGGCTAAGCTGGTACTGTAGTTAGCGCTAGTAGCGTATTACATACATGAATCTGTTGTCTGAGTGTCTGTTCTTTAATCCACAGTTTAGTCTTGTGTTGTCGACGTAGTTGACTGGCCTCTGCCTTGCGTTCAGTTAGCAGTGCAGTCAGTGAGTCAATGCATTGTTCTTGTTGTCGACGTCGTCTGTCCCCACTTTGTCGCCGCTCCCATCTCCCCACTGCACCAATCAACCAAAATATCAATAAAGTGAAAATCAGACACTACAGACATGTCTGCATGTCTGCCTCTGGGTTAGGGTTGTTGTTAGGGTTGGGGTTACAGTGAACCAAAGTTAACCGAACTTTTTTCACCGAACGCGGGAGGAAACGCTGTGAATCACCTAGTTTTCCAATTTTGGATATCTCTATCTGTTCCGGAGATATGCACAGTCAAAGATGGAAGTGGTCCGAAATCGCGCCAAATTTAGCATATTTTTGGCACCGAAATTTTTTTGGGGACAGGCCTCCAAATTTTTGTTCCGGGACTATAAAAGTGGACACGCTTCTGACCATGTGGCAAAATTTCACGAAGATCGGCCAAGAGACCTCAGAGATCTCGCAATGAAAAAATAAATAATAATAAAAACTGTTGTAAAATGTAAAACCTCCCGAACTATCTTTCCGGGCGCAGCCTAATAATAAGTCAACACTTATATAGCACACTATCATTTCAAAGAAATCTCTAGTGTGCTGACACCGCCTTTAAACCTATTTAGTACACTACAGCTGAGACATAGGCCTACACCATAGCTGCCAAGTTATCATATATATACCACCAATGCATATATATACCAACCCCTTCTTTCCTTACCATTCCCTTCTCTTCCCTTCCCTACCTCCCCTCTGCCTCTTTCGCTTTAAGAATTGGTCCCCCTCCTTTCCGTTCACCTTACCATTTATGGCACATTGGCACTGAGTGGCCTATTTTGTGCTGATGCACCGCAAACAAAATACTCACTCCACTTCCTTTCATCTCTCTTCCTTCTCCTTTCCCTTTCCCTCCCTTTCCATTCCTTACTAGTAGAACCCCTTAATTCCAGTTATGGGGCAGGGACTGGGAGCATAGCCCCAGCTAAACTCGAATTTGGCCCTCTTTAGCGTCACGTGGTGGCAAAAAATTTTAATTACTCTACAATCTAAGAATCAATTGACCAAATTTAATGTAGGTTAAACAATCAGAACAAATTTAGCCCAAAACAGGAGGCATTCATCGTTAGTGGGCGATAACTGACTATGCGAGAATGATGAGGGTTAATTGTGGGTGTCATTCACTCAACGCAAATGACTAACCAGCTGTTGTAGTTGTTGTTGTAGTCGTAGTTGTAGTCATAGTTGCAGTAGTTGTAGTAGCAGTGGTAGTGTGGTGATCAGATGTGGGTGGTTCAAAGTCATCATGCGAATAATGCTTATCTGAATCACCATCACTCACTGCCTCTGCTGCCCTGACATGCCTACAACATCATTAGTTGTAGTTGTTGTTGTTGTTGTTGTGGTAGTTGTAGTAGTAGTAGTAGCTGCACCTTGGGTGAAATGTGTTTGCAACTGATCGGCGACATGATTGTGTGCCTTCTTAGGCTCACCGTTCTGTGTCTGGACTCTCAACTGTTCCTGGTACGCACTAATCTGATCGTCATTATCACGGATCATAGCAGCAGCCTTCGGTCTTATTAAACATTGCCGGGCGAGATGGCCAGACTTGTTACATACGAAGCACCGTAGTTCTGATCTCGGTTGTTGTTGGACTTGTCTGTGTGGCCTTAACTGCTGTTGTGCTTGTCCGTGTTGTCTTGGTGACGACTGTTGCCAGCCAGACCTTGGCCACTGTTGCTGGTTATGTCATTGCTGCCTAGGTGAGGACTGTGGTGAGGTGAAAGTACTGGAGGGTCCATTGACCTTCCGAGGTGATGGCGGTTCAGGGCACTGGCTCTGCAGGTGTCCAAACTCTTTACAGTTGTGGCAGTGCCACATTTTGGATCGCAAACTTCGGCTGTTCGAAGGCTTCGGATCGATGCCGAACATGATATCTGTGGCATGGGCCTCGACATAATTCTTGGCTTTCTCTCCAAGCTCGTGCATGGTCTTGGGCTTCCCTTCCTTCAGGTGCATGGCCATTTCCTGTGAACAGATGCTCATGTACTGTTCCCGGACCATCAATGTTTTCAATCCGTCATAGGTTTTGTCTGCTTTCGCCAATTCAATCCATCGCTGGAGGTAATTATCGATTTGTGTCAGAAACTGGATAGATGTCTCTCTAGACTCTGGCTTGGCTGAGCGAAAACGTCTCTTAAAACCATCAGCTGACAGCTGGTATCGTTTTAAGAGAGCACTCTTCAGTTTATCATAGTCATTTGTCCGATCTGCAGGTAGCATGGAGTACACATCTAGTGCCTGACCTTTGAGTAAGGTCGAAAGGTACAAGGCCCACTCCCCTCGATTCCACCACTGAGATGTATCATCATCATCATCATCATCACATTCATTTAATACATTAACTTGACAGAACGCAAGCATGTGCACAATTTAGGCCTAACATACAGTAAATATAAGAGTTGAAAAAGTCCACAAGACTATGTACAAATGTTGCAGAAACAAGCACGTCAATTGAACACTAATGAAGATAACAGCATAACAGCAACAAAATTGGAATGTGTGATTGCCTAAAATCTAGTAACTAGTAAAAATATGATAAAAGTTATCATGTGACGTTTTTAGTCCCTCTCTTCACCGAAGTAGGGCATCTTTGGTACTTTACCACTGCTTCTGCTTAATGACAATGGATTAGTGTTATCGGTACTAATACGACTAACATCAGTGGCCTGTGCAGCTTCTTCGTGGGTCTGGTTTAATTATTCCGCTACTTCATCACTGGTCTCTCTATGACCCACAGTACATTGCACCTGCTCCGGTGGGATTGTACATCCTTTCTTCCATAGTTGCATCTGTTTTCCAGCTTTTCCAATTCACTCCTGTGTCTCTCTCTCGTTCTTCCTCCTGATGTAAAGAAACAAACTTAGCCCGTTTGATTTCGTGTTCAAAAGCAAGTTTACTTTTTTCGAATTCATGCTGCTTCTGTCTTTCCTTTTTCTCTTCTTCTGCTTAAAAAAGTTCTGCTTTCTGAGCTGCTTTTTCTCAAATTACAAAATAACCATCAACATAGAAATTACAAAAACGCGTTACCACGCAACAGAAAACATAATACGCATGATACTGACCGTGACAGAATGTCATAAGGTTGCAAAGAAGACGTGTCTGAATAAAGCTACGTCAGTTTCTGAACATAATTTAATTTCTGAGTATATAATATTGCTAAGCAACAGTACGTTTAACACTGTCATGTTTAATAAATTAAAATTGTGCGACTAATTTTAAGGCGTTTTCTTTCGTTGGAGTAAGACCGTGCAGTTGCCTTTAATGCAAGCACCACGGGAAAACCTCAGCTGGTACTCTGTTGTTAATATTTTTAGAAAGACAAAATGCTATCAACTGCTGACTATATAGCTATTTTCTGTAGCAAAATTTGTTGGTACTGAACCAGAATTGTTGGAGTTATTTCAACATATGGTAGGTGTTTTTGAGACACTGCAACCCTGACCTCTAAAGTCTGTGTTGACATAAACGTGGCCATCAGGCCAGCTAAACCTTACATACTCACCCACAGTACTGTGCAGCCCTGACCCCAAAACTGACCCTGACCTTGACTACCTTTGACTTCTCAGCTGAAACCTTCTCAACACACCAGTTAATCCTGCCCTACAAAACATTCACGTTGATTTTGGTTTTCCCCGCACCTTTTCATTCTAAAAGTTAGAAGACTGTCTTTCTGTTTGTTTAAGTCCATCTCATACAAACAGACAGGCACAGAAAGACAGATAAACAAGCAAAACGGGCGACAGACTGAAACAGACAGACAGACAGACAGAATGACAGACAAGATGGGTAATAGTTAGAACAGCAGCATGACAATGACCTATCAGTGGAGCTGATGTCAGAGGCAACGCTGTTATCATTGGATTCAGAGACAAGAGCTGATGTGATGTCTGTAAGCTCAACACCCTCCTCTATCAGACCAGCCCTCACCTGAGACACATTCATAGAAGCATTGCACACAGTAACACAAACAACTTATTTTACGACCTACTTAGACCAAGTGGTGTGATGCCTCGAGGCAGTGCCTCACGTCAAGGCTGCCTCGAAGCAGATTTTTACTCACTATCATTACTACTGATCAATTTATACTATGCACAGTGTTTTTTGTGAAGAAATAAAATGGACAGATGCTTCCGCACTGATTCACGATAGAACATATTTTTGACAGCAGACGATACGGACGATATCGTCGATATCGTTGCTATGACGACGTTTACTGGCTACAACGTCCACGGAGTGCATGCTGGGTAATTTAGCACAACACTGCAAATCGAGGTCACTGTCAGCCTATCAGATTGGCATAAAGTAGGCTCATTTGATGGTAAATCAACAAATCATAGATCAAGTAATTGGAGATCGAAAATGCATGAAAGAACGAAACACAGTTGATGGACGATCAATTCTGAACATCAAGTTAATCGAAGATCAGTAAATCGGAGATCAAATTTGATTTGATTGGCGATGGAAAAACCGGACCTTAGTTTTTGTCCTTGACTTGACAGGCATTTAACCTTTGAACCAAAGCAGTGCGTGGAAAAGTACTAACATATTACATACGTTTACCAATGTACTACACACGTACCATGCAGAAACAGCAGAAAAATCAAACTTTGGACCTGTGCTGTGGGTGGGTGCTGACACAGCATGAGAGTCTTGGCAGCCACGTACAACGCACATATGTGGCATTAGGGCCTGTTGTACTATGGCCTAGTTTTTGTCCTTGACCTTGACCTTGACCTGTAGCTAATTCGACCTAGGTTTAATTTAGACCTTGGTCTTGACCTACTATAGCTTACTTTGGTGTAAGACGCATGTATGTGGATTTAGGTCCTACTGTACTTTGGCCTAGTTTTTGTCCTCGACTGTCACCTTGACCAATTCGACCTAGGGCTAATTTAGACCTTGGTCTTGACCTACTGTAGCCTACTTCAGTGTAGTTTAGACCACTGAACTGTTGCCAAATGCACCTGATGATCTTTGACCTTTGATTTTTGACCCTGACCTTGATACGTCAAAATTGCACTTTATGACCTTTGACTTTGACTTTGGTCTAGATCTGTCAAAAAATGTACTTGATGACCGTTGACCTTTGACCTTGACCTTGACCTCATATATCCAGAGAGCCCACTTCTATTCTACTATCCCATATGGCAGATGCCGCTCCTTAGCTCTGAGATGGTTTTCCCATGAGGAGCTATATACCGCTTGACCATCAACATCATTATGAGATCGATCCGTCGGTCGGTCGGTCGGTCGGTCGGTCATCACCAGTAATCATCATCACAACATCACAGCAATAGTTACCTGGTCAATGTGTTGCTGAAGTTCTTTGATGTCATCTGATTCCTGCAGCATCAGCCGCTCTGACTGCTCCGACATCTGCTGCAATCTACGCAGCTCCGCCTGGCAACAATGTGTTACGTACAGCCTTTACCTCGTGTTCACTTAGATCATACCCACGACAGCATCCTACTCACCTGTTAACAATCTACATCTACAGCATGCAAGATTAATTTTCCAGTTCTGTCACATAAAGGTCACCAAGGTCAATTAACAGCTTCCCCCACAGGAAACTGGAGGAGACCACTGGGACGTCCTCGTATTACATGGATGAAAACCATTCAGCAGGATCTGAAATCCAGCACCTCAATATGGACGATGCAGTTGACCTGGCTCAGAACCGTCCACTCTGGAGATTGATGTCTACGTTCGGTGCTACGCACTCTTAGTGGTGCTTGCCAGAAATGATGATGATGATGAAGATCAATTTACACAGTCAAAGGTCAAAATCTAGGTCAAGATCAAAAACCATCATACCCATAACATTCAACTCATGCTCTGCAGTCTACGCCTCTTAACAGATTTCTACAGACTGTAGACACATTGACTGTAGCGTGCGTTCACCCAGATCACACCTGAGACAAGTTCAGCCTTCTGGCCACATGCTTCCATAAAGCAAACCTATTCAGGGGGTGTGACGAATCCACGTAAGAAGCAAAAGTTTCTCAAAAACAAAAAAAACAGGCAAAAGCCCTGAAAAATGCTCTAGACGATGTTCAAAGACAGAATCAAACACAGACTCTACTGCACGAAACACTGACCTGCAGCTGCGCCTCAGATCAACTACATATATTTCATATTTGATTACAGGTGCGCGTAGCACAGCCCCGTGTTAATGGCGACCAGCTAAGTCAATGGAGGCAAAATTCGACCCCTCACAGATCCGAAACCCCTTAACCAATCAACAGAAAATTTGAAACCGGTGATTACGTCCGCAAAGACCCCCTGTGCAAGATTTCAGGCAAATTCGTCCATCGCGGGCTTCTTTACAAATGGGTGAAATGAAACAATTTTTTGAAAATTTCCATATAACTTTTTTCGATGGCCAACTGTCACGGTTAAATCACAAATTTATTTTCCATGCATACTGTGTTCTTAATTAAGCTGAGTTACTTTGAGTATTTTGGGTTGTTTTTTTTCATTAGGCGGTGATTCTATTTTGTTTGTTTAAACTCCTCACTCCTCAGTGGTAATCCCGAGCGTTATTCGGGGTGCTTGTTATGTACTGAAAAAAAATTATTAAATTATTATTGTGCCAAAAATTATTAAAGTTAGCAAAAATTTGACAAAGTTATGACAAACAATTTTGAATGTTTTTTTCTAAGACACGGTGTATATCGAGCAAGTTTGATGAATGCTTGATGTGTGCTTGTCACGTGATGAGTGCTCGAGTTATCAAACGTGTTTGATATTGCAAGCACTCATCAAGTTAGCTTGACGTGAGCTAGATAAATGCTTGACAAGCTATGCCACAGCAATCTATACACTTGAGTACATGGGGTACATGGCTAAGAAAATGAATATCAGCACCAGTCTATGAGCCTTTTGGCTTCAGAAGAACTTTATGTTCTTTCTTTATTGACAGCACCCACCTTGCATTGTCGATGAGCCCTGATAATTTTCTTCTGTTTGTGAAGGATGTCAGGATGTTTATCGTCAGCACCTTTGTCGTTACGTTTCCGCCGCAGCTGCTGTAACCAAGCCAGCTCCATCGCTGTCTGCTGCTTCAATGCTTGTTCACGTAGTTCCAACATCATGTGCTACACAGACAGATCCACAAAGATTACGGTTAGTAGTGTGGCGTAGTTGGTAGTGTGTTTCGGCTGAAACGAAGTTACTCTATGCCGGGCCCAGTTAGTACTGCGATGGGTGACTGCCTGCGGGCAGGTAAACCATCTCATTGCGAAGCCTGCCAGCTAGGGCGACTCAACCTTCTACCCTCCGCCAGCCTGTGTCTGCAGGCTGCACACGGTGGCCGTGCAGCAGGCGGCTCTGGTTAGTGACGAAAGTGCATTAGAGGCGTGCGCATGCTCACGATGACGCGCTATACAAATTGACGACCTTTACCTTTACCTTTACCTTTACAGAGCCACAGCAGTCAGTCCGGCAAATCCAGCAGCTACCGGACCAATGTTCGGAGCCAGATATACGACGTTTCCACAATCTATATTTTACCTAGGACAATACTATTTTTTGCGAGAATTTGTCTTCATACTTGGTAGTGTGGAGTAGCGGTAATATGTTTCACTCGATCCACAAAGTTAATCTATGCCGGACCAGGTTAGTACTTGGAAGGATGACTGCCTGCGGGCAGGTAAACCATCCTGGCACGCAACCAGCCATCTAGGTCAACTCAGCCTTCCGTCCACAGCACAGCCCCGTAAACACCATCTTTGACATACCATAAAACTTCTAATAATAAGATCTCGGCGTTTATTTGTTCATGTGACAAAAACGCCCTGGCGTTTAATAAAGACCAGGCGCTTATTGGAGACCTGGCGTTTATTGGTATCTTGTACAAATGGCAAAATTCTGGTACCTGTCATTCAAAGAAATTAAAGTTTGCATGACCTCTCCCAAAAACTTCAAATTCTGTCGACGGGCAACGACATTCATTCTTGTGCTCCCAGTGGCAGATTCAAGAGGGTTGGGGGCGGAGGGCGGCCACTCTCCCTTCCCTAGTGACTGGACACATCTTGAAACAAATAAAAAGTATGCACAAAAATGCATCATTTTGCATAAAATTAAAAAAAATTCTGGGGTAGGGCTGCTACTCAGATTTCACGTCCTACCCTTCCGCCCCCTATTTCAAACTTCTGGATCCGCCAGTGTGGAACAATTAGATAACTTACAGTAGACAAATCGAGAATGCGAGAATGTTGAATGCGCTCGATTGGTCTCAGTGTGTAACGTATGCACGGTGACAATACTGAATATTTGGAGATTGGCAGTGGTTGGTATAATAAACATTCAATAAGCTGGCATCAACTTTTCTGATCATTGCCCTGCAGCGGTAGAGTGTACTGTGCCTGTTAGTGCACCTTTGAAGACAGCCAAATCTCATTATTTACATCATAGACAGCATCAAGTTAGTTTTCGTTGGGATAAAGGTAATCTGCATCAGTATTACAGTTTAACTGGTAACTTTCTTGATGATATTCAAGCCCCGTTTTCTGTTGATCAGCTCTCTCCTTGACTGCAGTACAGCACTATATCATATTAATGCCTATTATTCTGCTATTGTCATTGCATTATATAATGCATTTGATGTCTGTGTTCCCCAGGTAAAGCAGGGCTTTTTTAAATACTGGTGGAACGAGGAACTGACATTGCTAAAGGAAAGTGCAATTAACTCGTTTAACCTATGGTCCTCACTTGGGAAACCTCGTCCTGGCAGTATGTTTGACGATATGATTTGTGACAAATTAAGATACAAGCTTGCTATTAAAGATAAAATGGTTGCAAATGCAAACAAATTTTCTGATAGCTTAAATAATGCACTGCTGAGTAAGGATATGGACAATTTTTGGAGGACGTGGAGAGCAAAATTTACCAAATCTCAATTGACCAGTGTCGTTGACGGTTGCTGTGATGATAAAGATATTGTTGACAATTTTGCTAATGTTTTTCAATCTGTGTGTGTTCCTAACAACATAAATAAACATGCTGAGCTCCATGAGGAATTTTTTCAGATGTACACAGATTATGTTGTCAACTGTAGAGTTAATGTTTCAGTTGAACTTGTTGACAAGTATATCTTAGGCATGAAGAGGTAAAGGCGGCAGGGTTAGATGGGCTTACTATTGAACATATATTGTACTCCCATACTGTTCTGGTTGTTCATTTATCGGCATTGTTCAACATTTTACTAGCATATGGTGTTGTTCCTGATGCTTTTGGGCACGATGTTATTATACCTCTGATAAAGAACGCTGATGGTGATAAAACTAAGAGTAACAATTATTGCGGTATCACTCTGAGCCCTGTCCTCAGTAAGTTGCTTGAATCTTATTGATCTGTTTGGTAGTCACTTATGTTCCGATAAATTTCAGTTCGGTTTTAAATCACAGTCTAGCTGCAGCCATGCCATTTTCACTCTAAGAACCATAACATATCATTATGGGAGAAATGGTGCAACGGTTACCATCTGTGCACTTGATATTTCCAAAGCTTTTGATCGCATTGATCATTTTGCCTTAATGCGCCTGTTAATAGAGAGACAACTTCCTAGGAATTTTATCAGTGTTTTACTTGACTGGTTTAGAAAATGTTATGTCTGTGTAAGATGGGGCGGTGTTTATTCACATTTTTTCCCTATCTTAGCTGGTGTCAGACAAGGTGGTCTACATTCAGCATTGCTATTCGCTATTTACACGGATAGTCTGTGTGTACGTCTACGTAGTTGTGGTTTGGGCTGTCGTTTGATGGATGAATTTTTCGGATGTTTACTATATGTTGACGACATTGTGCTAGTCACACATTCAGTTAATGCCATGCGTATTATGCTTGATATTTGTGAAAAGTTTGCAGTAG
>Ga0209454_1004638_pt1 | contig 10333 bp, 7 predicted proteins | sample WorMetHERISLAND1_2_FD_187400 | JGI IMG/M metagenome (GOLD analysis project Ga0209454, IMG submission 187400) | Marine gutless worms symbiont microbial communities from Max Planck institute for Marine Microbiology, Germany - Olavius geniculatus... | ecosystem: Host-associated > Annelida >... | reverse complement strand
AAAGGGAAGAGTGTGGCTCGGTAGTCTAACGGTAACATGTCGGACTTGTAATCCTGAGGTAACTCCGAGGCACAGGTTCGACTCCGCACCAGGACACTGCCGGGTAACGACCTTAAGCAAGTTGTTCACACACATGTGCCTCTGTCAGCAAGCAATATAATTTGGTACCGGCTTCACCGCTGGGACGTAAACAGGCACACCACACAATACACTGGCCTCGTATCCGTGGTCTAGCAGTGTAAAAACTGGTGTCTGGCTGAGGGCCTTAGGAAACAGAGATCAGCGCCGCCCTATGGGCCGTAAGGCTCGGGAACGTTTTTTTACGTTTATTAAAAAGGGAAAAGAAGGAAAAGGCGATAAAAGGGAAAGTGAGGGTGATGGAAGGGGAAGGGAAAGAGAAGAGGTCAAGGCCCCCCAATTCACTTTTTGGGCTATGCCACTGAATGCACTAAGCAAAAAAACTGCCTCTGTAATCATACACCAGAGACTCCTGAGCATAACTGACTAATATCTTCGTGTCAACTGAAACTAAGAGAGAACTTGTCGCAATTTTCACAGGCCAGAAACACCTTCTGTCGCTAAACCAACACTGTCAAAATACCACAAAACAATGACACCAGATACTAACCTTAAAACACCTCTCATGTGACATTCACACAAATTACCTTTGGTCCATGCAACAAGGAATGTTAGTATTGTCAAGCAACAACACTCTGTATTATTGCAAACGTCCAAACAACATACAAAAAATCATCTTTGCAAGCTGTAATGAATATGCCATTCAATTCATGTTTTTAAAAACGGCACCAACTAACTTAAAAATTTCACCGGATGTTGAACATCAAAAGAGCATAATTTGATAACAAGAAAGCCCAGCTGTCACTAGGGAAGACACGCTACAGCCTATACAGTTCCTGTTGCAGTACTGACTTTCAAGGTCATCCAAGGTTGATGATTTTCATCTCATCTGAATGAGCGTATGCAATTTCTTATTAGTAATCAATAGCAATCTTGGCCCTATCTCTCACCATTTCCGAGATATGGCCAGTTAACTGTTGAAAAACACACATTTTCCTACCCCCTCCATTCAGCCATGAATTTGAAAATGTTCCCCTTGCACTGCATCCCCCATATTTTGCACACAGAGAGCCTGACACATGGTTAATTATTAGTGCAATAGGTTTTCCCTAACGCTTAACCACAATACTGTACAAATGGACTATAACTGTGCCTTAGACGTGCTATACAGCATAGATGCTACAGTTCTTCATAAGAAACCCATCTCAGAGCTACGGAGTGTCACCTGCTGTATGGGATCACACAGTGCTACCTGCCACCAGACACAGATGAATGTGGCCCGCCTTAACCCCACCAGATAAGCTGGTACTTGATTTACCTACCCCAGAGGGATGGATAGCTGAGTTGACCTAGGCAGCTGGTTACATACCGAGACGGTTTACCTGACTGCAGGCAGTCACCCATCAAAGTACTAACTCAGCCTGGCGTAGAGTAACTTTGTCGATCCGACAAAACGCATTACCGCTACGCCACGCCACCAACCTATCTAACTGAATGTGCATTTCTGAGACTTTGGCGCTTTATAAATCATTTACTTACTTACTTACTTACTTACTCAGTTAGGTAGACACACATGCTGACAAAGTCTGCATGCTATTAACTAGAGCAACATATATCAGCACATCATTAAGATAACAAGTACTGGCTACACGTACTGACTAACCAACACCAGAACCCACAAATAAATGAGACTACCACCGTAAAATGACAAAGTAAGCCCACTGAAACTAAAGCAGCTGTGGCTAAGCCAAGTCTTTGATGACTGGCCAGGAAATAAACTGGGACACTTCAACATAAATGCAGATACTGAAGTAGACATTGGCTGCAACAGTTCTCATATTTGTTTATTCACAATATTCATCAATTATGTGATAATTATGCATGCATGTCAAGAAGGTCATCCCACAAATAAGTCACAAAATGTAATTCTCAAAAGTTTATTTTCAAAATATTATTAATCCAAGTCAAACATGTTGCAGAGATTTGATTCTCGACTCTTTGAGCCCCCGCTGCGAGTTTTACTCGCTACAATGTGCATATCAGACTTTTCGTACTTTGAAAATTAACAGAATTATGCCATTTCGCATCATACTTATGGGATAACCTTCATATTTTCAACTGGAAGCAGACAAAAACTTTTGTCTGACAAGGGCTCGAAATCCCACACAATTATCAGACACAATAACAGCAGGGTATACTTAATAAACATGCACAGAACTGTCATAACAAAGTCTGGTCAGCTGACGCAACATAACTCTACATTATACAGTTAATGGCTCATTCACCAGCGTCTGAAGTCCTGATTCAACATCATTAGAAAACAACAATAAAATTAATTCAACTGACCTAGAAACACTCGGAGAGAGCAAACCTTCACCGACATATCTGTTATATTTTGTGGCAACAAACTTCAACACACTTGCTAATTCAGGGTCATCGGGAAAATAATTCAAACATTTATTTGCCTAACGAACACACAGTAATCGCAATAAAAATACATATTGCAGGATGGGTGACCAGTTATTGCAAATTGCCCATCACTACACAACTTTCCATTCATGTAAAAGTGAAAATTTTTGTTTAAAATTCAAGTTCAGGATCATAGTCTATATCACCACAAAAATCTAATCAACTGTTTGTTGGACAATGCCTCACCATAATGAAAAAATTCACAGAACGACATCAATTAATAATTTCCGAGCAATCTAGTCGACAGATCGATGGACCAATGTACAGAGTTAAACACAAAGTGTTTCCGTCGGCAGAGGTACATAACAATACCACCAGCTGCTGCATGACAACATCAGTGAAAAATGTACCTGGCATGGTTTTATTCAGCAATAAATTCCATCGATGCACTGGGTTGCCGATTCTTTTTGGCTGAAAATACCAAATGGAATGTATTTTGCTGACAACATGCCACCCCAAATTTCTAACAATACCACCTATGCTCAAATCATTTGCTACTGCCATATTAATGCCAAATTGATGCCAGAATTAAGTGTTACTGTCAAGTTATAAGAAATGATGCCAAATTTGAAGAATAAAACCAAAATGTGCCGAGCAAAAATGTTTACAGCTAACTTCTTTCCAAATGCCATTTATCTTATTGAGCAATCTAAAATGACAGGTGGAAACCCTTCTGATGCATCGGTGCAATCCACTGGTGAAAAAAAACAACACGAAGTTACTGACATAATAGCCGACAATTCTTGGATCCACTACTCATGACATATGTCAGTATATATGCTTTGATCGATGCACAGATTAATCCACACTGGATACGATATGACTTGATAAGTTGGCATGTTGTGTGTGAAAGGTGTACTCAATGAATCTGAAAACAGTCTGTGGTCTGTGTTTACGGCTTGTCCTCACTTCGAAGCAGTTCCATCAGGCAGCCCATTGCTCCAAAGTAGCCCTACCAGCCACAGCACAATGCTCACGTCGTTATCAGTAGCCTACTAGCTGGCACTAATGTCACAATAATCTGATGGCTAAAGACGAAAAACCGCGCTATGAAAAAAATTCAGTCAAATAGACGTAAAAAAACAGCAGGTAGCTTAACGTTTATTTGGCCTTCTTTACATCCCATCAGAGCTTTGGAGGTGAAGGCCTAAAGGTGAATTGTTGACAATCAACAGCAGTCTCTCACAGCTCTGTGACCGATGTGAGTGATGTTCATCTTCATTTCCAAGGCCCCAATCCGGCAGTGAGTGCAAACACAGCTCAGATAAATGGGTGGAAGGCCAGACCTCCCATATACTGCCATTCCCCACGGTTAGGCCAGTACCAAATTATACTGCTTGGTGACAGAGGCACGTGTCACGTGTGTGAACAACTTGCCCAGGGTTGTTACCTGGCAGTGACTAGCTGGGAGTTGAACCAGCGACCTCACAATCATTAGTCCAACATGCTACCACTAAACTACCAAGCCACAAAGCTCAAGAAATAACAGCAAACATAAAACGCCTTGGACCCCTTTAATTTGAATTCTAGCGAACAGTATATAAGTTACAGTAGCAACTACATTACAGTAATAAATTCATCAATTACGACCAAAAAATTGTTTGTACCTCTACGTTTCGACTTCCACCAAAAGTCTTCCTCTCCTGACGAAGACTTCTGGTGGAAGTCGAAACGTTGAGGTACAAACAATTTTTTGGTCGTAATTGATGAATTTATTACTGTACAATGCTGGCCTACTTGGGTATACCACAAGTAATTAGGCTGCACGATCTTAAAACAAGATGCACTAGTGACAAGTTTGGACAAAATTCGACCTCGGTCAACAGCAAGAATGTGAAGACTGAAGCTTCTCGCCACGTCAGCATCAAGTTTATTGCGTATCGTCACAACGCCGGACATTTCATCAACTGCAAACTTGAACTGACGATCCGTGTTATAGTGATCCACATAGTATCTGCAATTACCACATGCATAGCACATGCTGCAGTGGCATCTGTAACTAGAAGCCATCAAAGATCTCAAACCTCTGCCGAGAACAGTGCTCAGTGCTGTCACCTGGCCAATACAACAAATATGATAATTGTGGCGTTGCTTCATCCAATTTTCCAAAGTTCATCTAGAAATTTAATGATCAGAATCCAGATTTTGAAATCCTGGATGTCGATACTGATCTGGATTGCCGCTAATCAAAATCTCAATAAATGGTCCACTGGGCAGTCTCCAACAGTCCACCCATCTGTAAAAATTTGTTCATAATTGCTAAGATACACTGCAAAGTGACAGTTTACGCTCAATTTATTAATAGTGAATAATCCTCCTAAATAATAAAGAATCCACAAATAATTCTGGATCATCACCAAAACATAAACACTTCATCCTTAAACCATGTCTAACCCCACCACAAAATCTGGCTGTTTCAAAATGGGAAATTAACTGAAAGCATGAAAAACAATAACATCATTTACCTGATATTGGCATTTATCCCAAAGTCAGCATCCGTTGCTGTAACCGTGGTAACAGTGTAGCCAATGGCAACAGACTTGTTGAGCCGAACAGCTGTTACTTCTGGTGTGAACACTGGCGCATGGTTGTTTATGTCAAAAACGTTAATCGACACCGCTGACGCAGCCGACTCAAACCTTCCATCTGACGCCGTGACCATGATGCGATATGTCTCCTTCGATGGCTGATACGCCAGCAACTGCCATCAACGGCACAATGTTTATGATGAAATTAATATACACAAAAATAACAATAATTTATCAACATCGAAACACGTCAGAGTATTACTGAAATCTGATTCCAGTGTCCGAACAATGTCTTCAAACCAACAGCATTTTTTTTATTTACCAGTACTTGCTCTATTTCGGTCATTTCAGTCCAAATTGGCGACTAATTCTACTTTTTTCGACTGCTTTATATTAGTAGCTCAGTTTACCGCAATCATTCTTTTGTCGACGGTTGTTATCATCATGTAAGCTAACTTAAAAGTATATACACCACCAGAAGCCATCGTTTTAGCCGAAAATGTTCGGCGTTTGGGCTTTGTTCTGGCCTGTGGGTAGGCTACTTTGCAGCATTCGCCAGACAGTGTAGCTTCATTAATGAAACAGAAATAAAAAATAAAGAAAGAAAATAAACAGGGAAAAGCAAGAGCAACTGGCCGTCAGAAAAATGTCTTATTTTTGACTCGCCTGCTTAACGCGAATGACGCCAGCTCTAACGCCAGATACGGAGTCAGCATAGAAGTGTGCTGCATCAGATCCACTGATGCTGAAAGTCAGCGTGTCATCAATGTCATCATCCGTAGCTTCCACGGTAATGACCGGTGAGCCAGGAGACATAAGTTCCGGCACACGGACTGTGTACGACTGCTGAGTCAGACGAGGTTGATTGTCATTGACGTCAGACACTTCGATCACTACCTGCGTCGTCACTGCAACGCCACCAAGCGACAATAATCAGCAGCAGACTTGGAATTAACTCACACACACTGACACAACTTGTACATTCATCAAATTCACTGACGCAAACAAAACTTATTTCAAGACCAAGTCCAACTCTTCTTATGCAGCATCATAATGAAATGTTTCAACATAACTTGTTGCATAATGTACACATGTAATGCGCATTGTAGTCAACCGCCCTATTAAAAACTACTGCATAAGAGAAAAAAGTGGCAAAAATTCTCAAAACGTTTTTGTCAAAACCAGAACTTCTCCCAGGGGACTAAGACCAAGACTGAGACTTTCTATTTTATCTTCAATGTTCCTCGAGACCAAGTCAAAGGGTCTTGAGAACAATCAAACTACAACCTTTGCCACCGTAGGCTGCGCTATTCATTTGCTCATTTACCAAACGTGCCTTGATCACAGCAACACAATTGCATAATGCTGCAAAGTGCTGAAAACATACAAACATGGGTTTTGCTCCATTGCAATAATTCTCGAATTGCAACATTATTAGTTGTAGTTTTATACAGCACTTTTATAAAGCCAAACTGCAATCATCAATTATGTTTCATAATAGTAATGAGTACAATTATAATTTTAGCCCAAACTCCACTACTTCCATTTGTAGTAAACTTGTTCAACAAGTCGTACAACAACATTTAAAGCAATGATGTGGATTTCTGGCATTTTATGAGCTTTTGACCTTTTATGTACTAATCACAAGATTTGCTGCAGATTTCTGCTTTGTTACACAGCTTGCTGTACTGAATTATTATATTTCACAGAATTAATTTCAAAATGTCAGCCTTAACGTGCTGTAAGCGGAAACCTTCAATGCAACAACTCCACAACAAGTTCGAGTGAATTGAGTGTGGATTTATAATAAAAAACAAAACTCATACCAGTTGTTCGCGGATTGCCAGAATCCGCTGCCTTGACCATCAAGTGATGTTTGTCCACCGCTTCCCGGTCAAAAGATGCTCCTCGTCTCTTGCTGACCCTGCCATTGGGTGACATTTGAAACAACAGTGATGACTCGACTAGACTAAACGTCACACTTCCATTCTGACCACTGTCTGGGTCGTTCGCAAAAAGCTGGAGCACTGCATCGTCTACAGCATAAACAGTGATGCAATTCAAACACAAATAAGGAATCAACTCATTACTGATGACTGAAATGATGCGCCATAACGCAAATGCAGTAGGTCAGCTTGAAACTACGTCCATGGTGTATCCTCAATATAATTATAACGATAAATGGTATTCATGTGGAAAACTTCTGTTGTGTTTTGCAAATTGAACACAAAATTCTTTCAAGCTTGCAGTTAAAGTCAATTTGTATAGCGCATCTCGCGCATCTCGCATACACCTCTAATGCACTTTTGGTCACTAACCAGAGCTGCCAGCCACACGGCCACCACGTGCAGCCTGCAGACACAGGCTAACGCAGCGGCCGGCTAGGCAGCCCCAGTCAGCTGTACTAAGGTCACCACCTTCCATAAAACATACAAATGAGTTACTGTTCATTTTACCATCCCAAAGATGGTAGAAGGCTGAGTCGACCTAGCTGGCAGGCTTCACATCGAGATAGTTTACCTGCCCGCAAGCAGTCACCTATCGCAGTACTAACCGGGCCTGGCGTAGAGTAACTTCGTTTCAGCCGAAACGCGTTACCAACTACGCCACGCCAACCTTCAGTTCTTTGTCACGAGATGTCTTGTGTCGAGACTCGGCACTTTATTATGCGATTGCAAAGTCTGGTCTGGTCAGACTCATGGTTTTGGTGAAAGTATGAGACATTAAATCGTAGTTTCTGCTTGTCAACAAGAAATCTGAGCTAATGCTCACGAGACACGTGAGAGCCTATAGCAGTTCCTGTTCGCAGGTAATCTTGGTCCATCTCTCTCCACTTCGTCGCAAATCACTCTTATATTGCCAAAATCTCACTAAAAAGCCAAATTTTTTGGGTTCAAGGTCATCAATGTTGACAACCCTAAGAAGCTCGTTGCCAGTGCTTGTTATGTTAAGCAGCATATCTGCGCCTATCTGCAACCATTTTCACACTAGACAAGCCAACAGCGAATAAATAACCACTTTTTACAGGGGTACCCCTCTTTGACACCCGCGTGCGCAGGCCGCCTTAAATCTAGAAGGTCCAGACTTGGACTGCTAAAATCTACATTCCATGCTGAAAATTTCATATGCAAATTGTCTTGGTCTATCTCCAGCCATTTCGGCGCGATTCAGTCTTGAATTGCGTGTCACAGCCCAAAATCGCGAAAAATTCACTAAAACCCCCCTATTTTGGGGGTTCAAGGTCATTCAAAGTCATCAACGTTGACACTGCTAAAAAGCTCGTCACCAGTGCTTGTTGTGATAAGCAGCATGTCTGTGCATATCTGCAACCATTTTTACGCGCGAAAGCAGCTACTGCTTTCAGCGCGTCTTAGCCATCGCAATTCTGTCCGTCCGTCTGTCTGTCTGTCCATCACATGGGTGGATCAGGCAAAAACGGTGCAAGCAAGAATTACCAAATCTTCACCATAGGCTGCCCGGAAGACTCTAGTTTCAGGAATCGTAAAGCTTTCTCATAAATTCGAAGGGGGTCACCCCGAACGAGGTCACTAAATGAGAGGGGGGTGGTCAAAATTTGCGACTTTTGGCCTATAACTCGTTGTATCTCAGTAACGGTGCGAGATAAGGCATAGGTTACTATTAATCACTAATAGAAAATCGTACTCTGGCTATTGATTGGCGCCGAATTCAATGACCTTGGATGACCTTGAACGCCAAAATAGGGATTTTTTTAATGAATTTTTCGGGCGATTTCGTACTGCGACACAAAATCATTCACAAGACGGCGCCACGGTGCTGGCATTGGTGGCGTGGCGTCGTTGGTAATGCCTTTCGGCTGAAACGAAGTTACTCTACGCCGGGCCTGGTTAGTGCTGCGATGGGTGACTGCCTGCGGGCAGGAACTGCTATAGGCTTTCGCACGTCCCGTGAGCATTAGCTCAAATTTCTTGTCATGTTAGACGAGCCAATAACGGTAGAATAACGCCTTTTTAAGGGGGGTGCCTCTCTTTCTCCCCCTCATTCGTGGGGACCCCTTTCATATAGTGGCATGAAATTTTGTCACTAGAGACTCTGAGCTATCATACGGTAATAACCAGAAGTCTCTGTCTCATCTGGGCTTGAAACGGTACCGGGTTGTGATGGATGGACAGACGGACAGAATTACCGTAGCTAATATGCGCTATAGCTAGCTACGCTCGCTCTCGGGCGAAGAAATGGAGTCCCAAATCCGAGCCTGAATTTACTGTTTCTTTCATGGCAATCACGGTATAACATGAGTCTGTTTGGAACCACAATCTCACACTGCATCCACTGTAACCAAAAACTAACATGGCAAAATACAAGCATGATTATGTCAGACCCTTACCTTGTGATGCATCTTCTGGCACAGAGCCATGCAAACAACAGGTGTCCAGTACAGGGGCGTGGTCATTAATGTCAATCAGCTCAATGGTGACCAAGCAGTAGCCTGTCTTGGACGTCTTAGTTCCGCCCTCGTCCGCTGCGATGACGTTCATTTGCCAGCGACTGAAACCGGTCGGCCAATCACGAGACAGAGCTCTGCGCAGAGTCACGGCTCCGGTCGATGAATCCACCGAAAATGATTTCCGCAGCATAGAGTGGTATGCTGCCATAGAGTTTATGACCCGATCTTCTGCTGACGGACCGGTGGAGCTGGGCGGTGTATAAATTTCGTACCTGATACGAGACTGAAACGAGTCTGGATCAGTGGCTGCGACCTTAAACAGTAATCAATTAGAACCACTTTAACAGAGACATCTGCCATACATACCCAAAACACAGGGTTAGGCCTATGTTATCTAAATATAGAAAACCAATGAAAACTACAAGTTCTATTACTTAACACTTACATCAATGATGCACTAAGATTTTAGCCAACTGCACTCTAAGTGGTTTTCAAGCCAATGTAGACTCGATCAGTGTGACCTCCAAGACTTTTGGCAGCAGAATCTAATTTCACAAGACAAATGCGCTCTCAAGTAAATGACACTGGCAATAGTTCTTAAATTACTTATATAACAACATGTTTTACTTGCCCGCAGACAGTTACTCATCCAGGTAAAGGTAAAAGGTAAAGGTTGTCAGTTTGTATAGCGCATCGTCGCAAACACGCCTCTAATGCACTTTCATCACTAACTAGAGCCGCCTGCCGCACGGCCACCGTGTGCAACCTGCAGACATAGGCTGGCGCAGCGGCCGGCTAGGCAACCCCAGTCAGCTGTACCAAGGTCCCCACC
>Ga0209454_1004637_pt1 | contig 10333 bp, 8 predicted proteins | sample WorMetHERISLAND1_2_FD_187400 | JGI IMG/M metagenome (GOLD analysis project Ga0209454, IMG submission 187400) | Marine gutless worms symbiont microbial communities from Max Planck institute for Marine Microbiology, Germany - Olavius geniculatus... | ecosystem: Host-associated > Annelida >... | reverse complement strand
CGTTCTATTTGGACGAACGGTGTCGTTCAAATGGGAATCGTTCTGTTGGAATTTTGTTCTGACAGAATTTCTTTTTCTGGCTTAGTTAGCAAATCATCGTGCGAACGGAACGGAAAATTACGAATATAAGCCCTAACCGCAAACGCAATCTTCCGCATTTTGGGTTATCAAAACACAATCTCATGACAACATTTTAGTCGCATTTTATGCGCAATGCAAATGACTGTGCTTTTTAAATTTGTTAGTTTAACCCCCGGCTTTTTTTAGGAAGTATCCTAATTCCTTTCACCTGTCTACGGAGTGCTTCCAAATAACAAGGTGGGTGCATGCCAATGTTGATAATACTAATAATAATATAGCACAAACAAATTTGCTATGCATGACCTAACATCGCTTCGTCAAAGTAACCATGTATCCATCTGCAGCGGTTTAGCTGGTTTTCGAGTGGGGAGTGGAAAGGATTGAAAGAGAAAGGAAATAAAAAGATAAAAAGAAAAAGAAAGAAAAGAAAAAAAAGAAAAACAGAGGACAGTCAAGAGCCTCAGAAGTGCCCACGAGACAATGGCTACGTCTATGCTTTTACGGTCCGCCACCCTTCACCACGTGGTCTTTGCCTCACCTCACCGATTTTCTCACTCTTCCCGCACTTAGGCTTATAGCACCGAGCAGTCTGAAGTCGATGCAGTGGAATTAGAACCCCATTCGTGCTTCAGCTCCGACTGTCACGGCTCGGTAAACACTGGTCACAGACTCGCAGTCGATAGCGCGGTACTTACGTAACGGTTGACTTATGGTACAGTTGTCGTCCGTCATCTGTCCGTCCGTCCGTTCGTTCGTATGTAACGGATGTATTGTAACTAAACGGCTAGTTGTAAGAGTTGGTGATGATACCGTCGGATAGAACGTTGGCGACTTCCTATAGGCTGTCAGTAGTAACCATGTATCCATTTGCAGCGGTTTAGCCGCAATTTTCAATGAAAAGTTTTGAGCTATAAATGGCCGTATCTCGGAAATGGTGAGAGATAAGGTTAAGGTCACTTCTAATCATTAGTAGGCGTTGCATACGCAGTTTCAAATAAAATGAAAATCATTGACCTTGGATAACTTTAAAGGTCACTGACAACCAGCACGGTCGGGTATCTTATAGGGTGTTTACACGATCCAGCAAACGTCCAGCAAACGTCCAGCATTAGCACGTGTATTCTAAATACATTTGCTGGAAGTTTGCTGGATCGCATAAACACTCCATTAGAAACAGCTGGGCTTCTTGCCATCTAACGTAACGCATGCAACGAACGCAAAAAGTACGTAACAAACGCAACGAGCGCAGTTAACGCAACGACGAAAACGCAAGTCTGTTTGCGTTCGTTGCGTTGTGTACGCTGAATGGATTAAGTTGTGCTACTGACTTGACTTCGTACAGTGTAATGCTGGGCAAACGATCGATTAGGCCTGGTTGCTATGATGGAGTGAGATGATATCGCTAAAATTGGCTTTTCAATTCATCAACGTTGATATCCCATTCGAAAGCTCTCATACGACTTCCCTTGTGACCCTAAAACATAGCATCACTTTGCTGATATAACACCGAAAAGACTGCGAATCGTCAACTTATCACGTAGGCATATACACGTTATGCCTTAACTCGCTCGGACAGCAAGATCAATTGTGGATAACATCTCCGGGGAAAACTATAGATTCGAGGGTCTATCTGTTAGTGACAACTTCGTCAGTTTAATCTACATGCTAAATGCGAACGCATTAGGTTATTTGTATTTTGTGTGGTTTTCCTTCCTGTCGGCAGAAAGTATGATATGCACGTAGCTATATATGCGAAAGCCGAAAATGGAAATAAATAAAAACGACATCAGGCTACATAGCCGTTGTGACCGGACGTACTGATATCTTCGATAAAATGACAACTATCATCAAAATTCTAACGTAAACCTAACGGTAAAACCTGAGATTTTCGAACATTGCCGAAACTATCAGCTGGCCAGTGCCATAACAGCACGAGAAGGCATTATTGCTGCTTTTGTGCCTACCTGGCTTTCGTGGCATTTAAAAGTATTATTTTGGTAGCATTCGGACATGCAAATGGCGAGTAGCATAGAATCTAAACGATGGCTCGATCCGCCGCTAAGCCGTAAGTGAAGTGCACGGACCGCCAAATTTGTTCGTTCCTTTCCCCAATAGGCTATTGATCGATTTTATCAATTTTTTTACATTCCTTTCCGGCAAATTTGTAATAAAATAATCGTCAAAAAACCCACCACACTTGATATGCGTTTTCTCACTGTTTTGTACATGTAAATTTCACCAAATTAGCGTGTAGTCTTGGGCACTGACGAAATGGACATTTGAACACGACATTAATGACTGTGATGTCATTAGCGACGTATTTAAGCTGCGATGGAATCTGTGATAATGAGCTTGTCGCACATTTCACGTAGAGTGTGGCAACGAAAAAATTTTGAAAATATATCAACATCTAATGACTTTAGTCTCATTTTTTTACCCACGGCGTATATTCTCAGCCAGTTATTGATCGGTGCTCGAATAACTGGCATGCAAAGATCAAAGCGTCCTGTTTTTATCTGATATCGGATGACGATTGACACTGGGCACGACATTAAGCCTTTCGTTGCTTCTACCATGCAGTCTGTCTGGCTGGCTTAAGACGGCGTATCAGACGGGGATCTCGAAATAGTTTTCCACGTGAAATATAGTCCGCGTTTTCCACGCTTTGCAGTTTGCCGAGCCAAAAAACGGCAACTTCGGTAAAAACCCTGTCGCTGTATTCCATATCCTCCTCTAATATCGAGACAACAACTTTACTGACAGAAACCTCCACATAGGTTAAGACTTAGTTCGCAGGCGGCCTGCAGCTTTCAGGGACAATGGCAACTATTTTCTGGTAGTCTGCTATAACAGGTTTTAAATGTCTCGGTTAATAAAGTATGTTGGAAAAAACTTGGCAAATAAACGAGCGCTACTATTACTACTACAACCATTATCACAAATATTACTACGATACTATTACTGTAGCTTTGCGAACACTGCTTACAGGCAATTTGATGGGCAAAAATGGTCGTGGGTTTAAACTTGTAAGATTTTAACGTTTATTTTCGACTCTTTTTGTTTTTTATCTTTAAACGAATAGATTTATCGGTACCGGGTACGTTGTGCATGACGCTCGACAGTATGGACATTGCGTGGTATCTGTTAATCATTGAGAGAAATTATGGAAGGGTTCCTGTGTACTTTGAATGGATCGACGGGCTTAAGTCTGAAGTTTAAGGTAAGCTCCAAACTCCCGATAAGTACCGACTACATAAAAATTATTCGTTCAGATTGATGCATAATTTAGGTTACATGTATTCAGTTTACGCGATGTTTTCAGTAAACGATGAGGCTTCTGAATTCCGCATAACAGTCAAACCGATACTGTTAGTCTTACAAAGTTTATATTCGTATAAATTCACTGTAGCGCGTGTAAGCTTACTGTTAGATAAAACTGCAATGTTTCTGAGACAGACGTGCATGCAATATGTATCCAGATTACATCAAACGCATGTCGTCAGCTGCATGGAATACTGTCAGTTAGGCCCTGGATTAACTAGAGTCTTTCGCGGCGCAGCTGACAGCGAAGATTTCGTGATCCTAGTTTGCGTCGTCTTGAGTGACACAGAGTCAGCGTGTGACAGACACACGTGCAGACGGACAGACACCTTTGCGATAGCTCAGACGCGGCATCTGCATAGCAAGATGTGCCGATGCGCCGTAAAAATGACACAAAACTAGCACCGAGTTTCTGCCATACGATTTGCATGCTATTTTGTTTTATACCCCGTTTACACGAGGAAGCATACATGAAGCATAGGCATACATAAAGCACAGTCATGAAGCACATGTAGGCCTATACAATGTGCACCGTTATCAAGCCATTTTTAAAAATGCACGACGTGTGCTCCAAGTTTGCTCCATGTGTGCTTCATGTATGCTTCCTCGTGTAAACGGGGTATTAATTTTAGGTGCCAGCTTTAACGAGCTGTATCCAGTGAACTGCTATAATAACGATGCAGCCATTTTGGTCCGTGGCGGATTCAGAATTTTGAAATAAATGGGGGAGGGGCAAAAGAGCAGGGTGCAGCGGACTCCGTTCCATTTTTTTTACTATTTTATGCAGCAACAGTGCATTTTTATGCAAAATTGTCACGTTTTGTGTCATTATTCAGTCAGCAGAGGCGAAAAAGCCGCCCCCTCTTTTCATGAACCCGCCACTGATGTTGGTAGTTTTTATGTGTTGAAAAGCCATTTTTAAATGGCAGCGTGCTTCCTCTGACAACTGAGATATTCCGGTATCAGTGTAGGATTAGAGTATAATTATGAATACTGTGACGCCCCACTCGACGAACGATAGAAAATTAGCCTTATTAGTGGACGATAGGCAGTAGCTACATGCATAAGCCTAGATGTAGGTTAGCTGTCAGTCGGACTAGAGCACGTGTCGCGGGCAGGACTATTCTTTTGTTATATTTTATTTTCTCGTGTTTCGTTATACCTTTACACAGTTATAAACATACACGGTCTCGTTATGTCGTCATGACAAATACGGCGCCTGTGGAGAATTGGTTTTGCAACTTCGAAGCCGATACACCCAACAGTTCAGATCGGCGGACATGGCATGTAAATGTCATAATGTGGATTTACAAGACCCTGTGCCAAGTTGTTTTAGATCACCTGCTGTGCCTGCGTGAGTTCAGCTGACGACGAATTTCGGTTTTGCCGAAAACTTGCGGTAATAAAATACAGTAATATACGAAAAGAAATTCGCAAACACTGTTTATAATAGAGCGTTACTGTGACGTCAACATCATCAACAACAAAGTGTACAATGTACCCGTACGGGTTATTTGTTAACATTGTTCGCTACTGAATTCTTGAATGTGCAAGACCGCGGTGTTGTCTCTGAAAAATCCAGCCCTAAAATAACTTTGCATCAGTGACAAAAATAGCAAGTGCCGCTTGGCCTTTCTGCTCAGATCTCAACACGCAATAAATGTTTACTTATACTGTGTTTTGCTTTGTTTTGAAATTTCCACAAGTTGCTCAGAAATGGCAGTCAACTTTAGGGGATAGGCCTACTTTTCTGCTGCGTCGTGTATGTCGTGTTGAGTCTGAAGTTCGGTAGGATATCAGATTGACCGTTGCTGCCGTTAATTGCCGACGTTATGGTTGCCACAGCCGGCGACGGTTGAGCGACTGTGATTGGGGTTACCTCGTGTCATCAGCGTTGGTTGTCGGAAGATATAGCGGACACACACACACCGGTCGACTAACGATATGACGCTATACCAGTTGTCACCAGAGATGGCAATGCAACGCGTTGCTCGTTTTGTTGACGCGCTACATCTATGCCGTAGGCGTCTTTGGCACGGTTGTCGTCTGTCGTTTTTCTATCTGTTTGTCTGTTACGGATGTATTGTGGCTAAACGGTAGGCTATGAGTAAAAAGCGTTTTACGCGAATCAATAACCCTTTGTTTTGAACGTAGACGTGCACAACTTCCAGCGATTTAGTGCAAAACAAACATTTTTAAATTCGGGGTTGAATGGAAGAAGCGTAGAAAATTTTTTTTAACGGAAAACTGGCCATATGTTAAAAACGGTAAGAGATACGACCAAAGTTACTATTAGTCACTAATAGGAAGTGGTTATCGTTTTCTCAGATTACATGAAAATCATAGTTTTTGGATGACTTTGAAGGTCAGTACTGCGACAAGAACAATATAGCCTGTTACGCGTCTGTACAAAGCGAACGATCTGACAGTTTTATTTAATTTCATTTTATTACAGTTTACTTAGTTCGCTTTGTATGCGTTTTAATTACAATCTGTGTGAAAGTGAAACTGGCGGTCTCGTAGAACGTCAATAATGTTGTTGGCTTTCGCTTTCATTCCGACCACTTTCCGCACTGAAACGAACAGATTCCGCCAGGGGGCGACATCGGCGTCTTGTAGGCTACGTTTGACCGTACACACCAGAAAAGTGACACTCTCTTGGCATCTAAGTTTCCTCTTCTGTTGCAATTTGCCATATATTGACGTAGTCGAAAAGCGTGTTGGCCCACTCGTTATAAACTTACGTATGTCTGCCATTCTTAAAGCACCTGCATTTTTAACGTTTGCACTAGTGCAACAAATATCCACTTTATGTCTTTATTTCGTCATAAAATGTAGAACAAAGACATATTGACGGGGAGAAGAAAAAACTTAACTAGTGTACCCGGATCTTTGATGATACAGTTATGATCGACCTGCTTACAATGAAACGGCTTTCTTTAGTCTCCACGGCGCTTTATAGGTTTTGTCTGTTGTGGCTTTCTTGCTTACTGTATGCGAACTGGGAAGACGTTTCGAATTTTCAATCACCGGATAATGTGTCATTCTGCTATGTCATGCTTTTTACGTGGCACAGTGGAAGTTATTAGGCATACGGGTTTTTGTCTATCCGTCTGTCTATTTTCTATGAACTTTTAACATTTGAGGTAAAATCCTGTGAAATAAAAAGAAAAAAATGCCAAAATTAGTGTGATTGTGCTTTATATTTTTAAGTGTTATAATTACCCGAGGAGAAGACGTAGAAAACCCAAATTATTAGAAATAACCGGTGTGTTAATTTTCAGCTCTAACAGTCAAAAATCAATGTCGTCGAAAATGATGCATATCTCGCGTTCGTGTTTACTTACCGCTGGTGAATCGTGCGTTAGCGACTTCGCCCACTGCACACTGGGCGCATCACTAGACGGACGACCTCATACATGTAGACACAAAGCGTGTAGACATTCGTGTTTTGCTTATTAACCATGCTGAATCTGCGTATGTGCAATAAAGTATTTAAGCACGATAAAGTGTAATGAAACATTATATATCGGGTATACATAAATAGTTCGCTGTCAAAACCTGGATCGACAAAACCGGGAACGTGAAAGCTACACGAACCCTAAACGCAACCTTAACCCTAGTCCTATTTTTAACCCTAATCCCTACCACGCTAATCCATAATCCCTAACCCTAACCTTAGCCATTATCTAACCCTATCCCCATTTTAAACCCTATACCTAACTTTAATCTCTAACCCTAACTATATACCAATCATTAGCCCTATTCCGAACCCTGATCCTTAGCCCTATCCCCATCCCTAATGTCTAACCCTGACCTTAACCCTATTCTTAACCTTATTTCCTAAACCTAAGCGTATCGCCGTTTCTCAGTTTTGTCGATTCACCCACATAAATATGCCGGTCATGTCGCCAGTTGGCCGTCGATGTTAAATTATGTGACGCTGCGGTTGAGATAATGAGTTGCTACGCCCATAAATTGGCGTCGCCATACGTCGCCGAGCCGGAAGTGTAGGCTAATGCAATCAACGGTATCAGACGCAGGCCGGCCGGCTTCTGAGCGATGGCGAAGACGGAGAACGGACGCTAATGGAAGGGCCGAAACGGCTCCGTTTCGGTACATTGTGTGATTTAGTTGTAGCTGTTGGGTTAAAAACGAACACGTGAAAACGCTATTGTTCTGAGTCGTTTTATCGATCTTTATGTTTAACTGCGCCCGTTACAAACACGTTTAGCCTACTTGCTTACGTGCTTACTTAATTTTCCAACATGTAGACCATGTCAACTTTCGATAAACACCAGGAAAACTTTTTACAACTCGAATTTTGGTATACAGATCTAGTTGTTGATTAAAGAACAGTTTGAAATATATCAAATTCTAACTTTAGAATTGATTTGAGTAATTGCGGATTTCAGGTTCGGTGGTAGGAATTATAAAATGACAACTGGTAAAAGCAATCTTTTTTCTCTTATTTTTTTCGATGCTGCTGCTCGGTGGCATTGCCCTCCTTTTTACTTTTTAACAAAATTCGAAAAAATGTGTAAAATCGCAGAATTTTTTTTGTTTAGGTTTACATTATTTTTTACAATATGTCGTCTGTCTGTTTCTATGTCTGTCTGCCGTCTGGCGTCTGCAACGCATGCATTGTAGCTAAACGGTGCGTCATAGGGCGTCGACAATGGCAGTCTTGGATAAAACGATAACGAGTTTCTACAGACTGTCAATAGTAACCATGTCTCTATCTGCAGCGGTTTGGACGCAGTTTTAAATGCAAAGTTGCTGCCGGTAGCCATCACCCACGTGCGCCGACTTTCCGTATCCTAGCGTTTATTGTAGCGTTCGATATAGCAGCGTCGCTATAGGGTGTATGGAACTGTAGTCACTCTAAAAGATCGCCTTTTTCGTAAGCGGAAGTCCGACTCTGGCTTGCAAATATAGGCGGTACAGTCGGCCCACCCCATCGACAACTGGTCTTCTTGTTTAGAACACAGACAGTTAATCACAATGTGAACTCACGCAATGCATGAAATATTAACGAGGACATGACAAGCAATATGGCGCTTACAGTTGGCTGTACAAAAAACACATACTTATCAAATATTCAAAACACGTGTGTGATTTGCCAAGAAAATAACACAGAAGTTAAGCCTTTCACGAATTGAAATAAAACAAATAAACGCAAGTTGAGTGTTTAAAACGTATACTAATAAAACAATCAGCAGCGAAGGTACAGAGCTTATGTATAATTTTGAAGGCATATGATATTTTACAAGCAGCCGGATAAATATCCTAGCGGTTATTCGTCCGGTAGTCGTTGCTAGCTTGTTAGCAGGTACACCGGCCTGGCTATTTATCCGGCAGCCGTCTTGGGCGGCCTTAGCTGGTACTGGCACGGCGTCGCAGAAAAAAACCGCGCTGAAGTAATGCATCATTCCCACCGAAGTACAGATAGCCTACATGTTATGTTATTTGTACGGCTGTCGGATAAATAGTCACCGCAAGTGTTAAAAAAACCTTTGACTAACGTTGTAAATAAAATCAGTACATAAATCAATGCAATTTGATGCCAGAATGCGTCTGCGTGTGTGTTTCGCGGCTCAGATTAAGTTTCAGCAATATCATGGGTCCATGACGACGCAGAAACAATATCCTGCTGCTGACAGCGTGACTGTGTTCTATAACTCAGTCTGCACTCCATAACTGTACGGAACAACAAGAAGTCCAGCTGTCGTTAGGGAAGACGCGCTACAGCCTATACAGTTTTGTTGCAGTACTGACCTTCGAGATCATCCAAGGTCGATGATTTTTATTTCATTTGAAAGCCAATATGCCACCTCCTATTAGTGACTAATAGTAACCTTGGCCGTAAATCTCACCGTTTCCGAGTTTTTTTTGTTAAAAATCGCACATTTTTCGTACCCCTCCTTCATTTAACTCAAAATTTAAAAATGTTTTTAGCACTAAATTGCTGAAATTTTGCATGCCTGGATTAATGGCACATGGCTAATTATTCGCGTAAAAATTTTTCCCCTATGACTTAACGTTTAGCCACAATACATTCGTGACAGACGACAGACGGAGGGACGGACGGACAAACAGACGGACGGGCGAGAATCGTGCTAATAGCTCAACCGTTACTTAAGTACGGTCGGCTGAAAACCACATCTTTTGCTCGGCGAATAATGGAAGCTAGCGCGCATATACCAAACAGCTGTCGTGCTGTTTTCTAGTGATTTCTGAGTTTCAGAAAGACGCTAACGACTCCGCTGACGGCTAGACAATGCTTGCAATTTTACGATCATGCTTCGCTGCGGCAGTGGTGTAGCCAGAAATGTGAATGGAGGGGGCTCGCTTTACTTCCCTAGTGGGGAATCTCCACTTTGCTAATTTTTAGTTTAAAGACTAACGGTTATTGGACGTCAGAATTTTAGAAACATTTAAATAGGTCGTATCTCGCTTACAGTTTACTTCTTTACGGATCACGGGCGAACGGCTTTGCCCACTGCATATTGGTGGTGGTTACTTGTTCAAAGGTATAAAGGCCATTCGGCGTTTTTTTACAGCAAATATATGTTACTATTTTATTTTTTTATGATTATGAATGTCTACATAATTTGACTTCAAATGCCGTATGTATTGATAAGTCACGACTTCGTGCAGAAACCGTTAAAGTCGACTTAATCTAAAGACTGATCAATAAACCGATTTTTGCACGACAGCTTTTTCTTAAACGACCTCGGCAAACAGGACAACAAACTCCGGAATGCTAGGGGCCTTGGGAGCGCTGTAAGGTCAGGGGCGAAGCAGTTTGATGCATTTGCGGCTCTCAAAACGTATCTCGTGACAAACAAAAACGTTCAGCGGGAGAGTTTAAACCAATTAGCCCCCTCCCCACCAAGTACCGCTTAAATACGGCCCTGTAGGAGTACTG
>Ga0209454_1004635_pt1 | contig 10335 bp, 8 predicted proteins | sample WorMetHERISLAND1_2_FD_187400 | JGI IMG/M metagenome (GOLD analysis project Ga0209454, IMG submission 187400) | Marine gutless worms symbiont microbial communities from Max Planck institute for Marine Microbiology, Germany - Olavius geniculatus... | ecosystem: Host-associated > Annelida >... | reverse complement strand
ATTTTGCACGGTGATCAGACTTAGGCTGGATTTTATAATGTCGGTCCAAAATTTTTGGCGGGCGCTCCATCAAAAAATTTTAAGGGCCAAAAACATGCAAAATTTGGCTCAATTTTAATCGACTTAAAGTTCGATGGCGAATATCTCCGGAACAGATGAAGATATTCTAAATCGGACAAGTACATTTCGTACTGCGATTCCTCGCACATTGGATGGAAGAAATTCAGTGAACATTGGTCCACTAATCACAGAGATTAAGCGGTGAAATCGTACCCACCAGAATTGACTTTTTGGAAGACCATATTTCGGCCCTTAAGGTGTGCTGTGCCCCAAATTTTTACACGAGCTAGAGAATGACCAAGTCAGTCTTACTAGTGCACCCCACCGGGGACAGGGGTCTCTCTTACAATTTTTTCAAAGGGGGTTCACAATTGGCTTAAATTTCAGTGTATGAGTTTCAAGATCTTCGGAGTTGGAGGGTATAGCCTAACAAAACTTTGCCATGTGACGTGCCGCTATGTAGGGGGTGATAACCTTGATACAACTTTTTGGGGCATCGCCCCCTTAAAATTTGGAGGGCAAAAATCGTTCAAAATTAGGTCAGATTTCAGACAACTTTACTTTGATCATGAATGTCTCTGAAACGAAGTGAGCTGTCAAAAAAGCGGAATAGCAAGTGATCGTTCACAGCCAATCCCCTATTAAACAAAGGAAAATTTGTGAAATTTAGTCCACTAGCAAAAAAGTTCTGTTGTCTCATTCCGACCCGTCAAAAGTCAGCTCTGCGCCTGATTTTCAACAATTTTACATCGGTAATAAATCTGCAATGGATTGAGATATGAAAAATTGGTATAGCAAGTGATCAACTACAACCTTTCTCCTGTTAGGCGAAAAAAATTTGGTGAACTTTGGTCCACTAACAAAAAAGTTTTTGTCTCATTTCAACATACCCTAGGTCAACAGTGCGCGTTCTGCGCATGCTAATGCATTTGATTTTGGGCCATGTGACTTTGCTAGCAGGGAAATTCCCCCTTTCCTGAAATTTTTCCCCAATTGCACTTAGGACTCATGTTGCGCTTTGCCCCAAATTTCTAGTTATCCTGTTGTATACGATGTACTCAATCATTTTTATGCTGAACTTGCTGATGGTCATATTGACGGGTAAGGTAATTGGCAAAATGTCAGTGATGTGAAGCACCAGGAAAAAGTCTTGTTGCTATCGTTAACTTTACATTTGAGGCACCTCTGATGTTTGTGGTATGTTTGGTATTGTGCTCTTTCTGGTGCACTATCGTACTTTGATACTGAGCTTCTTCACTGCTTTTGAAATTTGGTTCCATTTATAAAGTAACTATAGTTTTTGGTTTGGAATGATCTTCGGTTCAGTTTTGTTTAAAAAACAGTTCAGCATGGATTAGTTTCATGCTTTTAGTTTCTGCTAGGAACTGCATTACCGGGTATTGGGTAGATACAGTCAACCAGTCAACTACCCTCTGGAAATGATTTCCGCATAAGCTCTTATCAAATTTAATACAGCTTTTTACATTAGATGTGTATATTTGCAGATTCTTGTAGACAGTCGATTGGTTGGTTTTGTTTGAAAATGCGGTTTGCTCACAAATTTTTCGGCAAACCAACTGGACGGAATTTAAAATTTCGGACAGTTTGGTTACCATATTTAGAAACAGAAAACCACACCAACTTTCAGTTACCTGCAGACCTCTAGTTAGTATGTATGGCATAACTTGCATAGTTAGAATCAGTTTGTGTTGCATTTATCTTTACTTCAAATACTGAACTGTTGATTGCTGTGCATTGTGCAGTCAAAAGCAAAGAGTAACGAATTCTATTGAGATTCAGCATCGTTCTAAGTCTGCTGTAGCGAACTGTGGCGACAATGACCATGATGGTGGTAATGACGATGATATTAATGACTATATAGAATCAGACATTCCAATGGACTCTCCATTCGAGTTGCCCTCTGTGCATCAGGATGCACTGCAGCGGTTTGAGCCTGGTTCCGATGACGGGTCAGTCACTCTGTCATGTGAGGACGACGATCGTGACTTGGAGCATTTCGAAGAAGTTGCAGAAAGGTAATCTGATTGACTGTTTGCATGGCTTACATATGATGATATAATCTAAATGTAAGCATAATAAAAAGAAAACTGTTTTAGGTTATGCTGTTAGGGGTGCGCCTGGTTTATATCTGGATCTGGCCGCGTATTTGGTGGTTTTTGTAGATCTGGTCCAGAACCGGATGCTTAATTCGTTTGGGATATGGATCTGATTGGATTCTTACTAGGATCTGGCCAAAGGGCGGGACTCACGTTTGGCATTTGAGTGTTTCCATTATAATATTAAACATGAAAAGATTCTTGACCTCCAGCATTTAGCTAATGACGTCAAATGTGAAATAAGGTCAAATGACGCAGACTCAATATTTGCTATTGATTGGTCAATGTGCAGTCTGTGTTGATAAACATAGAAAAGGTATGAAGCCAGTGGACTGCATTTGTGTTAGCAGTGCAGTGAAGACGAAAGACGTTTGTGTGGACAGCAGCTCAACTGTTGACCCCGTCAACAGCGCTGAAGTGGTAACCAGCTTCATTCACGAAGATGATCAGGTCTCTGCAGATTCTACTGTATCATTTTTCTGTTTAACATTGTTCACCTGTAGTGTGACACAAAATAATTACAAAGTACAAATGACCAAAAACTCCATTGCAGGATGATCGAATGTTATCAGACTTGATAGTATTTGTCCATAGTGATGCTTTTACCCCAGTTGTGCCCACATAGTACCCTCTGGAATTAGTGCCTATGGTCTGAAATGACAGTTGATAAATTATTTGCAACTGTTGACAAAAATAGAATAGTGTTTGTAACAAGGGTAACAGAACCAGCACCAAGGAATAATGCTAGCACTAAGAGACAAGAAAAAGCAGTTACTGTTTTTCAACAAAGCGCTAGTCGTAAAAGAATTGGGTTACTTTGGCATGAGTTGTAGCTGATGATGAAGTGGTAGTGGTGGCTGGAGTTGTTTGCTGGTAGAGCCTGCAAGGTGTACAGATGAAAGCGCGTCTGCTTGTAATTTGTTATGGGGCCGTCCTTCCTAGAGCATGTGTTGATCCTGTCCGTTTGTCTGTCTGTCTGTCCCGTGCCTCCACCTAGAGGGAAAACGAAAAGGCCTACGAACACCAAACTTGGTAGGAAGGGTCCCTGGGACACCAGCACTCCGTGGACCAATTTCAAGTTCAAGGAGTCAGAGGTCAACGTCACGGTGGCTAATTGCGTTGTTGGCGAAAAATCCCCATAACTTCGCCACCTGTTGTTCGATCAACTTGATATTTGGCAGGTGGCATAAGGATCCCTTGCTGCCTTGCACCGGGTGACCTCGTTGCCATGGCAACGGCCGTTCCCTCCGTCTGTCCGTACTCAACTGCAAGGACGGCCCCATAGCCGGCGGCCCCTCAACGGCCGCACCCTCTTGTTCATGTAGCAGTAACATGCTACATGAGCAGAATCTGATGCACAGCTTCAAGCTTTGTTTTTACCTCGAACATTGACATTTCTGAATCCCAAGGTTTTTTATCCCAAGATGCACTTATAACAAAAGGTTGAAGAAAATCCCTCAGTGCTTGCCGGAGATAACATGGAAAGACACCGTAACTATGGTATTTGTAGCATATTTGCTGATGTCATGTGTTGCCTTGACCTTTGGCCAAGAGCCAATGTGCATTTGAAGTGCTGTTTGTGACTGGCGTGCAGTGTGTTGCATTTCACGACGTCTATCCTCAGGCACCGATCCATTTCATCGTCATCCCAAAGCGGCTGATTGGTCCGATTTCTAACTGCAGTGATGCCGAAAAGCAGGTGATTGGTCGAGCGTATTGTTTATGCGCTGGGATTTCTTACTGCAATGTACTTCTACTAGAGTTGTTGGCTTGGATTCTTTAGACTCCCATCTTGATACAATGTCAAAAAACGTATTGGCCAGAATAAACATTTTTCTGATTGCTAATTTTATTAATAAAGCTGCCACTGAAAGTTGGTCGTAGTGAAGGTATTCCAAGAAATTGAACATTCTAAGCACTCAGTCTAATTAGGCAAAAAAAGTTACTCTGCTTCCGGTTGCAGCCGACAAAAAATTAGGGGTGGGGGAAGGGCTTTTGAAAATATTTATTATTATTTATTTTTATATCGTCACTAAACCACTCATAAAAAGCAAACTGACACACTAAGTAGTAGTCACGAGTACTTAGGATATTGCAACATTTTAGGGTAAATGCAAGCAGTATTTTTCAGTGTAACTTTGAAAGTATATTAAAAACTGCACTGATATGTTTAAAGGTCCAATAAAACTTTTGGTGATGCAGGTTTTTTTTTACGGACAGACGGCAACCAGAAGCATAGGAATTTTTAAAGGCCTAATTACATCTTATTACGTTGTGTTACTCAGTCAATTTGTTATACATTCTACATTCCCATAATAGCTTCCACTGCATAAAACTGCTTGCTGTGAATGTCATTTGGTGTTAAATTGTTCAAGTTTTAAAGTTCTTAAAGATCACTGCATATCAGGGTCCCTCACATCACAGATACTTATAAATTTTGCGCTTTTTCACCAAGATGACTGTTAACTTTTCATTTAAATTTTACTGGTAACTGCACGTCCCAGCTTGAAGTCATTCTGGCCGAAATGGAAATGGACCAGGGAACATCGATGTCACTCATGGGGAAGTTTTGGAGTTTCAAACCATCGCGACATATTGAGATGGTTTGTAAAAATCTCATGAAGTCTGCAACAAACCCGTTTGCATCATTCTAATGGAATTTGAGAATGAACATGTCGACAGTACAAACAGACATTGTGGACTAGACGTGGGAACAGCGAAGGACTTTACAGGGTCTTGTCATGGGGAAGACATAGCGAATTTGCTGGTCAACTTCTTGTTTTGTGATGGGAATGGGCTTGTCGCGAATGTCGTAGAAAAGTTGGCGTAATTGAATTTGGGCCAGCATTGCTTTTTTAGCAGTACCCGAGTACTGCTTACTGCATAAACACTGACTGAGCATGTGCTGTGTGTTTTCTACGTCTGGCGTACAGTTGCTATTTCACATGCTGATGGTGGCTGAGCGTCTAGTGACCGAGCTTGGTCGGACACAGAACATTGAGGACTATCGGGTAATAATGAACAATCAGCTACAGAACACTAGACTAGCAGCTGCACCTGCCTATCATCCACAGATACATGTCATGGCTGGCAACAACAACTTAGACTGGACACCGACATGATGACTTTTCTACTCCTTTATTCTCTTGTTGCATTATGTATTATTTTTGTCCTGGTTCGGTGTTGTGATCCCAGCGGGGATCCTGGCAAGTGTATGTGGCCATCCTGATTGGGCCCATTACAGGTTTTGCCCATTTATCTGTTCGTCTGTCTCTCTTTGTTTTTTTGTTTGATTGCCCTGCGTGGGCTTTTAACTTGAAGACAAAAAAGCACAGAAAACCTTAATATGATCCTAATTTGGCATGTGTTTTAATTTTCTTTTTACCTCTAAGCCAGTGCAACATTTGCTATTGATTTTCTGCCTCGAGGTGTCGTGTCTATGCATCTTTGAGCTCACTGCAGTTTCGTCTAAACCATCATCAGGCTTGGTTTATTATTGGCATTATTGCGGTCATATTTGCTTGCTTGTTCAAATGCACCGATTAAACTGACACTTATTTTGTCAGCATGTTGCAGAGGGCACTTTTCATAAATAAACTTTGTAGTACATCTAACTAAATATTAGCAAAAAATAGCACTTTGAATTTTGAATACAACTTTAGCTCATTTATCTAAATGTTGATAATGTACATTAATTGCTTGATATAGTGGTATTTTGAGCAGATTTACAACAGTGTACAAGGTATCTGGTTAAGTATAGAATTTCATTTTCACGTTCAACTGTTCGTGTGGTGCTTGAAACTAAGAATACTTGCAAGGGAATATCCTGCCATTTGTCGTGTGACTGCATTCATGGCATTTACTGCATGCATACAGATAACAAGTACCATATAGACCTTCACAGTATAATATTGTTCACGTTCAATAACATTGTTTCTTTTTACGGTTGTGCAGTTTGTGAAAAAGCTGGACTTTGCAAAAACAATGTTAATTATGTGAGCCATCATGCAGTTCTCAAACAAATGTGACTGTTCTCTTAATTATCAGTAGTTGCTGTATATCAATGCCTAAGCCGCTAGCCGTGAATTTCACGGTCGGCTTAGCATTTTCGTGGCTAAGGTCTCGGCTTAGACACTATTTTCGCGGCGACGGCAGCTTAGCATATTCGCTACGTTCCTGCAGTTACGTGCAGCTTTTACATTTTTGCTACTTTTTGACGTTTGTAACTTTTTTCAATTTGTGAACGTTTTACATATTCAAAAAATGTTTACTGAAAATTCTGTCAAAAACTTCGAGAAGCACTTTTGAAATCATCACAAAAACGAACTTATAGGCTACATGCAGATTTCGATTTTGTGGTAGTTTGCTTAGTTAGTATAGTGATATGACCACACGGTTAAATTGAAATTGAATAGAGTTGCAAAATCACGGCGCGACGGCTTAGAGGTCTATCATTGCCACTCAAACTGATGACTTTTTCTGTTAAGATAATTGCAAATAGTGGCACAAATGTTCAAGTATAATATAATTCACGTGCTTAGTAGAACAAGTATTAGATTTTCATTGCAATTTTACCTCACACTTCATTGCTTGATTGCTTGTTTGTGTTAAAGCGACTGACAAACGAAACAACACCAGCGTATTCCAGCAGAAAATATGTCTATATGGACGCAGAATATCACTGCACGTTTTGTGAACCAGACACTGGCATACGTACTACGGCATATGTGTACAGAAAAACGTAGCTAAACTTTCGAAGCAATTAACCTTACTTGGCTTGCGATTGGTTTCAAATACACGAGTCACACGAATTCGCCAATAATAAACTTTTAACAAAAAGAAATTTTTCGCGTATCTCTAGACCGAATTTTTTCATTGAATATTTAAGCGAGTGATGTTTGTTTACGTTGTGTCAAAGAGAATATGTGTATTGTGTTTTCATGTTGTATGTTGATTTAGGGCGATTATTTATTGCGTTTCTATTGCACAGTCTTCTAGTAAACAGCGAGGTTCTGCTGTGCGACTCCGGCGATATGTCGAGTGAAGTGGAGAAAGCGCAAACCGCTGCGCCAGGCGGCGATACCATTTTTGGCAAGATCGTTCGTGGCGAAATACCGACAACTTTCATCTACGAAGACGACCAGGTTTGCTGTATTGGACAACAGAGCTCTGCACGGGCCGAAATTTTATGGCCCGGCCCGGCCCGACGTCGTTTCGGCCCGTCCCGGCCTGTTAACTACTTGTGATATTTTGACCCGGCCCGGCCCGGCCCGTAAACAATTACGGCTATCAAAAGAGGGAAAGGCATGGAAGTATATAGGAGGCCATTGATAGACAGAGCCATCCGTGGACCAGAGGGTGTTCTTCTGCCTCCCCTGCCGGGTTAAATTGAACTATAGGTCCGTTGGCAATAATCGCTGTTTTTGCAACGCAAAAACTGCAGCAAATGTTAGAAAAACACTATTATGAAGAATTTACCTGCGGGACAGTGAAGATTTCCTTCGTTCTTTGTATGCTGCTTGTTCAGTATCTGCAGTTCGTCGATGGAGATCTTTCCGGCAAAGGACGTATTGTTCAATTTTACCCCCTGCCGACCTAATGGGCCCAGAGTCCGCAAATTAGATTTTCATGGCGCCATAATACGCCAAACTGACTAACTGTAATTTTACGGGCTTACACAAACCAGCCCAGCCCGGCCCAATTTCTAGAAGAAATTTACAAGCCCGGCCCATAATGAGCAGGGCCGCCGGGCTGCCTGGTTTGTGCAGAACTGTATTGGACAACATTTTAAGGGTTTATGATGTAACCTGTGAGATGCGTTAATTGCACACTGTTAGATGTTGTCGTCCGCCGTAGCTAGCCAAAGATGCAATTTGTCCATAGCCCTCTATGTCGGTGACTCAGTGTGATGCCCCAGTTCTGGGGCCCTGCTGACTACCTATCCAGATCCAGATAGGAAATGTTGATATAGCAACTGTAGAAATAGTGTTTGTTGAAAAGAGAACTGTTGCTCTCTTCAGTCTATCACGATTTGCAGTGAAGATGATTTTACATTGGTAGATATTCATACACTGTGATTGATTGTACCAGTATTTGATTTTTCTTTAAAAGTTTAAAAATTAGCACAAATGTTTTAAAACCCAGGAAGAACACTCTGTATGATATTCCCCACATCACATCGTTTTCGGTTGAGTGAATGACGACATCAAAACTCGCAAATCACGATTAAAATATGAAACTACATTTTGTTTGTATTAAAAGTAACACAAAAATCTTATTTACTATTCCGAGTTAATCTGGGTTTAGTCAGATATTGTTGCAGCATTGAGTGTGGCTGAATATACAGGGTGGGCCAATAAAAAACGTGCCACTTTACTTTCGTTTATATTTTTGCCAATTATTGACTATTTTCAAAATTCTTTCACTGGCACACTCTGTGGACAATTTGCAATGATGTGATTAATGATTATTGTATATCCCACCACACTGTAAATGCATCTTTACACTACCTTGTGAAATATAAGTGAAATATGCGTATATAACGATACTAACAAACTATCATTTTGGTAAATGAAACAAAAACACTTCAAGTGAACATTGCGGTGAATAATCTGTATGACACTAGACTGTGTGTGTCTAACACAGCCTAATGTCATACAAATCATTCACTGCAGTGCTGGTCTGAAGAGTTTTTTAGTGTACCTAAATATTTGTTATTATCTTTAGTTTTTCTTACATTTATATTTCACAAGGCAATGTAGAGACTCATTTACGGTGCAGTGGGATATAATGATTACATTATTGCAAATTATCTGTAGAGTATCAGTGAAATTTTTTTTAAAAATTGGTCTGTGATTGCAATTGGCAAAGATATGAACAAAAGTAAAGTGCCACGTTTTTTATTGGCCCACGGTGTATTTATATAATGTATCCAGTGAAAACTGTATTAATGGATTAGTTGTGAAATGTCAGTGTGTAGCTTTTCATGACGTCAATCCACAAGCTCCTGTTCACTTCTTGGTAATACCAAAACAACCGCTTACTAAACTGTCTGAATCTGAAGACTCTGATGAACAGGTATTTGTGAACTTAACGAGTATTTAGTGTACTTGGTTTATTTTGCTGTAGCTGCAGCAGGCTTGGAAATTTTCAGATTATTTCATTTCTACCCAAGGGGTCAAAGGGGACAGACAGACATGGCGTGTTGTAAAAGGTTGGTCACTGGCAATGATAACTACACATATCTAAGAACAAAACCTAGGTGGACAACCTTGCAAACCTGCTGCAGGGAATTTGTGAGAAGCCTCAAAGTAAGGTTCGCAAGGTTGTCCATCTAGATCATGTTCCCAGGTATCTGTAGATATGATTTCCACTGACAAACCTTTTACAATAGTTCACGCCATGTCTATTAGCACGAAAAATTGGCCTTGGCCCCTGGGTATTCTGTGTCATTTGGCTGTAATAATATTTATCTTTTTATGTGCCACCTTGCCAATAGTGTACTTTGTCCATTTACTTTAGTTATTTATGTGAATTTTTATGCTAGCATAGAATAGGCATATCTGACTTGCGACAGAGTGTCGTAACACATCTTTGTTGTCATGTGATTTTCATTTTCGATCTGTGCATGTGCTCACATTTTGGGCAAAGAAAAATTGATGTTGAGTTGATTCAAGATTAAGTTTTAAATACCGGTATCTAACTTGATCTAAAGACGACTTGTTTGTGCTTGAATATGTCCGTCTTTGATATTGGTTTGATCTGCAATTCTTGACTAATGGAAATCCAGCTGCTGTAACAGCAGTGAATGTGCCAGGCCTGGAATTTTTTGGGCTGAAAAGTCAACAGGTCAATCTTAGCAATTCAGACTTTTGCAGATGTCATTTTTTGTATTTAGACCTTTATTCTTGATGAGCACCGAATTATTGATGCTGTTTGCAGTTGCTTGGACACTTGCTGATTGCGGCACGGAAGGTAGCAGCGAAGCTGGGCATTGACAAGACCGGATATCGTGTGGTGATCAACGATGGCAGGAATGGATGCCAGTCGGTGTTCCATCTGCATCTACATATCCTCGGTGGACGTCAGCTCGGCTGGCCACCTGGCTAATTTTTGACGTTGCTGTCCACTGGTGTGTATGCTTGCGTATAGCAATTTT
>Ga0209454_1004633_pt1 | contig 10337 bp, 6 predicted proteins | sample WorMetHERISLAND1_2_FD_187400 | JGI IMG/M metagenome (GOLD analysis project Ga0209454, IMG submission 187400) | Marine gutless worms symbiont microbial communities from Max Planck institute for Marine Microbiology, Germany - Olavius geniculatus... | ecosystem: Host-associated > Annelida >... | reverse complement strand
ATTTAGGGGAGGGCCCGGGGCCCCCGGGCCCTCCCCTAAATCCATCCCTGTCTGTATCTCCACAAAGCGGCAACGCTGTCCTGTTTTTAAGGTGCGCACAGACCAACGCAACTGAACTGGACTAAACAGTCTAAACTAAACTGACGCCGTTTAATTTTGACGAACTGACCAATGGGCAAGCAAGGCGAGCTCATTGGTCACTGGATGACGCGTACGTGAGTGTACTCAGTAGTCACGTTTTCCACAAACGCCGTTGGATGGTGCCTATACTGCAGTGCATTACTGCGTGCCCATTGGTCAGTTCGTCAAAAACTAAACAATGTCAGTTCAGCTCAGTTCAGGTCAGTTCAGTTACGTCGTTCTGTATAAGGCGTACGCGCCTTTAGGCACTTTTCAGTCCGATTAGTTCGCCGTGCCAGTGGAGTTTTCTACCCTCGGGAATCGAGTACCGAGAATTTAAAAAAAAAATAATACAAAAATAGCTCAATCGACGTAATAACCTGGTAAAAAATGTCTTCGTATTTTTTTTCGTTTTCGCGGATTTTTAATACTTTGGTATTCTGCATTGCGTACATCTCCGACGTTTCAGACCAAGCCAGCGCGTATTGCTTCTAGAAACCTCAGGGTGCTGCTACAAAATGAGGGGAGAGGAGAATGAGGGGCGAGAGACAAGTTGTGTTTGCTGTATCAACGTGCCGTGCGAGCGTGTGAACAGTTATCATCAGAAGTGTGCGGAACGTCGAAATTCTGCTCCGTTAGCAGTCCGCAATTCCTGCAAAACATGCAGTTAATTTCGTTTCACATGCCGTTCGAAAACAGTCAACTCCCCTCTCCCCCACCGAATCCACTGACGTTCGCGAATACCGTTTTGGTACTTAACAAAGCCTTCCACGGCGCCGCGGTAAACAAAATTTTAAGAAGAGGGACAAGGGTGACTGAGCACGAAGTCTCTCAGAAGCTAGTTTTCTTCTAGTCCGACACATAAATTTTAATGTTCCGGCAACCGAAAGTGTTCAAAATGTTGCCTGCCTGTTAAATACGCCACTGGCCACTGAGGCCAACTCCTTTGCCTGGCCAACCTTTCATTGGTTGGCGTAATGCATATTGATGATGGCTGGGACCACTGTTACTGGTTTACGAGTTCCGTGTAGCAGCTTTAACCAACCATACAGCTATCGACATTGTTGGTAACGTTTTCATTATACTGACACGGTGACACCCAGTCCGTTAAAGTACGTCGCTGTCAAAGGAGTTGGCTATCCGGCAGACTTGCGTCATAGGCTGAGACGTGTTTCGCACTTTTTTCTCTCTGAGAATCTCACTTCTACGGCTCAGTTGTTCTCACTAGTTCTCATGAAAAGTGTGAAACGCGCAAGTAAGAATTCTCTGAGAATTCTAACATAGAATTCTACGCTAGCCAATTTTATCTATTTGGATGACGTAACTCAAGCAAGTGGGCGGAGCTAGCATAACGTAGCAAAGGAAAATTTTGCTCACAATTTCTCAGATAATCTCAGAGAAGTAGAAAGTGCGAAACGCGCTTCTAAGTTAGAATATCTGAGATTCTCAGAGATTCTCAGAGAAAAAAAAGTGCGAAACGCGCCTCCGGTGTTAACTTACTTCATTGGGTTTAACTCTGGCCAGCTGAAAGTGACTCACAACTTTAGAAGCTTCCACCCAGCAGACATTTTGCATTTCTGCTGTCTGAAGTATTTTTATGATTTGCGAACGGTCACATTAGGCATTAGTATTAGGCCTACTAACCGTCCTTCATGTAGAGTAACTACGCAACGTTGTCATCACTGATTGAAGTCGCTAACAAAGACGCAGGTCTTCAAATGGTGGATCTGTAATTTCCTGCGGATCAGAGTTGGTTTATCCGTCTACCTCTATCAGCAAGGTGCCCCTGACTGCGTAGACAGATGTCACACGACACAGCTGAGCTAAGCCACGGCCCTCGGTAGATACCGAATGCCGTGGCTAGCTGAGCCTATAGGGGCGTCGTCTTTTAATACTGCATTGCACTCAGTCGTCGTCTTTGGCACAGTCTCCTGCGTGAAGTCGACTTGCTACAGCAACTAGCAGTCTGTGAAAAGTCGTGTTGCAATTTGTAGATACGGTTTGACAGCGTCTTCCGAAAAAAGAAAAACACATTATATGCAAGGTCACAGAAGATCCGCCCGACAAATTCTTTAATGTTGAAGTGTAGCTTCACGGCATGCATGCGGTCCATAATTCATTAAAAGCAGACCAGGAGCTAAAATGCAGCAGCCTTGTGGGGCAACGGAAGAGGAACGGAGTATGTTAAGACAGTTTTCTGTGAGGAATCTGTATTCCTTCTCCCTGGACTTCACTTTCACTGCGAAGTACTGTATCATTCTACAGGTCTTTAAAACCCCGTCCCACAGTCCACATTCCCATACGCAATGTTTAGACGCTGGCGTCAGCGGCTTATCGTGTGCTGCGGCGGCCGCTGTTAGGTGTCCTAGATAATTGACAGTGACGCTTGTTGTTGTGGTGGATCGCTCTGCTTGGGAAACGGACATTTCCTCCCTGTAGGGCCTGTGCACCCCGGTCCACCCTAATACGACCTGCTGCCACTGCCTCGCGTTTCGCTTTCATAATGCTCTCGCGAAACTTTCCAAATGCTTATTATTTCATCATTCATCACAGCAATAATTAGGCTATACACCAGCCGCCAAGTCGAGTACGACTGAAGGCCCTTAGGGCCACTCTAAGTGTGTTTACACTTTCTACTCTGTCCCTGCCGCTTGATTCGTCATTAGACTACATCGTTATACAGCGTCCGGTGCATTAGGCGGCGGCGGCGGCGGCCTTGTTCTGTACCGGCTTTAGCAAATTAAACTGGTGATGAGAATGCTGACTTCACTTCGCGGCATGCTGTTCAACGAATGTCGAAGCTTGACAATAGGCGGAGAAATTATCCGACACCCGACGTGTCTGTAGGTGCCAGTCTGGCAGTGGGTCGATTCCAGCCGGTTGTAAACTCAATGCAGGTCGCTTGACATTCTATACACATCAAGAGAATGTTCTGATGATCTGCAGCTGCTCGCAGCGTTGCCATCTATCTACACGTCGCTCGTTGGCTTTACGCTTGTATTCGCACTAGGTCCTAGTTCTCGTTTCGTTGCATGCTCTAGTTTTATGACAGTGGCGCTAAGACGGTGCCTATGTACAACGGTTGCCCATGTCATATAGATAGGCAGCCTTTAAACGGTCAGAAAAATATCGAATGAAATTACAACATCGAGGCTATGAGCGCCTACAGGCACTCAGTTCATAGGCCTGCGTGATGTAGGGCCTAGCCTAACCAGTGTTCCTCCATTCTTCTATAATTTTTCATAGAGGATTTTTCGTGACGTTGCCATTGTTAAGAGTCGCTTCCTTGCCTCCCTGTCCTGAGCGTGTCGCTTTGCCGTCGCCAAGCCAAGATTCAGTGGACTCAGGTCGGTCTTCTATCTCCACTGTTTCAACTTCTAAGCCACGACTGTCTGGGACGGCCGGATATTCGTGTGCAATCTGTAGGCAGTAGAAGTGTGTGAAATGCAGCCCTGCAGAGCTCGGAGTGGCCGTTAGTCCTGACATGAATCTGTTCGGGCAATGTCTAACAGCAGTAATTAACAGGCGCGCGTTATAGCCATTCTCTTTTCTGCTCAGTTACATTTTGTCTGTCTGTCTGTTTGTCCGCTCTATTTATAGCTCCACAAACACGGCAATCGGATCCTCTGCAATGTGCCGTTTGCGTTTCGGCACGACGAACGGAACGCGTGCTTGCAGTTATTTACGCGCGAAAGCAGCTATTGTTTTCAGCGCATCTTAGCCATCGCAATTCTGTCCGTCTGTCTGTCCGTCCGTCGTCTGTCTGTCACGGATGTATTGTGGCTATATGGTAAGTCGTAAAAGGTCGGCAATGGTATTATCGGATAGGGTGCTGGCGACTTCTTATATGTTGTCAATAGTAACCATGTCTCAATCTGCAGCGGTTTGGCCGCAATTTTTACGTTGAGCGTGGCGTCGCCAGTTCCTAAGCTATTAGCTTGTTGCCCAGCTAGTAGTACGGGAGCGAACCTCGTCATTGGTAACAAACTGTCCTCTAATAACCTGTGACTTTATAAGTGAAAAAAATGAATCAGTTAATAATGAACAAAACTTACGAATTGTATACGTCCTGTTTTTTCATTGTCGGCGATTTTGGACTTGGCTTACTATCGGTTATATACTGAGTTGTTTTAGGCCTGGGCCTATAGGTCTAAAAGTGCGAGAAAATCGCATCGTTTCTTAAGCTCGACAAGATAGTCCGAAAGCGAAGTTACGATGCGATCTATTTTCGCTGTGGACCACAAAAAACAACGATTTCTACGAGTCTTGACATGGCACGGAATTGGAGCAACACGCTTCGTGCAACCAGTGCATGATATCTTTACCACATGACTCCGTTGTAAAGTCGACGACTTGTTGAGAAGCTTGACGCTATACACCGTGTCTCGTAGGCCTACTGCAGAACTAACAAAACATCAACCGACAGATAACGACTGTCAAAGATGGTTATCTCACAGCCATGCCGCCACACTACTTTAACTACTTTCTACTACTCTCAACTTCTTCTAACCTTAGCAGGGATTAGTTTTCCGAAGTTACTTAGACCCCAAGAATGAATCTATAGGGAGACTGTTGCACTATCAGCACCCACAACTCAATGAAAATCCATTCACGGATATCGGTCTCTTGCTCGGCTACGACCATCTCATTATACGCTCGTAGCCTAATGGATAGATATGATAGTGACACAAGAAATTTGAGCTAATGCTCATGAGACGCGCGAAAGCCTATAGCAGTTCCTGTTCGCAAACTGTCGGTCTATCTCCAGCCATTTCGTCGCAGTTCATTCTTGGAGTGTGCGCTGCAGCCGAAGGCCGCAAAAATCAATAAAAAACCCTTATTATCTCCGCCAAGTGAACGTTAGTGAACATTGGAGATTATGAGATTGGTCGTTCTGTCCGTCTTTCCGTGTGTCCGTCCGTGTACATGTAATTTGAGACGTCATATTTCTATAACGGTGCCAGATAGACGCCAACTTGGCGGAGATATGCACTCTCACGAGCGCCTAGCTTTGGAAGTTTAGGGTCTTTCAATGTCATCGACGTTGATACGACTGAAAAGCTCGTCACTAGTGCTTGTTGTGATAGGCAGCATGCCCATGCTATCTGTAACCGTTTTCACGAAAGACTTGCTGACAACGGTAGGCCTAAAATAATAGACTTTTACGGGGGTACCGCTCTTTGATGTCCTCGTGCACAGGTTTCCTTGAACCTAGAAAATCGAGACGTGGACCGTCGAAATCTACGTTCAATGCTAAAAATTCGAAACGCAGCTTCTCCATGTCTATCTCAATTGATTTCGGCGCAATTCGCTCTTGAAATGTGTCTAGCGGCCCGAAATCGCCAAAAAATCCATAAAAACCCTATTTTAACGTTCAAGGTCATCCAAGGTCATTGAATTCCGTGGCAGTCGAGAGCCAGTGTACGACTTCCTATTAGTGATCATCAATAATAACCTAGGCCCTATCTCGCACCGTTATTGAGATTATATGTAAAAAAAACTTTCCAGTTTACAACTGTGTGTAAGAACGATGTGATGATATCAGTCCCCTAAAACAGCAAAAATCATTTGGGTATCCTTTGATGGAGTTATGCATATTGCGTCCTCACAAGCTGACTTTGGTTGGTAATCACTAACATAGTCTAAAGCCTTCTTCATTTGATGTTATTTGTCGTATCAGGCCTATACTTGTCCAATGGTTACCGATTTGGCCGAACTGCCCAAAATGTGCACCGTAAAACAAAAGATATGTCTAAGTGTAAAATAATAAGCTCAACTAATAAGTAGGCCTGATACGACAAATAACATCAAATGAAGAAGGCTTTAGACTAAGTTAGTGATTACCAACTAAAGTCAGCTTGTAAGGACGCAATATGCATAGCCCCATCAAAGGATACCCAAATGATTTTCGCTGTTTTAGAGGACCGATATCATCACATCGTCCTTACAAACAGTTGTAAACTGGCAAGTTTTTTTTACATATATAGCTTATAAGCGACATCGCTGCAGACATGTTATTTTGGTGAAAAGGGAAAGTCGTAGGCTAATGGGGTCGGCGACGGTACTGTTGGATAGGGTGCTGTTAGTTCATATAGGCTGTCTTATAGTAACGATTCCACTATCTGTTACTGTTTGGACGCAATTTGCAATTTAAACTTAGACTGAAATCTATCCTTTCTGCGCGGACCGGGCGTGAGGTTTAACGCAACGTTACTTGTGGTCACACGAGTGTCACTGTCAAATGAGTGCAACAGACAGACAGACCACGCTACGTTAACATCTGTCGCAATAGCCGACATCACTGATGCTTTCAGGAAACCCTCTCCCCACCAGTCAGGGGACTGGCGGAGCTGTAACTTGCCACACTGAATTTGGGGTGATTGGGACTTTTCAGAACTGTCGAAAGCCAGCGCTGACACAATGTTTAATCACATGGATCACGAGAACTTGCTCGTCTGTGCAAAGGGGCGGAAACTTGATACACCGGGAAATCCCCTTCCAGAGATTCCCAACCTCAAAAGTCTGGATAAAACCAAAGTTTATCCTATTTTCATTCTTACTGTTACTTTTTTTATTTCCTGTACTTAATGCAGCATTTAATACTGAATGAATAAATAAATAGGTAGTAATCGAACCTTCTCGCTTGACGAAAAACTGAGATCAAATGTGCTAGTGCGACTGACAATAAACAAAAAATGTCACAAAATATTTCTATCAGCAGGCAAAAAAACCACAATATAGGTCTGGAACAAATTAGTGCATGAACACAACAACGGCAAAAATGAAACGTGAAAAAATACTTTGCGATAAAAGCACAATTATACGCCGCACGTATGCCGATTATCAATGCAAATGTACAACAACAGAACAGCTTATATATGACAACGTGCTATAGTGACAAATCATATCTTTAAACCGACACTGCTGAAAACACAAGAACAGAACAATAAGTTAATAACAGCAACAACTAAAAAAATCATAAGAGCTGAAAGTGCGGAAACCTATACAAAAGTTTCTGTTGACGGATCTGAACAGTTTCGTTACAAACGAACCCAAAACCGATGATTTTCTGAGAAACATGCTTATGGTAAATGAGAAGAATCTTTCCAGATCCTCACTCACTTAAGCACGCACCGAAGCTGACAACCAAGCTTCTCAATGAACAACTGAAAATGCACAGAAACGCCATAAAATAAAGTAAAACTAGTTAAAAAACACGAATTCACACACACTCAAACACAAGTCAAAAAATTTAAAACTAAACCATAAGGCTCTAAAGTACACCAGTGACAAGTGAGTTTGTGTAGTGTGCTTATGACTGCAGTACATAATATAGCACTGAACGGTTCTGGCAATCTTCCCTCTCCGACAGCTTGTAGAAATTCTTCCAAACTATAACCTTTCACTCTCATTCTCGACTTCATCGTCACTGAACGCCATTATTACGCTTGTGACAGAGGAACAAAGTCGATATGAAACAAAACAATATTTCATTGAATGTTTGCAAAATTGCTAACAATTTCCTACTAACGTCACATGTACACTGTACAAGGTTCACACATGCGACTCCATATACTACGTACACGGCTTGGAAGAACGAATGACTTCAAGAAATACGACGGAGACTAGTGTCAAGTACACGGACGTTATCAAGACTGCAGAATGCTCACAACACACAAGCCAAAACTCCACTGCTTCGATTTGTCACGGACTTGTTGGAAAACAAGTCATTTATCAAACTGGCTGCTGCGAATATGCTGCATCAATATGTTGCGAACGTGTTGTAGAGCTCCTTGTGAAACAAAAATACAACAAACTGAAGCAAGTGGAGAATGAGCTGAACAAAATAACCAAATGCCAGCAGTGTCGGCCATTTTATCTCGGGTTTATTTTAGTTCATAGGCCTACAACGATCTACCGGTACTCAATACTGCCAAATATCAATATCAAGTCAATTCACACGTGAGTGTAGTAGGGCACGTGTAAAATGTCCACATATTACGCCATCATCTGGTATTAAATAAAGCAAGCAAATTACATAAGATCCCCCTCCATTCGCTTTTGAACAGATTTTGAATAGACAGCGATATCTTGCATCCATTTTTAGTGCTTTGAGCTGGCAAGGGTTAAACCGAATTAAGTTATCATACAGCCCAAATAGGCCGGACGGCTAGCTCTATCAGCAGCTACAAAACTCACAACTTCTTCCTAGCAGTGGTTGTAACTATCAGCATTACTCATTATGCCTACCGACGAAAGGATGGCCAGGCTGAGTAAGCCTCGGTGGTGGTAATACAAAGACACTATACCCATAAATAGTCACCCATCTCGGTACTAACGTGGCTCAGCGTACAGCAACTCTGCTGACGTGCCCAATGATGTTACTACAATACCAAACCGAGAACACCAAAAAATAGCAAATAAAAACTTTGTTGAACTCAATTTGTTCTCTTGCATTATCTTGCCTACTGTCATTGCAGTATATACATAAGATCCCCCTCATAAAAATGCATAAAATGCATACAATAGCATTATCACAAACACTATCCATTGGCTACCTCCAACATAAAAAAACTAAGATTCATTCTCACACTGTACACACTACGCTGCAATATATGACGTTACAATAACGTTTTTGTTTCAATCAACACAAATAAAATGCAGAATAATACAACATCTTGCAACCAACCATCATAACTGAATATGTGATCAATTCGATCATAGCAGAAGATTCATAATACTTAAAATAAATATGTAATACTTCTAAAATTGCAATACAACAGCTGTACTAATCAGCCACCGGAGAGACGGCAGTGATGTAAGGAAACGATGCGATCACGGGGAAATCACACTGTCAAGTTTTTAAAGATAAACTACTTTCTACTTAGGTAGAAACAATTTCTACTTCTACTTAAGTAGTTTTATTTTGGGCTACTTTTAGTTCTACTTAAGTAGATTTTTGGGGTCGCTACTTCTACTTCTACTCAAGTAGAGTTTTTGACTAAATTATCCAACAATATACAGCATTACAGTGTGCAAAAGACACACGTGGAAGCAGACTGGGGAGCCAAAGCTGAGATGATATAAATTACAAATTATACAAGAAATTTGAGCTAATGCTCACAAGACGTGCGAAAGCCTATAGCAGTTCCTGTTCAGTAGCTTAGCTGAAAATTGGGGTGTTCACGCTAAGTTAATATCCAAATACCAAAATCTCTCATCGCATAATGAGATAGTTGTGAATGCTACAGACTTGTGTCACAGCCCAAAATCGCCAAAAAATTTACAAAAACCCCTATTTTTGCGTTTGCGTTCGCGTTCAAGGTCATCCAAAGTCATTGAATTCGGTGGCAATCTAGAGCCAGTGTACGACTTCCTATTAATGATTAATAGTAACCTAGGCCCTATCTCGCACCATTTTTGAAATACAGCAACTTATTGGCTAAAAATTGCAAATTTTTCCCACCCCCTCTCATTTAGCGCCCTTGTTCGGGGTGACTTGTTTCGAATTTATGGAAAAGCTTTACGGTTCCTGAAACTACAGTCTTCCATGCAGCCGACGGTGAAGATTTGGTGATCCTAGCTTGCACCATTTTTTACTGAATCACCCGTGTGACAGACAAACAGACAGACAGACAGAATTGCGATGGCTAAGACGCGCTGAAAGCAGTAGTTGCTTTCGCGTGTAAAAACGTTTGAGCTGAAACACAGCTGAGCCAAGTTGAGTGAGTTGAGAAAACTTTCACTTCAAATCTTTCAACTGTTGATAATTTTCTTGTGACAACCGTTGTAACTAAAAAAACCATGGTGTTAAATAGATTGTTTACTGACGACGCTGATGATTTGTCATTTAACACGCTAACTGCAAAGCTCGAGCATAAATAATTCTGTTTGGCCAAGGAACTCAGCACATCAATGCCAGTAGGCTTAATCAGCAACTTCAGGAAATTGCAGATTAACGGTTATTGTATTGTCAATAAGTCGGCGGTGTATCTCAAAAATGTCTTGCGATCAGCCACAAAATCGGATCTACAAGTCCCAAGGACGCGCCTGAAGTTTGGAGAGCGCGCCTTCAGCGTGGCGGCCCCCAAGGCGTGGAACGACCTGCCACTGCACCTGTGCGCCATTACCAACACTGACACATTTAAGCGGAGACTGAAAACTCACTTTTTCTGCAAATTTTATGACTCGGAGTATGATTTTATGTAGGTTTAGTC
>Ga0209454_1004631_pt1 | contig 10338 bp, 5 predicted proteins | sample WorMetHERISLAND1_2_FD_187400 | JGI IMG/M metagenome (GOLD analysis project Ga0209454, IMG submission 187400) | Marine gutless worms symbiont microbial communities from Max Planck institute for Marine Microbiology, Germany - Olavius geniculatus... | ecosystem: Host-associated > Annelida >... | reverse complement strand
AACATAGAGCTACACAGAAGCTGGGGAAGCTACATATAATGTTAGCACTAGGCCAACATCTTAGCTTCTTACAGGCCATTCTTTTAGCACTAAATATTTCAAACCATTTAAAAAACTAAAAATGACACTGGCATAGACTACTGAACAGAACCTTGTGCAGGTGACTTTTTAACAGTGCCTATTTGTAACAGGCAGCTCCAAAAATTCTATCAGTTGATTTATTGATAAAGTTGCAGATCTTATTAAACAAGAAATTTGGGGCAAAGCCCAACGTAAGTCCGCCCAGCACCCTAAGTCCAATTGGGTGGAAAATTCAGAGGGCGAAAGTCCCCCAGTAGCAAAGTCAAGTGGCACAAACTAAAATGTATTAGCATACAACGTGCAATGTCGACATAGGGTGGGTCAACATGCGTGCCTATAAATTTTTTGTTAGTGGACCAAAATTTACGAATTTTTGTTGTTCAACTTAAGATGAACCCTGCTTGATAACGCCATTAACTTCTTGTCGATATCTTTATCCATTCCAAAGACATTTGCAGTCAAAGTCAAAAGTTGTCCTAGATCGCACCGAATTTTTGACCTTTGTTGCCCTCCCAAATTTTAAGGGGGCGGTGCCCCCAAAAGTTGTACCCGCGTTACTACACCCACCTAGCAGCAGGTCATGTGGCAAAGTTTTGGGGTGCTACTCTCTCTGCCCCCAAAGTTATAGAAGCGGATATGCTAAATTGTAAACCAATTTTTGACCCCCTTAGAAAGCCGACCCACATCCCCAGTGGGTGTGCGCTGGCAAGACTTGGTCATTCTCTAGCTCGTGTTAAAATTCGGGAGTGCAGCACTCTCTAGCGGCCAAAATATGGTCTCCCGAAAAAGCCAATTTGGGTGGGTATAATTCCACCTCTAGACCACCGTAGTTAGTGGACCAAAGTTCACCAATTTTTTTTGTCAAACATGGGAGGAATCGTGGTCGATCAAATACTTGACCAATTTTGAATATCATCATCCACTTCGGAGTTATTTGCCATTGAAGTTTGAAGATGTCCGAAATCGGACCAAATTTTGCATGTTTTTGGCCCTTAAATTTTTTTGGGGCTCAAAATTTTACACCAACATTATAAAATTTGGCCTAATACTGATCATCGTGCAAAATTTCATGCCAATCAGCCGATGCATCTCAAAGATTTCGCTTTGAAAAAAAAAGAAAACATCTGCAGTAAAACAAAAGTCTGCTCCCAAAACTACCATTTCCGGGCAGACTAATAAACATCACTGTCATTACCACTCATACCACACGCCAGATTCATTCACACTGACAGACACTGGTCAGTGAGCAAGTTTACCATGGAGGCCGACAGTTTGTGTAAGCATGCTTGACAGATGTCCACGCAGACTATCTGATGAACACAGCTCTATAGCCTCATAGACCTAAACACAAACAGTTCAACAAATAAGAAAATGGACAAGGGATGTTTTAGACTGTATAAAAATCTAATGTACTCCTCATGCAATATGTGCCAATACAGAAAAACAGCAACCAATATCACTGGATCCACCGACCACAAAAACCCTACCCTAGAACAAAACACCCAGTGCGTGAGTTCATGTTTCGTCGAGAAACAGGATTATCTTTTTTCTAATCGACATCTGCTTAATCTGACATTCGCTAAGAACCGAATCCGATTAACTTACTTCTTATCCATAGATGAACTGAAAACCGATTAGAAAGTTTCTAATCGCTAGGGATTAAGAAATTACACCTATTCTTTTGCATTGGAGCTCTCTGGTGTTAATCGGTAATGCTCGGATTAACTTTGGTGTTAGCTGCCATTTCCGATTACCTATCTTCTTATCTGGTAGATAATCAAAAACGTTGGTTCTCAGAAGAAAGATAACACCGAATTCTAACTTCACTTCATGTTTCCGATTATCTTGGTATTTACTCTAAGAGAAAGTGTCGACCGAAGCGATAATCCTACTTCTCGACGAAACATGAACTCACGCAGTGTATCAGATGACCTGTTGCAGAGATAAGGAAAAATAAACTTTTTCAACATGGCAGCACCGCACCATCTTGGATTTGACGACTGATCCTACAGGATATGCCAACTCCAAAAGCCTTACTCTAGAACCAAACACGAAGTAAATCAGACAACCAGTTGCATAAATATAAACACTTTCAAATTTTCCAAGGTGGCAACCAGCCGCCATCTTGAATTGATAAAATGTCAAGTAGCACCACTGGATCTGCCAACCCCCAAAATCCACACTACAATGTGTCTCAAGAAAAACATCCCCGATATTTTCGACTGTAACTTGAAAACCAATTGTCAGATTTTAATTTTTGGTACAAATATTTCTGACACAACTTGCCATCAAATGACCATTCAGTTTCCCACCTTACCCAACGTTTGCTTCTGCACTACCTGGGAAAAACACAACCAGCAAAATATAACTTTTTTATCCAATGCGACATGATCGCTTAATTAACATAATGCGTAAAAACACATTTTGTTCACATTTCTGACACTCTGGCTGACATTTTATCCAGTTGTCCTTTTTTCAACTGCCTGCAGTAAAATTGCTTGAAGTGTTGGCCCACTATGCAAACACAGGCAAGGAGACGTTTTTTCCATTCATTGACAGCAGTGTCGATAATGTTCTGCTCCAGACCAATTCAAGCTGTACCAGTCGCTTCCTGACTTCACAAACATTCCTAAACTTCATCTGGTAAACACGCTGCTGCACAACAGTCAAATTTTGTAATAGACTGGCTCTCGGGGCCCTCAGATTAGGATAGAGGAAATTTATCGCCATTTTTTCATTCACTGTAACACGTATTATGCTTGGTCTGATTTCCCCAAGTAGTGCAAAAGCAGACGTTGGGTGAGGTGAAAACTAAAACACTTATTTAATAGCCAGTGGTGTCAGAAATATTTCTGCCAAAAATTATTAAAATCCGCTAATCTTTCTTCAAGTTACGATCGATAATCTCTGGGATTTTTTCAGGTTTTCTGTTTATTTAAATACATGTTTCACTTGATCTGATTTCCCTAGGTAGTGCAGAAGCATACATTGGGTGAGGTGAGAAACTGCATGGTCATTTGATGGCATGTTGTGTCAGGAATATTCGTACCAAAAAATTATCAAAATCTGATAACTGGTTTTAAACTTACAGTCAAAAATGTCGGGGATGTTTTTTTGAGACACAGTGCAGTACCACTTAAAAGTAGATCGAATTACCAGTTGCTGAAATATGGCTATCTAAAATTTTCCAGAATGACATTTATACACTTTTTGCAAGCTATGTTAAGAATAGCGTGCCAGGGATACTAAATATCAAAACATATATATAAACTGACATAATGCAACCAAACCCACTAAAAGCCGCAATTTATATATGCTGTAAGACACTCTTGTCTGTCTGTGAAATAAATCTCAGAGTATGCACACCAGTAGTCCTCCAGGAACAGTTCATTCAGCCTATCGAGGGAGTTTCCCATTTACGGTCTTGTTAACTTTGACCCTAAAAGCCATTAGAAACTTGTATCGGCTCCACAGTGTACTGTGTAAATTCCGCTTTGCAATGCATTGGTTTGCACTGAGCAGGTAAGTGACAACAGGCGAATAATAGCAGAAAACACTCACCTTTGACGGTGGACATTGAAAGAGTTGAGCAAACACAAGCAGCATTATCCAATCTTGTCTGCGGGCACATTCTGACAAGAACTCAACACTGTCAGCTAGACCGTGATGTCGACTGAACATGAAGAACACTGTCCAGCCCACTCCGTGCGAAAAACTACACACAAATTAGTAGTAAATGACAGTATAGGTAAAGGTGGTGATGGTGGTGGTAGTAGTAGTAGTAAACAAACTGTCGGCTAGATGATAATGCCAACTGAACATGCAGCCATACAACACTATCCATGCGAAAAGCAACAAAACATCACTAACAACAACAACAACAACAGCAGCAGCAACATCTTCGCAAAAATTGCAGTTTTTTTCCGTACCAATATTTTTCAAACATTTTCTGCAAACTTTCATCAAATACTGCTTTTGAACTGCTTCATACAAGATTGTACGAGCAAGTTCAAGAGCGCAGACAGTTTTGTTTCGTCAGTCTAATATTTTCAACACATCATTTCTCGACAGATGTTTGTTTAGTTATGTTTAGGTCTGTCTGTTTGGTATTTGTATGTTTATCTGGTCTGATATTTTCTATCTGTTTGTGCACGTTTCTTGCATCTCAATAAATCAGTCGATCATCAGTCATATACAGTGCAAAACACGGATCATATTACACTATATCATCTTTATGCCATTTTGTAAGTATGTCATGCAAAAACATAAAGTTGAACCAAGTCATAAGACCCACTGGGCGACAATTATCTCCACTTCCTTAGCCTTTAGCCAAACACCAGTTTACACCACGAGACCACTGATAGTCTACGGGCTAGCACATCATGCAGTGTGCCTGCATTGCTAATACTCATTGTGCTCACCAGTGGAGGGACGGCCAGGCTGAGTTGGCCTGGGTGGCTTGCTCGCATAGCAAGATGCTATATTTGCAAACAGACAACTACCTCCATATCAACCTGGCTCAGTTTAGAGTAACTTCGTTGATGTGACCAATTACATTAGTGCTACACTTAGAAGGGAAGTACCGTATGGCATAACAGAAAAAAAAATAATCAGAACATAAAAATCACAAAGAATGGCAACAGAATGCAAAAGCATCTATCAGCAATGCCAAAGAAGATACCTGTGCTGCTGCTGCAGCTGGCTATTTTGACATTGTATTGATTCGGAGAGCATTCTGGCCGTCTCTAGCACTGAGTCACGCTGTCCATCCAGACAGCCTTTCATCAGCTTACCTACCAAGTACCATACAGACACAGCAAAGCTAATAACTATATTACTGCTACTGTATGAGATATCATTTGATAAAGAGAAGTCTTACTTATAATACTTGCTATAGCATTTCTTACATGAATGAGTAAGATTGTAACCAGAAGCAGTTAACAATCTCAGAAGTGGCAGCTGATTGGCATGAGCTAATGACACCATCGCCCAATCAGCCACACTAGGCCTTCACCCTGTAGCCCCATCCCGCATAAAGTAGGAGACTGAGTTGGCCTGAGCGCACTGTTGGTCAGCAGTTTGCTCAAAGTTGCTAGCAAATGACCAAATCGACTAAATTCAATATGGCAGATGTGGTAAATGCACATAGAACACCAATAACAATGTAGTTGTAGTCACAAATCAAAATATTCACAAAAGTCTATTTTTAGGGACACAATGATCTGACATAGCAGTTTTTTTCAGTTTCACACAGTGACGAACTTAACGAACATTTTTTGCAGTTAATTAAATTTCAATTACTGCAGCAGTTAACTGAAATATTCACCAACAATAGTGGCAAAAAAACGCATTTACAAATTTTTGTTGATAAATCTGGATCATCGTCAGCAGCTGATTGGTCAGTTGGGGTTGGTGCTGCAATCCAATTGGCCGAATGTTGTGCAAGCTGGTAGGCTACTTGTAAATGAAGTCGGAGTAGACTGGTGTCCTGCCCCAGCATAGAGATAAAAACTGAGCAGGCCGAAGTCACTTCTAGAGACTGAAAGTTATCTATGGCCAAACGTCGGGCGACACGGCACGCTTTCACGATTCTGTCAACAATTGCAGTGGAAATTAAGCATCAATTTCAGCCTGACAGAGTGCAATAAATCAAGTGGAAGTATTCAAAGAGCACAAGCCTCCATCGAGCATTTGTTTTATACAGTGTGTTTGCACTTACAGTGCTGCCATCTAGAAAATAATACTGAACTAGTGCTACCGTGTCAAACTACATTATGGTGGTAGAAAATTAGGGCAAAACAGAAAAAAGGCATCACAAGATTTTGATCACAATACGAACTCATTCATGCTCCTTAAACCACAAATGACCACAAATTAAACAAAAATCTGTTTGCAAGTGTTTAAATGATATATGAGAACTAGTGAATAAGATTTCACCGAACTATGGTTGACGACCTACTTCAGATGACGCAGCAATGGATTAAGTTTACGGAAGAATTGAAAAACGGACCCAGCAGAATGACACAAAAATGCCAGTGAGTGTAAACACGAATAAACCTGTGTGAAAGTTTACGGCTGTCCAGTCGACAGTTGGCCAAAGTGAATGCAAAAACGGCAAAACTCGGCCGAACGTGCTTCAGATAGTAAGTAAAATGCAGCGTCTGCTGGTTGCCATAGTGACTCACCAGCTCAGTGTTAGTGAAATGAGGCAATGTCAACAGACCACCTACATAATCACAGCACCAACTGCATACATCATAGAATCACCTACTAACTGCATACATCATAGAATCATCTAAATAAGCACAAGTTAACGGATAAATAGGTCCATAGCTCTTCATGGAATGCCCATCACAAAGCTGAGAAGCATGGGAATAGAAGAACAAGCTAAATATGCATTGAAGTAAAAAAGTCAATAAACCTCATCTCTCCGGATTGACAGCGTGCAACAGCTAGTCAATTACAGAGTTTGACTGTCATGTAACAAGCAGTGCGTCTATCAGACAACATTCAGGAACACTGATGAATTCAAGAAGCAATGAGTAAAGTCCGAGAACCATGCATAAACAAGTTCTAATGAATAAACGATTAATCACTAGCGCCATAGCAGGGGGAGGTAACAAGGCAATTCCCCCCCCCTAAATTTTGACCTGCCAGAAAATTTTATTCATTTAAAAATTTTTGTCCAGAAAAATGAAATTTGGGGCCAAAAACCTACCATTTTGGAATCTCATGTGGGAAAATTGCATCTGCCTGTCAGAAAAATGGCAACTTCCTTTCCCATGTACTTTTATAAGCCACAATGCTGCTGTGATTAATTAACCTAATCAAAAAGTAGTCAGTTACCTGACTTACAAGTAATGCATGAGTAAATTGCTTCAGTGACGACATGCATAATAAATTATGACACATCCTGCATGACGTACAAGCTGATTATGCATGCAAAGTAGGATATTAAGTACGCAAATTACACAATACCTTCAGCTGCCAGTGGATTTTCTACCTGCCAGCTGAAAACTAGTGATGGGTCAAGTGGTGATTCTGTCTCCTGCATAGAACACAAATGTTAATAAAAACAGCACTAATTATCATCTAAGAATTAATACACAAGGCTCCCAAGCGCAAGAAGTGAAATTTCAGGACCAAATGTTTACAAAATTTCAGGACAATTTCAGGACATTTTTGTCGGTTTCTCGAGGCTCAAGACACAGAAAATGCATGTTTTTCTGTCCTCATAAATGTTATCTATTAAAGCAGATCACTATTGCAGTCCTAAAAATGATACTAAGGCACTGTTATGAATATATTAAGACATAACTGTAGTAAGTAAGTAAGCCAAAAGTACTGATAGTCCTGTTAACTAAGTAAAGTACAACATGAATGCAATGTTGTAGCGACAGCATAACAAAAGTCCATATCAGGACATTCTGACCAAATGAGTAAAATTTCAGGGCAATTGCTGATTTCAGGACAATTTCAGGACATCTGTAAAATTTTAGGAATTTCAGGACAACTGGGAGCCCTGAATACACTTTTGCAACATGCTACGGCGGCTGACAACAGGTGGATGGGTATATACGGAGATGATTTACCCGTCCATAGACAAAGCACCAATCCAAGTAGTCAACAGGCATGGTATAGAGGAACTTTCTTGACTGAGATCAATGCTTTAACCACAATACCAAAACCGCTACCCACAGCAGCAGAAGCATAAAATAGTGATGATAATTATGCTGATCCAAGCAAGCAAACTAACACAGTAATCAATGGATTCGACACAGTACCTTAAGCAGGTGATAGACAGTCAATGGCGTGGCAGAGGTTTGCTGTGTGAAACTGCCTGAGTTGAACAAAGCAGAGTAGAGGCGATGACTGCATTCAGACACAGCTCTCAATACACTGCCATCACGAGCATTCACTATCTGTATCACACATACACAACATGTGGTAGTACTGTAGCAGCAGCAGTAGTAGTAGTAGTTGCAGTTGTGTAGTCAAGTTGTAGTCGTAGTCATAGCAGTCGTAATCATGTAGTCATAGTTGTCGTCATAGTTGTCGTCATCGTAGCAGTCATAGCAGACTAGTCATAATCAAAGTCATAGTAATAGTAGTAGTAGTAACTGTAGTAGTAGTTGTAGTCATAGTCACAGTCGTAGTTGTTTTTGTACCTGTTTGATGACAGCTGATTGATAATGCAGTGCATTAATGCATCATCACGGCTTGCTCAGCAGAAGCAGCAGCAACAGTAGCAGTGGTAGTAATAGTAATAGTAGTAGTAGTAGTAGTACTAGTAGTAGTAATAGCAGTAGTACCAATACCTGTGTTATGAGTGCTGGCTGGTACAGCAGTGAGCAGAAAGCCTGAAGCACCTCATCGCAACTTCCAGACAGTTGCTCACGTAGACTGCTTACAGCACGATCACGTAGATATGCTGCATTAGCCAGACTCGCTTCGTAGACCGAACGACCATCTGTCAACACATGGTTTGTAATGTTCTTTATTTAAAACTAACAGTTGGTCAGTGCATACTTCAGCACATCAACGTCAACATTAGATGTATAAAGTGCAATATCATGAAACATCTTCGACTTCAATAACTTCTGACAAACTAACCAAGTCACTAAATACTCAAATAACTTCTGAACCCAACTGATTCAAGGACTCACTTATTGCTGAACTAGTTATTAAAGACTTAACAAGTTCCACAAATGTCTCTAGGGGGCGTTAATGAAAAAGGACTGTTTAAAAAACAAAACGCCCTTTCCATCATCTAGCACATAGTGCTGACCGACTAGTGCTGCTGCTTTTGCTGCTACTACAACAGTACAAAACTGGAAACAACAAATACTACTACTACTGCTACTACAATAACAACTACCACTACAAATTCAAAACAAAACAGAGGCAAAATGCAGAAATTGACATGTACCAGACTGGGAATTGGCGGCATGTTGAAAAGTGAGCATCATCTGAACCCAGTAAGGAACTTGTGCCAGGTTGATGATATTCATTGACAACAGATCCTCCAGTGACAGACTACACAATTAACAATTAACACAATTAACTACGCCGCTGCATATATACCTGCTGTTACGTTATAACAGCTAGCATGGTCTTCGAGCACAATAGACGAACAGACGCTGATACTCGTCATTTTAATTTGCCATCTATTTTCAACGTTCACACAATTTTATGACAACTAGCCTTTCACAAACTGCACTTGATAATGGACATTGTGCAAAAATATTTGAACAAGATAGTCAAGCATTGCTCAAAGCAGAATAAGTACTGTCTATGCCTTGCCTGTACAACATATTGAAAATACTGGGAAGATTATGACCAGGAGCATTATGTCTGTGGGATTTTGTCCGGAGAGGTTTACGTCCAAGGGGGGATTTACCGACGATGAAGTTTGCCCGCATATTGGGCAACCATTGTCGATCATCATCTGTTCTTCTTTGGCCATCTAACCAAGCAGACACAGGTCAGGACCATCACCGAGCTCTCTGCAGGCCCCTGCACTTCACACACTCGTGCAGATTAGAAACGAAGGCCTGGCCGTCACAAACAGTCGTAGCTTAGAACTGTGGAGACTGACGTGCAGCGACTTGTGACAGTGGCAACATCCATGAAAAACTCCTGATAAAAGAAGAGAGGATTTTGTCCATTATACGCCGATCCAGAAAATTCGGTCTGGGAAAGATTTTCTACAAAGCGGAGAGCTATATGCACAAACTAATTTCTTAGCTTATACATTTAAGCAGTCAACGGCCACCAGATAAGCTATTGCATAACAACAGAGTTTACAATTTACAGATTAGTAAATTAACAAAGTAAGCAAGTAAGTAGCAACTTAATGCACCTATTGCACATATATGCGCCCAACACAAGTTTTCAATCAAGTTACGGTCACAACTCAAACTCATGTTTCTACACAGAACGGATCTTTTCACAAACACTTCTCATATTTAACTAACTCTACTTTGTCTCATGTTATCATTATCCCACCATGCTCTGCATTTTGAGTGGGCATCTTATTAAACATATATTGTACTGTAAAGCCGTGATACCTCCAGAAGTCGAGGTATTCATAGAGAAGCTCGGGAAATGCATCATCAATGCAGCGGTGAACGAGATGTCGATGAATCTGAGACAACAACTCTAGACTGTGCTGTTGTTGACTGTGTTGTTGTTGACTCTGCTGACTGGCCTGTGGCTCAGTTGTATCACTCATCGCAGAGGGACCGGTTAGTGGAC
>Ga0209454_1004630_pt1 | contig 10340 bp, 5 predicted proteins | sample WorMetHERISLAND1_2_FD_187400 | JGI IMG/M metagenome (GOLD analysis project Ga0209454, IMG submission 187400) | Marine gutless worms symbiont microbial communities from Max Planck institute for Marine Microbiology, Germany - Olavius geniculatus... | ecosystem: Host-associated > Annelida >... | reverse complement strand
GGTTTTTACTTTATTAGGCCGACCTTTAAATTGTAAGCACGTCTGGCCCGGCCTTTGGTACTAGTTGTCGTTTGTCTGTCAATATGTATGTCTGTAACAGATGTATTGTGGCTATATCGGTAAGTATTAGACGAAGGCTTTTTACACGAACATTAGCCCTATCTGAAGTAAATTAGGCATGCAAAATTTGGTCGATACAGTGCAAGGGGAACATTTTAACCGACCGTACTGAAGTAACGGTCGAGCTTATGGCACGGTTATGTCGTCCGTCCGTACGTCGTCATCTGTAACGGATGTAGGCCTATTGTGGCTAAGCTTTAGGTCGTAAAGAAAACTTTTACACGAATATTTAGCCCTGTGTCTTAAACGTAAGCATGCAAAATTTCAGTGAAAATTCTCAAATTTGGAGTTGAATGGATGGGGTAGGAAAAATGTGAGTTTTTAACGGAAAAACTGGCCATATCTTGGAAACGGTGATATATACGGCCAAGATTACTCACAATTAATCATATGCAGTATGCACTATAATAACTAGGAAGTGGGCCTTGGCATACGCCCTTTCAGATAAAATGAAAATCATCGACTTTGGATGACCTTGAAAGTCACTGACAACCAGTACGGTCCGCTATCTTAGCGACAGCTGGGTTTCTTGTCAAATCTGGGGTTGAACGGAAGGCGCAGGAGAACTGTAGAAGTGTGCGTTTTTCAACGAAAACTGGCCGTATCTCATACTTTCATTGCAAAGTTTCATCCTATAAAGTCTCACAGAGACTATAACTGTACCGTAACTAGCAGCGGCAATATGCTTATAATAGAGCTCGTATTGTTTTAACTCACTTCCACACATCTAACCAGTTATAGTCGCGAGTCTGCCTCGATCTGACATTTGACCGTGCACTGACTGTACATTAAAGTAGGGAAGTAGGCCTAACTACCGTCCGCCCGCCGGGTACCCGGCCTCCAAACCCGGGTGGTACCCGGGTACCCGGATTTTGCGGCCGTCAAACCCGTAAACCCTGGTTTGAACACTCCGGGTTTGCATTCCCTAGTGTATAAGCACAAAGCTGTAAGTGTACAAACCAACGTTGGAATCCTAACTGCAAGCACCAATCAATAGTCAGTTTGCAAGTTTTGTGATAAATTTTAGTGAGCAAAAAATAACAATTGTCATTATGTTGCGCTAATCTCTGTCTTATCATGGAGCGTTAACTAGAACACTGAATCGTCACAAAGATTTGCCGAAAAATTATTCTAAGCAACAACAACAACAACAACAACGATCGTAATAATTATATAATAATAATAATATTGTTATATTTTTGAGCCCATTGCCATTGAGACCTTGGGAGTTTTCAACGCATCAGGTCGCCAGCTCTTGGCTGATCTTGGAAGAAGAATCTCAATTAATACTGGCGAGGCCAGTTATTTGTTTCAGAGGATTTCTGTTTTGGTGCAGCGCTTCAATGCTGTTTTGTTGCACGACAGTTTGCCGGCCGCTGACTGCACGGACTGACGATCGTACCCACCTTTGTATTGCGTAGTTAATTTTTAGGCTCCCTCGGGAACGGAGTACCGAGGGTAAAAAAATGATAATAATAATAGTAATAATAATACATTTTGTATAGCGCCGTAGTGCCGTACTTCAGACCACCGTTTTGTATTAATATGGCATCAGCTCTTTCGATTTACAGAGCACCTATTATCATAATGTTGATGTGTATAATTCGTTTTCATGAAGTTGGTTGAATATGGGCGCACATGACTTGTATGCATATGCAGCTTACGTTGTATATAAGCGGCGACCGATTGACTTAAATTTAGGGTATTTTCAGTACACTGCATTCAGCTTTGTAAGAAAACTCGATGGAGCTGTAAAATATTATATTTTACCGTGGTTTATTTGTGTAAAAGTTTACAGAAAATTTTAAAATGATGAAACATTGTTAAAACAGAATATAGCAAGCGATGAAAAACACGGCAATCGTAGATGGCTTCCGTTTCATCGTGGTTTTTTATTCCCTAGTTTTGCAAACACATTCTAAAAGAAATTTTCAAATATCGCAGTAAGCGATTTTTAGAGTGGTAACTTTTCATCACATTTCAAAAACGAATCACTACGAAATTTGCAGCATTTAAAAAAATCTAGTCATGACATGACAATGAACACTGACTATAATGTCACTTGTGTCACTGACTTCGACACAACTCTAAACAGTGCCACTGCAGCGTGCAGAATCAACAACGTACCTATGTGTGTGACATCACTTGACACAATTTCACACAAAGCAACCTGAGTTAAATAGTTGTAGGCTATGACAATCGAAATTGACAAGCGTAGGCTACTTTGGCGTTTGGCGAGCAACAGTTTCACCAATGCTCTGTTCTGTGTTTTGACTTTCTGCTGCATCCTGCTCTACCTGCTTACTCTCTACAGCAGTTTGTGGCACCATAGCCCAGTCTTGTATTTCCCCAGATCCAAAAACCGCAAACACGGCTGTACCGATACAATAGATTGCAAAGGCTATATAGAAAACTTTCTGCCATTGAGTACGTGTGGACTCATGATAGGTCAATGCTCCAACAACGTGTGGCGCAAGAATTCCAGAAACAGAGGCGAAAGTATTAGTTAGACCCATAAGAGTGCCGGCATATCTGGGTGCAATGTCAATGAGACTGACACTATACCCAGACACCGACAGACCGGCAGTACCAGCTGAAATAATAATGACGAAAACAATAAGGACGCGATTGCACCCTAGAAATCCTACTGAGATTAGAAACAGTCCAGGAATTAGTAATCCAGCAGTATTAAACAATTTCACAACAGTGGTGGCTTGAAGTCGATTAGGTGCTCTCAGCCAGTCAGCAAGATAACCTCCCGTCGGCGTAAAGAGCCATGTGGCAATGTGTGTCAGCGCTGATAAAATGCCATTCCGAGTCATGTCGAACTGCAGTACATCATGCAAGTACATTGGTAAGCATGTTAACAGCGTGTAGCCACCCCAGTTGTTCGCAAATTGTGCTATAGCGCACGCCCAAACTGGCAATGATGTTAAAATCTTTATCCACGGTGTCGGTAGCTTTGCAGAAGTCGGGCAGTGTTCAAGAAATTGTTCGATGTATTCTCGTTCAGCCACTGATATCCGTGGATGAACAGACGGTGAACTGTAGCACAGAAGAAACCAAGCGAAAGACCACACACAACCCACGGTACCTAAAACGTAAAACACCGAAGGCCAACCGCCAGCGAAGCCGTAATCGCAAAGAACACCGGAGATCTGCATTCCAACAACACTGCCCACTTGTACTCCAGAGCAGGTAAATGTTACAGCTCGGCTCCTTTCAGCTGGCGGGATCCAACAAGCAAACAAAACAAACATTGCTGGGAATGTGACGCCTTCGCTCATGCCTTCTAGCGCTCTCAATGCGATCAGCAGATAGACACTGCACCTGGCAGCGACTGGTGTCAGTAGAGTCAGAACTGCAGTAACAAGAACTCCACCACCAAACACAATTTTGCCACCAACGCGCTCAGCCAACCAGCCTCCGACAACCTGACATAAAGCATTGTAACATGTCAGAACCAGAACAATAAATTGATTTATTTTTCCTAGTTCACATTCTGGGAAATGGTCAAGTAATAGGAAATGATCAAAAGTACTGGTATAATAGAAATTAATATGTATTTGCGTTCAAGACTACATATACTAAGACTTGATCAAGGATACGCTTAAGTTGGCAAGTATCAAGACGTGATCAAGGCTTTTATGCTGCCGTCGAGGCTGTATTGCCTAGGCTGTATTTTTTATCTATACATATCTGTCTTTTTTGCTGTCTGTTTCTGCCTTTATGACGAATAAACGTGTTTATTGCAGGTTTTATTTCTCCCTTCGTCCGTCTATCCGTCCGTTTATCTAACGTCTTACTGTCTGTCTGCCGCATCTAGTTCAGAAACAAAAGGACAATGTTCGTATACGAGTTGGGTTCAGGCTGCAAGTTCAGTTATGGGCCTACATTTGTTTCTTCGGTGGCCTACAAACGCCCGGAGTTTAAGCTATTACATTGTATCTCAAAATATGTTTTATAAGCTGCGTTTGTCAGCTTTTTTAAAGAATAAAATGAATGAATGAATGAATGAATGCCTGGCGTTTACTTACGGTTGATCGCGTAAGACGGCCTCGCTCGCTACACAATGTGCAATTCGGTAGGCGCGTACGATTATCAACAGTTAAACATACGGCCGCATGCATGTCAGGCAAGGCGTGCTTCGCGATGCACAAGTCGATGAACTAAAATGAGGGGTCTTATCGCCTTTCTTATATTCATATCTATGACTAAATGGAAAGACTTGTTAAAATTGCGCTATATATTTGCCAAGTTGTTTTAAGAATAAAAGCGTCACTGAGCATTCAAACCTGCGTCGTCATGTACCCATAAAAGAATGCAGCAAGGACGATTCCCTGTTTATGTGAGTCCCAGTTAAATTCTCCATTTCCTGCGCCATCATTTCTTAATTCAGTTCCTCCAGTTGATTCGTGTGACTCACAAATGTCATCAGAGTTGTTTTCAGTGTAGTTCAAAATCGACACATTACTAATTGGTTGCTGTGTATGATTGACCATTGCCACGAGAGCAACACCAAGGTTAGCACGAAGAGCGTATAGATTTACAAAACCCAGAAATCCCATGACTATCAACACAAGTCGACAGGACGGAAAACGAATTTTTGACGTGTTTGTTTCTTGGCTGTATAACGGCTGACTCTCACTGATGTTACTCATCGGAATATCAGACACGGACTCTCTGTTTTTGCTGTGCTTTTTGTCCATGACCGTCTACAACCGCTAGGAAACATGCACAAAACAGAAATACAGCACAAGTATGTCAAGATGCAGTCATTTTTAAACTATAAGTTGTAGGCCTATGATTTAAACAACAAACAAAAATGATGTTTGCCTGACAATGCTAGACAAACATTAATATTAAGTCCACATAAAGTACAGCACTTCAAGACTTCAAGTATCTTGCGATGGCTAAATCAGAATCTTGCGATGTCAAAATCAGACTTCATCTGGCTCAACAACTGTTGTCATCCCTTTATGGTAATCGGAAAGCTGCTGTACAACTAAAATGGTAACATCTCGGAGTGGTTCAGAATCTACAAAAGCGTGAGGCAAGGCTGCGTCATCTCACAAATCCTGTTTAACATCCAGCTAGAAATCATAATGAGCCAGACTCTAAAGCATTACAAAAAAATGAATTCCGAATCGGTGAAAGAGAGCTAAGCAGTGAACATTCCTCGATACGCAGATGACATCATTCTGCCAGTTTGTTCGCCAGAAGAACTCCAGGAGCTGGTGAATAGAGAAGGCCTATGTGCAGCTGGAGTTGAATACAACGTGCGAATAAACATTAAAAGACTCAAGAGATGACTATGAATGACTCTGTGATCGACATAGCAGTAATAGGGTGCCATTAATACCCCGTTCACACGAGGAAGCACTCATGAAGCATTCATAAAGCATACATGAAGCACGCATGAAGCTCTCATCAAGCACTTCTTCAATGTTGCCTTCAATTGATCAGAGAAGCGCTTCTTCTGACCTCCAGCAGCTCGCTGTACCTGCTGCAACTCTGAGTATAGAATACGGCGCGGGAGTCGGTTGCATCCGGATGACATGGCCGACCCATCTTAGCTGACGCTGTAGGCCTATAGTCATTGAACATTGGCCCTTTTTCGTATTTCAACGTGTGGAACTTTGTTCCACCAGTGAAGACTAAGGATTTTCTGCAGAGCCCGTGGACAGCGGAGAAAACAAACGGCAAGAAATGAGAATCAATCGTCAACTGCTCAAATCTGTCACGAAGCGCAAACTATAGGCTAGGCTACTTCGGACGTACTGTTCGATGTCCAGCTGAATGTCTAAAGAAAACAGCGACACAGGGATGTATCGAAAAAAGCTGGCCAAAAGGGAGACCGGCAAGGATTTGGATTAATGATATACTAGAGGCAACGAACTGCACACTGGGGCATTTGCTGCGTCTCACAGAAGACCGCCAATCATTAGGGATGTTGGATATGCTAATATGCGATCGCATAGTTTGCCAAAACCCGCATATCGCATATTTTTCCGCATATATATGGCATTTTCAGAATCGCATATGCAAAAATTATGTCGCATATGCAAAAATTCGCATATATTTGCATATATGCCGCATATTTCCGCATATGTGATCGCGTTTTTCAGCATTTTTCTTGTTCAACGTTGTTTTAAGACTGTAAATAGTTTGGCGGCAAACGATTACCGGTATTTACAATTAAACGTTAAATAAATTGAAGTCAAACATGTCAAAACTGTGCAAAAAAGTCTATTAATGATCATATGATTATTACTCTCCCGTCACTCAAATTTGCATATCGGAAATATGCGGGAAAATATGCCGCATTATATGCGGCATAAGCAGCATATATGCCACATATATGCGCCGCATATTTCGCCAAATTTCGCATATTTTTCCGCATATTTTGCCTCCAGAAGTTCCGCATATTTTAAGAAAATTCTCCGCTATAAACCAACATCCCTAAATCATGGAGACGGATGGTCCATTTGGCGTCCAACTATCAGCACTCCCCACTGACGAACGACCAAGAAAAAGAAGAAAACCCTATTCAGCGACATTAGTTACAAAAACACATAGATAACTTTAAACTTATTCTGGTAGGCTAAAATATAGTCATAATATAACAAAAGCCTCGAAGATATCCGCAGATATAGTGTGCAGTGGGTTCGAACTTAAAACGTTTGTTGCTAGTTATCAAAACAGCTGGGCCCAACCGCCTCAAAGCTTAGTTTTGTAAGTAAACTAGTAATAAACTAGGTGCCAACAGCAAACAAAACACTTATAAACACAAGCTTACTGGAAAAAATTGAGAAAACGACAAAAACAGTCGACTAAGTTCAAACATATAGGCCTAGGAGACAAAATAACAGCATAGCCCTGTCCGTTGCACCTATGACACCACATACACCGACATACAATATAAACATAGTTCAGGCACAAAGGAGCAGAATAAAATGTCAGCTTGCCTGCCCATAATCCAGCGCAAATCATTCAAATGCGACGACGCATGACCAGGGGTTGCACAGGCTAGCGGCATATAGCACAGCTCACTCAGTGAGTGAGTGAGTAAGGTTTAACGTCCCACCCGACACAGTATGGGTCATTTTGGGGACGGCCTTTTCAGGCAGAATGCACACAAACACAATAATGGAACGGTAAGTTTAAACTTTACAATAAACAGAAAGTTTATCCTTTACAGAAACACAAAGCACAAAAAAAACAAAAATGAGGTTAACCTAAAATTGCACGAACTCTATTATACGCGTGGATATGTAATTAACATAATGGTAGTTCTAATAATCTTCCCTGTTATACTCCAGACAGTCACTCAGCTGCTCTAGACAGTATTACGTATTGAGTAGACCTACTCACATCCAACCAGAGCTAAGCAAATTAGTGGCTCAAATGTAATTCAATTACAAATTACAAATTACGTAATTTCATTAACTTCAATTACAAATTAGCCTACTTGCAATTGCTGACCTTGTTTCCCAATTAATATTATACATGTAAATGATAAATACATTCATAGTTCTAGTAGACTAGCAGTAATACACTACATGTAGTAATAGTCACCATTTATTATCAGACCAAATACACCAGGATCAAGCAGCAACACACCAACTGACTGGTAATGTCAACTGTCTACGCTATTTAAAACCACAGCCAACTTATAGAAATGTAGTTACATCATGTAAATCACAAAAAGATCAGAAATGTTTTATGACTCGACAACGATTGACGATGCTGTTCAGTGTTCATCCCACGATTAGTGTAATGGAATGTCTGCTATTTTTACTTTGTAAACACTATTTGCGAAAACAACTTGTGCAGAAAAACAGCTATAACTGAAAATGTAGGTCACACGACAAACTGTAGTTAAGTAAGAAAAAGAGATTGGCATGATGCTTAATATATAGCTAATAAACGTTACCACTTAAAACTTTCAGATGTAATAGAAAAACAAAATGTTATTAAAAATTACAAATTACATGACTATGCAATTGAATTATCAATTACAAATTACATAAAAAAAACTGTAATTGAATTACAAATTACACCCTGCATAGACCACTGCACAATGACCAGAACCCGACCACTAAACTGACCAGTGACCAGTGACAAGTGACGGTGACATTTGATAACCAGAATTAAAAATTCATTGTCTTGGTCTTGCTCTTACCAAAAATCGTAACGACATTTTGATCTGATAAGCATTGCAATAGGCCTAAATTTCTTAGTTCCAGTGGTCGCTATATCGGTAAAATACAAAGATAAAAGTACAAATCCAATCGAATCAAATATGTTTAATTCATACAGCGATAATCCATATGTCAGCAATAATAACAGTTATACTGGTACTAATACTACCCATAATATCGCTTAAAGCCATAAAAAGTAATACAAAATACAACAGAGCAGATGTCTGTAAAGTACTTTTATGCACCACACTCTATTGCAAAATACTGATAAATACAACAACAAAATTTGTGCAATGGTACAAATACCATAATAAATCAGGCAGCAGCGTCGTGATTAAAAAAATAGGGTGGAGAAGCAAAATCCCGCAAAAAGTTGCAGTTTGACCGCCAAACAGCTGCATCCGACGGATGCGTTACGGGTGTTCCACGTTTCAATTATGCCCCTAAAATTTGTCCAAATAATAAAAGAAATTCCAGCTCCAAATTTAATATTCTTGGAAGAATATTTTTCAATAGGGTAAAAATTCCAAGAAGTTGTCCTCGCCTCTCTCCATTTCACGATGCCACCGAAATACGTAAATTAACTGATAACGTACGTCATGATAGTCATAGTAGTTGTTCAGTTAAATATGTAAATCCATATGCAGTTTTATACACAATTCGTAGTCAGAAATTAGCCATATCACTCACATAAAGATCAGTTAAAGATCACCAGCTTCCTCGTGTAAACGGGGTATAAGTCATAGATAGGCTTACTATAGATAGCCTATCTATGACTTATACGCCGTTTACACGAGGAAGCTGGTTCTAAAAGCTGGCTTAATAATGGTGTATATGCAAAACTTATACGTGCGCTCTTACAGCCAGTTCCCTCGTGTAATCGGGGTATTAGATACAATAGTTAGATACTCCACAGTCAGGGCTAAAAGTATTTGTTTAAAAACCTAGTTTTTAGGTTTCCAAAAAATCTTTTAAAACCCCAAAAATACAAATTTTAGGCTTTTCATTTGTTGTGCAATTTCAACTACAGATCATATTTAATTTCACAATTATTTAATCATGATTTTTGAATATTGATATAATCAACAGAAAACACTGTAGCAGGGAGAACAGTGTATTATGATGCTCTTCGTTGACCGTAATCTTTTTATATAAAGCGCAAAAACACTTTAAAAACGTTAAAAAAAATCTTCAACTCCTAAAACCTAAAAAAATTTTCACAGAAAACCTAGGTTTTCCAGCCATGGTTATAATACACATTAACACGCTAAATAGCTGCAGTCGATTGATGCACTTCTGACATGCATTTCAATGAGTAATAAATCAGTATAAATAAAAAAAATAAAAACACAAATAAAAAATTAGCTCTGCAGGTACAAACACGTGACCACTGTTGACATCACAAAGGGCAGTCAGAGACTGCAAACCTACGCCAAAGTTGATTTTTGCCATTGTCAAAAACTTTCAACTATGTAACCGAGCTGCAGTGGTTGACAATAGACCCGTAAGCGACTCACCAGCCGTTTTCTCGCTCGCTCGTAGGTAAATCTCGCTCGCTTTTCTCGCTCAGGTTCTTAGGTTCCATTCAAAAATTTTAAGTCGTTTAAGTTCTGCAAAATACGACAGGGGATTACTTTTTGTCGCACTCTGTATAGATTGAGTAGTTTTTTTGATAATTTTCTAAATGGTGCATGTGATCTCCATTGCGTGGAAGTCGATTCCTTTAAATTTAAGTGTGTGACGATACCCAAGGTGAAAGTGATTGAAGACTTTGAGGTCCCTCTCTGAACATCGGCGGTCAAAAGTTCGATCGAAACTTCAACTGCCAAAACTTAGGTTTAATGCTGATTGTCTTTGTCTATATCTTCAGTTATTTCGGTGCAATTCACTCTCTGAATGTGCGCCGTAACCTGAAACGCAAAAAATCACTAAAAATCACTAATAAACCCTTTATTCTTAGTTTCAAGGTTGTTTAAGGTCGCTGATTTTGGTGTCGGTCGAAAGGACTTATGGAAC
>Ga0209454_1004627_pt1 | contig 10343 bp, 7 predicted proteins | sample WorMetHERISLAND1_2_FD_187400 | JGI IMG/M metagenome (GOLD analysis project Ga0209454, IMG submission 187400) | Marine gutless worms symbiont microbial communities from Max Planck institute for Marine Microbiology, Germany - Olavius geniculatus... | ecosystem: Host-associated > Annelida >... | reverse complement strand
GTGGGACACAGAGTAATCGTCCTTATCGGAAAAACGAACAGCCTAAAACACTACAGAAACACGCTAAGAAAAAACTACACTATTAGTAAAAATTCCAATAAATTAATATTAGTAAAGTTAAGTGGTAAAAATTAAAATGTAGTGTCAAAAACAAATTTTTGTTTTTGCCTAAAACTGCTACAGGACAGGTCATTAGGTACAGAGCGTAGCAGGTTAAGAAAGAAAGAGCACATCCAGCGAGATCAACGAGTCCAGTCTCGCCTACACTCAGTGTTTACGGCAATAGCAGGCTTCCACGTATTTCCGCCCACACAGTATTTCTGGAAACAATCAAAATTGACGACTGACGAGTCATGACTAAGCGAACGTGCCTTGTCCGTACTCAACATGCTTGCGAGTATAGCGATCAAAACCGTACTGCTGCCTGTCACCCGTTCGCACTGGCTTTAATATTACTGTAGAGTCTTGAAAATGTGTATTGGCCGTCCGTCATAAGTTTCGCCAATTTTAGACCTTGTAGTCATGCATTCTCTGGAATCAAACGGACTGGTCAATATTTATTCCTGCTATTTCCTGTTCATATCGGGCCAGTACAACAACTTCGTTAGGGTTCAGTTCATTCGACGTTCTCTACGGAAGAAAAATGAGAACACTTATCGACACTTCGCTTATCAATGACCTTCGTACTTTGCCTGACATTGATGCCTATATGCAGCAAATGCTGCCAAAGATTGAGCTGGAAAGAAAATTGCACGTGACAATATCCATGATTGCAACGATCGCACTATTACAATCGGGACACCGCCTACCCGTCTTATGTGGTGGGTCAAAAAGTGTTATTATACGACCCAGTCACCAGAAAAGGAGTTACGAAGAAGCTTAAAAGACGGTGGGTCGGCCCTTTTCTTGTCACAGATGTAAGTGATGGCTACACCTACAAACTTCGTCGGTGTGACACGGGTCAAGTCGTAAAAGCCTATGTGCACTCTAACAGACTACGACCATTTCATGAGAGTCGTAACGCTCCTGATAGTTCTTCACCGACGCCCACCCAACATAACGCCAGCAGCGATCCGGATGCCACAACCGCGTTGCCTGACGGTTGGTTCGCTGTTACCAAAATCACCAACCGCAAAACTATAGCAGGCAAACTACATTATCTAGTCCATCTGACCGATGGCACGAAAACGTACGAGCCTAAAGTGAACATTACTCAGGTAGCAAAAGACGCTTATCTCGCTCGCTGTCAAGCTAGACGAAAACGGTCATAGGCTCATCCACTTCGACCAAGCACTGCTCATTGATTTTATTTTGTACGAAAACTTTCTTTTGGCTTGCGCGTAGACAAATTAGTAATTGAATATTTGTTTGGTTTGTTAGGGATGCAAAGTTGACAATGCTGAGCTTGATCATCAAGATACTCGTCGGGACTTTGGCAAGCTTGTTGCTGACTACATGCACTAGTCAAAACAATTCACAGAGGCAAGTCATCAAACCAGAGCCGTAGCTAGCATTTTACGATTGGGGGTGCTAAACAAAGCAGTGCCGAGCGCCGAAGGCGCGAGCCGAATCGAGATGCCGAAGGTGCCGAGGGGGGTAGGATGTGGAGAGGAAATGTCCCCCTCTCCACAAAGGGAAGGGTTTGGGGAAAGGGCAGTGCCCTTTTCACAGAAAATTTTTGATATTTTAGAATTACAATGGCGTATTTTCGTGGACTTATTGGTGCTAAATTGTGCTTTTCTGTATGACCAAAACAGTAAAAAATACACCCGGAATGCATGAAATGCCATGGAGATTGACTTGCATGCGATAGAAAGCGTTGTTTATTGTTATTTACTTTTACACAGACGTAGCAAGGAATTAGAGTCAAGGGGCGAACTGGCCCTCAAGGGCCAAAAACTAAGGCCGAAAGCCGAGAGCAGAAGTAGACTTCTTGGGGTGGGGAGGGCCGGTCCGGGGCGCAACATTGGAAGCAAACGCTTTTTGGACATGTTATCGCCCTAAAATGCATACAGGTACCCTTTAGTTGGTTTAATTTTTATTTGTTTTACTGCACAAATTAATAACTATAAGCTAAAAAGAGCGACCTTTGACATTTTTCTGGGGAGAGGACATGGCTCCTCCCCCTATACGCCTTGACCTCAGCTGCAACTGTCTTTGGAGTCGTAACAAAGGAGGGGGCGATGGGTCTGTGAGAGTCGCCTCCATGGCTCCAAAATACAAAATCCTAAGAGATTATTTAGGCTACGGAGGGTTTTAAAAAATTTGATGACCCTGACCAGTCGTTCTAAACTGTTTACTGTCAAACGCAAGACGCAGCGTGTAAAAGTTAGGCCCCGCTTACTTACAACGTGCGAGAGCGAAAACGAAGCCGCAACCGATACTCTGTACAGGCCTATCACGTCTCGGCTTATAGATTGCGACTATTTAATTAGATCTAAATTACTGTTTAAGGTAAGGACCAGCAGCGTCCATCCCCCCTTAGCACCAGGAGCCAACTTTCCCCCAACTTTGACATAGGCGGATCCAGGAGTTAAAGTTGGGGGGCAAAGTTTAGCGCCTCACTCGAGGCGCCGAAGGCGCTAAGCGGAAGGGGTGTGGGGAGGGGGTGTCTTCCTTCCCACAGGGGAAGGGGCCTAGGAAGGGGCAGTGCCCCCTCCGCAGAAATTTTTTTTGAGATTTTTGGGGTAAAAATTGCGTATTTTTGTGGACTTTTCGTGCTAAATTTCGTTTTTTTCTATGACCAAAACAGTAGGCCTATAGAAATACATTTGGAATACAAAAACTGCCATGGAGATTGACTTGCATGCGATAAAGGGGCCGGTCTGGGGCGCAGCTTCGGAAGCAAATGTTTTTGGGGGCATAAAAACTCCCAAAAATGCATATAGTGGGTAAAAATTTTATTAGTTTTACTGCACGTAATAATGCACTGCATATGCTAGGCAAAAAGGGCGACTTTTGGCATTTTGGGGGGAGGGGGCATGGCTCCTTTGCCCACCCCCTTGTAAATCCGCTTATGAACTCGGATACCCTCCCCTTTCTCTTTTTTTCTTCCTTTTTTTCTTCTCCGTCCTCTTACATTTTTTCCTTTCTTTTTTTTTCTTTCCCTTTTTCTTTTTTGTCTTTCTTTTTCCTTTATTTCCTTTCCCTCCGTTTAGAAGTTAGACCCCTTGAATCCATCTTGGGAGCGTTAGCTCCCTCAGTGGAGTCTGGGGCGGAGCCCCAGTCGAAATCGAATTTGGTGTATTTTAACCTTTAAAATGTGACATCTGGTGACAACAAATATAATTATTTTTCATATAATTAACTGATCAAACCTGCTATTTTGTTTGTAATTACGCAATCACAAAAAGGGGTGCTAAGGGCTTCTCTTAGTACCGGTGCTGAAAAATTTGAGTAGGGGTGCTGAGCATCCCCTAGACCCCGTCTGGCTACGGCCCTGCATCAAACGTCTTAATTAGGGCGTTATTATTCGTCCGAAACAAAAGATTCGCATACTGACCGGCGAATGGTCGCATGTATTTGTGGTACCACTACCAGCCAGAAACAATTTCACACTGGCTCCTTTACCTAGCTGTCACGGTTGACTTTCACGCTGTTTCGTTATGCATTAATTAAGTCGGACGCTCGCGCGTCATTTGCCGTGTTTGTGCGCAGTTTTTCCCTGTGCGAGTTGTATATTTTGTGTAGGCAGGCTGATATGTGTGCTACTGTGTATTTTTGAACAGCCCTGTAGCTGTTCGGTTTCTATTGTATTTTTCAATGCTATTGTATACGTGTATCTACCTGTCGTATGTTGTCACGCGCCCATTGACTCGTGCCGTGTGACTGCCGGCCCGTACTGTTTGAATGCTTAAGCTGAGAGAGTGCTCGCGCCTACGGTTTGGCGGTAAACCTAGGCCAAGGGACCGTGTTGATTTGCCAGTTAGATCAGGCGTTATTCAAAGACGCCAGCGATCAGTCGCTGAGGTTTATGAGCCTTGTGTAACTAAAGTAAAGCCAGACAGCCGTAGAAACGTATTCCGGGTCTGGCCGGGATAGTCGCCAGAAATCGTGGGACATCCCGTGAGCTGTGTGTTCGTTAGAGGTCGATCTGCGATCGAAAAGGCCGCTGTTAGCGGCGGATTCCGTGGGAGTCGGAGAGGTTTCCGTGGGAGTCGAGAAATCCGTTGGAGTCGGAAGATTCGGTTAAAGTCAGAGGATCCCGTGGAAGTCAGAAGGATTCCGTTGGAGTCGGATTCGTCGTCAGCCGACTGAAGCTGAGACGTTGGTGCAGTGGTCAGCTGGGTCGCGTCGCCGCAGACTGACGTTCTTGACGCTAAACGCCGCCCGACCATTGGGCTGCTCTCGTCTTCGCTGCTGTTGTAACTGTTTGCTGCTGAGCTGCTGCTGCCAAAAAAATTTTCGGACTGCCGGACTCGGTTGCCGTGGTCGTGAGTTGCCTTACTGTCCGTTAACTTTTGCGTCTTGTGAGGCTGCCTAGTGAGGGTTGAGTCCTAGGCCTATGCCAAACTTAGTGTTAAGCTGAACTAAACCTAATGTTACAGAAACTGGACTCAAAAAATAAAAATACGCAAAAATACGTTTTAATAAAGCGAACTATTTACAGCAAGTGCAAACATATACGTGTAATGCAAAATAGAACAAAATAATCATATAGATACACAGTTTGTAATGTCGAGCAGTCACAGCTGCAAATCAATAGTTTCAGACAAGTTATCATACAGCACATTCACAATAGTTCGTCAGGACATACAATATAATTACATCAACAGTGTGTAAATCAAATATAAACAACGTTGACAAGCTTAATAGAATGTCAAACAATGAAACAATCTAGATGATATTTCACAACTAAGCCGCAAGAAGCAGGCTCAAATTCAAACAATTACAAGTCCACTAGTATACCCAGAAGCCTCTTACTCCTTTATTCTCATTTATAGGGTCTAATCGAGCACTCCTATTCGAATATCGCTATAATGGTGGTCTTAAACGGCCTCCCATACAAACATTCTACGTTTAGGGGCTACAAAGCACCCTATCGTTAATCACAAGCCAAAGAAGAGGCTTTACAACCTTGGCAGACACGTATGCCACAAATGCGTATGCCACGTATGCCTCTGATCGTATAAGTGCTGTAATTATTACCTGTCGGTCAATTGAACTGTGCAGTCTAGCAGAGACTCACTGTAGGAGCCCGTGTTTTGTCAAAGTAGTTAAGTGTTCTATTTTTTTGGCGTCCCCTGTATTATTTCATGTTAAACTTTTAGACTCGTTTGAATTATTACTACGTGTAAAACGATAAAATAAATAGTCGGACTTTTGCTTTGCATTATTATTATTATTTTGTCGTTGTAATACCGTATTTTGCTGTGTATACGTTTTTTTGTCTGTCTCGATTTTACTCATAATAAAAGCTGTGAGCTTTACTTGCTGTGTGTGCGTTTATTATCTTTAGGCAGATATAGGCCTAATAGGTAAAATCGGAGCTATATTAAAAAACTCGCACATGTCACCAGGATAACTGTGACATTTTTGGCGACCCCGGCGAGACGCCATTTTGGCGTTTTATTAGTATTTGGTAAAAACCCAAATAGGACGGGTTTATAAGTCATTATTTTATACATATTGTGTGTGTACACAGCCAGCTTTGCGTAGTTCGCAATCGTCCTTGCGCGCGATACACAGGTTGTGAAGCGTGTATAGTAGGCTTTATTGATCGGCGGCGGCGCACTGACTAGACCAGCCGCAGTCCAGCATACTTGCGGTACACACTTGCAGTATTTATCGTGCAGGCACTCGGCTGTTGTCTGCCTGTCGACTTGTGTCTGTGTTTGTTTACGCGTTTAGGACGCCTCGACCTAGTTCTCGCTCGTCCACACCTGCCGACAGGGCCGTAGCTAGCATTTTACGATTGGGTGTGCTGAACAAAGCAGTGCCGAGCGCCGAAGGCGCGAGCCAAATTGAGGCGCCGAAGGCGCTGAGGGGAGTACGGTGTGGAGAAGGGGTGTCCCCTTCTCCATAGGGGGAGGGGTCTGGGGAGGAGGCACTGCCTTCTCCCCAGAAAATTATTTAATATTTTAGAATCAAAAAAACGTATTTTCGTGGACTCATTGGTGCTAAATTTTGTTTTTCTGTATGACCAAAACAATAAAAAATACACCCGGAATGCATGGAGTACCATGGAGATTGACTTGCATGCGACAGAAAGCGTTGTTTATTGTTCACTGTTACTTACTTTTACACAGACGTAGCAAAAAAATTAAGAGTCAAGAGGCGAACTAACCCCCAAGGGCCAAAAACTAAGGCCGAAAGCCGAGAGCAGATGTGGACTTCTTGGGGAAGAGAGGGCCGGTCTGGGGCGGAGCCTTGGAAGCAAACGTTTTTTTGACATGATATCTTCCTAAAATGCATACAGGCACCCTTAAGTGGGTTTAAATTTCATTTGTTTTACTGCATAAATTTATAATTATAGGCTAAAAAGCGACTTTTAACATTTTTTGGGGGGCATGGCTTCTCCTCCTACATACGCCTTAAATTCTGCTGCAACTGTCTTTGGAGTCGTAACAAAGGGGGGGGGGCGAAGGGTCTGTGAGAGTCACCTTCATGGTTCCAAAATGCGGAATCTTGAAAGGTTATTTATATACGGTGGGTTTTGAAAAATTTGATGACTTTGACCAGTCGTTATTTCATCGCGTTTTGAACGATAATTGATTGTCATGTTCTGTCAGTTTTAAACTGTTTATTGTCAAACGCAAGACGCAGCGTGCAACAGTTACTTACAACGTGCGAGAGCGAAAACGAAGCCGCAGCCGATACTCTGTACAGGCCTGTCGCCTCTCGGCTTATAGATTGCGACTTTTTAGTTTGACCTAGATTACTTTTTAAGGTAAGGACCAGCGGCGTCCACCCCCCTCAGCACTTTAGAAGTAAGAACCCTTGAATTTAGCTACAGGGTCTGAGGGAGCGTTGTAACTCCCTCAGTAAGGTCTGGGGCGGAGTTCCAGTCGAAATCAAATTTGGTGGATTTTAACCTTAAAAATGTGACATCTGGTGGCAACAAATTTAATTATTTTCCATATAATTAACTGAACAAATTTAGTGCAGTTTAAACAATGTAGGCAAACAAGCGTACGGTGGCACTACAACTTTGAAAGTAAGCAAGGTTGTAGACCTTTTTTTTCCTTTTTTGTGTTGGAAGTATAAAAACCCTGTTTTAATTTTGCGATAACTTCTGTACGTATGCACCGATTTTAACCATTTTTTGTAGTGTTACACCAAGAAATCCATAGCGCATAAAAGTAAAAATTATGCCCACCACTTCACCTTTATTCTATAGGTCTAATCACCCTACCTAGAAAAACACGCACAACTCCTTATATCGATGCCTCATATTTGCTTTAGGCCCATCAGGGTTAATAGCCAGTCGGCAACATGTTTAACAGTTAGTGTGAGGTTGCCTTGTAGGGTTTGGATCATAGGCCTACGCTAAACTTAGCTTAAAGTTAACTTAGGCCTAATGTTAAAAAAAACTGGACACAAAATCAAAAACAAAACAATAATGCAATTTAATAAGCAACATATATACAGCGTGCCAAATATACAATAAATGCAATGCAAATAAAGAAAAAAAATAAACACACCTATATACAGTTCAATAGCCAAGCAGTCGCAGCTGCAAATCAAATAGTTCAGTCAAATTGACGGACTGTACATTCTCAAATGTTCATACAAGTGATACGATACCCAAGCAGTAGACGTGTGTCTAATCTACTGAATGTGGCTGGAGCATTTCTAAGGCCAAAAGGCATATATTTTTAACAAAAAAAATCCGGAAGGTGTGACAAATCCAGTTAGGGGAACAGATTCCTCGTCCATCCGAACCTAATAATAGTTTTTTGCCATGCCATCTTTGGTCAAATATTTGGATTTCCAAATTTATCCAGGAGATCCTCAATTCTCGGCAGAGGAAAAGGGTCAGCCTCAGTGACGGCGTTTAATTTACAATAGTCGGTACACAAACGCCACCCACCATCTGCCTTCTTCACAACAACAATCGGTGCGACCCAGAAACAATCACTAGGAGCGTCTTCGACAATGCCAAGGTATTCCAAGGAATTCCTTTGCATTTATTGTCGATTTAGTCGTCGGTCGTGTTGGTAACACCTCTGCTGGTGCGTCTAGTAGTGCGTCTAATGCTATATGTGTATACCACTGTCGCTGTATGGTTAGTTGTACTTGTACCTGTGTCCCTGGAAGTATGCCTGTAAGTAAGCGTGTTGTATCATGCGACTTACGTTACGTGACTGTATTTTTCGTGCCAGGTTGTGTCAGTCTCTAGATGCTAACCAATCAGAGACCGAGTTAGAGGCTTAGCGCCTTTATATGTGGGACGCAGATTAAAATCGCTGGCTACCAATGAATGGTCCCAGCAGTTATTAGGTCATCGGGAGTTGCGAATGAGTTGTTTTGAAGTCAGTTGAATGTGAGCTGGTGATCCGAACGCAGACCTGTGGTCATACGCGTTTTGTGGCATACGTTTTGCCAAGGTTGTACAGCCTTTTGTTTGGCTCGTATTAACGATAGGGTGCTTGTGTAGCCCCTAGGCGTAAAAGTGTGTAGATGGGAGGCCGTTGAGGACCCCAGGATTGTGACTTAAAAGGGGAGTGCTCGCTTAGACCCCGGGAAACGGAGAATAAGAGGTAATGTGTGTATAGTAGACTCCTAGCTGTGTAGTATTGAGCCTTTTGTTGTGGCTGAGTAGTAGGAAATATTTGCTTATGTTTGTTTATTGGTTGAAAATCAATTTAGTTTGTCATCAGTGAATTATGTTCGATTTCGCTAGCTGATGTGATTATATTGTATCACTTGATAAACAGTACTGTCTGATAACTTGACTGAACTGTTGATTGGCAGCTGTGACTGCTTGGCGTTTAAACTGAGAGTCGTGTGCTTATACTGTTCTGATATTTGCAGTGCACGTAATTGTATGGACCGTTGTACATAGTTTGCTTTATTGCTTTATTAAATCGTATAATTGTTTTATTATCAAGTGTTGAGTCCAGTTGCTGTAGCTTTAGGCCTAGGTTAACTTTGCAATAAGTTTAGCATAGGCCTAGGACTCAAACCTCACTAGGCAGCCTCACAACAAGTGTATAAATTAATGTTTTGTACATTTATATTTGCTGTTTTATTCCTAAAATACTGTTTTCCTACTGGTGATCAGTTACAAAGATATTGCGCTTCAGATTTTTTCTTACAGTAGCCAAGCCGATTACAACTGTTACCGAATTATAGCCAATTTTGTCCCAAATTTGGTTGCCATGGCAACGGGAGTCGGTCAGGGAAAAATGCAATTGGCAGCATTTGATGGCCCATCTCCGAAACCCCCTCCCCTCCTATAAACCTAGGCGCAAAAATCTCGCAAAAATCTTTTACGCAAACCGAGTTATAGCCCATTTTGTCCCAAATTTCGTTGCCATGGCAGCGGGGGTCGGTCGGGGAAAAATGCGATTGGCAGCATTCGATGGCCCATCCTAGAAAACCCCCTATAGGCGCAAAAATCTCGCAAAAATTTCTTATACAAGCCGAGTTATAGTCTGTGTGAGAGATATCTGTGAGATTTTTGCATCTAAAGGGGGGTTTTGTGGATGGGCCACCAAATGCTGCCGATGGAATTTTTTCCCGACAGACCCTCGTTGCAATGGGAACGAAATTTGTGACAAAATGCGCTATAACTCCACATATGTACGAGCTATCTTCGAGATAATGTAGGCCTATAATGTATTATGCCAATCCAGCCACTGGCTGCCATACACAATAAACCGTATTATTATTATCTAACAAGAGATTTTGAGGGTGGAGCAAATAAATAATTTTAGTAAGTTTACCATGGTTGACTTTTGTTGCTTTTGCAACGAAATTTGTACAAATTTTGCCAAAAATTGGCTAAAACTCCGTCAACTACAAGATGAGCTCAGACTTTAGTTTGACTCACAAACCTATACATTAAATTTCTAGATTCTCTACTGTAGCTCCACTCCGTTATAGAAGGCGACCTCTCTGTGTTTCTCCTCTAACCTCCAGCATGTTTTGCGCGGATACATTTCTTTCGTATCACGCTTAATATTTTTTTGCATTACAAGCTACATTACGTGACCGTATAACATTTTAAGCACTTTGCGCTGTATTGAAAAAAAATTTATTACGCACATTTACTGTGCGTAATCGTTGCCTAGCAACATACACACGTGGCATTGCGTAAGCCGATGACTAATGCTATCGTGCATTTCACAGTCAGCTGCAACTGAATACCACACAACAATACGAATTTTAATCATATG
>Ga0209454_1004626_pt1 | contig 10344 bp, 6 predicted proteins | sample WorMetHERISLAND1_2_FD_187400 | JGI IMG/M metagenome (GOLD analysis project Ga0209454, IMG submission 187400) | Marine gutless worms symbiont microbial communities from Max Planck institute for Marine Microbiology, Germany - Olavius geniculatus... | ecosystem: Host-associated > Annelida >... | reverse complement strand
TGCATATACAATATGTTGTTTTAAGTTTTATAACTGTATGAAATTAATGTCTGAATATAATGAAAAAATGGCATTACATTATGCTAAAAATTTTAATCTTAGCAAGTGGCCGGAAGTGACGTCACTGGTTGTACCCAGTTAGCGTTTACCAATTAATTTTAAAATTTTTAATGACACAAAAATACTGTGTCGCATGCAGCAGTGCATAGGTAGAAAATGTGATTTTATAATGCTTAGGTTTTTATGCATATTTACATTGATGATGGGTACAACCGGTGACGTCATGCCATAGAAAATGAGCTGCCACGTTGACCTGTCAATGTGGCAGCTCATTTTCTATGGCATTTTCATAGATTGTTGATTTCAAATGTAAATTTCTTCGTGTTTACAAAACACTGGTCGCCGATATTACTATCAAAATTAGCAGAAAATTACGCTGCTTTAGGAAAATGGATAAAATGTATTTATGTTAATTTTGGTGTCCATTGACCTTTAAGTGTGTGTTTATTCATCAGATGGTGGCACTGGTCTTGGCAGCAGTTGGTGCTTGTGATTGCATTATTGTCAGCATCCATTAATGATGTGACTGTGTGTGTGTGTTTTAATGTGTGTCAGTGGAATGGAGTGAATTGAAGTTTGACTCGTCACTATTTGACATTTCTGCACTGGTTCACCCACAGGGCTTGACCAACCTGATTCTGTTCGGCAGTCGACAAGGACGTCTTCAGCTGTGGAACATTAACACCAGCAAACTGCTGTATACCTTTACTGGGTGGGATGCGCCAGTCACCACACTGGAACAGGTACAGTTGACTCCGCTTATATGCACGGCCTTGGGACCGCAAGCTGACTTGCATGTAAGCAGAGCGTGCATTTAAACGTAGTTAGCTTATAGGACCATTGCAGTCATTTACAACATGCAGTTACAGTTGGCGGTCATCCACGCCACAGGAAACAGTCGCCTCACTCGTCTCCTTCGCGGACATCAGGCGCAGCATGTAGCAGCTGATTGGTCACTCCAGTAGTGTCAGTTTACACGCCTCCCGTCTGTCGTCTCAATCACTCTCATAGACAGCAGGTGGCCTAGCACTATTAACCCGCAGACTGTCGTTTGAAGTTCATTATGATGCTGCATGGAGCAATGGACTGCAGCCCACATGATGCGTGGTGCTCACTAGCTCTGACTGCCCGCATAATTCTAGGGTGTAGACGTCGTCACCGGCGTCCCAGTGAGCGTTAAGTGGCTTACTACAGGCAGTCTAATGCATACTGCATCAGCCAAATTGCTTATAACTGGAGTAAGTCATGACGCTAGAACCAAAAGAGCACGTGCTTATAGCTGAATCGTGCATATATGGCTGGTGCATACAAGCGAAGTTGACTGCCATTGACATAGCATAAACTCAAACGGGACTAAACGCGCGTCGTGCAAATAAGCAGAGTGTGCTTATAACCGACGTGCATATAAGTGGAGCCGACTGTACTTGTAGTATTGATGGTCAGTCACTGTTGAGAGGTTGTGGCCATTCCCTATACCAGGTAACAACTATGGGCAGGTTATTCACTTTTTTTATTCACTTTTACATGCTCATATAGGTGCATGTGGTCTAGTGGTTAGAGTATTCGGACTGATTCATTTAACTTTTTGGTTTGAATCTAGCAACAAAGTTGCTAACCTACTTTGTGCTCATGTGAACTCAGCCTCCTACCCTCACTGGCATGGGATATGAATACCAGTAGTACTTTATGTGCTATGGGCTATGGCGTGAGGGTTTAGCATGGCTGACTGGGGCAGTGGTATGTCAGCTGACTGCACTGTTCGGGCGGGTCCAATTGTTTGTTAGCACAATTCCAGTGGATTGCTGCTTAATGTGCTGTGGTATCATTAGCTCATGCCAGTAAGCTGCCACTTCTGAGATTGAGTCTACCTCATGTGATCAGCGTTATATCCTTACCTTACTTTTCTTCTGGGGTGGGCAGGCTGCTACACCTGTCAAGCGCTGAGGCCGTATCAGTTCGGCCCAATGCGCTTCCCCGAATGTAACCGTAAGGTTACAGGAAACGGCTATGAAGCCATGAACGGCTGTGATGCCATAGACAAACGATCGTGAAGTAAAACCGAAATCAGCGCAAAAGCTGAAAATAACCAGTGCATGAGCACTGATGATGTATCTTCTCGGTTTTGGTCGGCTCTTAGTTGGCTCCTACTCTCCGGATTTTAGAAATCTTTCAGGTTATCAGAGCATGAAGCCCCGCCACTCCGACAAGGTGGCCAACCATGGTGGGGTAGCACTGTATCAAGTACCAGACTTTGTTTTTTGTTTTTATTGCATTTGTTGTTGTAGTCACCAGAAGAGAGGGTGGTTGCTATCGGCTTGGCTGATGGCAGAACTGTGATACACAACATTGAATATGATGAAACTTTGATGACATTTAGACAGAACTACGGACCGGTTACCACCATCAGCTTCCGCACTGGTGATTATAACACATTGTTTATTATTATTTTTATTATTAGGCATCCACTTTTCAGTTTTGGGCCAGAATTTTCAGGCCACTATTTCAAAATCACTCAGTAAGATCCCAGGAAGATTTCTTTGCTTAGGAAAACTTAGGAAAGAATGTGCATTCTTGAAACATCGTGAGAAAAAATCTTACCAAGATTTTGAGAAAATATTTAGAGATATATTTAGCAAAGTGCTAACCTTGACTTAGTAAAAATCACACTACAAAACATACAGCTCAGATGTAGAATTTTCTATTAAGACAAAAAATCTCAATAATCCTATTAATCCAGTCACGTTAAACATCATTCTAATCTTTACATTATGCCATGAAAGTTTAATAGTCCATATCAGCTTATCAACTGCAGTTACAAATTTTACGTGTTGCATCTTAGAAACAACAGATTCTCAAGCACAGAGTCTGACATCTTTGAATGGTGTGAGCGCTTTATAGGCCTAATGCTGCCCTGTGAGAAAACTCGTTCTACAAACGCCAATGTAGCAGCAACACTGAACAGGCGAGAAAATAGCAATCTAAAGCAACTGTATTCTGTGTCAGAGAAAAGTTTTGTGTCTTTGCAATCCTTGCAATTTATCGCCGGAATGTATTTCGACAGCTTGAGATCAGGCAGAGCACTGGGTGGTAAACTTGTTGCAGGCTAAGCATGCTTGTACAACAGCACTGAAGGTCGGAACTTTGCCTTGGAGGTTAGTGTCTTGGTCTCTGTCTTGTGACAAGACCAAGACCAGTTGACACTAATCTTCAAAACGGAGGCCAGAGCCAAGGCACCAAAGTCCAAAAAAAATCTATAAAGTAGAAATCTGCCTCGAGGCAGCCTCGAGGCGAGGCACTGCCTCGAGGCATCACATCACTGCATAAAATTAAGATGGCGTGGCTGCTAAATTAAGAAGGAGTGAGTAAAGCAAATTTGCATTTTTTTCTTGACCAATGACGTGGCATTTTCCATTAATGTGATTGTGAACTTCTTGCTAAGAAGTTTCAAAACTGTAAACCTATACATGAAGCCATAATTTTCTAATTGATTGGTTATGGTAATCATAGTCATCAATCTCTCTTCGTGGTTCGGTGAGACATGCAGTTGCAAATTCTTCTCTTCCCTCTTCTTTTGTTCCCTTTTTCTGTTTCTCCATTTTTCTTTTTTTCCGCCTTCTTTCTACACACCCCTGCTTTTCTTTCTTTTTTTCTGCCCTTAGAAGTAGACTTCCTGAAATCCATAGGTCTGGGGGAGCATTGTAGTGTAATCTTTTCCGGTGTGGTTTGGGGCAAAGTCCATGCCAAAATTGAATTTAGTGCATTTTAGCTGTAAAATATGACTTCTGATGGCAACAGTTTTAATGATTTGTTCGAGAATCAACTAGACAAAATGTCACGTGGATAAAAAGTCTCTACCGGGTATAAGTTACTGCTGATACTCCTCTAACATTAGCAGAAATTTGTGATAGTGTTTCAAAGTCCGAGTATTTGGAGACATGTAGCTCTCTTTTATATGAATTGACACCCATGATGGTGATATATAGATGGAGAGCCAATGGTGTGCACGGGGAGCACGGCGGGTCATATTGCATTGTGGGATCTGGAGAAGCGGAAGCTCCGCAGTGAGATCAGGTCAGCCCACAATGCTTCCGTCACTGGAATGAGCTGTCTGCCTGCTCAGCCAATCCTTGTCACTTCCTCCCCGGACAACTCACTCAAGGTACGAATCAGTAAAACTAAGCAGTTATAGAGTGTTTATAAGAAACCCATCTCAGAGCTACGGAGCATCATCTGCCATATGGGATCACACAGCATTCTGTGCCACTCGACACAGGTAAACATGCCCTTCTGTAATCTCAGTCAGACACGCTGGTACTTGATTTACTTACCCCAGAGGGATGGAAGGCTGAGTTGACCTTGGTGTTGGTTATATATTAAGATAGTTTACCTGTCTGCAGACAGTCACCCATCCAGCTAGTAATCAGTTGATAGCAACCTGACTGGGAGTGAAACCCATGATTTTTTGATGGTAAGTCTGATGCCCTGCCATTACATGAACAAGCCATTGCTACTACTACTACTACTACTATTTCTACAACTGAACAATTTGGTCAGATATTTTCTGTGATTTCTGCTGCTATTACATGTAGTTGTCGGTAGTTGATGTCGATGTTGGCAGCTGAGAGTTGCTTTTTTGTTTACATCATTTCTTCTAACATGCAGTATTCTGCTATGCTTAGCACATTGCCGAACTGTTTGTGTCTACTTTTTCTTATATGTCCAGTATCTTTCAATCTTTTTCAAAAATTTCCTCATTAGTCTTCTTGCCTTCGCAGCTGACTTTCTCTATCCTTCTTCAGATCCATGTTTAGATCTGGTTATTTGACATGGCATTGTTTACGTTTTTTTGCCGTCGTTTAGATGTGGGTATTTGACATGGCCGATGGTGGCGGTCGGTTGCTGCGGCAACGCTCAGGTCACAGTGAGCCGCCGGTCAAGCTGCGTTTCCATGGCAATGACGGACAGCTGGTACTCAGTGCAGGTGCGCAAACTGGTCTTGAGTGTTTTGAAATAAGAAAAGCAAAGGAAAGTTGATAGTGTTACTAAACGTGCATAGATTGAAGATCTGAGTGCAGTTTCAATTTTTCTAACGATTGTTAGTTGATTTTCTGGCGGAGTCACTGTAGTAGAAAGAATTACACTTATAGCTGCACATTTCTTCAGTTTTCTGTCTGTTGTCTCTCTGCCGACATTTATTTTGACATAAAGGTACAAAAACTTACCGTGATTTCAGCACTGCAACTGTACACAGATTTGCTGCTATTACTCAATTTGAGATGTGACTTTTTGAATTTAGAAGCTTTATATGTTGTAAGAATGCACAAAGTGAACGTTGAATGTTGTAACCTTCCAGTCCAGAAAATGTCACACTTTTATCTGACATTTTTTGGCCTGTGGGGCTTCTTTGTGGGACCCCTGATCAGTTGAACGTGCTGAACTTTTCTAGGTAGTAGTAGTAGTAGTAGTAATTTGTGATCTGTGCCATACAGGTGATGACAGCACACTGCGTTGTTTCTCAACAGTCCACGACTCGTACAACAAAAGTCTTGGACGAGCGTCTTACAATAAAGCCAAGACAAAGAGATCAGGTTTACAACTGGACGAACATCGCATGCCCCCGATCGTCGACTTTGCCTCGGGTATGTTTTTTATGCCCCTGCGATCGTTGACTTGGCCTTGGTACATTAATCTTATCTTGCAGTTCTCTCCATGGCATCCAATAGGATTCTGAGATTAATGACTGTCTGGAGGATAACAGGCAGTGATGTGTTCTCGAGGACTTGTCCTCATTTTTGAGGCGCCTCGAGGACAAAGTGCTATGTCCTTGTCCTCGTCCTTGTTTTCGAACCCAAGTCCTTGTCCTCGTCCATGGGTCCCATGTTCTTGGCCTCAAGATAAAGTCCGCCGCCATAATACAGAGGACTTTGATAAATTCTATTTGTTAATTATTATTAATTTATTGCCAACAGTTTGAACACAAAACTGAAAAGGTGTTATGCGTTAGCTGTTGTCATACCGAAATTTGTGATGCTAGTAATTGGAGCCCACTCGGTTATGTCACATTGGTTTGATGTTTTAGTGCCATCCCTCAGTAAGCCTAAACAGTGAAGTCACGTAATAATAGTCAGTGCAATAAGACGATGTTAGTCATGTCTGTAAGACCGGGCAAAAAGTTCGGTTTTCAGTCTGCTGCGGAAAACTTGCAACAACTGAGACGATTGGACCAACTCCGGCAAACTGTTCCAGAGCGATGCAGCAGTCGGTGCGGTCTACCAATGGTAGAACGCATAGTGCATGGAACGACCAGCGCTGATGTAGTCGAAGAGCGCAGTCGTCGATGTGCGTTGAGGTGTGACACGCGCTGAAGATCTGAGGCCAGGTAGCCAGGTGCAGAGCCGTGAAGGCAGCGATACACCAGCACTGCCAGCCGGAACGAAATACGTTCTGGCATCCGAAGCCAGCGTAATCTGCGCAGTAACGGCTGAATGTGGTCCCGACGACAAGCTTTGAATATCAGCCATGAGTAGCCTTGAGCACAGCTGTTACTTGGTGGGATGTACACATTGATGATGTTGATGTTCCCAACCTTAATAGCCTGAGATTCGATAAATGGGTCATTAGTCTGATCTTATAGGGCTGTAAAGTGAAGGCTGTGATGAACTAGGAAAGCAAGACTACCACCACTATCACGCTTCCGGTCTCTTCGTACGACCGTGTAATTTGGTATTACCGGTTCTTTCAACTTATCAGACAGTTTCGTTTCGTGAAGTGCCGCGACGTGAATATTGTTGTCATGGCACCACGATCCAGTTTCATCGGCCTTGCTTGATAAACCATTGCAGTTGAACTGGAGTGTTTGTATCTCCGACGGAGACTGTGTCTTGCACTGGCTGCCTAGAGATGGACCTGCTTGAATGTCCATTAGTCGAGGTGTTGTCTGCAGGCTGATGCATTTAGGCAAACATACTGATCGTTCCAGTCCTTCATCGAGGCCAGTCCAGAACAGTTGACATTTCGATGAAGGTGGATCCAGCTGCCGCATCTGTTACAGGAGACGCATTTAGATCCGCCATGAATCCGCATTGAACAGACCGTGCAGTTCCATATGGGCCCTGGATTGGGTTCGATGCCCGCGATGAGAAGCAGAGTTTGGACCAGACCCGCGGGCCTTGGCTGGTCCACAGCCAAAAACCCGATGGCGGGATGGAGGGGGAGAGTGTCGACGGACTTTGCAGCTGGTAGTAGCTGTCGTATCCACCTCGTGAAGGCTCTGTCTTGAGATACAAATTGGTCGTTATTTTGGTATCTCTGATTGATGTATTCCATGGATAAGATGTAGTATAGGCCCCTGCGGAAGATATTGCCCAAACTGTACGAAGTGACAGTAACCGTCAAAATACAAATTACAGTGCACAGCACTGAGTAGTACTTTAGCGCACATAAAATATTTTATTTGTCAGATGGCTAAAGTTCTTATTTCTGTCATTTAATATGCGAAAAAGTACAATTTTAACCAATTTTTGTAACCTTGAAATCCTGAGATCGAGATGCCGCCAATCCTGGGATTCGGGATTGGCGAAAACGACAGGGATCCCAGAATTGCAATCCCTAGTGTCATGGCCTGTCAGTGGTCATGTGTCTCTCTCTCTCTGTCAGTCTGTCTGTCTGTCTGTGCATAGAGACATCTCGGCAGTCGGACTGGGATGGTATCGTCGCCTGTCATCGTGGAGAGAAAGTTGCTACAACGTGGAATTTCAATCGCTGCACAATGGGTTCGCATCGACTTCAACATCAGCGATTCACTGACGATGCCAAGACACACCGCCACACTTCTGCACTGGTGAGATGACACTGGATTACTGCACAGAAGTACAGATTATCACAAGAAGCCTAGCTGTTGCTAGGGAAGGCCAACTGTGCTGCATATGTCTGAAGGCCTTTCTGTCTTTTGCCTGCAAACTAGTGTGTACTGCATGGTTTAATTTTCCTGCATTATGTTACAAAGTAGTGTAGCGACACATTTTGGGTGGTGTGAGATTTTTTGCAATGGCTTTATTGCAAGTTTTTTGGAGAATGTGCCAGTGAAATAATTCTGAAAATTGAATAGTAGTTGGTGAAGTTAAGACAAAAACTAGGCGACCCATTCTTTGTAAAGCCATCCTAATTAGTTGTCACTTTGTTGTTGTCTGTCCAGTTGTCTGTTTTTTATTTCCATACTGGTTGTAATTCAAAACTGACAGAGTTTAGACAAACCAAAAATTGGTGTGACCATTCCCTATGGCTGAAGTTACTCGTGTGCTTGTTGTCAACTCAAATGGTCAAATGTCTCCGTTAGTGTTAGTGTAATGGTTCTGCAGCTTTAGGTGGACGGCCACATATTACATTTTTTTATTCCCGCCACGTTTTTAACGTGTTCTGAATTTTTTTAAAGAAGTTTTTTTACATCTAGGTCTATGTTTTTGTTAGCATCTTGTCCAATCACTGGCGTGGTAAGCACTACTACCAATGCATGTCCCGATTGTCCGTTATTAGCAAGACATCGCCACAATGCAAATAAAATGTTCAAACTTTTGCTATGCATGTACTAAAATCTGTAAAATAAAATTTACGTAGTACAAAGTCAAATACTCCGGCCGTTCACAAAAATAAACGTCCAAAAGTACTGTTGCAGTGTGAGCACTTTTCATTTGTAGTCGTGCTATCAAGCATCAGTATTAGAACTAGGTTACTACAACACTTTGTTGGCGTTTATTTGTGTGTTGACTGAGAGGAGCCAACTCACGCCGCCGCTGCTGTTGGAAAATGTTGGCGCCAGGACTAGATCGACTTTTTAGATCAAAGCATTGATTTCGGCTATCTGTTGGTTGGTGGTTATGTGTGGTTTTACGGTGGTTGCAGTGTGTTGACGTAAGTTCGTGTGGAAATTTCTGCATCATCGGCTACAGTTCGGGACATGTGGACGTGTATAACATGCAATCTGGACTGTACAGAGGATCTTATGCTAATTCCAGCACTGGTATGTACACAGACAGATGGAGGGAGAGACAGACAGACAGACATACAGCTGTGTAGACATATGGATAGCTATAACATGTTGTTTGGCTACATGTTATACATGTACAGTGTGCACTTAATAGTAGTGTTACTGCTTGTGGTAATAGACTAGTAATAGTAGTAGTAGTAGCAGCAGTAGCAGTAGCAGTAGTAGTCGGTGGCTACTGGATTGGAGGCATTACTTACCGTCAAGAGGTCGTGGTTTGACTACTGATTGGGTTGCTATCAGGTAGTTAATACTTGGATAAATGTCCATTTTTTGTAGTAATAGTAGTAGTTGCAGAATTAGTAGTTGTTGTTGTTGTAGCTCATAATGGGTCAGTGTTAACAGTAAAGCTGGATGCCCTCACACAGCTAGCAATCACTGCCGGCGCTGACAGTTTCTTGCGGTTCTGGAAGTTCAAGTCTCGTGAACTCATCAATGAATTGAAGATGGACGCAGCCATCGCCAAAGCTACAGTGCATCGCGACAGGTTACTACTACTGCACCGTGTTCCAAAATTAGCGGCCCCCTACAGGTAAGTTACTGTAAAATCGTTAATACTTTACAGATTTTTACCGAATTTGAAACAGTCATGGAGACGATCATTCTGAACCAGTCTTTAAAGTTTGCGCTCAAAGTGGTCACTTTTGGCCTCGACGCAAGCTCTTAGTTTAAGGCAGGCACGCTGCTGCTTGATCCCTTTGTCAATAACGTTGCATTGAACGTAACCCTAATGTAAACAAACTTTGGCATCATAATGGCGTTGCACTGAGCACACATAATAAGGTCAGACTTCATAATAGCTGTGATGGAAAGTAATGATATGATAGTGCACTAAGTGCAGTGTATGATGTGTTGTTGAAGTCCATGACCTAGGAAGTGAATTAGGTGTGTTTCAAGCGAGGGGTGTCGCTAATTTTGGAACACGGTACTACCACCACTGCTACCACTGACAACCTGCCAATCAAGATTCGACAGAGAAACGTTATGTTCGAACATTATAGGCAACTACTAAAGGCATTTTTATCTCCGCCAAGGAGGTTATGTTTTTGTCAGACTTTGTTTGTTTGTTTGTGTGTCTATGTGTTAGCAAGATGACTCAAAAAGTTATGGACGGATCTTTCTGAAATTTTCAGGGAATGTCGGGAGTGACAAAAACTACCAGTGGTTCAATTTTGGGGGTGATCCGAAAGGAATCCTGGATTATGAATCACTTTGAAATTTTCGTTAACATTGCTTTCAATGGC
>Ga0209454_1004625_pt1 | contig 10344 bp, 6 predicted proteins | sample WorMetHERISLAND1_2_FD_187400 | JGI IMG/M metagenome (GOLD analysis project Ga0209454, IMG submission 187400) | Marine gutless worms symbiont microbial communities from Max Planck institute for Marine Microbiology, Germany - Olavius geniculatus... | ecosystem: Host-associated > Annelida >... | reverse complement strand
TAACAGAACAGTAGGTTTAACCTTTACAGAAACAAAAAATACAAAAAAAAACAAGCTAAACCTAAAATTGTAAGAACTGCCAATTCTAAGCGTGCATATGTAACTAACATATCTTTCCTCTTATCCTCCAGACAATCGTCAATGTCAGAATGCTCTCTATTGGACGACTGCAGAGGTCTTGTAGACAAAACAAACATGACTTGGCTACATAAGAAAACTGTGGTATTAGCAGCAAAAAGAATTACAACAAAAATAATGTATGATATACATCACTACAGAAGAAGCATATGACAAACAACAAGAGATAAAAAGTGCAAAAAAATATTGGTGCAGCAAAAATGACAATCACAAAAAAGCAACTGTATCTAAATAATCAAATAATCAAACCTTATTGTCGAGAAGAACTTCCAAGCATAAGTATCTTTCAAAAGCTGCTGTCAAAACTTCATCATTTAACAGCTCATTGTCTGTGTGACCAGCTTGTAGCCTCTTTTCAATGTGAACCTAAAATGTCACAGCAACACATGGAAAAAAATCAACACACAGTGAATACAATATACACCATAGGCCATAAAAATGTGCCACTTTACATTTGTTCATATCTTCGCTAATTATTGACCGATTTTTATGTGCGAAAGCAGCTACTGCTTTTAGCACATCTTAGCCATCGCAATTCTGTCCGTCTGTCTGTCCGTCACACGAGTGGATCAGTCAAAATCGATGCAAGCTAGGATCACCAAATCATCACCATCGGCTGCCTGGAAGACTCTAGTTTCAGGAACCATAAAGCTTTTCCATAAATTCGATGGGGGTCACCCCAAACGAGGGCGCTAAATGAGAGGGGGGTGGGCAAAATTTGCGATTTTTGGCCAATAACTCGCTGTATCTCAGTAACGGTGCAAGATAAGGCCTAGGTTACTATTAATCACCAATAGGAAATCGTATACTGGCTTTCGATTGGCGCTGATTTCAATGACCTTGAACGCCAAAAAGGGAGTTTTATGGATTTTTTGGCGATTTCGGGCTGCGACACAAGTCTGTATCATTCACAAGGACACCACAATACTATTATTGAGTGCACTTCGGCATGACTGTAATAAAGGTGTTGTATTTTATCCCAAATTCCCGCAAATCTAACTCAAACAGCGACAGATTTTTGTTGTATGATTTCGTTGTGTTGTGAGCACAATAACTGATTATTTAGTATATTTCTGATGCACAGTATTTGGTGAAACGGCTTGCATATCTTACAGCATAATTTGTGACATTTTGTTCGATGGTGCTGCCACTTCGGGAATCGGTTTACAATGCCCAGCACTAACTAACGCTGACCGATTGCATTGATTGAGTTGTTATATTTTTACCCGCGAAAGCAGCCACTGCTTTCATCGCGTCTTAGCCATCGCAATTCTGTCCATCCGTCTGTCTGTCTCTCCGTCTGTCCGTCCGCCCGTCACACGGGTGGAACAAGATAGGGCCTTGGTTAGACCTTGGCTGCACGGAACTATCGTTATGCGATCCAGATAGAGTATTTGGTATTTGTATATTAACTTAGCGTGAACACCCCAATTTTCAGCTAATATACTGAACCGGAACTGCTATAGGCTTTCGCGCGTCTCATAAGCATTAGCTCAAATTCCTTGTTAAAATTGTTAAACTGGCACACTCTGCAGACAATTTGCAATAATGTGATTATTATATATCCACCACGTTGGTCTGAAGTGTTTTTTTCAATTTTACCAAAATGTTTGTTTGTTATTATCGTTATGTAGAGATGCATTTATGATGTGGTGGGATCTATAATAATTACATTATCGCAAACTGTCTGCAGAGTGTGCCAGTGAAAGAATTTTGGAAATCGGTCAACAAAAAGATATGGACAAAAGTAAAGTGGCACGTTTTTTTGGCCCACCCTGTAGCAACAATGGTAACAATATTACTTAAAGGACAAAAGGCTCGTCATGTAAACCCATCTCGAACGTACGATACATCACCTGCCGTATAGGATCACAGTGTTGTTTCCCACTCAACACAGGTGAATGTGCTTTACCTTGACCCCAACCAACCAGGCTAGAGCCTAAAACTTGATTTGCATGTTCCGAGGAGATAGAAGGCTGAGATGACCTAAGTGGTTGGTCATATACCAATAATATTAATATAACAACAATAAACTCCTGATGGGCCAATGTGCAAGAAATCTACAGAGTGGGCCAAAAAACGTGGCACTTTACGTTTGTCCATATCTTCGCCAATTATTGATCGATTTTCAAAATTCTTTCACTGGCACACTCTGCGGACAATTTGCTATAACATGATTATTACATATCCCACCACATCGTAAATAAATGTGTCTCTACACTATCTTGTGAAATATCAATGCAATATGCACATATAACAATAATAACAAACAAGCATTTTGGTAAAATTGGAAAAAAACACTTCAGACCAATATTGCAGTGAATGGTCTGTGTGACACTAAACTGTGTGGGTCTAACACAGTCTAGTGTCATACGAATCATTCATCGCAATGTTGGCGTTAAGAGTTTTTTTTCATTTACCTGAATTTTTGTTATGGTCATTAGTTTTCGCTTACATTTATATTTCACCAGGTAGTGTAAAGACACATTTACGGTGTGATGGGATATATAATAATCGCATTATTGCAAATTGTCCGCAGAGTGTGCCAGTGAAAAACTTTTGAAAATCGGTCAATATTTGGTAAAGATATAGACAAAAGTAAAGTGCCACATTTTTATGGCCCATAGTGTATAAACAATGGAGCAGCAGAAGCGACAAAAGAATAGACTGACAGACTGACCGTGACGTTTTTGAGACAGTCGGTGATTGATCGGAGTGAAGTCTGGTTGTGTTCAAGCAGAACCCTGCGAGACGGAGGACACGTCATCAGATGATTCAGATAGAGCAGGGCCTGGGCTGGGTGCGGCTGGGATGGCTCGGCAAACATCACTGTCCGCGATGATCTACCACTCAGCTGTGTTACCGACAGACACATTGATCAACTGTCAACAAAACTCCAGAAACTAATCTACTACCTGGTAGGTTGTGGGACTACACCACGTGCTGACTGGCCACAAGTTTAGTCTTTTCAAGGTTTGTCCAGCTCCTGGAAAAATGGAAAAAAAATTTCAAGGACTTTCAAAGCAGTTTGGCCACCCTGCACATGAGCCTGCCAGCCACTGGGCAATGTGTGCATCATCAGATCCAGGCTGATATGCAGCTCAAGCTAATTGGATTGGTCTAAATGTCATTGGCCACCAAGTGCTCGTGCTACGTACTCACATGAACGACATGAACTCTTGCAACGGCCATGACGACAGCACCACGAACACTGTCTACTGCATTATTACAGAATTACAATATCTCCCAACGAGAAATTCTGGAGCAAAAAAAAAAACAATAAAGATAACAAACTAACAGTGCAGTGGCACTGTTGTTTCGGTTATAAGGACCCATAAACTGAACAGTATCCCGGCAAAACGGTGTTCCTGGCTGACCATGACTGCAAGCTGACTGAATGCAGTATCCTTAGTCGGGTGGAAAAGCGTCATCCTTCACTGCTTCAATGCCGCTATATTGGCGACAGAAAAACAATCCAACCTAGAATAATACTGCCACTACATTTTCTGAAGGAACAAGTCTAAGCTGGAGAAATGGGCCAATTATACAAAAACTAAGAAAGAGAAGGGTGTGTCAGTGTTTTACAACAACATGTCCCATAATGACCTGCCAGATTGTCAACAAAAACAACCATAGCACTAATCAACTGCAGTTCATGTAACTACCACATAACCATCTGAAATAAATATGGCAGCAATTGGAAATGATCAGCTGCTATCTTTGCAGTTAAGGCACACGTCAGACATGCGACAAAGTTGTGCAATTTGGTCACACAACTCTTGTTGAGTGACAAAAGTGCCTGTCTAATATGGCAAGTTGCACAATTTTTTTCTGCATCACGCGAAAAATTTGCCGAATAGAAACCATCTCTATTCCTTGGCAATTTATCGCCGGATCTCTGAGCTGTGATTGGCTAGTATGTTGTTCACATGTAAGTCTCGCGTTGCTTATCGTCTGACTCATAAGTACTGGCGAGTCAATTATGAGTCACTTATGATGTTAGTACTAATTTTAGTATCAAAAGTCACCGAAATAAACATTTGTTGTACAATACATTTGTATAATTGCGTCGTGCAGTAACCACTTAGCACACGGAGCTGTAATTACGTTCGAGTACAGGGTTCTAGGCTGTAGCAGATGACAAGTTAGCCTATGTTTATTTTTAGCTGCAGACTGACTGAGTTCATGCCAGGAAATTCCAGAGTTAAACTTCCCGGACGTTGTCTGTAATGCTGGAAGCCATGTTTGTTTGGTGATTGTTTGCCGATAGAAATTCGACAGCTGCCTAGGCAAATTTGTCGTGCAATAAAACTGCGCGATAAAGTTGGGCGATTTTGTCACTTGTCTGACGTAGACCTAAGTGTGGTCACATTGAACACTTGAACACACAGTTCATCAAGACGGCCCTTCACTGCAATGACAGGCCAATCATTTGAGAAACTATCCTTTAGCTTGATCTACACAAAGCAACTATTTCAGCCACTATACATGCCACCTTGTATAAATTAAACATTGTTAATAATAGCTCACATAAGTACCACGTAATGCTGTTAAACGTCACATAAAGCAAGTTTCATCATACACGTGGCCTTGACGATGGAGTTGCTGACATTAGGCATGGTTCCAGCCAGTCGGAGATCAGTTCCAGCATCTCATTCGTCCTCTTCCACTGGCACATTGTCATGAGTAGCGGCGTGCAGTCGGTCGATGTAGCAGTGTTCGATGATGCAAGAGAACGCAGCTTTGATAACACACTACAACTGCATTTGGCATAACAGTTAAGTCACGTAATGATAGAGCACACGATCGGAACAAGAAATCTGTGCTACTGCTCACGAGACATGCGGCGGCATCAACGTGAAGTAATTTTGGCTTGATTCACTCTTGAAATATGTGCCTAAGCTGGAAATCACTTAAAATTCACTAAAAAGCAGCCATTTTTGGATCTCAGGGTCGTTCAAAGTCATCTATGTTGGTATCTATGTTGGAAAGCTTGTTATGATACGCAGCAAGTCTTGTGCCTATCTGCAACCGTTTTCATGTTAGAAGAGTTAATAGCAGTAAAATAACAATTCCATAGGGGTTAACCTATTTGACGCTCTTGTAACAGCATAAAAAATAGAAAATCTGCACTGTCATACAGTGAAAACCAAGAGTCTCTATCTTGCTTAAACTTGGTTCGGTACCAAATTGTGACAGACAGACAAATGGACGAACAGACAGAATTACGATACTGAGTACGAGCTTAGCACTACATGTCGTCGTGCGCAAAAAATAAACCAAAGAATCATGTGCAATGAAAGTATGATGGTAAATGTTCACCTGTAGGAAAGATAAAATAGAGAAGACCAAGAACCACTTTAGGACCAGCAGCACTACTTTTCTGAAATTGAAGCCGGAAATAACATTGCATGTTTTGTCCAGGTAACTCAGCTTGTAATCGAGTAAACCAGGTGTTAATTTAGTCTGAGATTTTACAGCATTCTGTGACTATGACCATAGTTATAGCAGCTTCAACAACAAACTACAACTGCATTGGCACAACAGCTGAGTAAATAATACAGCACTCAATCCACTAAAGAAAAATCAACAGCAATACAGCTTCCAATCACATGATGATGGCAAATGTACACCTAAAAAAGATAGAATAACGAAAACGTAAAATACTGCACACTTTGTTCAAAAGGATGTAAAAATGAACAGCAGATATAATTGTAACCACCAACTATACAAGGAAAACTTAAAGTGAGATTTTCTAAGACTGATAAATTAATCGACAGTTATATCAGTGATTAGCTTAACATGGTGAATGATGATAAGCTTAGACATGAACTGGGAATATTCCATACAAATATGTTGTAAATGCAAGTCTATCAACATTAATGCAATAATAACATGAAATAAATGCTGATAAGTGAAATAATTACCTGATAGTTGGAACAACATTTGACGGCAAAAATCCAGCAATCACGTAGAGGGGACTAACAATTTTCTGATGCTATAACACATAAGCACACATGCCTATATCATACACATGACAAAATCAGCATTTCTAATACATGCTAGCATCTTAAAATTTCTTGAAACTCTGAAACTCTTAATCATCAACGAAACATTAAGTAATAATAAACCTAGTACTTTTAATGTGAAAATGTTTAGTAATTTACAAAAACATAGTTCATGGGGTACTGCATAACTGAAGGCAGTTAATTCACAGTTAACAATGCAACAACTTAGGGCAGGTTTCTGGATCTTAACTGGCCGGTCAAGTTAGTGTTAGCTGAGAGATTTGCATAACTCGCGTTTCCCGTTGCACTAACAAACGTTTATAATGGCCAACAATTTAACTGGCTGAAATCGGCCAGTTAGCTAACCGTCGATCGTAGTTATCGTATTTAATGCAACTTTTGTACCATCTTGCAAGCAGTTAATTGACGAATGCGATACTATACAATGATTTTACCGCATAGCAATGTCTTCAAAACGCTCGAGGAGACGTTTGCTGCTACAGATTTTACTACAAAACCCATTCATGAATGGACAGAATGGCCGTCTGCAATCAGTTGGCTGGCTTGTGGGCTGGCTGACGTGCGCTTGCGCTCATTAATATTCATGACGTTCGCCTGCACTAGGCGGAAGTGATAAGTGTCATGTGCATCGTTGCCAAGCAACTATAGTTTACCGCTCAGTTAGCTGATAGCCAGTCAAGGTTTTGTTCAGAAACGCGCACAAACTTAACTAGCAAGTTACAATTAACAAACGGTTTACTAACTGATCAGTTAACAAAAAGATCCAGAAACCGGCCCTGAGTGCTCCAAGTTCCAACCACAAATCAGTGGTTGTGTTTCTATAATCAGGAGGTTCAATAGTCTGAAGGTATGTGAGTGAGTGAGCAATGTTTAAAGTCCCACCCAACACAATATAGGAACAGTAAGTTTAACCTGTGCAGCAAAACCTAATAGAAAACGAAAAAAAAAACAGAAATGACCTAAACCTAAAATTGTAAGAACTGGTCATTATCCATGGTGTTTCATAAAAGGCACCCTTTTTGTTTCTTTTATAACTCAGTCGAATGGTGATCAATTTGCATGAAATTTTTACCAGTTGTAAATACCAATTCAAAATATTTCAACAAGATGTGACCATTATTTAAATACTCTTTACTAGTCGTGATGTAATGCTAACGTCACATTGTGTCATCAGTAGAAACTGGCTTGTCTCAACTGGTTCTAAAATCATGCTTCGATGATGAACTTTATTTTGTTCACTGATGAAAAATGTTTATTGTATCAGCAATAAGCAACATGGGGGCATAAAATCAGGCGTCTTGCAATCCAAAAACTCACCATTTCGTAAGCGGTGCATGCTGGTGCACTGTCTTGCTGAAGGTGCAAAAGTAAAGCTATCCTCACAAGTGTATGAAAATGATCGTTTTGGGCGTTTTTGTGGCTACAATGATAAAACTTCAATAATTGTCATCGATGAACCAGAAAAAGTTCGCCATCGACGCAGGGCAGCTATTCGTTAACTCTCTCCGCACCAGTTGTGACAAGCCAGTTTGTACTCACGGCGCACTATGACATCAGCGTTATGTCACGACTAGCAAAAAATATTTAACTAACAGTCATATTTTGTCTAAATATTTTGCGTTAGTATTTCGTCAGCTACATCTGGTAAAAATTTCGTCTAAATCGGTCATCATATGACTGAATTATGAAAGAAAGAAAAAGAGTGCCTTTTTATGAAACACCGTGTAATCGTGCATATGCAAGAGTAATGGCAGTTCTAATAATCTTCCTTGTCATCCTCCAGACACTCATCAATCTCTTATTACTGTCGTCTGTATTTTCACTAAACCTAACTTAACTCAGATGATAGCCCCTAGTTCAAAGAAAATGTGAACATTGAAGTAAAAGTGTATAGGAAAGAACTTTAAAACTATCAGACTATCAAATCTTCAGATGATTGAGCTCAAACCTTTTTAAATATGCTCAGTATTACAACTGATAACCAGAACAATAGCTTTGGCTTTCTTTAACTGTGCCACGTTATAGTGCATTTCTACAGTCTAAATAACAACAATCACCAACAACTACAATTGAAAATGAATAACAATACAGCAGCTGTGAAAAATTCAGAGCAAAAACCAATGAATACGCGGAACTGCACAACTTTATAAGTTATAAACGCAACCATTACCTCAAAGAACCTGATCAAAACTGGCAGTTTCTTGGCAATTTTCAGTTCCAGAAAACGTTTGGAGCCAGCAGCAACTGGCTAACATAAACATCAAACAATGTCAGCTGATACTAACAACAAACAGCATTAGCAGAAATGATACCAAATATTAGCCTTATGTTAAATGCAAAGAACTACAGAATCTACTTTAACCAACTTTACGATTAACTGACTTCCACTGTTCAGAGTTGCACCAGGTCTGTCAGCGACTTTCCTATGAAAGCCTTTGCAAATATTGGCTCGTGCAATTAGTTAGTCGATAGATAAAAATGCACTTATGTTGCAATATTATGAGAATGAATAAGAGCTGTATAGCAGCAGAGTCCAGGTCAAGTTTTCATTTTCACTGCAGAGAAAGCAAACTCAAACAGTTTGATTTTAAAAATATGCTAAAATAAGTTAAATATGCCGACAAGCTCAGTGGACTGTTCAGTTTATGACAGTAATTTCAGACTGAAGAAATGCTAACCCACGTCACTTCAAGTAATGTCACCTGGTAGAATTACTGAATGATAAATTAGGCTCAGGTGACAATTTTTTTCTTAAATTTAACTGGTGTCACTTTCGAAAGTGTCCACAGCAAATGTGGCTCTATTTCAGGCAGCAACTACACCAACACTGAGTACACTAGTCTTTACAGAACACCGATGCTTCAAGCCACATCTAAAAGTACCGATACACTCAAACCATGCACATTGTACAGATTCCAAACGAAGCATACTTTATTGAGGGCCGGCTGAACGCTAGTCATTAGAATAGCCACAGCTTCGAGGAGTCCAGACAAAGTGTCGACATCGTCAGCAGCAACATCCGCATCATTCAGAGTCTGATCTGCAGCTCCTCCAGCACGAGATGATGTCACCTTCGTGGCAAATACACAACTTTCACGTAGAACCGGCCGATGTCAACTATATATACAGCATGGGCCATAAAAACGTGGCATGTTACTTTTGTTCACATCGTCACCAATTATTGACCAATTTTCAAAATTCTTTCACTGGCACACTCTGCAGACAATTTGCAATAAGGTGATTGCTATATGTCCCACCTCACCAGAAATGTGTCTCTACACTACCTTGTGAAATAGAAAAATGTAACATGATTTTTATTAGCACACCCTATATATATAACAAAATACAGTAAGAGTTCACTAGTATGCAGGGGCACTATTCCAAACAGTGCATGGGAATAGGAATAAAATGCATCTTCGTTTTTGGCAAACCTTGGCTATGGTAGCCCTTCGTTATGGCAGTCGCTGGCCAGAACCTGACTGACTACTGGCACTGCCCCTTCGGCTAGTGACCAGTCACCCAAAACACCACAATATAGTTCTAATATTTTTTCTGTAAATCGACAGCAAAATGTTAAGAAAAAAAATTGCATAAAATTTGCAAAACAGAAATACCAAATTTCACTAAAAACACCAATGTTATCTGTCGACCTGTTACAGAGTTAATGTAAAACTAGACAGCCAAGCCTTGTGCAGGACCGTCTGCAGTAACCACCGTGGCATGCTGAGATATTTATGGCAATGATGTCAGAGTTGGCCAATAATTATCGGTGTAGCAGCACAGTTCTATCTCGCGATTGTGAAATATCCGAAAATCTGGTCCTGTGATCATGAAATTCAATAATAATAATAACTGCCACTGTGGCTCCACAGTTGACGCTCATGGTCTTCACAGCTTTGTATGCAAGAGAGCTCTGGGTAGGTCAGCAAGGCATCATGCTCTTAACAACTTGGTAGCTCGTAGCTTTGCTTCAGCCGGAGTTCCCGTCACGAAAGAGCCAGCCGGATTATTCTGGTCGGATGGGAAACGTCCAGATGGGGTCTCATTGGTCCCTTGGCAGAGCGGCAAGTTGTTATGTTGGGACGTCACGGTCACTTGCCCATTGGCCGAGTCATACGTCGACAGAGCATCTCACCAGGCAGGTTCAGCAGCAGAGTTGGCAGCCACTCGCAAAGAG
>Ga0209454_1004623_pt1 | contig 10345 bp, 6 predicted proteins | sample WorMetHERISLAND1_2_FD_187400 | JGI IMG/M metagenome (GOLD analysis project Ga0209454, IMG submission 187400) | Marine gutless worms symbiont microbial communities from Max Planck institute for Marine Microbiology, Germany - Olavius geniculatus... | ecosystem: Host-associated > Annelida >... | reverse complement strand
AACTGCAATAATACATTTAGTTAAATTAGCATTATTGAAGTATTTTCCGGGCCTATATTAAGCGGGTGATGCGTGCAATATTAGTTCCTTTATATATATGGCCGTTTTGTGGATATAAAAAGAATTTTGTTCAATATTGTCAGCAATGCAGGCCAGCGGTGACGTCATGCATGATGCGTGTCGTCCGCTTTGTTCAGTCACGCCATTAGGTAGTAAGTAACAGTTATAAGCTGCTTGGCTACTGTACCTGATGCGCAGTATTTTTTTAACTGATCACCAGTAGGAAAACAGTATTTTAGTAATAAAACCGCATATATAAATGTACAAAACATCAGTTTATACACTTGTTAACGGCAACATTAAAGAACTCGCTCGTCTAAAACAGCAAAAATCACAAAAGGTGATATTATTCAGCAGCACATTGACACACAGTCAGTGTGATGCGGGCAATAACATCTTTTGTGATTTTTGCTGTTTTCGTTGTGCGAGTTTTTTTTAATGTTGCCGTTAACAAGTGTATAAACTGATGTTTTGTACATTTATCTTGATAACAGCACGGTGATAGCAATCTGTCATATGACGGAATGTCTTCTTCTGGTTACTTAATTCATCAAAAAATAATTGCCACTTTTCCGTGAAAATAAGCCTACTTGGACGTGAAGTTATTAGCAAAGATGCCAGGTCTAATCTAATCGTTGTTTCTAATTGGTGCGATTTATAAATGATTAACAGAAATCGGCACTGCCGTTGTGAGAATTAGCTAAGTTGTTTCTCTTTCTGTCATCGATCAACGAGCAGAGTTCCGCTTCAGAATGCTACAGTGGCGCCGCACGGTGAACGGTGTGACAACGTGCAACAGCTTTAGAATTGCTGTTTCTTGATTTTAGCTGCTACGGTGCTATCAGATTTTTTTAAATTTCCGGTTCAAATATCGTTAATATAGGCCTACAATGATGTCGTTGTTAAGCAGTGAGCTTGTAGGTTAGTATGGGACTCGTGTGAGCCGATTACACTGAGTACTCGCCGACGAATAACGACTTATCATTGTAGTCTGTTCGCCATGAAGTAGGCCGGGCAGCACACACACAGTAAGCAATAGTTGCCATGGCGTATTTAGAGGGGGGGCGCTCCATCAACTCGGCAAACAGGCCTAATGCAAATTGCCCGAAATACGCACTGCACAGTTAATGCGACATTCTACATACAACAGTTCCATTTTTCCCCAGACCCCCACCGGGGCTTTGCCCTGGACCCCACTGGGAGACTTCAATCCCCCAGACGCTGTTACTTCATGCTCCCCCTAACCTGAAATCCTGAATACGCCTCTGGTTGCAGAACAACAAGGCGTTATACTGCACTAACAGTTGCTCTTGAAAAGGCTGAAAGCACAATATAAAATCTGCAATATATCTGTGACATAGCCTAGGTTCTACAATGTCGTGCAGACTTCAGAAAACGCAGGAACCGGGAAAAAATCAGCCATTTCAATAGTGCTTTTGAATGCTTTTAGGCTGCGGAAAAACCATCTGTATCGTGCGGTAGACTGTTCCAACAAACGACAAAATATACGCTTGGCACATTGAAATGTGAGTATTTTTCGCAAATAAAACTGTTCTCAACGTGTGCGGTTTGTTTTTGTGGACAGAATGCTGGTCAGTACTGGAGTAGCAGTGGATCGTGGTCAGTGGATGTCAGTGCAGTAAGTTCAGGCCTGACTCAATCGTCTTCAAGTGGCAGTAATGACACTGAGACGACTGGTTTTCAGTCTATGACGTCACACTGCCCGTCATCCACTGCGTCAACTAGCCTAAAGACTGACGCCGGTAACAATCGAAAACATATTCCAGTTTCTGCAGGCCTAAGCCTGTATTTATATGTGCATGTTCAAATACAGGGTAGACCAAAAAAGTGACACAGTTTTGATATTCAAATATTCTCCTTTTTAGATGCGTTATGTCTGAAATCTTTTTGTTGACTCATATTTCGTTTTCATTAACGACGTCGTTCTTTATCTGCCGTATGTAAACCAGTTCGGTTTTTATGCGAATACTTGTAACGTCGTCACTATGACCGGATTAACTAACATATGGGATGAACGCTGTTTGATTCACAATTTGTGTGTGGAAAAACACTGCATGGGTTTGGAAAAAAATTAATTAGAAAAAAGTTTTTGAATAAATGGGCACTTGTAAGCTGTTAATAATTAACAGCAAAGATGAAAGTTGTTTAAGCAATATAAACATCTGGCGTTTCGCAGTTTAAATGGCATTATATTGACGTACGTAGTTTGAAAGGGGTGTCACTTTTTGGCCCACCGGGTAGGATCACTGAAGCCGAGTGTGTTCAGTTTCTGCTCGTACCCTTTTAGGAAGTGAAGTTTACTTTTTCTGAACACTGCGCCAAAAGTGGCGATTTTGTCAGTCGTACTTAGTGCATGTTTATGTCATTTATAATTTTTTGTACTTACTATAGTTAAATTTCTTGTACGTGTACGATATAGTTGATTGATTGACAGGTGGCTTGGTGGCTCAGCGGTTAGGGCATTGGATACGAGACCGAAAGGTCAACGGTTCAATTTCTAGCCGGTGCACTACCTGGTAACAACTCTGGGCAAGTTGTTCACACTTACCTCCCTGTGTAGGTGCAAGTGGTCTAGTGGTTGGTGTCGACTCGTAACTTTCAGGTTGCGGAACGATTCTCACTGCCGGTCATTTGCAAGCAACCTTGAGCAAGTTGCTAGCCTACTGTGTGCTCAGGCCAACTCAGCCTTTTGCCCTCCGTGGGATACAAAATGAGTAGTAGCTTACGGACTACGGGATGAAACCTTAGTGTGGTTGATTGGGGCGGTGGTATGTCTGCTGGCTGCAAACCGTGGGTTCAGTTGTTCATTAACGCGGGCAGTGGATGGCCGCATAGTGCGCTGCGGTATCATTAACTAATGCTGATAGGCTGCCACTTCCGAGATTGTCAAAGCGCTTCTGGCCACGAGTGCGTCTTATGTAAGAAGCAAGTACAGGACTTTACCTTTTCACGCGCGAAAGCAACTGCTGCTTTCAGCGCGTCTTAGCCATCGCAGTTTTGTCCATCCGTCTGTCTATTTGTCTGTCCGTCTGTCACACGGGTGGATCAGTCAAAAGCGGTGCAAGCTAGAATCACCAAATCTTCACCGTTGGCTGCCTGGAAGACTCTAGTTTTAGGAAACGTAAAGCTTTTCCATAAATTTGAAGGGGGTCAACCCGAACGACGGCGCTAAATGAGAGAGGGTGGGCAAAATTTGCGATTTTTGGCCAATAAATCAGTAACGGTGCGAGATAGGGCCTAGGTTACTATTAATCACTAATAGGAAGTCGTACACTGGCTGTCGATTGGCACCGAATTCAATGACCTTGAATGACCTTGAACGCCAAAATAGGGGGTTTTATGGATTTTTTGGCGATTTCGGGCTGCGACACAATCTATATCATTCACAAGGTGGCGCCACGGAACTATCGTTATGCGATCCAGATAGTGAATTTGGTATTTGTTGTATTAACTTAGCGTGAACATCCCAATTTTCAGTTAAACTACTGAACCGGAACTGCTATAGGCTTTCGCACGTCTCGTGAGCATTAGCTCAAATTTCTTGTTTTTTTTTCAGACGCCTGTGAGACCGGCTGTCAACGTTCTACGGCATCAGCAACGAACACATCATCAACAGCAGTAGCAGCATCACAGTGCGGCAGTCATTCCAGACAGCAGCGTCTGAGTCTGCCGTCGTGCTGTCTGCTGCAGCCGACCGTTGTATTGCGGCGACACTGGCACGACCATCCAGTCACTGGTCATTCCAGCAAGTCTGTCCAGCCCAACGATTCCAAGACTAGCGCTGCAGTCACTACAAGACAGAGTTCCCGACCGACCGACCACCAACGTGCCGCCGATGTACGTTCAGTCAAATGCACTGTTTCATAAAAAGACATTTTTTTCTTAATTTTATAATTCAGTTGGATGGCGAAAAATCTACCTGAAACTTTTAGCAGTTATAACTGAAAGAAAATAGTAATTCGAAATGTCTGTATGTGTGATGTGTAAATTTAGCACCATTCGGCTGAGTTATGAGAAAAAGAAAAGGGGTATTTTATGAAATACCCTGTAGTTAAGTGGCATAGCTCTTTATGGGAAACCTATCTCAGAGCTACGGAGCGTCACCTGCCGTATGGAATCACACAGTGTTACCTGCCACCTGACAGAGCTGAACGCGCCCTGCCTTAACCCCTGCCTGCAGGACAAGCTGGTACTTGATTTAGCTACCCCGGAGGAATGAAAGGCTGAGTTGACCTTAATGGTTTTTTACATACCGAGATGGTTTACTTGTGCTCAGACAGTCACCCATCCGAGTCTCCATAATATGGTTGAAAGTGAAAGCAGAATAAAACAAAAGAACCCGCGCTATGGAGTAGAACATATTGATTTCCGAAGATGCGGCAACAGAAATGAAGATGGCTTTGTTGTAGCTTTTGCCGCTGTTTGGTTTCAAAGTTTTACTGAAAAAAATATCGCTGTTATGCTGCAGTAACTTTACTTTAGTTCTTGTGCATAACATTGCATGGCATTTCATAAAATTTACAAGAAATACTTTAGATTGTAACCAATATAACGTATACTTTGCGCACGTTAACCGTCGATGCCGCAAACCAAAACCAGAGCCATTTGATCTGGACACCAAAAGTGAAAAAATGTCCACATTCGGCCCTACTTTTTCGCCAGTTGCAACTGGAAGTACACGATTTCTAGCCCTGATGATGATGATGTAATGACCAATTCCCACCCACGACGCCGACGTGACTCAACTCAACTCAACTGTTCAGCCAGGCTAGCAATCAACGCGTAGTCTGTGCACAGCAGCGTGACGTCACAATGCTAGTGACATCATTGCATTGTCGCCCACGGTCACGACAGTTGAGTTGAGTTGAGATGTGTCGTAGGTGTAAATTGGCCGTAAGTTGATGCTGTTATTTGTGGTGGCTGCAGATATCCGATTCTGTTCTGTCTAACTACGATGACACATCATTATCAGCTGAAACTGACGACGCCTCAAACACAGTAGAACACTCGACAAGACATCAGACTTTACAGGCGCTGACGGAGTCGCTTGCTCTGCCTGTGTTGGAGCGGCACGGTGAGACGTCTATGAGTTCCTTGGATAATGACAGTGAAGCAGGATTAACTCTGAGAGGCCAGGTGGCTGCCGGGTCTTCTCTGACGCCGGTCGATGGCAAGGACTGTTCCTCGGTCAACCAGGTGGACAGCCAGTCACTGGACGACGGCGAAGAAGAAGAACGTGAGATGCCGCAGCTAACTCTCTACGCCACATGAACGTGCTTTCATCTTGCCATCGACGACAGTCGCCTAGCCGTAAATTTGAATTGGGGGCCTCCCCTTTCTTTACATTTCCTTCCCCTTCCCTTTATTTCCCTCCCCTTTCTTCTTTTTTCTCTTTCTTTTCCTTTTTTCTTTTCTTCTGCTTTCCCATCCCGTTTCTTTGCTTTTTCCTTTTTTTCACTTTCCCCTCCTTTTTCCTTTTCTCCCTTTCCTCAGCTTAGAAGTGGGAACCCTAAAATCCAGCTAGGCCGTCTAGGTGAGCACTGTGAATAAATTGTAGCTTTAAAAATTCATGCGAGATCTGGTGACAACAATTTTAATCATTTTTTTCTGTTAATGGTGTGACCAAATTTAGTGCAGTTTAAACGTGTGCTTATGTCTTGTTTGGGGCACTGGGGCTGGACCCCTGCCCCCTTGGCTATTCCAGTGATGGATAATAAATTTTGCCTCACGACTTGAAGAAAGCCCCATAGACACTAGACACGTCCTTTGCTTGAGAGCTCATTCTCTTTTTGGCACTGAGCCGGCCAGGGTTTAACCAAATTAATCTAGAATACAACCCAAGTCAGCCGGATGGCACCGGCTCTAATTAACAGCCAGCGCCTTCAACCGACTGGGTCAGTACGCCAGCAGTTTTGGTAACAAGGCTTACTGCTACGCAGAACTCGCCGTTTCTTCTCTGCCGATGGTTGTAACCACCGAGAAGAAATATTAATTTATTTTATGGCTGACTATAGGACAAGTGGCGTTGTCGTAGGGTCTATAATAGCCGAGTATTGGACTGTAGCTTTACGTATATACTGTGTGTATGCCTATACTCAACTCGGCACGTTGATAGGGACAGTCCATAGATTTGGCACATGTACAATTAGAAAAGAACGATCTTGAGCGCTTTCATCCATTATCATTCTTGCTTGACAAGGACGTAGGTCTATAGGCAGTTAACACACATTATACAGTATGTACACTGTGTCCCAAAAAACATCCCCAACATTTTTGACTGTAACTTGAAAAACAATAATCAGATTTCGATTAAGTAAGAATATTTTTGAAACAACGTGCCATCAAATGACCATTCAGTTTCCCACCTCGCCCAGTGTATGCTTCTGCATTACCTGGGGAAAGCAGATCAAGTAAAATATGTGTTGAAACTACTATGTGTAAGCTTATAGGCGGATTATTAGTTTATTACAGTGGCAAAAGTAGAAAATGTTACGGGCCCTGTGGATCTTAAAGTTTGTGTTAGTCACGTCACTGTTTGTTATTTTTTTACAAACCTATCTCTTTTGCAGTAATTAAGTTAATTACAGCTGTGCGCCATAAAATCAGAAGTACCGCAAAACTAAAGGTCCAAGACCGCAGTCAGACCGCAGTCAAAATTAAGTTAACATTTACTTTCGTAGAATTAGAAATACAGATTCTCAAGTTGCAAGCTTTGATTGTTGTTCAGTTGCAAAAGAAAAAACTTATTATTTCAGTTCAACTGCAAACAACCCCCCCCCGGCTTAATTTTTTTACTAGAAGCGCCGCACCTGGTCATTGTGGCCCTATTAGCGATGTTTCATGTTGGCGTATTTACCGTGTCGTGCTAATGACTGCCCACGGAAACTACGGCAGCCATTGTTTTCAGCGTCGCACGGTCGCTAAGTTTTTCTCCGTTAGCATGATGACTCGTGAACCGATGCATTTAACTGGATGAAATTTTGCATGAACTTTTACATTGACAACCTGTAGAAGCCTATTAAATATCAAGGTCATAGGTCAAAGGTCAAGGTCACATGCGTTTTTTGTGTGTTTCTGTGTGCATGATACTGCGGCTACTCGCGGGCAGTACTTATCATTGAGCAAGGCTTTACAGTCTTGGAAGTGTGCTCTGCGGGCGTTGGTATTAGAATAGTCAGCAGTTTGTGTAAGGAAGCTTAGCCCATAGGAGATCATCCAGTTAACATGGCCTGAGGCAGGCAGTTTTAATGTAAACTGTCAGTTGTATTTTGGTTAAAAATGGTGTGAAAAGTCATCGAATTACATATTTATAGTTTAGTTCACTGTTGTGTTGGCTGGCGAAAGAATTTTGAAAACGTTTAATGTCTGATGAAGTTGTGAATGAATGAAAGTTGGTGGCTTGCATTTTTATGCCCTGGTGTAGGCCTGCAGGCTTTCTATTGACCACTTTCAGTGGCGTAGCCAGAAATTTCAATTGGGAGGGGCCTTGTTTCTCTTCCCCTCTCCTCCTTTTCCTTAGAAGTAGGACCCCGTAAAATCCAACTAGTGGGTCAGCGCTATGAGCACCCTGGGGGGTCTGGGGTGGTGCCCCAGCTGAAATCAAATTTAGTACATTTTATCATTAAAAGATAAGATCTGGTGCCAACAATTTTAATTGTTTTCCCGAAGATAAACTGACCAAATTGGCAAATTTAGTGCAGTTTAGACGTATGCTTACTGAACTGAAATGAGCTTATTAAAACACACTTGCAGCTCGAAAGCTGAATAGCTAAATAATACAGTGATACATGGATAACGAAATATACAAAACAGGCATGTTTTGTCTGGAGGATTTGGGGGCTGGGCCACCTGCCCCCCTGCCGCCTTTGTCTACGCCACTGACTATTTTTTGAACATCTTAGAAAAGCGACAGAAATTGTGCTTTCGTGATAGTGAAGCTGATGATGATGATCGTTTGCATAGGGTTATTTTGTCTTTCCGTGTAGCGATATGGCCTCAATTTGACGGCGTTTTAGAAGACATAGGCCTAAGGCCGGGCTTGTGCTCGACCGACATTTACGGTTATGTAGTGCTCGTATTTTTCTCTTTCGAACGTTCAGTGGTGTATAACATTTGTGATTTTTTTTCGCTGTTGTTTTCGTTACTTAAATTGATTGCTTATCCGTACTGTGGTCCAGTGGTTTCATATTGTAGGCAATTGTTGGAAGTGAACCACATGTTTTGTTTATGCCGTGGTTTTTTAGTTATCTTAAGTTGCAATTAGTCTAAGTTTTAGGCTATTTACTGACAATAGGCCTACAATGAATTGAAATCTTATTGCTTTGTAAACAATGCATCAATTAAATATTGTACCGTACTGTGATGACGTTGCTGTTAAGTAGTAGTATGTAGTAGTAGCAGTAGTGGGCAAGAGTAGTGCCATCCCTACACGACCTCGGACAGGGAGTGGATTATAAATGTCAAAATTTCAAAATTTCAAAATTAATAATATAAAAATCATTAAAACATATAACGAAACAAGATAATGTAATTAATGTTCATACGAACACGGAGTCTGTCCAATGCATTTCGACCGTTTACAGTATATGAATATAATCAGTGAGCTGTTTAGACTGGTAAAAATCAAACAGTTTCATTTAAATTGTACAGCATTAATGATCCCTTCATCCTTCTCTATTATTTTAACTAAACGATAAACATTGTCAGTCACGAGACCATTCGATTCGTCGCCAGGTCCATCGTCACCATGCGTCTATCTTTCACCGTTGTGAAGATATGGCGCCTCAAAGATAATGGGGTCACAAACTTGACCTTTTGGGGTCACGTGACGTCATCGGTCACGTGACCATTCGATTCCCGGGGGTCGACTTCCTATGGGTGGTCCATGGTGACCGTGCGTCTATCTGGCACTGTTACGGAGATATGGCGCCCCGGACGTTGACACGGAAAGAAAGAAGGAAGAAAGGAAAAAGAAAAAAGCTAGAGCTGCGTGTCCCCTAGCTATTGTCGAGTTGTCCCTGACTCTGCCCCATGCTATGCGCTCCATTGGACAGACAAAAATGAGTCATAGTCAGTCACAGTGCAATTTTTGACCTAACAGATATATAGGGCCTAAGATATTCCGTGATCATGTTTGATTTTGGGTATAAACATCTCCAAACTAATTTTTTCTCTCACTGTCTTTGAAAATTCAAATGGGGCTGAAGAAGGAAAGCTTGTCTGACTCCTAGGCACTGTAACCGTATTGCAGCCTAGGCCTATATATCAGTGTGCAAATGACGTTTCAATGAGAGCCAAATAGATCACAGAGATCTAGCTATATACTGTGTGCCTATATAGCGTCCATATATGGTGTGCTGCGCTATCGTGAAATCTCCGATAATAATAAGCAACCGCTATTCAGAATTTCGTCATCATGACGTCGCCAGCTCGTCAAAAATAATTCCGTCACAGTCGCAGTCACGATCATGCTGTCAGTGATATTTGACTTAGTCAAAGTCACGGTTTAATGATTTGTGGAAGTTAAATATTACTGCAGTGGCGGTTCTAGCCCGCAATATCTGTTGGGGGGGTCACGGCCCGATGGCAAGCGCGGTAGCGCGAGCCAATAACGGGGGTCTGGGGCAGTCCGCAGCGGGGTTTAGGGGCAAAGCCCTTGGTCAGGGAGACATGCGGGCGAAGCCCCCAGAAGCTGAAGAACTTTTGGTTTTTGGACAATCAATGAAGGCTGCAAATTTGCCCATTTTTCACAAATTTAAACACGCAAAGAAATCAGATATTAGTGTTAGTTTGCAAAACAATCATGTGTGGCCACGAACCTGGAGGCCTGGAGCAGAACGTGGACTCTGTGCCTTCCGGCCCGGGCTTACAACCGCCACTGTATAACTGACGGTCGATCTACGTTGCACAAAGTATTTGCTGGGACTAATTGGGAATAGGCTTGTAGCCTATTTGCATCGCTTGTATTTTGTGCAATACTAGGAGTATAGCCTAAGACTGGTCCAAAAATGTAAGCCTATAGGCTATTAGGCATATATGGTGGATAAAGATAAACATAAAAGTTTTTTTGCCGCAGCTTCGTCTTAAAGCAAAAGCTACGTTACATTACCGTGTGGAATATTGTCGTTTTTTTCAAGAAATATTTGTAAAGTTCACCGGTCCCCTCGCCCCTGCTACTGCTTCTACTACTGCTTCTACGCTCCGTGCATCTGCTGACGGGGCACCAGTCACTTCCGGTTCCCGATTATCTGACATGGCTCCTTGC
>Ga0209454_1004621_pt1 | contig 10347 bp, 4 predicted proteins | sample WorMetHERISLAND1_2_FD_187400 | JGI IMG/M metagenome (GOLD analysis project Ga0209454, IMG submission 187400) | Marine gutless worms symbiont microbial communities from Max Planck institute for Marine Microbiology, Germany - Olavius geniculatus... | ecosystem: Host-associated > Annelida >... | reverse complement strand
TCTCCATTAATCATTAACAAGTTCCGTAATTTGTTAATGATTAATGGAGACTCAGTTACTGCATGTGTGTATTTTGCTACAGTTGAATGAAGAACTGACTCAGATACTGAATGGTGACTGGTCAATGAATGGAAACGGTGTCAGTGTGACATCGGCACCAGTTATATTGTATATCAATTCTCCACGCTGCAGTGTCAGTAGAGAGGAGCTGGCTGTTATAGATGATAGGCTGCTGAAACGGGTGAGTCTAGATCCTGATTACAAAACCATATATAAAACATTGCTTGTAAAACAGACCAATCGCCAACTTTGTCTACCAGCTAGAAAATCGTCTAATAAAAGCACTGCATTATACAAGGTAGCATTGATAGTCCAGTGATCTGTAAGCAGCATGAAGGGTATCTGGTTTGTTAAAAGTTTTTACTTTAAACTCTCGTGGTAATATGTTACTTACATATTTTCGTCGGACATTTAGATTTTAGTTTTTCCGTACCTGCCTATTTTTTACTCTTGTACTTTTCTGTATTTGTGGCAAATAAACGTATAAGGGGCATGGCAGGCTGTAGCAGTAGTAATGCATGTTTGTTTACATTTTATACAAACGTTGTTGTGCAGACAGGTTTTTTTGACTAGCTAGATTAACAGAATTCAGTAACATAGCAAGTGTATGCAATGCTTGTGGCCATGCAGTTATTTGGGTTTATAGCTATGGTTGTTTTGGACTTCTGGTTGTGGCTGTTTTGCACTAGACCAAGATTCATTGTTGGTGTGACTTTCAGTTCCTTCTTTATGTAATGATGATGATGATGATTTTTATCTGGACTGCCAGTTTTAGCTGCTTTTTGAGCAATGTTTTTTGAACATTTTCCTTGAAATTGTATGGTACACCTTTCTAGGTTCAAGTTATTATTCTATTTTAAATGTTGATATTTGTTGTGAATTGTAGCTGCGGAAGCTGATAGTTCAGGACAGTTCAGTGTTGGCCGAAGCTCGACGTTTGTGTGATGTTTACGGACAAAATGCAGTCGATGCCCTGCAGTGCTTCACAAAGTCCGACGCTCGTAATGCACTTCAGAACATTGTTCAAGCGACAACATCTTTCTGATAGAACTTTTGAAAAAAAACTCTCATTAGCAAACCGTACTTAAGTAACGGTCGAGCTGTTGTCATGGCTGTCGTCCATCGTCTGTTTGTCTGTCTGTCCATCTGTAATGGATGTATTGCCGCTAATAGGTAGGGCGTAATTGAAAAAATTTTACACGAGTAATTAGCCACGTGTCTTAAACTCGGGCGTGCAAAATTTCAGCCATCTACTCCAAGGGGAACATTTTCAAATTGGGAGTTGAATGAAGGGGGGTAGGAAAAATGTGCATTTTTCAACAGAAAACTGGCCATATCTTGGAAATGGTGAGATTCTATTAGTCATTAATAGGAACTGAGAGAATTATTACCTGTCATATTAGATGTCAATCATTGACCTTGGATGACCTTGAAGGCCGTTACGCGTTATTGTGGCTGAACGGTGCGAGATAGGGGCTAGGTTGCTATTGATCACTAATAGGAAGTCGCATATTGGCTTTCAAATGACATGAAAATCATCGACCTTGGATGACCTTGAAGGTCATCGACAACCAGTACAGTCGGCTATCCTAGCGAGAGCTGTGCTTTTTGTTTTGTTGTGTTGCTATTCTAATGGGCTTTATCACTGGTCTTGTGCGTCCATCCTTTCATCCCGTATGAGCTAAAAGCTTGAAAAATTAAATACAAAAAAGACGTAAAACAAATTCAAAATTGGTATGAGCGTTTCTCAAAGCAGAAGTAAGCGGAGTGCCAATTTTCGGTTTAGAGTTCAGGATTAATATTGGGATTGTGCAGCTCTCGGTTGATGTCTGGATAATATAAAGCACGAGGCCAACGTGATATTTTTATAGTTTAAATAAGTAATTTGTTTTATTAGTGCAAGTGAGCATAACGAAGTGAGTGTAACAGTGTGATAGTTGCTCCTGTATCAAACTGTTTTATATTGGATTATTAGATCCATCCGTCTGTGGCGAGATTGCGATGATCACAATTTTGGACCAGTTTTCAGTTTGCTCATACAGCTGTAAAGCACAAGAAGACAGGGACATTTGGGCAGGTTATGTGGTCTTTAAACATAATATTATTTTGTTAGTTCTTTGCGAGTAACGTGCTTAAGTTGTGAGATAATTGTTGTTGCACGTTCACGGAATGTAGTATAAAGTCCATCGGTGGCATACAACATCATTGGAAATGTCAAAATGGGGTCACTTGGGGTGCACGTTTGGGACAAACATTTTCAAAATTGCATGGCCTTCTCGTTTTTGTTATGATTACTTTTTTCTTTTCGTTAATTTTTTTTACTTTATATTAGCAGGGAACATGCGGAAGTCTCCCTAAATATGCCACTGCGATCCATGTACAGGTCCAAATGCTTCTTTGGGCAATTAAAATGGCATCTTTTGTCCTAAATCTTTTCCTGTGTGACAGCGTACAGGGCTGATATGTCAAGTATGTCATGGCAGGGCCCCCCGTGGCGGCAAAAATTACTTTTTCATACCAATATTAGTTTGGTGACTGAACCCATGTTTGCCCATTGTTTTCCAAAAATCTCTATGCAGTGAGGGAACATCGTGGCTTTCCAACGAATAAAGCCATCAGAACAAAAATTTGATACCCCCATTTTTGGACGAACGTTAGCCTACGACGCTGCCGATAGGGCACTTCATAAAGCTGCACAATAATAACAGCTTAAACTGTAAACATTTAGAAGATATAGAAATTACCAACAAGTAATCTGAGCAAAGCTCACGTGACTCGTGACAGCATCGGTGCTGCCATGTGTGGAGTCAGTGAACAACGCATAATAGATTAATAATGCGTTTTGAAGGGTAGGCCTCTACCCAATTGCCTTTTTGGTACAGAAAACTTCTTGAACTCAGTAGGTCAAAACTCAACTGGTAAAAAATCTACGTCTTGTGCTAAAAAAATTCATGCGCTTGTTATCCTGGTCTATCTCCATTTCATGTAGTAATATCGGCACAATCTAATGTTGAACTAGGCCTATGTGTCTCAACCTGAAACCGCGAAAAACAAGAAGCCCAGCTGTCGCTAGGGAAGACGCACTACAACCTGCAGAGTTCCTGTTGCAGTACTGACTTTCAAAGTCATCCAAGGTCAATGTTTTTTATGTAATTTGATAAGCAATGTGCGACTTCCTATTGGTGATTAATAAATAACCTTGGCTCTATCTTTCACCGGTTTTGAGATAAGACCAGTTTTACATTGAAAATGCACATTTTCCTACCCCCTTTCATTCAACGCCAATTTTGAAAATGTTCCCATTGCACTGCATCCTGCAAATTTTGTACACAGCAAACCGCAACAAAGGGCCTATTACTTCTGTAAAAGTGTTCTCCTATGACCTACCTGTTAGCCATAGTACATTCGTTACATACAGACGGGCGGACGGACGACAGACGACAACGATACCAAAGAAGGAAGCCGTACAGCATAGCTGTATAGCACATCAAAAACCACAAAACCCGCTTTTTAAATTTCAAGTTCGTTTAAGGTCATCAGTGTAGGTGCCCCAGAAAAGCAATGGATGTGAAGATAAGTAGCAAACATGTGTCTTTATCTGCAACCATTTTTATGCTAAATTAGTGAATAGCAGCAGAAATTGCACTTTTTAAGCGATACCCAAATTTGACGCTCTCAAGAAGGCATCAAAAGTTTTTATACGTTACATGCAGGCTATAGCCCGTTGAGTACAAAAGTAAACCTATAGTTGTCATTTTTTGTCATACCTGAGCAAACGACAGCATGTTTGGAAATTGTAGGTCACTACAGACAGTTTGTGGAAAGTCAAACGGATGTTTTTAAGATGCCGTACAAAAACTAGCAAGGCTCTACTTGTGGAAGGTCAGGGGCCCCCGTTGTCGCGTGGCATCGGACCCCCCTTGAAGGTTAATCCGTCTGACAGCGTAAGAATGAAAGTCCACTCCAAGTTTGATGTACATGTACTAGGAAACTAATGCTTAATACTAACGGTAGAAACAAGTAATACATTATGTAAAACACGTAATTCTAGATGTACGTTACGTACCTATGAAAGAGAGAACCTCTGTTTAAAAACAACCATCACCATGATAACATCATACAACCAGATATTAAATGAACACAAAATGTTATAAAATGTGAAAATTGACTACAATTGAAACATAATTCTGACGTAATGCGATATGGAAAGTCTGCAAGTATACAAGTTGGAATTAAAATCTGAAGCAGTGACGTAAATTTGTATAAAAATTGTACACCATAATTCAGAAAACACCCACACTGATGTTTTGTCGTAACTTGCTTAAATAATTACCTTCAAATTTCGAACTTTTATTTTTTTACTGGCACACTGGTCAAAAAACTTAATACTGACATTTATACTTTGTCTGCCTATAATAAATTTTATCGTTTTTGTGATTGTGAAATAACCACTTTATTACAAGATCGAATTTACAACAAAACGAGTGCGGGTGTTTTGTGACTTACGGTGCAACTTACCCTACCAGGTGGTCAATAAGTTAATACTGGTAAAAGTTAATACATTTAGCTCAGTTTCTCGATAACATTCTAGCATAAATTAATAAAATTATTAGCCTACAGTCTGCTGCGCTCTAGCCAAATAAGTTAGGTATCAAATAATCATTACATGTTATTTGTTATACCTAGGTACAGAAAATTCTGTAAGTCTGTATTTGAAAAAAAAACATTAGGCCTAATTCATAGAGGATGCCTATGGCCACTTTCTGATAAATCTTGCAACAAGTAATAAGCGTACTTATTAATAAAACACAACGTCAGCAATTAAATACAGCTAAATAATTGCCGATTACTAACACTCTGCCTATGGCACCAAGCAAAACTTAAATCGCAATCGAGTCACTCACAGCAGCATTGCATGAAACGGTGCAGTTAAACAGGTCGTGTAAAAATCATCGCGCACTCTTAACAAGATCAGACTGAACGTATCCGCAAAACAACGCGCCAACATCACAAGTTCTACTCTCAGCAAATCTACTCGAGATGCGTAGAGACAAATCTTTCGAAGTGTCGCTCATCACATACGTGACATGTTCGCCGCATGCAGCTACGTAAAATGCATAGTCGCCGTCATTCAGTGTAAAACTGCATAATGTGTCATCAGCATACGACACTCACAGGCCTATACCAACTTATTTTTGACTGCAGTAGTGGCTGTTCTTCTGGCACGTTAAGCCACAAAGTGGTTGAACAAAGTCAGTGTTTAAATTGTAAAAAATTAGCTGGGGGTTGAACTTTTCGATGGTGGGAGACTGACCAAATTTGTGACGTAAATCATATGTATATGGTATATAGCCGACCCCCCTGTACGCAATTTGACAGTGTGTTAGAGGGTATATGGGTTCAACCCCCCCCCCGGCAATTCAAACACTGAACAAAGTTAAGCTATGATCCACGTTGGCTGGGACACAGCTAACAGCCTGCGGTCACAATCTAGGCGGTAATATCTAGTTCGTTGGCTCTCAGCATGACACTGAGTGATTCTGAGCAACATTAACACTCGTCTTTAACTCTCTGGCATTCCAACTGTGCGAATGTAGCGCTGCTGACGCTACGCTGACGGTATGGTATAGTGCCTCAGATCGACGTCGCTGTCGTTGGTGCTCATATAGTCCGGACACAGCATCGGCTTGGCTACCGGCAGGCTCGACTGCTTCGTGAACTTAGCCGTTGCCGACGTCGACGCGCCCAAGGCTGCTGCGACATTCGACGTGTTGGCGCCGCCGGTCGAACCAACGTTTTCGTACGACCTACTCTTAGTGCTGGCCCGCCGCGAGTCGGCCAGACCCATGTTCAAGTAGGATCCGTCCGGGTCAGCGGCAAGGCCACGCCGAGACGTGGCGATGTAGGTCTCCGAGACGGTGCTGTCGACGGACGTCGTGGCGCGGTGCGTAGCCCACTGCATGCGTCGGCTTCGTGAACTGCGTGAACTGCGCATGCTGGCAAAGCTCTGAATGCTGCGCCGCTCGTCGATGTCTTCGAGCACGTTGCGAAACGCACGCGCAACGCGCAGCTGTCAAACAACATCAAAAACAACTTAGTGCGATTAACTGTAAAGTGAAGTCCTTCTCGAGCCATAAGGCTAATAGGACGGCGCTGATCTCAGTTTTGTTAGCTTTCAGCCAGTCACCAGTTTACACTGCCAGACCACGGATACGAGACTATTGCACGGTGTGCCTGTTTACGTCTTAGCGTTTGCTGGTACTCACTGTCTCTACCCACGGAAGGATGGCCAAGCTGAGTTGACCTGTGTGACTTAGCAAGACAAAGACGGTATGTCCCCGAATGAACCCATCTCAGTACTACCGCGGCTCAGCGTAGAGAAACTTCGTCGATGCAACCAACAACCGCATAATTAACCCATTTATGCATAGCGTCCCAAAAATGGGACACCTAGTTTGACGCTACATCAAAAAATAAGTCATGCAGTAATGGGTTAAACAGACTTTACTTAGTTAGACACGAATGCTGCATGTTTTTATAGTCTAGAAGCTCCAGACAAATCATCTCACACCATCTAACAGCAGAAAGTGACACAAAAAAATCACAGCTACTTCACTGATAACTCAGTAGTGGAAGAATTCGCTGCAATCATAAAGGCAAAAGTCAGGTCAGGTGTTCCGAGTTCGTACTTGACACAGCGCTGCGTAAAAAAGACTTGTGATCAGAAACCAGAAGCACTGCACAATCTCGGAAGCAGCAGCTGATTGGCATGAGCTAATGATATCGCAGTGCACTATGCAGCCATCCATTGCTCGCGGAGTAGCCAGCAGACACCACCCTGTCAGCCACAGTAGGCCTACTTATTTCTCACCCGCCGAGAGTAGGAGGCTGAGTTGAACTGTCACAAGTGATACCTGATGTTGTAGCCGAGTGATGCCGCGAATCCACAGGATCTGACCACGTTGACAGAGGTCATCAGACAGATCGTCGGGGTCGACGTCGACCGTGGTGCGTCTTTCGATCATCTCTATCTCATGACCAGTCACCGAGCCCAGCGCCAGCTGACGAGGCACGCAGTTGGTCGGGATGCACGTCACCAACTGACACGACAGAAAAACACGTTCTCAGGAGCTGCACCCAAAGCTACTAAGGCCTTAAAAATTTCTGAGTTTCCGGTTGTCGTCGATTCCTTCATTTTTTATCAAGTTTTTTTCACTATATTTTAGCAGTTGTTAGTTTCTTTACACAGTTTTACTGGAAAAAATTGCTTACATCTAGTACGTTATGTAGCAGTACTTTTACCTCAGTTCTCATAAGTAGGCCTACTATTTAGTCAATTTTAGTGCGCCAACCTGTTTTTATGATTTGTTACATAATATTTCGTAAAAATAAAAATAAATTTTCGCCGCTCCCCGTTTGCATTTTTTTGCGTCTTGTATTATTCGACTCAGGAGACTGTGTGTTTGAAAAACGAACGAACGGAAGGACGGACGGACGGACGAGCAAGACCTGTAATGTGGCCTATTAGGACGACCGCACAGTAACATCTTCAAAATTCAACAATCGCAGACAAGAATGACAGATACAAACTGCTGGCTGTATATACGCTTAGTTAGCCTACCTGGCCCCAGAGCAGTTCGCCAGCTCCAAGAAAGATGCACCACATCCATTGTTCGATTGTCAGTTGCGTTGTCGAAAACGCGGCGCCTCCAAATTGCACTATGACTACCTACGGCAACCAGTTATTAATTGTTGTAATAACTCACATCTTCACAAGTACAGCACAAAACATATGCTATCTTGTTATTAATATTTTGCTAACTTCAACCAATTTTTGTAGCTAAATCTAAGTTAATTATCAGGTATTCATTTCTCCCTTAACCTTACACGTGTTTGCATCCTTGGCATATTACGAAGAAGCATATTACGAAGCACGTGTGAGGACGACGTGTTTGAGGTACGTTTGGATCTTGAATAGCGATCGCTTGACTGCATATCTGCTGCGTAACCACACCGTAGAGAATGTCCTATGTAGGCCCTAGTCAGACTATGATACCTGAGCAAAAGCGGTGCTGATCCATATTCCGACGAAAACGGGGTTGCGGTTGAGACCCTCGAAGACGTTGCGCTGGCCGTGGATCTTGCGCGCGTTGACCTCGTTGAACAGCGTCATCAGAACGAAGGTGTTGAAAATGATTGTGAAATGCTGCGAAGTGATCGTGCGTACTTTCGACGTGTCGTCATTGCGTCCGCTGTCGATGTCGAACGCCACATCACCTGGACCACGCACACACATAGGTAAAAGGTAAAGGCAAAGGTAAAAGTCGTCAATTTACCATCGTCGCGTACACGCCTCTAATGCGCTTTTGTCACTGACCAGAGCCGCCGCGCCGCACAGCCAACGCGCGCAGCCTGCAGACACAGGCTAGAGCAGCGGCCGGCTAGGCAGCCCCAGTCAGCTGTACTAAGGTCTCCACCTTCCATAACCCATACAAATGGGTTATTACTCATTTAACCGACCCCGGAGGGACGGCAGGCTGAGTTGGCCTTGTTTGGTTGACTGATAGCGGACGCTTTACCGACAAAGTGGTCAAACAGCCATCCATCAGTCTAGTGCATACAGGCAGATGCAGCTAGGCAGACGCAAAGTCAACACATACTCAAACAGCGTCTAGAATTTTGAATTGTGGGTAATTAGGCCTAGTGCTGCTGCGGTCAACTTTTGGCCATTGGAATCAGTACAGCACGGTAACACAAATCGTATTATTTTATGGCCTATTTAGTCCTTCCATCGGGCGTGTTGTAAGTGCCCGTTATCTCACTCCGCTCAAGCGTGACGATTGATGGCGTCTTCCCTTTGTATATCACACCGTTCCCAACTTCACACGCGCGTCCAGGCAGAACACACCGTTGATCACGGTCATAAAATAAACACGTTTCAACACGGTCTACAGCGTATTATGCCTCGTCCTCGTTAGACCCGCGTAATACACTGTAAATCGTGTTGAAACTCATCCTTATGTGTTGGGGGTCCGACAATGTGTTGGAGTTCAAAAAACAGCTGAGGGGAGCTCAGTAGTCCACGTCCGCCTCGCGGCAATTCACAAACTGCTGTCAGATCAGTTCATACCCTGACAGTACTGCCGGCAGTTGTTTTTTGCATAACTGTACGGTATGTTTGTATGCTAAAACACCGTCTGGACTCTGGGGTGGGATAAGCCAGTGTTCTACGAACTTACACATCTCCGACAGTGGCTTAACACACTCAACTTGTAGAGCTTAAACGAAGAAAATCTATAGCCACGGTCGACACAGTGGACAAACCTGCAAATAAAATGGTGAGAATAACGACGAGCTGGTAAACAGAATGTCCGATGATATTTTTCATCATCGTTCGCGAGATGAGCGGCTTGGTGCGGCCGTACGGCTTACGATTGAGCAATTCCTCACTGGGCAGCTCTGTGGCGAGCGCCAAAGATGCCAGCGTGTCCATTATTAGGTTCACCCAAAGCATCTGTATTGCTTTCAGCGGCGAATCCTGACACACCCAACAAGCTTTTCGTGCACACACAAATAATATTGTGCTCTTTTGCTGCTTAGACTGTATTATAATAAGTTCGCGAGTGGCAGCATAAATTAGACCGACGGTTTGGCTGCAATCTGCAGCTGCATGTTTTAGTTGGGTTAGACCTTAAAAATCTTCCATTTTCCTGCGGATTTAAGAACCCTCATTTAACACAATGTGTCATTGAGTTGCATGTTAATAAAATGTATGAAAAAAGTGTTGTTATTTACAATGCCGGGCCAAACTTGCGCATATAATTTACATGAATGAATAAAGTGTGTTCCAAGTCAAAATAAAAATTACAATAAATAAACAAAAATGTCGGCGTAGTGCCGACACGATAAGCGGCCATCCGCCTAGTTATTTGTTCTTGCCCACAGCACTGTGCAACCTGGGTGAAGGGGTTCCCTTTGAACGAGGGCGTCAGAAAGGAGTGCCCCCCTAAAAAGACGTTATTTTGCCACTATTTGCTTGCATAGTGTGACGAGAAATTTGAGCTAATGCTCATGAGACTCGTGAAAGCCTATAGCAGTTCCGGTTCAGGCGCTTAGCTGAAAATTGGGGTGTTCACGGTAAGTTAATATAGGCCTACAAATACCAAAGTCTCTATCTGGATCGCATAACGATAGTTCCGTGGCGCCACCTTGTGAATGATATAGACTTGTGTCGCAGCCCAAAATCGCCAAAAAATCCATAAAACCCCCTATTTTGGCGTTCAAGGT
>Ga0209454_1004619_pt1 | contig 10348 bp, 6 predicted proteins | sample WorMetHERISLAND1_2_FD_187400 | JGI IMG/M metagenome (GOLD analysis project Ga0209454, IMG submission 187400) | Marine gutless worms symbiont microbial communities from Max Planck institute for Marine Microbiology, Germany - Olavius geniculatus... | ecosystem: Host-associated > Annelida >... | reverse complement strand
GCATATGCAAGGCAAAAAGGCGACTTTTGGCTTTTTTGGGGGGGACATAGCCCCTTTGCCCCCTCCTAAATCCGCTTATGATGGCGAATGGGGAAAGGGATAAAAAAGCAAAAGAGAAGGGAAAATACCCCATCACTCATTCCAGCCTATACATGGGCTTCACAAAACCGCAGTGAGCGCCGACTTTCTGGAAAGTCCGTAGAACCATTAAATGAAGACATCATGGATACAGCGAGATCCTTCCGCACAGTTGAAGTGGCTAACTGCACGTCGTTTGCGACCTCAACACAATGTACAGAGCCACACAGTAGAGTATAGGCTCCCTTGTGCTAATCAGTGGAGAAAATCCCAATAGAGATATACCAAGCGGAATTTTTTTCATTAAAGCACTTTGTGCATATTACGTAGCTTAGACTGAACGACGTTTTTATTTTTAGACAGAAAATACTGCCGGAGACTTTAATTTTTACCCAGTTAAGTACTTAGTATTGCAAATGATGGTGCGTGTCTAGTGCCTTTTATGTTTATGTTGTGTACGACTTTGTTACGCATAGTTTGTTACAAGTTGAAAAATAAAATAACAACAAAGAATATGTCGGTGTTTGGAGTACAAAAGAAAACGTAGCTATGAAAATAAATAAAGATGTCTGAGTTTGAATTCGACAAAGTTGTTTCGTCACGCGTACCGGAAGCGATTCCACAACAGCATTGCTGTAGGTAGACGACCTCCTGCGTCGCACGCTGACTCTGATGTCGCCAGCGCCTTATCATCTTCTGTTGCTGCAACTGCCGCATCCGCGCCGTCTGTCCGTCCGTCCGTCCATCTCGCGGTCGTTCCCGCCTCGGTCAAATCCGTTGATTAGTTTTTAATTAAGACGACCACGCATGCGCAGTGCAAGCGTCGCGATCCGAATTTACCGAAGCGATTCGTCGCACGTGCCGCGCAAACATGTTGTCGCACCGACCGCTGCGTGTTGATCAGACAGACGCGCCTGGATGCTTCGCGCTCGTCTTTGAAGTCAGAAGTGGCACCGCGGGTAGACGCCAAATAGCTTATCTAACGGTCGTCGAACGCTCGATTGAACTACGAACGGATTTGGGACCTATCTATAGGTGACTTGAGCGGCGTTAGATTAACTAATCGCCTTGCGAAAGATGCATCTAATTTACCGTCGCTCGTCGCCCCGCTGCGACACGACGTTTACCGCTGAGCCTCCGCGTGAAACTATTTGCACATGATGCCAAGAGACAGCGACACGCGCTTAAGAAGCTGATTAAACGAATCCTAATTTTCTTGCAATAATTCTAGCACTTAATGCTTACGTGCTAATAATTAAAAGTTTAATAAAAATGTAGCATTTTTTCCTTACATTATGATCTTTCTAATAAACTTACTTTAACTGCAATAGTTGCTGACACGCACACGATAATCGGCCTGAAAGGTTAAGGTTTTTTTAAAGTTTGTGCTTACACCTATACTCCTATAGTGTCCGAACTACCATATCCGAGCATTCGTTTGCAGTTACTTCGCCACTCGCATAAAGATTTTTAAATGAAGCTTATAAAACGACGATGCGAAATTATTTGGATTGTCGGCATACGATAAATTTTGACTTAGACGCGGTAATGGGTCTTAGCTTAGCTTAGCTTACAAATGATGCACGAAAAGTAGGCTACGTGTACACAACCTATATGGCTATGTAGCATAATCTGGCAATAATTCCTGCGGTGATGTCGTTTTCGGTCGGTGCACTAAAAACTTAGTAGTTAGCGATTCATGCAGAAATTAAGTCGTGAAACGACTCAGGGAAGCCCTTAGCCCTATACGCCCCTGGATAATGGCTCCTCTCAGATAGATGGTTAATCTTAAGCTGCTTAGAGCGCACAGAACGCATAAAACACGGCAAAAATTTAACAATACCAAGGCGGCACAACTGGGACGCGGTGATGTTACAGAGCTTACCGCGTTCATACGCATTTGGCACATCGTAAATATATTTTACACGTGAGAAAAAAAGTCGTTCTGCAGCGCGGAGAGAAGTTGAAAAATAGGTGTTTGGGTTGACGAGCGCGACAGTAAATCGTGCTTAGAACCATTAGCCGTATATATCTCATCCATTGCAGTGTCTTCTGCAGACGGCGATTTTTCAGTAGTCCGTTTGTTACGTAAATCAGCAGGCTAGCATTCATTCACACTTCTTGTGTGCGCAACGCAACCATGACCGCGGACAAAACTATTAGCGCACTGCACGCCTGGTGTCTGTAGTCCTATACGTTTTACTGCATGCCGCTGTCACATTAAAATGTCTCCCCATGAAAAATCCGCGCGGGGAGAGATAATCACCGAATTGATAATTTATGTCTCTCCCTTATTAAAACATCGCCGGCCCCATAAAAAGTCCCTCCATTATAGGCTCGCCCCCCAGAAAAGTTTCCCTCCGGCAGACAATTTACCGGTAAAAGTCCGCCCCACCCGGGCAGCCGCCGGGCGGGGAGACTTTTCTGGGGGAAGGCGATCCTATAATGGGGCAGCTATCACATTCCGGCGGTAGGCCTTTACTGTTATAATACATTGTCTTGGCAGTGACAGTGGCGGTTGCAGCCCACCGTGTGAAACGAACTTTGTATGGTGCACGAAATGAAGCTTAAGTTCAAAGATTGTTCGCAGTTTCTTTGATTTCTCGTCCTTCCAGCCTAGAAGCGGTTGTCTATTTACACGAGCATTTCGACACCGAATTAACACTTGACTTGACTGCATGCATGTCGGCATCATTAACGACTTCTTCTGTTTGCATTACACCTTAGCTTGCATGCGCTGAAGACAAACATATTTTCACACTTTGACAATTTGCTTTCTTGGAACGTATGATTGAAATATATATACGTAACTTTTGCAAATTTTTAATCACAAATAAAATTAAGACACTGAAAAAAGTATAGGCATGTTATAAGTTCCCTTTATCAAAGCCAGATAAACTTTTCACATACCCCGCTGCACTGGAGTGTTTGTTGCAATTAGTTGATGATTATTTTAAGTCGGTTCTTCAGCCACGTTAAACGACTCCATTTTTATTAGTTCTTATAGGCGTATTAATTGCTACAGCGAAAAGCCTGCGAGGTGTCGTATTCCCTGCAGGCAGCATCACACAGTTTTAGTTCAGTGTATAGTTGCGAAAATTTTGCTTTGAGTCGAGATACAATTTTTAAATATTTTGTTTGGTGTATTTAACATAAAAAGTAAGTTGCTGCTCGCTATCGTTATAGGGCTATAGGTCTACAATGTCCATTTACATTGCGGTGATAAGCGCTACTGGCTGTTGCTACGCAGAGTATTTTTGCACTGCGCGGCACACATCAAAGACCACCACGGCATTGTTGTTGTAGGCCTATATGTCGATTAATTACTTTAAAAATACTTGAACTAACTGTTGCATTGTGACGGCATGATAGTCAGTTAATATCGTTTCATGGTCTATAGCAAAGTATTGTCGTTTAGCAAATACTAGCACGGTGGTCTTTGTCCGGTGCATTGCCTTTCATCCGCACACCTTTAGGTATATGCCGGTTCCCCCCTTTAACGGACGACGGACAGTCGACGGAGAAGATGAACATCAGTTTTCATCGTCATCTGCAATTTTTAGTGGGCGCAACGTCCATGGCAAGGAGCAAAACGACAAGGGAACGAAACGTCCGTAACTGATACGAAGAACATCGAGCAACTTTGATGTCAGCGATAATTCATGGCAGTATCAAAACCGCAATCTAGTCATGAAATAACTGTCGTCTGGCAACGAAATAAAAAATATAACAAAATTAATAAAAGTGTTAAAAATTGTAATTGCTGTGTCTCCGTAATACCTCGCTTACATGATGAAGCAAACATGAAGCAAACTTAGAGCACACGTCATGCACGTGTATATTAAATATTTGTTTGCTTCATGTTTGCTTCATCGTGTAAACGGGGTATAAGTTATTTTTCACAGTAATGATAATGTTTCACGAGAGTTTACTTAGGAGAACCTTCCCGTGTCAATAGCTATTATAGAGTTATTACTTTGTAGTATTTTTCATTATTTTTTCTTCACTTGGGAACTGAGTACTGACTGTTAAAAACAATGGTCGATAACTAAATACTCGGCTTACTGAGTTTCTGGGTCGTGAATTAGCGAAAACTTCCCGTCCGTCCAAGTCGATGGATGTTTCTGTGCATGCAAACAGAAGACTGCTTTAGTTTCTGTCAGTGGATCGTTAACTGGCTACAACTTAATGTGTTACTGCTCGTCGACACGCGCGCAATCGTAGCAGTGCTCAGAGAGTAATTAGACTGATGAGCGAGCTATCGTGCATCGTGTAGGGGCTCGTGTTTGTGCGGTGTCATGCGGTGGCACGTGCGTGTCGCACGCTGTACGCACTGCGGCTAAACGAATGGTCACTCAATGGTGTCCGGTTACAGCGTGTCGTCAGCTGACTACATCCCGTGCGTCAGCAGCAGCTGCAGCTGCAGCAGCGCGGCGCATGAGATGCTAATACCGCGCCGCTGTCGTGCCGTGCGCCAATCAGCGACGCCGCAAACATGATAATCAACCAGCGTCATGTGGTGGGTGCTCGCCATTAATAGCTACCACGACAGTTTTATTGCGCACACCTTGTCATATGCACTTGTACCTAATCTGAATCTCCAGCGATTGAGCGAAGCGTCTATAGCACGCATCCGGTACAGATTTACGCGCTGATTTTGTCCCTTTAAGTTTGGGAATATCCACGCACAGCAGAGTCTGTGTCAAAAATTGTAACATAGTACGCAAGCAACTCACTTTCAATCTGCATCTAGTTATTTCTCACATCTGCCGCAGCGAAACACTCAAAAATATTTTTATGAAAGCTGATCGATTAACTTGCGCATAATATTAAAATTTATTTTATGCAATACAGGCTCCTTTCTTTTGCAGTCTTTTATCAAAACTGAAGTTTGGCCGCTGATGGACCATCACTACACGCTAAGAACAGATGGTGCCAGATGGCACCATTTGGGTGCTACGGAACAGTGGAAATGCGTGCTGAAAGTCGGACGAATATGCCTATGGAGGCTTAATAGGACAAACATATATACAGCGTCCACGGACGTCATCCATGGGAGTATCTTCAGCATATAAATCTATAATACAGCACCGACACTAGTGCAACGCAATACTTTAGGGCCTACAAATATAAAAATACTTAATTGGCAGTGTACTGTATGAATAACACAATACATCGTTTCGTTGTCGACAGTAGGGCCTAATACAAAAAAACACAAATGCAATGTTGAATTTCTATTCAAGTAGACGTAGACATATAGTTTGTCCTGATAAAAAAAGAAGTGAACACATACGTTACTCAGTGGAGAGCTACAGTAATACATGCATTTTTTGCACAAGTAATAGTCTGTCCCTGCGAATGAAAAAAAAACGCATGGTCGCCTTGTTAACGTCAGCTACTCACACAGCATGCAAAGGCTTCTCTTTCAATCGAACTCACTAATCAATTTCAATGTAGAATGCAGTTTGGCGTTGCCTTATACTTTAGAAGTCTGCTCGCCGATGTGTTACCGGCGACAAGCATGCCGATATGTCTTCCAACACTGACGTCAGGTGTATCATGTATTTGTCAGACACAATGCGACTTTAATCAACTTGCATAAGACTAAGCCTATTAGTCATTTACTTCATAACTTCCACATTTTTCAAGCCCGTCACATTTCATTCGTGCATTTTCAGCCCCTTTCCCCCGAAAATTTAATATTTGAATATTTAAATCAACAGGCGGTTTTGGCTGTATGCAAAAAGATTTATCACACATATATCAGATATTTCTGCAAACTGCAAACTGGCAAATATTCGCCGCAGACTGTCAAGCAGCAGTATAAGCTTATACAAGTTTAACCTTTGTAGCTGGGCGGATCTAGGACGTGCAATGTTTGCTCGAGGTGTGAGGTTCATCGAATAATCCGAGTGGTGGGTAGCCTAAATCTGAGTTCTAACTCGACGGTCGTTACGACATGTCACTAATACTCGACAGCTAACCGTCGCCGATATACAGCAAACGGAAAGCTCACTTTGTGACATCCAGATGATGGGCGAGGGTTGCTGTCCGAAGTGTCAGTGGCGTGTCGATTTCCGTGAGCGTCAGCTGTTAAGACGACACCAGGCCAGCCGGACTGATAGCAGATACGAACACCGGAACGAAACACGCACCGTTCGCTATCTGCTAATTACTGTAGGCGGACGGGCAGCCGGCTCTCAGCGTTTTGCGATACGTAGAATATTCATTAGCGACCCGCACCTGCTGCAGCGAGCCGCGACCGACCGCGCCCATTGGCCGGCGCCGACGAGTGGCCAACCAATTGCAGCGCACCCCGCAAAATTTATCTCTCGTTTCTCTCGGGCGTCGGCACTGCAATTAGCGCATGATCGATTCAGTTACATGTTGTTCTGCACAGTTGCCGCTTGCCTGCTATTCATTCTGCACCACGAGTGTCGCATCGGGCAGCAGCGTATCGTGAACATCTATTGCATAGTATCTGGAGTCCGTGTCTTGTATCTAACTATCGTTTATAGCTAACGAGCTGAACTGAAGCTATTTTAATATTCAGTTAACTCGATCACAAAGTAAGTCGACGCAGTTCGGCGTGCGCCATGTATTCTGGTGATTACGGCGCGTTGAGCGTTGATCGTCAGTTGCTCGCTGCTAATCTACATCTGCAGCAGTATCATCATCATCGGATGCGTCTGCAGACTGGGTCCATGCAGCCGGTCGACTGGCTGCAGGGGATTCTGCCGACGACGACGACGTCCAAGTCACTCTTGACCGGCGGTGACTGGCGTTCGTCGCTGAGAGATCTGCAGAAATGGCGGCGTCCAGGTCCGGCGGTCGTCGCGGCGGACACGGTGAATTGCCAGCCGCTGAACCTCGACGAGACCACTGCGGTCAACTCGGGGGGTCGGCGACGACGACGGGACTCGCGCGATGACGGACGGGGCATGACGACTGATCGGGTGACGAGCGACGAGCCTTCTGTGACCGCAGCAGCCAAGCGACGTCGCTTCGACTTCACGCGCCTTGCCGAGTCGGCAACCAGACGAGACGACTCGTCGCCGAGCTTAGTCTCGTCGCCGCCGAGCGCTTCCGATAAGAGTTACAGCGCCCGAGTGAAGGTCGTCGTTAAACACGGCGACTGTGATGGTGGTGACCAGTCTGACCGGCGCCTGCAACAGTCTCCCGTCTCTGCAGCCGTGGAAAGCAGCGTCGTTGACTCGACGTCGTCGGCGCTGAGGTGGTCGTTGCCCCATCGTTCAACCGCGTCACTGCAGGGTCTACCGCTGCAGCCGCTGAAGCCCTCCGGCGCTAATCCCATAGACAGGTATATACCGGTACCCTCCGTCGGCTTCGTTTGATGATAAGATAACTTAGACTATAAGCCATCGAGTGTGTAATTAAAGGATTAGAATTTGCCGCAAGTTGACCAGATCTACTTGTGTGTTATGATACCGATAGCCCACAAGAAATTAATGCAGGCCTACTTCTTGCATAGTCTGCTGCTTGCAATTTCAATTTTATCTAGGGCCTATACTTTACACATGGCTCTTGTTATTTCGTTTCTCAAATTTAGGTGCTCTTCTATATGTTTTGTATACCACGTATTGAACTTCTGCAGCATCGTGTATTGTGTTTTTATTTTATTTGCATTGTAATTTGTATGTACGTGAGTAAGGAAATAAATCAGTAAGTAAAATGTAATTTTTTTTGTAGCGCATAAAGTTAAAAATTACTTCTACTGCATGCGCTAGTAGTGCTAGTAAAACCGAACAATGCTGTCAGCTTTTGGCGTAAAAATGATTGATTGGCTAAAGAGAACGTAAGTACATAAAAGCAAAGCATACGAATGTATTTGCTAATTAACGCGTTTTGTTTATCTGTATATCATTTTGATATCTGTCGCTATTTTCATGTGCTTGCAGCCACTGCGGCGTCAGCTATCGCAAAACAATTATGACGTCATCACTGCCAGGTGTCGCTTCGCTTCCGGGTTTGGCGGGAATTGCACTAAGCGCCCCCTGCCGGCGAACTCGCCGCAACTACAGGTTCGTCTTACCAGTTCATATTCTTCCGAATGCGTGGTATTATGTATGCATCTTTATCCACCATGGTGTATCATGTATGGTAATGGAGCACAAACAAAAACATATTAACCGCAACTAAACTTACTAAAGTTAGGTGAATGTTATTTACATATTACACATACGTACTCTGTGTATTTGTTGCATGCACGATATTTGACTTTTTACACCAAAGAAAACAATTGTTGAAAAAATGCAGATTGGAAACGTAAAAATGAATTACTTTTTGCCCAAAATTTTAAACTTTCGGCTTGCATGTTTATCATCTGCATGCTTATCACCATGTGAAGCGTGGCCGTCGCATGCGTCACGCGAACATCATTGTGCAGCAGCCATGCAGTCAGCGGCAGCGTCGTCTCTGCGGCATGCGTTAATGCCGGCGGTGCACATCTTAAATTAAGTTTTCGATATCCGTGTCGCTTTGATTGCAAATTTTGTTCTGTTGTTTACAATTCAAGCAGCTGCAAGCTAACAAGAATAGTCTTTCTGTATTATCTGTTTAATTTAGTGTGAAGTTTAGTAATAATACAGAGTGCTCTATTTTACGAGGTAAAGTGACAGCACTATAATTAGGAGAGGCGACTACCGGTATAATGGCAGTTGCAGATTACTTTCCTAATGTTGCCGACCAAAAAATCTTAACGGGCGTTTGAATTTGTTAAAAAGTTATTATCCGGAATATTGTTCGCTTTTTGTTACCGGCGGGGAGTAGGTTAAAAGTTAAAACACTGTACCGAAACTGATGTGTACTTGTGAGTATGCGAAAACGAGTCAGCGTGCAAGGGTACAACTTTGTAAAGTCATAGTGTGACAAGTCAACCGCGTGACGAATTGACTGGTACAATGAGCGTAGCCGGGAATTTGCTGGGCGCGAAAATGCACAAGGTCTGTCTGTGGGATGGAACTGGAAGTTCTCCATCCAGTGACAGAGTGACCCCTGTGGGATATGGGGGCAAAGCTACAAAGAAGATGGAGACATGATGAATATCTGAGTAACGAAATAAGTGCATGAAAGATGCAAAGATGTTTGCAAACGTTAGGCAACTTATTATACTGCCAGTACGCTGTAATGAGAGGCTTTGTTTTCGCTCTGTTTTTTTTCATTTTCGCTTTTCGTTTAAAACCGGACAACGATCGGAACAAGTCCAAATTGGTGGAAAGATGACTCTTACCCGGAAGGAGTTAAGGCTAATTTTTAGCGAGATCCGTTGATGGGTTCTGGAAGGAGCGTTATACTTTCATTCACTAAGCGGCGTCACCAGTCGGTCGATAAATATCAACAACGTACCTGCTGCGTTTATGGTACGTACGTGACGTTGATACGAGGAGAATCACAACTCCGAAATTTTTCTCAATCGGACCCAGGGCGCCGGGCGGCATCACGTTGGAATCTGCCACAAATTTTTAGTTGATTACTGATTGCACCATAAAGCACATCTTATGACTGAAGATATCATAATAACTGAAGAGAATTAAGCCTGATGTAAAAATATGTAGGCCTAAGCCACATAAAAGAATCGAGCAGAAACCAAATCACGATGCACAGTGCTGTGACAAGACACAAGACATTAATAAACGCGGTCTGAAGCGCAATGTTTATTAACAAAAACGTCATGCCAGATCACCACAAATTCCTCTTTGTTCTGTCCAATTATATTTTGAAAACATTTCGTATACGACGGGGGAGAGAAGAGGAAATACGAGGGTTGAGTAATGAGAATCAACGTATTAGATTTAAACATTTTTACAGTCTATATATCAGTAAAAAGTACATTTTTACGAACACATGTTTGTTGCGGATGTGACATCATTGTAATTTATGACGTCACAGCGAATTAAACAGAAACGATTTGGAGTGTTAAAGCGAACAGCGTAGGATTAGGTTCGTTGTTGCACGATAATTCTCCAGCCTGCAATCGAATTTAGCAATGTGGTGCTTTGAATCAAATGCTAACAACGCTAACAAATAGCCTACGTTTATAAGTTATTTGCCACTACGAATAGTTAGTTAAGCTAGTTAAGGTATACTACCTAGTGTTCTGATAGAGAAACGTTGTTATAAATTTAAACCGGTCAATTTGAAATGGACGTTTGATCACTCAGTATTTATCAGTTTATTGATATGTGTTCTTTTTTCTTTTTTTCTCTCATTGTTTGTATTGTAAATATATTGTAATCGCTACCATCTGTTG
>Ga0209454_1004618_pt1 | contig 10348 bp, 4 predicted proteins | sample WorMetHERISLAND1_2_FD_187400 | JGI IMG/M metagenome (GOLD analysis project Ga0209454, IMG submission 187400) | Marine gutless worms symbiont microbial communities from Max Planck institute for Marine Microbiology, Germany - Olavius geniculatus... | ecosystem: Host-associated > Annelida >... | reverse complement strand
GTCTAAAACTTATTTTCAATATTTATTTTTCGCTACGTATAGCTAATGTAATCGTGACGTCATCGAAAATGCAATTTCTGCGGAAAGATAATGTCTAGATGAGCCTCTGCAATATGAAAACAGGAAAACTAATGAAAGAATACTGCAGTAAAAAAACTTAAGAGATTGTTGGCATAAAAATAAACTACTTTTTATCAACTTTTAAACCCGGTTTTGCTTTTCGCCATGTTAAGCGTGGTCGTCGCGTGCACTGCGAAAACGTCGTTGTGCAGCAGCTAGACCTGCGAGTCGCTGAGGTAAAGAAACGTGACCCGACTTGAGGCTAAAATGACCCCAAGTCGACGGCGGTCATTTCAAAAACGACTTGAGACGTTCAGAAGTTGTGATGAACTTGCGTGAACGCTGTACGTATACTCTAGGCTAATCATAAAGTGTTTTATAATTATTCCTTCGGCAGACATCTGTTTATTGTCATTTCCTGAAGGAATTTCGTACAGTCAGTTAAAACTGTGTTGACTGTTTTGACGCGCTACAGCTACAGCAAGATACGGCGACTTCGGAATTTTGTCGTCCGTCCGTCCCCATGTTGTCCAGCCGTCTGTCCGTCTGTAACAGATGTATTGTGGCTAACTGTTAGGGCATAAACTTTTTACACTAATAATTAGCTCTGCGTCAATTAATCCTAGGCATGCAAAATTGAGCGACCTTAACAACATAGAAATTCCGTCATTCACACTAGGCTGATTCACACAAAAACCTCTACGTATCTAACCAGGGAATATTTAATTATTTATCCCTGGTATCTAACAATTAGAACTGTGTGAAAAGATGAAACTTGATAATAGGCCTAGCCTACGTTCTACCTAATCGGTATACCGTTATTTTGTATAGGGTTACTGAAATATGTTACAAATCGCCGTATTTGCCCGAACTCATCGATAGCTACGTTTGAGGGAACTGCTAAAGTTGGAAGATTTCTAGTGAAGTCGACTTCTCAAGTCGACTTGAAGTGACTTGTCACGAAACCGACGGCGCCAGAAAATTTCGACGGTGACGCTGCTACAGACCGACTTGACCCGACTTGGAAGGCCCAAGTCGACTTGAGTCGACTTAATCGACCCGACTGGCAGGTCTAGCAGCAGCCGTTATATTATCAGAAAGCAGCGTCATTTCTGACAGCATGCGTTAGCGTCGCGATAATGCACATACATGTAAGTTGTTGACTCAAAAGTCGGCTAATAGCAAGTTTTGTTACCGTTGCTGACAACTAAGACAGCTACAGGCTAAAAACACTATTTTTTCTGCATTTCTGTTTATTTTGGTGGGGAGTAAAGTAAGAATACGAAGAGTATTTTATTTTACACGGTAAAGCGGCGTCAGTATTCGGGCGAAGTGGATTATCAGTATACTGTCAATTGCATATTTCTTTTTAAATGTTGTCTACAAAAAATGTTAAACATACGTTCAAATTTGTTAAAGTTACTAGACGCTCGACGTGTTTACATGCATGGTGGGAAAACTACAGATAGGCCTGGATTGGTCTGTATGCTGTTTGAGATTGCGTCTAAAAGTAAACAGTGTGGATGCTGGCTGCAAGACAGTTCGGAAGAGAGTTTCAAGTAGATGAACCAGCGTCTGTAAACACACATCTTCCTCTAAGTCGAAAATCCGATCCGTGAAGCATGTATAGCTGGCTACGTGCTGGCGATTCGACTCAAACATTTATTTGGCGATTTGATAAAGTGCGCGACTTTTGAGATTTGATTCGATTCAAACGTCAGCGCCTCGAGATGATAAGTTTTACTGTCAAAGATCTGAGTTTTTGCACGTACATGGGTTCGATTTGAGATTTGCCCATCACTGGCTGCTGTTGCTGCTGCTGTTGCTACTCTGTCATCCGATTCATCATTCGTGTACGTTGATTCTGAATGCAGATTCGCATGACCAGCCGTTAGGTTACGTTACGCCGTGGACTGGCCGTATCCACAGCTGTATAATGCGGTACAGCGTGGAGAACCGCATCATCGAAAAGTGCGTCGACAACGCTATATAGTTATTGGAAACGCCTAGCTGGCGTGCGATAGAACTAAAAAGTAAAACAAAATTTTAGAAAAATCGCACACGATCAAGCTAAAATTTGAATTTTTTTACAGCTTTATCGAACATCTACAGGGTCCATAGGCCAAAAAGTGACATCCTTTTGGCATTTGAGTTTTCTTTGTTAAATGCATTTTATTTGCATTTTTGTGTCCTCACATATAATTTTGTTTCAATCAAAAAGTCGTTCGATCAAAGGTAGCATTTTGATGATGCTGAGGATTTGCTGCATGCGCGTTTTTGATTTTTACGAACTTGTACCTCTCGTCATACACCGTGTCTCAAAAAAAAACGGGGCCACTTGTGTAACTCCGTAAAACACTGGCCGATTTTGACACTATTAACGTGAGGTGGGCTAAACTATAGCCATTTACGTTAAGTTTATTAGCGATGTTGATGGCCAAAAATTATCAAAATCGGCCAATGTTTCACAAAGTTATTTTAAAAAGTGACCCCGTTTTTCTGAGACACGGTATAGATTTTGCTGTAGACGTTCAATTTGATGCAAATTTGTCGTGCAGCTTGTTCTACAGCTAGCTGTGCAACAAATGTTCCACAGCAAACCGAACCAGCGCCGGTATATTGGGTTTGGGCCTACTTGAGCAGCAAATATACTGGCGACTCGAAGCTACAGCAATAAGCTTACAGTCCGTACTGTCTTTATGCGCTAGGCCTGTATGTACGCGCATATGCCTCGGCGTGTGGATCAACGAAGCCATAGATCAAAATTCGATTTCATGCGGAACGCGCGCACGGACGGACGGACGGACAGACGGCTTAATATCGACCGCATGACGGCCAACAGTTGGGCGGCGGATAAACCGCGCGTCGTCTCGTCTCTAAGCAGCAGCTTCAGATGCTGCAGCAGATCTGCAGCCAACATTAGTGATCGACGGCATAATAAAGACGCATCGTATATACAGAATATCGTATAATATCTGATATGAAGATAAGATAGCCGCCAATAGGCATAGGCCTATCTACCGCATGATCACCCATCTCAGAACTTACCGCGGGGACGCCACTCTCGCGCTTGCTTCTTTTTCTTATTTTTTCCTTTCTGTTTGCTTTCTAGTCTGCCTGTTTCCCCTTATTATTTTTGTCACCGAAGGCCTTACCCCATAATCCAGCTGGGTGGTTTAAATGGCTACTGCCAGCAAATATAATGGTATATAAGCTTTTCCGGTCTTTCGTGGCTGCCAAATTGTTTATGTCGCGTTTCGAGCTACCGTAACGAAAAGCGTGACAACTTTTATGGTCGTTTAGTATTTCTTGACGTAGACTGAGCTAGTCAAATATTCTACTGTAGGTGGTAGCCCCCCACGAATTTGCCGGTCAACAACTATCGTCAACATTAAGTAGGCAGAGCGGTGAACGAGATACGACTGCTTGCATAAGTCAACTATTATAGGCTTTACGTTATCATTTTGCACTTATCATCGTCTTGAGATCTAAATCCGTGGAAATCAAACTTTGGTGTACGAAGATAGAATAATCGTTAATCTCGCAATTAATGAGGGTTCAAGCGTTCTCATTCCTTTACCTGCTTTTATTTTCTATCTGCTTCCTTTTTAGTTTTCCTTACCCCGCCTCTTGTTTATATGGTGTATCTAAGATCAGTCAAAGTGGGGGTTAAAAATGCTGTAGAAGCATAAGCTTTCTAACAGGTATATAGCATATATCGAGGCCGTCAAATACAAATAGTAGCCCTACATATAGTGCAAATTTAGCTTTTAAAATAACATAAAAACTATTCCCGGTAAAACAGCAGCGCAAATATTTATTCACCAAAAAATAAAGAAAAAAGTCAGTTGTACTTTTTCATTGTCTTAGTATACTTATGGCTTAGTTTCGTGTAATGATTTAACAGTTTCAAGTTAAGTTAATAGTGGATGTGTGGGTCCCCGGCTGCGGCCTGGGAAGAAAAGCAAGCAAAAAGCCAAACCGAACGGCTTCATTTCTGACTGCACCCAGAGCGCGCTGTTGCTTGCTCTACATAATTTCTGCATTAAGCCAGTAATGCAGAAATTTGGCAGTTCTTTTATGCCTCGTCGGCTGCAGCACATCCTATAGACCTACCCGTCATCCGTGAATTGGTGCAGAGAAAACTTAACTTTTGTCTGCGACGTCCGCGCGTCTCTGTCAGGTCAGCTATCTCTACGTCCGAATCATGACATCGCCAACACAGACGACTACATCACTTCAGATCTCCTCCACCAGTGACTCAGGGAAACGTTCTGTTGCCCTGCTACGTACTCTACCCCATGTAAGACGTACGTTCCGCTGATTGCTAATCAGCTGGAATTGTCGTATATGTGTCCAAATAAGAAACAGGTCACAGTGAAAAATCATAAAACTATTGTCCAGTTTACAACGCTGACGAGACGTAACCGTTTCGTCCAGTCGGCGCCAGCCATATGAAGTTGTCGACTGATTTTTTGGTATCAGCATTTAGCCGATCGTGCTCAGTTCGATATATCAGGCTATTGGCACGCTCTGTCTGTAACGTATATACCGCGGCTAAACGATAGCCTACGTTTTAGCGGCTTGGCGACGTTACGTTGGTAAGTTCCTATAGAGGGTATTCTGTCAATAGTAACCCTGTCCCTATCTGTATCAATTTGGCCGCAATATCAAACAAAAAGTTTTCGTTTTTATCCAGGATCGTGACAACTGTTGCTTACTTTAATTACTTATTTACTGATACCGAAAGTAGTACGATCTCGGTACAAAAAAAGTATATGAAAGACTAAGTGTAGCGACAAACTTACGGCAACAGGTAGCAAACAGTCGGCTTTTTCTAGCGACAGCTGTAGGGGCTCTCGCTGTGTTTATTAGAGCTTGAAGTTGATTGACTGTTTGACTGATTTGTATTTGTAGGCTTCTCTGCTGTTTCGTCACCATTCATGGCTACTCGATTCTAATAAATATCTTATCACGTTCCCAAAATAAACTCTTATCCCGTGTATCGAAGCGGTTGGATCAGCACGTGACAGTGTGCGTCTATGAGGTCCGCGCACGAGCACCTGACAGGCACCTGACAGAGGGACCAGTCAGTTCTGACTGTCCCCTCGAGCATCTGCTGACATCCATCTCGACCTACAGTAACGCTGATTCCAGTGCCCGGTGAGATGTGTAGTAGGCGGTTCAGTACTGGAACATGGACGCCATGGCACAAGGTCGAAGTTTAATAGAATCCCCAAAAACCTCGACCAAGAACGGAAAATTACGTTGTTGTGGCACGGCTTTCCTCGAAGCGATAAACTAAATGACCGAAAAAAGTTCGAGTAACCAAAAGTTTCGAAATTTATTTTGTCGAATAGGCCTATAACGTGACAAAAAAGAAGACTTTCAGCACTCATCGTATATGACAATAGAAGCAGTGACGGAAATGCGGTTAATGTCCTTCTAACAGAAAGCAATAATGCTGTTGTCTAAGTTCTGCATGTGGATAACAAAATAATAGATCGATGTATATGTTAAACTACGACTCGAGAGTTAAGCGAGCGAGTATATGCAGTACGAAATTAGCTCATTCCAGGCAGCGATTTAACGTATGTTAAAACCATGCTCAAATCGCATAGACTACACCGTCGTTAGCTTTATGACACACGGCTGAAAAGTTTGCGAAAACAGTATAGCCTACCAGAGCAAGCTGAATGTGGTTTAATGATATTCCTGCAGTATGTTCCCATTTTCAATAACCGCCTATTGTATAATTTGATACTGCGTGATATCGTGCATGAAAAAACCAGAACCTCGGAAATCGGACGTTGATCGAAGCTCACAGCACGCTGTTGGAACGTTCGCCTCGCTGCCGCTTTGCTTCCAGGGACGCGGTCGAAATAAGATGTGGCCGATTGAGGCGGCTAGGGCTGCAGCTTCAGCGACAGCGGGTTACAGGCATGATGGCCAGTGTGAAATGACATTGCACCGCGCCGTGGCAGCTAGTTTCTGACCGCCACATCAACTCTGTCAGTTCGATATCCAGTCGCCAACGCACACAGCTTTCTCGCTCGCTCGCTCGCTCTCTCTTTTTCTCTTGCTTGCTCCAATAAGCTTATTATTCTTTTGAATCATATCTTATTGTTTTCCATGCTCGCTTGCTTTACAGTTTATGATAATTGACATGTTTTCTTAGAAGCTCTTTTTTTAATTTTTGTTGTTGTTGACGTTTTCGTTATACTTTTTGAAACAATAAACTTAAGTATACGGATGCAAATCGTGCTACAAAATAGCTTCAAAACTGCATGACAGAAACGTTGAAATCTAAAAAAAGTCTATAGGTTAGCACACTAGCTGCATAGCTTTTATCGGTTTGGCTTATCGGCTTTATGGTTGTAGAGCATTATCAGGTCGCCGGTACGTTAGTAACTGGAGGCTTTGTGTTTCCCTTTGTTCTTCTACTTTCTTTTTATGCACTTTGCCTCCGAAACCGGACAGCAAACCCAAAACCAAAATTTGGGAAGGACAACCCATACGTGGAAGAAATTGACGCCAAATTTGAGCGAGATCCGTTGAGGGGTTTTGGAGAGAGAGGTATTTCACTACATTTATAGGTTAATCGACGGTTTGACGAATCAGCAGCCGTGGACCAAGTTTGCCCGCAATCTAACTTACAGCGCTTGGCGGCCTCACGTTGGGTCCTGTCCAAATTTGCATTTTTTGTTTCGTTTTTTTTCATCGTATAGCTCACTGACTTTCGTGCTTAGAGCCGATACATCAAGGAATCCATGTGGGACACGTGCTCGCGCTCCCGGGCTGCGCATGCGCAGTTAAACCCGCGAGGTCACGTGACGCTCTATTCTATGCCAGATAACGGCTCCGACCTGACGAACACAGGCTTCGATAGCATCGTCTATAACTCTATATATTCTCAGATCGACTCAAACTGCAGCCAGTGCAATATTATGGACTATTCGCCGTATCAGAAATAGAATCATAGGCGCAACTCAGAGCCACGAAGTAGGGAGAACTAACGAAAGGGGCATCAAAAACTAATCGGCTAGGGGCCTATTAGGTGGAAAATCAGGAAGAGTCATTTAAATACTCAATTACGCTTTCATTGAGTTTGACTGTATCTGAGAGGATAACAAAAGTGTTAACAGAAATCATAATTAACTTATTCGATACGTAGCCTATTAGATTAGGTAGGGAAAAAATAGTGACGGTGGATAAATATATTTTTGAAAATGCATCACAGAGATAAAAATGCGATTGTCACGCGAGGTGAAAAAAACGTAACTATAACTGTCGCGCATATGTAGACCACGGATTCCGCAACTGTCATACGTCCAACTAATTAACCAAGTAACTGACTGATATATTTCTTGTGTAATTTCATTGCGCCATGCGGTGACAGACAGATTACCACTCCGCATGCAGACAGCAGAAATGCGGCATTCGTGTAATAATGTACAAGTCTGCAGCGAGTACACAGGCCGAAAAATGAAGGATATTTAGACCTACATATCTAAAACCCAAAGCTGTTTTATCCCCCTTGAGCTACCGATGCAAGTTCCTCATTACTTCTCGCCTCATACCTTTTTGTACTTCCTTTTTTTCCTCTTGCCTCTTGTTTCCTGCTTTTACTGCGGGTCCTCACAGAAGTCTAGGGCCCGAAAAGTGCAGAAGAATATTGGTATAATATAGCCCTGAAATTATGCCAATTTTTTTCTGAAGGCCGGATATGTACAGACCAAGGCACAAAAGCAATAGCTGACATCGCTGCTGCGCCTAACAAATTAGTTTATTTCTGAACGCGCTGATTTACGGTTCGCCGTCATGAAATCGAGGCTCGGGGCGCCAATTTCAGTTAGGCTACAGTTATAGTCCTAATGTAATCGGATGGCTGGCTGGCGCACTTTAACTAGTGTACTTCATTAAGCAAGTCGCCCCTGGCGAATATTGGTCGACTAAAGCACTTCCGGTCAACGCAGTGTCGCCCCCTGTCGTCGATCGACTGAAACAGTTAGGCAGAGTCGGCGGCGGCCCTCTATTAGCGATATAGTAATAACGCTAGAGGGCACAAGCGTGCCAGCTTCTAGAAATCATATGTGGGGCTGTAGCTTCCCTCACATTCAGTTTGTTTCTCTCCTATTCCCTTTCTCTTATTTTGCTTTTTTCCTTATTCCCCCATTTTCTTTCTTTTCCTTCCTTTACAGTTGCAAAAATCGCTCCATAACGTTATGTTAATAGTATACGAGGTCATCATTGTAATAATTATTTGCAGAAAATGGTGTCATTGCAACAATTCTAAAGCAAAAATTTATGTCAGCATTCAGCTACAATCGGGGGGCACTTTGACCCACCTGACCCTGAACTTCGCTGGGGGCGGAACCTTTTTTGGATTTCCCATTTTGCATATACAGCTTGGCGGTGGCTGTGGTAGGGGGTTTGGCTTTGATAATCAAACAGTATGCTGCCAGCTCAGTCTTGCCTGGTTCGGGCCAGTTTTTATAGACGTTCTCATAGGCTTATAGTAAGTCTACTAATCACCTTGAGATGTTGCCACGAGCGCACTCTGGCGCATCGAAAATCTTCATTCAACGAAGTAATGGCAGAAAAAATTACTTAACCAAATCTTTAACTATAGTACGATTATAGTATGATTACAACAACGAAACTACAGTTTTTGTCGTTACGAGATCGGGCGTAAACAGACACTTCGCAGCGTCTAGTGGGCCTAATCTTTTGCTACGAAGAGCTGAAGAGTAGCCTGTGACCTGAACATTCAGATTTGTGTGTCAATGCGATCCAGGATCTGGATACAAGGCTGCTATAACTGTATCCAGATTTTCGGGTGGATTTTCTGGATAACTGTCACTTCGGAGAGACGAGAAAAAATTGTTAGATCCGTTGTATAATTTGTATTCGCCAGGTGGCAGCCCTATCGTTGGCGTAGATTTGAGATTTCTGGTCGCAGCTAAGTAGCCTACTATCATTAGTATTTCGTTTTATCATGCAGTTAATCGACTGTGCATGTCGGCCGCCGGTCATACAGCCAGAGAATTACGGAGATAGCTCCCGATTGCCAGAGGGCTAATCCCGGTATCACGGATATCGCATGGGGAATGCCGTTCATATTAACCCACACTCAGGAACGCATGCCGCGCCATTGGGCATTAACTGCTGCAGCCATAAAGCCATAAGGCAGCGAGATAACACTCGGCATTGCGAGTGTACGACAAACCCCCTTCGCAACAAAACCCCCATGCGACATAACCTCCTGCTCTTCACATTATTTAAAGGATATAGCTATTTATGGGAAATTTATCTCAGCTACGGAGCGTCACATACCATACGGAATCACACAGTGTTACCTGTCACCCGCCATAGCCCCAGCCAGACAGGCAGGTACTCGATTACTTACCTCAGAGGTATAGAAGGCTGAGTTGACCTTGGTGTTGGTTATATAGGCCTACCGAGATGATTGACATGTCCCATCCAAATACTAACCACTTAATAATGACCCGACCGAGAGTTGAACCAACGGCCTCGCGATCGCAAGTTACTGTTACGCTACTAAGCCATGCTGTGTCAAAAGTCAGACAACACATTCAGCAGTAAAACATAAAGACATCAGGAAAGTCCCCTTCTACCAAAAATTTAAGCTGCCATTTTCACGAAAATCTAGTGGCTGCAAACTTACTTTGTGTTAAATTTCATTATTAGACACAGTTAGCGCTAAAACGGGCAAAATACAGCGAAAATTGTTGACAGAATTTGAACACGGCGTAAGTTAGGCCTAAGACGAAGAAAAGAGGGTTAATCGAATCGGGAATTTTGTCGTAGGGGGTTAATCTGTTTTGCTGGTGCAGCACTGAGTAGTGATGGATCATCAGTCACATCTGCTACTGTGACAACCAGCTATGCTGCCTTCCAGTGACGTCGTGACAGGAGAGAAGACAATTTAATTGCCTCCCACCCTCCCCTATATTTTGAAATATCTTTTATTCACCGCCACTGGTGGTAAGACAAACGGAAAAAATACAAAATACGACAAAAGCAATGTTTGTGCATGCTTAACCTGTCAAAAAGTACCTTACAAAAGTGCAAAATTTTGGGACAAAAATTCCCCATTTTGAGAATATCCATGACCAAACTTAAAATGTCTTGTTAGTCCGCCCGTAAGCGATAGCTTGCGGAGCGGGCTTATGTTTTAGCGCAGATGTTTTTTTCTTTCCTCGCGAGATCTCCGAGATGCGTGGGCCGACCGGCTTGAAATTTTGCACGATGGTCAGTACTAGGC
>Ga0209454_1004617_pt1 | contig 10349 bp, 5 predicted proteins | sample WorMetHERISLAND1_2_FD_187400 | JGI IMG/M metagenome (GOLD analysis project Ga0209454, IMG submission 187400) | Marine gutless worms symbiont microbial communities from Max Planck institute for Marine Microbiology, Germany - Olavius geniculatus... | ecosystem: Host-associated > Annelida >... | reverse complement strand
GTTGTGTACTTTGGAAAAATTTGTTTTTTTTTTAGCTTAGTTAAAAGTTGTTTTGATCAGTGAGCATTGCTGGGTGTGACTCTCGGTCAGGTTACTATAAAGTGGTTAATACTCAGATGGGTGAACAGGTAAACTGTCTTGGTATATGACCAACACTGAGGTCAACTCAGCTTTTCTTTTCTCTGTTGTAGGTAGATTGAGTGCCGGCCTCTCTGGCTGCGGTTAAGGTAATAGTATTAGTAATGGCCGCGACAATGTTTATGGTGCTGTCATCGTAGCAGTGAACTGCCACTGCGAGAGTTCACCCGGTTCATCTGGCCAGAGCAGCATGAGTGCCAGGCGGCTGTCGACCTTTGGACCAGACGGATCAATCTGAACCTCAGATCTGCCTGTAGGCAGCTACTAGTACTACACTAACCGTCGCCATTTATTACTACTCAGCCCAAAAGCTGATACTTATTTTACCATCCCACGGAGGGTAGAAGGCTGAGTTGACCTAGCTGGCTGGCTTCATACAGAGATGGTTTACCTGCTCCTAGACAGTCATCCATCACGGTACTATCCGGGCTTGCCATAGAGTAACTTCATTGATTAGACAAAGCACGTTACCACTACGCCAAGCCACCAACTAAAAGTGAGGCACATTCACCTGCGTAGGGTGGCAGATAACTCTGTGTGATCCCATATGGCAGGTGATGCTCTGTAGCTCTGACGTGGGTTTTTTATTAGAAGAAATCTCGAACGGTGGAAATTCTGCCACGCTATGTACCATCCATTTGCTGGAGCGGCGGAAATAGGGCTAAGGTTAGGGAGGGTTAGGGTTAGGATCAGGGTTAGGATTAGGTTCAGGGTTAGGGTCAGGGTTATGGTTAGGGTTAGCGTTAGCAATAATAATTTGAGTGCGGATGAATTAATAGACAAGTACCATTCTGCCATTCCAGCAAATGGAATAGTGCGGCGGATTTTCCGCCGTTGTAGCATCATGCTTTTTATTAAGAGCTATACACCACATTTATCTTTACTTTTGCAGGTATATTGAACTAATGCGTGAGGTACAGACAACGTACAATCTGGAGCCTGCAGGCAGCCAGGGTGCATGGAATCTGGATGATTATCAGTTCATTCCGTTCATATGGGGCAGTGCCCAGTTGCTAGGTTAGCCACATTTCACTGATTCCTTCTAGTTGCATTATGTTCGTCTTGTATGTAGGCACATTTTCGGTGGTTTTTCAGCTCTTTCAAGATGAGTTTTATCTATTATTTTTACATTTTTCTGTCAGGAGTTGTTAAGTTGTTTATTCTTCGCAATCTTCGGTATTCGTTTGCATAATTATGTTGTCATATTGAGTAGTTATTTAGTTATTTAATTTTTCAAATTTAGTGATTGATTTAATTTATTTAAGGATTAGCAGTTTTTAATAACATGATTATTTTTGTGTAATAAAGTTTGTGCATGTCATTAATCGGTTGTATATGTATGCTTGCATTTTTATCTATGTCTTTGCCTGCTTCCACTTAGCAGCTGCATTAGTCAGCTCTCCAAGCAACTTTTTTGATGTACGAAAACTGCAATTGCATGAAACATAGGTTATTATGTGACATCTGATTTAAGGAAAACTGAAAGCAGTAATTTGTGAATTCTGGCATTATTCAGGCAAATCTATAACGTCAATTGCATGACAGTTTGGAGAGCATTTGTTGCTTGTTGCTTGTTTTTCTGCAGACCATCCGAGACTGCGGCCGAAATCGTTTCTTAATGAGGATATCTATACCACATTTTCCAAGGATTACATGTTTTTGGGTTGCATTCAGTACATAAACAAGGTATCATTTGTTGAGAGAAATACCACATATCTGTAAATGTGTGTATTCGTATTTAACTAATGTTATTTAAATTTAACATTTTGCTGCTATGGTTTTCTTGCAATTTTTGGTCAGCTGTTAAGGTCAAGTCTTTGGTATGTGTTGTCTCTCTGTCTGTCATCTGTCTGTAATGAATGTATTGTGGCTAAATGGTAGGTTTTATCGGAAACCATATTACACGATTAATTAGCTTGGTGCGAAATTTCAGTGATCTAGTGCAAGGGGAACATTTTCAAATTTGGGGTTAAACAAAGGTGAGGTAGGAAAAATGTGCATTTTTTAACTGATAAATCACTGTATTTCAGAAATGGTGAGAGATACTGCCAAGGTTGCGATTAATCACTAATAAAGAGTTGCATAAGTTTTTTCAGATGGTTCTTTCAGATGACACGAAAACCATCGACCTTGGATGACCTTGAAGGGTCATTACACACTCTGCTATGCCAATCGTGCAGTACTGTGGCTAAACGGTACGTCGTAAAGGGTCGGCGATAGTACCATTGGATATGGCGATGATGAGTTTTTACGTGCGAAAGCAGTTACTGTTTTAGCGCGTCTTAGCCATTGCAATTCTGTCTGTCCATCCGTCCGTCTGTCTGTCTGTCTGTCACATGGATGGATCAGTCAAAAACGGTGCAAGCTATAGGACCAGGAAATCTTCACCATCGGCTGCCTGGAAGACTCTAGTTTCAGGAACCGTGAAGTTTTTCCATAAATTTGAAGGGGGTCACCCCGAACGAGGGTTCTAAATGAGAGGGGGTAGGAAAAATTTGCGATTTTTTGCCAATAGGTCACTGTATCTGAGTAACGGTGCAAGATATCACCTATATAGGTTACTATTAATCGCTAATAGGAAGTCGTACACTGGCTCTCAATTGCCACCAAGTTCAGTGATCGTGGATGACCTTGAACGCCAAAATAGGGGTTTTGTTTTTTTGGCGATTTCGTGCTGCGAGACACATGTCAAGGGTGGATTGCACCGAAATCAATTGAGATAGACATGGAGAAGCAGTATGTGAGATTTTCAGCATTGAACGTAGATTTCGACGGTCTAAGTTTTGATTTTCTAGGTTCAAGGAAACCTGCGCATGAGGGCATCAAAGAGTGGTACCTCCCCTAAAATTCGTTATTTTGCCGCTGTTTGCCAGTCTTTTGTGAAAACGGTTGCAGGTAGGCATGGGCATGCTGCCTATCACAACAAGCACTAGTGACAAGCTTTTCAGTCGTATCAACATCGATGATTTTGAAAGACCCTGAACTTCCAAAATAAGGAGTTTTTATTGATTTTTGTGATCTTTGGCTGCAGCGCACACTCCAAGAATAGACTGCGATGAAATGGCTGGAGATAGACTGACAGTTTGCGAACAGGAACTGCTATAGGCTTTTGCGCATCTCATGAGCATCAGCTTAAATTTCTTGTTATAGTCTGTCGATAGTAACTAGTGATTGCAATCCCTGGATTGAATTTTCAATCCTGGGATCCAGGATTGAGAAATTTGTAATCCTGGGATCCAATTTTGGGATTGGGCTTACAGATTGGTCGTTATTTTGGTATTTACAATAGACTTATTTCATGCATAAGATGTGGTAGAAAGTCTTAAAGGTATGTCAGAATGGTGTAAGAAGTGACTGTGACTGTCAAAATATAAATCGCAGAGCACAGCAAAAAGTAGTACTTTTGCACGCATACAATATTTTATTCATTAGACCTCTAGAATTGTTATTTTAGCATTTAATGCTCGAAAAAGTGTGATTTTAACGACTTTTTGTAATTCCGAAATCTCAGGACTGAGACATCACCAATCCCGGGATTCGGAATTGGTGAAAACGGCCAGGATACCGAGATTCAGGGTCCCGGGATTGCAATCTCTCATAGTAACCATGTCTCTATGTGCAGCAGTTTGGCTGCAGTTTTTGGTGTAATGCTGCTGCCTGCAGCTATTATCGATGTTCACCAATTTCCCATATCGTATCCCAGCATTATACCGTAGCACATCACCGTTTTCCTGGCCAGAAGTCAAATGCTGGCCTTTGGTTATAAACAGTACGGTTGGTCTACTCTAGTGACAGCTGGGCTTCTTGTTGCTTTATTCTTTGATACCAATCCTACATAACTCAAGCATTTAACTGTATTAAAATCTCATTAAAATCTGACTGCTGAAATCTCAGAAGTGATTTGCACAGTCTGTGAAAGTTGAACAGTGTTTTTTACCTGGAAGCTAAAAGCTAAAAGGGCTGATGGGTTTTTTTGAGACACCGTATATTTACGCTTTATGTGCTGTTTAAGGTGAAAACCGGACCTTTTGCTGAACATTCAAACCAGTTGTATAATATAAGTGGAGTGCCTTCATGGAGTAAAGTGAACAGTGGTTTGATCAAAATGTACAAAGCTGAAGTAAGAGCATTACATTTGTTTGCCGTTATATTGATAGAAATTTGCATAACATCAGCTCATTTTATGCATATACAATTCCCTTATTATTCAGTGTTTTTATAAAGCGCTTTTTCTCTAAGTTGAAAGTAATTTACTGTTCTCCACTTAGTGCTTTGAAGGGAAATGTTCTTTGGCAGATTTTTGGCATTTTATGTCTGCTTTGAAATTTTAAGAAAAAAACGAAATGTGAAATTCGAATTGTATTGATAATGTGTGCCAGGGACGTCGAGAGCAACAGCGCGGCCCAGAGTAACGTTCTCGTGGGGCCCTTCTGGGGAGAAAATTTTTGAATTTTTCTTTTTAAAGTGGCACATTCTGGTTTACTTTATGTTTCGAGCGACGGCGGCCCCCAAACGTTGCAGGGCTTGAGGTAACATACCCCTACCCCTTTTTCAATGGGTCTGATGTGTGCTAGTGAGCCGGTATTCGTCAGTAAATGAGTGAGTGAGTGAGTAGGGTTTAAAATCCCGCTCGACACAGTATAGGTCATTTCGGGGATGGCAATATTCGTAAGTAATCACCATTTATTAGTTTACTTATTTCATCTGAAAGTGAACATGAATGCATTGTTGTAGGTGTTGTCAAAGTTCCCGGTGATGCAGCATTTCTTATTCGGCTCGCTTCTGCGCATTGATTCTGTAGAAACGTGACTGCATTGCTGTGTCGTACAATGGTACATGCCATGCCCGTCCGTGGCGCAAACAATGTCAAACAGCTAATGGCAGTAGTGTTGTGGGATAAAAAAATATAGATGGGAGGGGGGCAGTAACTTGCAATTTTTCAACAGTTGCGAATTTCCGACAGAGAAGAGTATGGGTGCACACGATTCCAATTTTACCCCTGAATTTCCCTAAAATGGAGGTTTTCAGTCCCAAATTTTGCATTTTTTGACCAAAATTTTTGGACAAAAAGATTTTCCGATAGCCAAAAGTTTTGGGTGGGCATGGCAATTATCCTCCCCCTCCTGTCCATCCCATTGCCACGATGCCACTGGCTACTGGACAGAATGCAATTATTTGATATTCTACCAAAATCAAGGAGGAGGTGGATTTTCTAACTCAGGAAAACTGTCAGTGTTTAGATATCTGTAAACTTAAATATTTAGTCATTTTGTGCTGTTTTGCATTATGTGCTAAATGAACGCTTGAATGTTTACTTTTTTCTGCTACCAGATTTTTCAGAACATGCAATTATTACGATGATGGTGGGACATCTTGTTTGGAGCTGTGTTGTATCATTGGCAGATTTGCAGCTTCCATTGAACGTTCAAAAGCTGGAAGTGTTTCGGCTTCCGGGGGGGCTTCGCCCCTTGACCCCCCTTACTAGGCACTCTGTCATTTGCATATTGTTCTGTCAACACTGTTTTGTTACTTTATGATATAGTATACCATTTCTGACATTTGTGCGATAGCATTATTGTTTCTTTAAGGTCATGGAAATTGTCATTCCATGACTGAAAAAGTCGGGGAATTTTGCTACAGAAGACCTGTATGAACCCTGTATGACGTCTTTATGCATAGTAGAAATATTATTTGCCTAAATATGATTAACCTCATAACAGGATTATAATGTGTGTATTGTAAAAAATGCGTTTTACGGTTCCTGAAACTAGTCTTCCAGGCAGCCGACGGTGAAGATTTGGTGGTCCTAGCTTGCACCGTTTTTGACTGATCCACCCGTGTGACGGACGGACGGACAGACAGACGGACAGAATTGCAATGGCTAAGACGCGCTAAAGCAGTAGCTGCTTTCGCTCGTAAAAATGCGTGACCTGTCCCTGGATCTCTTAGATGTACAGCAGTCAGGTAGTGTCCGTCATCACTACTGCGCAGACCGTAGAACTGTGCAGTACTAGGCCTACCGTTTTTACGCGCGAAAGTAGCTACTGCTTTGAGCGCGTCTTAGCCATCGCAATTCTGTCTGTCCATCTGTCCGTCTGTCTGTCTGTCTGTCTGTCACGCGGGTGGATCAGTCAAAAGCGGTGCAGGCTAGAATCACCAAATCTTCACCGTCGGCTGCCTGGAAGACTCTAGTTTCAAGAACCGTAAAGCTTTTCCATAAATTCGAAGGGGGTCACCCCGAACGAGGGCGCTAAATGAGAGGGGGTGGGCAAAATTTGCGATTTTTGGGCAATGAGTCACTGTATTTCACTAACGGTGCGAGATAGGGTCTAGGTTACTATTAATCACTAATAGGAAGTCGTACACTGGCTCTCGATTGGCGCCGAATTCAATGACTTTGAATGACCTTGAACGCGAAAATAGGGAGTTTTCTGGATTTTTTGGCGATTTTGGACCGCGACACAAGTCTATATCATTCACAAGATGGCGCCACGGAACTATCGTTATGCGATCCAGAATTTGGTATTTTTTATATTAACTTAGCGTGAACACCCCAATTTTCAGCTAAACTATTGAACCGGAACAGCTATAGGCTTTCGCGCGTCTCGTGAGCATTAGCTCAAATTTTTTTGTTTTCTTTGGCTGCTGGAATTCTTTCAGACTGTCTATCTAAGGGCACGCACGCACGGTCGAGTAGAGATGGTACAAGGCGCTGTCTATGCCGACATTGATCACGCGACACAACAGAGTGAGTGTCGCGGCTACGGGACTTAGATGCGGTACATCAGTCGGCTGGTGATCAGCTGTGTTGCGTGAAACGCTAACGACATTACTAATGACAGAGGCTACTGGAGGTGACAGTGGTCGACACGCCGTGCTGTCTCGAGTGGACATACGGGCCAGAGCCCACATGAATGTTTGATGCGTGGATCGACCCGCCGACCTGTGGGAACTAGGGTATAAAAATGTGACGTCTGCAGACCAAGTCTATTTTTAATACTACAGACTTAGGCTGTCTGTAGTTGGGAAAAACAGTCAATACCGGTAGGACTGCACGGCGTTGTTTAGTGGAAGGACTGTGTCCACTGTCCACAGCTAAAAGCGCTACCTGTTTGATGTCTGTTGTTTGACGCGCGTGTTTCACTCAACAGACGATAGGCCCACTGATCAGAGGATGCTGCGGCTAGACACTGGCTTCAAAGACACAAGAAGGATGAGCTGACATCATAGGCCTATTCAGTCTGCTAGTCGACAGGTCTAGGCCTATCCGAAGCCGTGCAGTCACGCGTCCTACAGACTACAGTAGGCCTAGTAATGACAACAGGCTAACAGCTCTTACGACTGATACGATTTTTCCTACACCACAACGAGCGAGTTCTCAAGCGACGATTAACTGTGGGGCTTAAGTACGTACAATATTGTCCTTGTCCCCTCCCCCAAATCCGTCTACTGACATTTGAGAGGAGGGAAAAAGGAGATTTGGGGGTCGAACCCCAGCCAAAACTTGTAGTTGCATATTGCAGCCAAACCGTCGGTCCTACGCTAGCTGCCACCGGGCGAATACAAACGACGAGTCAGCGATTCCGGCTTTTGCCAAATCATCTTGGTTCTTTTTATAAATTGAAAATGATCCGAGGTTATAGTGGCCCTATCGCATCGATGAGCTGCAGAGGAACACTTTTTCAGGGGCCTATAAATTAACAGAACGTGTGACTGCGACAGTTCGAGAAACGCGGCAAGCATTTCCGGTCAGTCGAAAAAAAACAGCGATCGAAAGACATGCGCTACGGTCAGTCGGCGGATAGGCATAAGCGATACTAGCGGCCAATAAGTTTGGTTCTGAATTGCAATTATAATTGTGTGTTTTAATGTGCTTCCTTCGTGTGTTTTATTCTGTTGATTTATCCTTCCTGGATTGCTTTTTTGTGTCGTATGTTTGTTTTTTCTGTCTTTTTTTGTGTGCGTTGTACTGTTGTATTGCTACCTTTTGGGTGAATAAAGATATTATAATAAAGCGCCCAAACTGAGCAGTAAATAGTAGTAGCCTGTTGCCAGTGGCGTAGCCAAGGAGGGGGTGGGGAAGGGGGCCCACCCCCAATCTTCAGACAAAACATAAACATACGTTTAAACTGCATGAAATTAGCCAATTTGATCAGTTTAAAATAATTAAAATCGTTCCCACCAGATCTCATTTTTAAAGCTAGAATGCACCAAATTCGAGTTCGGCTGGGGCTCCGCCCCAGACCCCGCTCGTGGAGCTCACAACGCTCCCCAGACCATCTAGCTGGATTTTAGCGGGTTCTACTTCTAAGGAAAGGGAGGGGAAGGGAGACGAGGCCCTCCAATTGAAATTTCTGGCTACGCTACTGCCTGTGCCGGTGTCGAAGGCACGTTTAAAATACATGTATATGCTCCATACCGATCTGCCAGCCGGCGTTCGTGAAAGATGCCAGCGCTACACTATGGTAGTGGATAGTGGACACTGTAGCACCGTCACAGACTGCTGCTATAACAACCTGGCATATACGAGGCCCTCAACGTGACGTGAAGTCCGCAAGGACGCGTGACTGACGACCATTAAGCCTCCGCGCGCGAACACGTGCCTGCCTTCCGACGGGCCAGTCTCATAAAACGCAGTCGATTACGTTGTTTGCGATGCCCTTCGATAGACGCTTGTATAGCGCCCTCGCGGCGATTCGCCACAGAACAGCTGTATACTGTAGGCCTACCAACATGTGGCCATCACCGAGTGAGGCAAACTCGGATACGAGCCATCCGCATATAAACAGTGATTTACCGTAAGGGACCTGTACTCACTTATCAGATCTCTATTTGCTATTATGTAGTCGCATATCCGGTGGGCATTATTATGCTGTGGCCACTCTTAATACTTCAACTGCTGGGGCTCCTCTTCATTTTGGCTGAAATGCAATGATCTTTTAAGCTATAGGTTTAAGTTGTACATTATTAGTGGCAAAACGACGCCTGCACGGCGACTTTCGAGTACACGAAACCGTGTAGCCTCGCTATTAGGCCTAGTGACGCATTATAGACCTACGAATGCACGTTCTGAACTCGTCAGTCGTCACTGCATCGCGTCAGTATAGGCCGATATACCAAGGAATTGCTTTTACAGGGTGCGGCAAAAAAGTGGACCCCTAAAGTTTCTCGCTTTTTTCTCAGCAACCGTTTGGAATTTTAATTCGAAATTTACAGATTTATTTACAAAAACCTTCTACATCTAACTGCTAAGTAGAACATGATTCTGTAGAAAAACGACGAAATTACAGACTTTTTAACATGATCGCCTACCGATTTTTCAGCATTCAAAATGTTCCGGCTACAACCCAATTTAATAACATCGTTGAAACAACACAGATAATAATGATCAGATGCCAGAATTCCCATGTCACTGTGAATGTTCGAAGTATCCACCGCCAGCTCCAAGCTACACCACCAGCCTCCAGTTGCCTTATTTGAGAAATCTTTAACAGCCTTGTCGATCGGTCCCTGTGGCAGGTTGTCTCAGATAACTTGAAACGCTTCCTTGAATTCTGCGCATGTTTTCGGCTTTGTTTTAAGCTTGCGGTAAACCGCGAACATTGCACCCCGTACGTGATAGTCCATTGAGTTTATATCCGGTGAATTTGGAGGCCATTGGTTTTTTTGTAATGATATCTGGACAGCTGGCCCGCAGCCAGTTCTGTGCGCTGCTCGGCGTTGCGAGCTGTGTGTGCTGACGCGCCGTCCTGCTGGAAGATGAATCCGGTGGGCAGCCGGCGATTGCTTTAAAGGAACGATAATTTAGTGATAATTTATAAGCAATATAAATTACTGTTTATCAAAACGTCACTGTGACGTCATTTCCAGTAACATGTAGCCAATTTTTGAAAATTAAATAGCATTTTAGCTTGAACATTTTTTAATGCTGAAAAATCGGTAGGCGTTCATTTTAAAAAGTCTACAACTTCGTCGATTTTCAACGTATTCATATTTTACTTGGCAGTTAGATGTAGAAGGTTTTATTAAATAAAGCTGTAAAATTTCATATTAAAATCCCAAACGATTGCTAAGAAAACGGTGAAAAACTTTAGGGGCCCACTTTTATGCTGCACCCTGTATAGTCGGGGAGCCGACAGGGGTTACCATACACCCTCTCTGGGATTAAATCCCATGCATATTTTATTGTACTGGGCAGCATCCAAACGAGC
>Ga0209454_1004613_pt1 | contig 10352 bp, 14 predicted proteins | sample WorMetHERISLAND1_2_FD_187400 | JGI IMG/M metagenome (GOLD analysis project Ga0209454, IMG submission 187400) | Marine gutless worms symbiont microbial communities from Max Planck institute for Marine Microbiology, Germany - Olavius geniculatus... | ecosystem: Host-associated > Annelida >... | reverse complement strand
GTTATGTCCCATTTTGTCTTAAATTTCGTTGCCATGGCAACGGGTTTCGGTCAAGGAAAAATGCGATTAGCAAAAATCGATGGCCCATCCCCGAAAACCCCCCTATAGGCGCAAAAGTCTCGCAAAAATCTTTTACGCAAGCCGAGTTATAGCTTATTTTGTCCCACATTTCGTTGCCGTGGCAACTGGGTCGATCGGGGAAAAATGCGATTGGCAGCATTCGATGGCCCATCCCCGAAAACCCCCTTCCTATAGGCGCAAAAATCTTTTACGCAAGCCGAGTTATAGCCCATTTTGTCCCAAATTTTGTTGCCATGGCAATGGGGGTCGGTCGGGGGAAAATGCAATTGGCAGCATTCCATGGCCCATCCCCGAAAACCCCCCTATAGGCGCAAAAATCTCCTACGCAAGCCGAGTTATAGCCCATTTTGTCCCAAATTTCGTTGCCATGGCAACCAGGCAGGGTCAGGGGTAAAATTAAATAACACCGTTAGATTCGCCATTTTTAAAAACCATACCCTAAAACCAAAAATTACGACTTTATCTTATACACAGCCATAGTTATGACCGTTTAAAGAATTGCTTAATTTTCCCCATAGACGCCATTGTAATTTTTTGGATTTTTGCGAATAAATACGTTAAATATTAATTTCAAATTTTTTAATTTTCGAAAGGCACATCCTTGCGCAAGACCGCGTCGTTTGAGTTATCGCACGCAAAAATCTGCCGAAGGGTCTGACCTGTAGGTGAGTTTTTGAAAAAAGGTATATGGATAGCCATAAAAATTTTTGAGTATATTTCACCCATTTGCCGGGAAGCCCCCTTGAAGGGATTTGCATAAAATTTTGCATGACGGGTCCCCTTGCCGACTTAATCAACCGTGCCAAGTTTTATTTTAATCTGGTCAGGGGTTTTGATTCTGTGGGGGTCGAATTTTTGGCTTTCCCATAAGAAAGAAATTAACCTGACTGTTCGACGACTCGGAATTATCGACGTTGTCAGCCGGCGCACTGACAATCTGTCTAGCGGCGGACTCAACCGGAAGCGGCGAATTATTTTGGGTACCTGTTTCCCGACTAAACTCAGCCCTCCCTTGCGTATCTTGACGGCGAGGTCCGAAATAACGATTTTTACGACGACAGTGGTCGACCCACTGCCTCAACTCTCGGCCAAACAGACGGATAACCTGATGTCTGAAGCAGCCGTCTTCCTGACGCACCACACGGAATTGTGATTCATGGTGGAGTCCCAGATGAACTCGGAAAGCCATCGTCGACCTCTTAACTACAGAACAGAACGGACAAGCGAAAGTCCTGGGCGCATTTTGCATTGCATTCACTCTGGCAACGCCAGGCTCACGGGGCTCCCCAACTAGTACGTGCCCCTGACTGCAAATTTTCAACACACCTTCGCGAAACTGCCAACGACAACCGTACGCACTAAAAAAGAGAAACCTAGAATTAACCATGGAATGTCATCGGCGACAAAAAAGTCGGCAACAAGGTTCTGATCACCCACCGTGAACGGCAGTCTAACCGAACTCAGAATCCTGACATTACTTTCATTCATCGCTACGAGCTGCTGGCTGGACGGCGAAAGACGTAGACCAATCACAAAACGGTACGGCACCAAGGTTAAAAACAACCGCTATCGACAAGACAGTTCAATCGGTGATTTTCCCCACCCGTGATAAAAAAACAGTCAAGTAGGTTTTATTTTCCGAAGACACACTACGATGGCGGCCATTGTTTTGCGGCTGCGCACTGGACACACTAAGCCCGGAGACACCCCCTAGCCCTGATCATACATGCATTGGTCCTAACCTGTGTTCCCGCCGCAGGCTCTGCCTCGCGGTTTGGACACTCTCTCGCCCAATGTTCTTGTTTTCGGCACAGCCGGCACGTGTCTGGAGAAATCCTATCAGCACTGCCCGCGGTAGCGTGCATGTAACCACCACGGCGGCCACGATTTCGGCCACGCCCAAACGGGAAAAACGATGACGCATTTGGATTTTGCCCCGCTGGGGGTCCCCTGCACAATCCAAACTGGTCTATCGGCGACTGGGGCGAGAATTGGGGCTGCATGGGCGGTGGGAAATTTTGCCACCCTGTGTTTCGGGGGGGGTGCACCCACCGGACTCAGCCGCCAAGGCTCGCTGTCTCCAAAAATGGGCGTCAGCACTGACTTGCTGTATTTCCTGTCGCATGTTCACCTGCTCTATTTTTAGCTGTTTAATCTTTTGCTCTATCAAGTTGTTGCCCCCCTGGCCCTTTGTCGTAGGAGCAAAGCTTACAGCTTTTTTGGCTTTAACTGAAAGCACCTTTTTGCGCTCCTTGAGGACACTCGCATCTCCTCCCTCTGAGAGTAAGCTTTCGTATTCTTTCAGCCTACACAGGTGGTTCAAAGCCTCGTCCAAATTTGCCGGTTGCAACTCAAAAATTTTTATTCGCAATTGGGTTTTATCCAAACTGTTGAAAAAGCAGTCTCGACCCACGATCTCGGCCATCTTGTTAGTTTTAACCGGAAATCCTAAAGCCAACAGACGCCTAATGTCAAAGCATAACAACTGCGCGCTTTCGCCCTTTTTGCGTTTTCGGGCATACAGCTGTGCTTGATAACGCTCCTGTTGAAACAAGTCGCCAAAACGGTTACGGAACAGATCTATTATCTGCTTTTCTGTTGCGTTTCCCTTGACCTGCCACAGAATCTGGGCAGCTGGCCCCTCCAAAGCGGCTTTCAAATGACAGATTTTCTCACGATCCGTCCAATTATAGTAATGTGAACAATTTTGCAGCTTTGCCAGGAAGCTTTCCAAACTTAATTTGCCGTCAAAAGTAGGCAATTTGATCGTCGGATAAACTTTGCGGTCTCCCTCTGACTTTGGAGGCACGACCGGGGGCGTTGCCACCACTGAGGCAGCCTCAGGGTTCCCCACGGGGTGTCGCCGTTGCCTATGCCGCCTAAGGGTAACAAATTCGCCCGCCGACCCCTTAGTATGAGGATTGTAATCAAAATCATCAACCACAGTGGGTCCAAACGACGCTGATCTATCAACATTAACAGAAATGGGCTGCCCGCTAAGCTTTGGCAGTGTGAAATCGGTATCTGCCATAGGCCTTTGCAATAGGCCTCTGCGTGAAAAATGGTCGCCTACAGACAAGCTATGCCTACCCATACCTGATCTAACCGACTTTTTAAAAGCAGAAAAAGCCTTGATTTGTTGCTCCACTTTCAATATCTGGCGCTGCAGATCGTCCGGTGAGCCAGCGAAACGCTCCTGGGGCGAAAAATCAGCCGCCGATGGGACATGGTCGTCGCCCGCCACCGATAAACATGGCGGCGACTCAGCACCGGACACGCCGCTGACATATCGGCGTGACATATTCGTACACTCCTGGCAGACGCTCGCCACTTGTTGTGTTCGTTAATATTTCACGCACAAATACTCACGCAACATTTAATACACAGGAAACTGCCAGGAAATCCAGAATAATACTAAACAAACGCTATCTGACTGCATACACGAAAAAATCATCCAACACTATCTTTCTTCAACCGCTAGCTACATAAAAAACCCTGCACAGGTGGGGTCACGTAACGTATCTCAGCTAATGGCTGCAACGTAGTACTGCCACGTAGCTTAGACAAGCTGAGATCTAAAACCCTGTTTCCACTAGCTACAGGACTAATACTATATTGAATGGGAAAAACTTTCCAACACACTGGTAACGGGACCGCGGGAGGTGACAATTGATACGGTACATAACTGCAGTTCCAGCAATCGACTCTGCGTGTAGTGCGTAGAAAGATATCACTGCTGATAGGCAATAAATTCACCGTCACGCTCACAGGGAAGTAACCTGCTGGGGGCGTGAGTGGATGCTAGCAGTAAACACCTTGACCTGCGAACCTATCCGTAAACGGCTTGCACTAGAAATATTTCATAGCTGCTCTTCATCTGTACGATATATTTTGTCGTCGTCTGTTGAGTCGTTGAAGATCGTCGTTGTACTACCGTCTGCAGCAACTGACAAAGCGCATTATGCCCACCGCAACAAACGGTATACATCCTATCACTCACTTATAAGGTTTCAGAGGTGGTCGTCACCGGCATTGCACTCTACACACTGCAGCCGACATTCTCGCACTTGTTCATTTGTCGACCTGGTGTGCAAGCAGCACATCACGTCTATCAGCGCAATCGCATGTCCGACTTGCACCCCGGGTGGGCCGTCCGAGACTCCGAGTTGACGGAACCGCTAATGACTTATACAGCGGGTCGCCGGCAGCTGTGGGTGCTCTGAATACCGTAAGACTGCTTGAGTTTCAGGCTGACAGTGGGTGTAAATAATGTACAATAACAACACTATAACAAAAACTTTTGCGCCAGACGGCCTACAGTTTTTGTAGAGAAAGCATTTTGCTAATAAACTGTAAAATCAGTTCTTATGTACGTGTATTATTAATGAAGATATTATGCTCTGAGTTTAAGTCATTTTTGACCCTATGTGCAAACGACTAAACTATTTTCGATGTGCAGACAGACTCTTAAAAACTAAGCTGGTTATGGTCACAGAACTGATAGATTTTATATCTAAAAACCCATGCTCTCACCCGTTTGAGCATCTCAATCACAGCAAATGCCTCACGCTCTACTGTAGACTATTTCTGCTGTGTGTTATCAAGCTTTTTACTGAAGAAAGTAATTGGTTGCTTATTACCCTTATCATCTGTTTGTGACATGCAGCCTGCGATACAGAACTCAGATGCATCAGTACAGACATTGAAGGGTTTATCTTAATCAATTGCATTCAGTTTGTACTCGATGGCTCGAGTGAGCAACTTCTTCAATGTATCAAAAGCTTTTTTGTTCTTTTTCTCCCCAAGGAATCTTATTAGAAGTTTGCTTGGCTGTTAGTTTTGTCAACACATAAGCATGTTTGGCAAAGTTAGGGATATATTCCTTGAACCATCTGAACATACCTAATGCTCGTCTCAACTGTGTCTTCATTTCGGGCGGTCTTAGCAGTACGATTGCCGCCAACTTATCGGGATCCATGCGTTTTCCCCCCATATCCCACGATATTACCACAAAAGGTTTACTTCTGGTTTTGCAAATTCTAACTTTTTTAAAATCAAAGTTAAACCACTTAGTTTTATAGTATTCAAAAATTTGTCAACGTGATCCAAATGTTGTTTCCATTCATCTGAGCACACAGCCATATTATCGACATAATTTGAGGCAAAATCTCGGATTGGATACAAGACGTTTTGTAACATGCGAACAAACGTTGATCCAGAATTGCGTAAGCCGAAAGCCATGCGGGTCCACTCCCACATCATGTTTGATCCATCGATGAATTCAGTAAGCCACTGGTGCTCCTTTTTAATAGGAATTGTCCAGTAGCTGGACTTGCCATCAAATGTGGTGATATACTTTGCTCGCGCTATGCGCTAAGACACATCGCCAATATTTGGGGGACCTAGCGCATCCGCTAATGTGAATTTGTTCACATAACGAAAACCAATCACGCACCTTACTGATTTATCTTTCTTTATCACACAGATAAAGGGACTGACCATTAAATTTTTTGATTCTTTAATGAATCTTAACTCTTCGAGCTCTTTTATCTGTTTGTCTACCTCAGAGCACAATTTTTCAGGAACCCTATAAAAATTCATTCTTTTTGGCCGAAAATTTGGCGTAACAATTATTTCATGTTTAACAATGTTACAGCGACCAAGTGTATCTTAGAAACACTCAGGGTACTTGTCTAAAACAGCCAACAGCTCCTGACGCTGTTCTTCTGACAAATGAGCCAATTTACTTGGCTTAATTTTTGATTATGGTAAATCACCTGTTGCTGTTTTGGTCTCTCCATACTTAAGCTGCCCAAAATCTTCGTCGTCTTCATACACAACAACACAAGTATTAACCTCTGCACATTCTGCAGCTTAGGGCCAAAATGACTCGCAGACAAGTTCGCTAACTTTAACATCATATTTTCTGAGTTTGTTAGCATGAATTAGTTGGGAGACACCATCTACCTCCACTAGGTAACTGTAATCGCCTTGTTTACGGACGATTTTAGCTGGTGCACGCCAACGACTCCATAATCGGTTAGTAGTGGAATCTGGTGATAGAATTATTACAGACTCACCCGGAGAAAACTCCTTATGTCTAGAGCGCAAGTTGTAATGTTTAACCCATTTATTTTGCTCGCGCTGCAGGTGGGAAGCTGCAAACTCATTTGCAACAACCAGTTTATCATGTAATTCTTGCAGGTACTGAACTACTGGTTTATTCAAATTTGGTGGGAGAGCAATATCACCCATCCAAGTATTCTTGAGTATGGCACATGGGACCTTTGGGAGTATAGCAAAAAGCTAGCTGCCATGGTGAAACACCAGTGGATGTTCCCGGGATTTCTCTCATAGTCCATAGTGTGTAATCCAAAAACTTGTGCCAAAATTTTTGGTAATCAAAAGCAACTTTGTGAATGGTTTCTTTTATCATGACGATAGTACGTTTTGCCATAGTGTTATTTTCACTATGGCCCAGCGTAATGAAAATCGGAGAACAACCCATCTTCTCTAGTAATATCTCGGTTAAATGTGCAGTAATTGTAAGATGCATTATTCATTGTGACAAACTGACTAATACCACAGACCATCCAAATTTTCATTAGACAATCACATATGGTTTGTGCATTTACTGCATGCAAAGCAATAACAATTGGCCAGCGGGAGTAAGCATCACAAGCTACAAAACAATAGTTGTACTCAACACCCTGGTTGGGAAACTAAAGGCTTGCCACGTCACACCACCAATGGTTGAATGGAGTCGACCCTCTTTCCATCTTCTTGATTGGCACACGGTCAAAGCAAGTCATACGTGCACGATGAACACATCTATCGCAAAATGACACACTGGTCTTTGTATCCCGTGCCATAGTAAGCCATCAAAAACTGTAGCGAAACGCTTTGCCGTGGATTTGTAACCCATGTGCGCACCAAACACGTCTCATAAGCCAAATCAATAGCCTGCTGTCTACGATTTTTTGGAAGCACCAACTGCTCCACCGTTTGACCCGCGACCAAGTCAACTCTATGAAGGACACCATGCTTAAAATAAAACCATCCATAATTTCTCTTAGCCAGCGAAAAACAAGCAAGCAACGTCTTGTCAGCCAACTGCTCAGATCTTAACTTTGCTGCGTCGGCATTGTCAGGAACATCAGTCACCGATTCAACTGGACACAAAGTTTTAGAATCAGAAGCCATCAAACCATCAGTAACATCAACAACCCGAGGGGTAAAATTATCATAACGAACCGACTCCTCGTCACCACCGGTCTGATTGTCGTCTTTATTTTGACCCCTATGTCTATCCAGATCATCATCAACAACACCAACCTCATCATTACCATCAATATCATCACTGTCACTATCTGAAAGGCTCACAACATTACAGGGTGGCTCAACGTCAACCTAAGGCATCAACTTGCTCACGACATTAGCTGTTAGAATCAATGCACTATTCGCATCTGCACACACGGCACATACAAATGATACAACACAATCAGAATAATCAGCAGGAGCAATGTTCAAACGCACAAGTAAAACCGAAATGGACTCACCAATCACACCTTTAATTTTTACAAAACCAATCTCAACTGGCTTAAGTTCAGATATAGCCGCTGCATTCGCCAAATTAACCTCAGCACCTGAATCGAACAGTCCACTCAGAACACACTGATTGCCCTGACTATCGGACACCACAACTGGCAAGTAACTTAACGATGCAAAATCAGTCAACTGTAAAGGCTTGTCAACTGTCACCTTATCTACAGTTGGGGTCACAGCCTGCACATGCACGTCACTATCACCAGACCTAGCAACTTGGCTGCTAGCAAAACTTGTCACCGTCACATCAGCCTGACCAACATCAACTCTACACACAGACAAGTCAGTCACAAACAAGTCTGGCAAGTCAATTTCAGTAGACGAATCGGTCACTGGTAACAAATCTGCCTGCGTCTCCTGATTCAACATCTCAACAGCAGCCGTACATGCATTCACTGACTTGAATTTTTTTGTCAGCTGAAGCATTTGCATGATGTGCCTGTGCCTTATTGCCATGGCTTGCAGGTTTACCGTGATAGGTAGATATGTGATTGTAAGAACCACTGGCGCCTACTGGATTTATTTTCAGCCGATTGGTAAAACTGTTTTCCCTGCTGAAAATTTTCCGCGGCTTTCTCTTTTTGTTTGGGAAAAATTTGCCTGAACTGACTCAGTGGTATTACCCGTAACCTTGCTGATAGCAGACTGCACAGTCCTAGGCTTATCAGAGGTTAAATGCGTATCGTAGCACATATCTAGCGCTTCCAGCAGTGCAGACAGTTTTAGCCAACCATCATCGGCTTTATTTTCAAGGGACAGAACATGCTGTAATGCTGCTCGTGACGGAATGGATTTAATCCTATCGCACACTAGTAACTGCATTAGTTGCTCGTGAGTCTTTGCCAAAACAGACATTAAACGATTGCCATACAGTGTGTACGTCTCGTCTGCCTTAGGCTGGAGTGAATTAAATTTTTCAAGTAATGCAGCTGGACTGAGATGAAACTCATAAAAAAGTAATTTCTTTACTTCCTCATAATTTAAAGCTTTATCAGAATCCATTCTAACTAGGGCTGCAGTGCGATTAAAATTTTTAATCACGATTAATCTTGCGATTAAAATAATTAATTTTAGTTAATCTCGGAATTAATCGCATAATAAAAACCAGACAATATGTATCAATTATTATTCAAAGCTCAATTCACTCAAAAGTCGCAATCTAATACTCGAATGCAATCTCAAATGCTGGCTTTTAGGTTGCTGTCATTACAGACCCAACCAGTTATTTAAGCACACAAGTTTGTTGACATTAGTTGGAGAGAGAGCAGCACGGGTTTTGCTGACGATAAGTCCAGACTTCGAAAAATACGTTTACAAGGAACAGTCTTCCGATTTCAACAATAAATAAGTAAATCAAATACACATATAACGTTGCACCCACGATTAAGAATTAATCGCGATTAAAAAAATTAATCGCGATTAATAGATTAACGCGTTAATCTCACGTTAACTGCGATTAATCTGCAGCCCTAATTCTAACAATTAATGCTCTAGCCTGCTCAGTTACATGTGGCTTGAGCAAGTGAACTTTGAACTCTTTTTTACAGCGAAATCAACAAACAGTTTTTCCACTGTACGGAAATAGAGCGTCAATTCTATGGGATCGGAAGGCATTCTAGCCATGGATCCCCGCAGAGCATTAGAAAACAACTTAGCCTTATACACTGTTGACTCCATCCTCTTCTTTTCAACCGTATTCTTCGTCTCCAATATTTTCAACACGTCTTTCTTTAATGCAGCTATTTTCTCCAACTCCGACCTTTTTAACTGAAGCTCATGTTGCAATTTTTTTGCTCAGCCTGCATTTTTTTTTCCATGTTCTGTTCTATCTGGAGTTTTTCTTTCTGCAGGTGCAACCTTATTTTTTCATGTTTTGTTTCATCTGGAATTTTTCTCTCTGCAAGTTAATTTCCGCCTGCATCTTTTCCCTTTCCAAAGCGATTCTCTCTCTTTCGACTGTTATTTTCATACGCACAATCTCCAACGACTCATTTTTCTCTTCTATTTCTACAGCTTTATCAGGTTCACCGGCATGCTGTTCTTCGATACCAACAGCACCTTGCTCCTTATCTTCACCTCAACGCTTAACCCAAGTCTCTGCCAGTGCTTCTTTCAAATCAGCTAATGGCACACCTTTCAAGTGCTCGGAATTCCAGCCGTCTCTCTTTCTCTGTCTCTTGACGGCTTCCTCCGACATCTTTTTTATTCGTTCTGGCTCTAACCGTTCCATCCAAGTGCCTTCCATACTTTTTGTATTGCCAACAAACAAACCATCTCGGCAAAGTGCTAATGATGATCCTAACAAAAAAACTGAAGTCACAGATAAAAGAACACATGGCAGACGAACAAGCAGGATTTCGAAAAGACAAGAGTACAGTACAGCAGATCCTAGCCCTGAGACTAATAGCAGAGAAAGCACGACGAAAGGGTAAAAAGAGTTTCAACTGCTTCGTCGACTTCAAGAAGGCATTTGACAACATAGATCAGACGGTGACCTAGACTGTGCTAGAGTCATATGGAGTGGACCACCAGTTAGTCCAGTTGCTAAGAGACATCAATGAAAATGCTCAGGCAGCAGTGAGAGTATGTGGGCAAGAAGGAAGCTGGTTTGCAACCAGCAGGGGTACAAGACAAGGAGATCCAATATCACCCACTGTGTTCATCGC
>Ga0209454_1004611_pt1 | contig 10352 bp, 2 predicted proteins | sample WorMetHERISLAND1_2_FD_187400 | JGI IMG/M metagenome (GOLD analysis project Ga0209454, IMG submission 187400) | Marine gutless worms symbiont microbial communities from Max Planck institute for Marine Microbiology, Germany - Olavius geniculatus... | ecosystem: Host-associated > Annelida >... | reverse complement strand
CTGCATAACTCATGCGACCCACTCGCTGTTGATGTATCATTTCAGTTTGTCGACTTACCAATACAGTTTTAAAATAAAGACGAAGCAACAGATTTTCAGTGATTTTGTGGTCTCAGTAATTTTTTGAGCTAACACATGCACTACCCAGTATGAATTCATTGTTGTCAATGGTCAAACTACGACTTCTGCATTTCACAAGGTAGTGTAGCGACAGATTTAGGGCGAGGTGGCCAAAACAACATACATTGGCGTCAAGTTTCCTTTTAAGATCGCGTACCAAAAATTATTAAAATCGGCCAATGTTTCACGGAGCTATTGAACAAATAAAAGTGGCACGTTTTTATGGATCGCGGTGTCGAGTGGAATACTGTTTTTGCATAGTTCAATTGCCAGCAGCAATAACAAAGAATATTTAACTGCTGTATTTAAATGCTAACTTTAGTCACGTAAAGAATTTCTTTAGAAAATTTTGCTGAAAACCACATGACTCTATGACATATGGCTGCAAAATTATGGTGTTATTATCTTTGTGCCGTTTTTTGGACCACCCTGTACAAATGTTTTTCTATAGGACACATAAGTTGTGCTTCTTGCTTATATTCGAGACATTAGATAAGATCACACAAAATATTTCACTGTCAGAAAAACCGTACGTAATCCTCCTAAAACTATTTTTGTAATGTGCGCATATAGTTTATGAAGTAATTTAAATCTAATTGTTAAAAATATTTTTTCAATACATTACAAATTTACAATGCACTGCGTATGTTTTACAGGCGAAAACATCAAACCAGATCAGCCGACACGAATGAGCCCTGAAGAAAAAGAGACTTGGATCACTATTGCGACAGTTAATTCACAGATGGGACCCACGGATTCTGTACGACAGCTATGGGCGAGCATAGCGGTGTCATCAAAGTCATCTCCGGAGTCGATTGACGACATCCAGTCAGTCGGTGCGAGCAGGTCCGAGTACAGTGACGTCACAGCGGCGTCATACACCACGGCAGCGCCATCCGCCACACAGTCACTGCCAGCAGCAGACTGCAAGCCTATCGACCCCACCGCGTGTGAACAAAGAGCTGCGAGAAGTTCACGCTCAGAGTTGACGTCATCTTGCCCGGCGCAGAAGGCAACATCACGCGACCTGATGACCTTGGACGACCTTGACGCATGCGCGTGCTCGTGTATGACAGACAGCAACCAAACAGTGAGATCCAAGAGATCCAAGTCGAGACAGTGTCTGAGTGACACCGTTCCCTCGTCACCAGCTGATACATCAGCTGCCTCGTCATACGTCACGGTGATGTCAACAAGCGACAAGCCGTGTCGCACGACGACCACCCATCGACGCGACTCGTCTGCGTGTCGATTTCCGATGCCGCCCAACACGTCGTCTTGCTGCATGCCAGCAAGACCTGCGCGGGACACAAGCGAGACTAGAAAAACGAAGAAACGGGTTTCGTGTGAACTTGCGTTTTTGTCACGGGTCGATTTGTCATGCATCGCAGAACCAACAGGCGCCACTGACGAAACTACGCCTCAGCCGGAGGACGACACCCATGATACGAAACAGGTGGCGTTTGCAGCAGACAAAGACAACGAAGCGATCGAGCATGTTCACCGACGAGCAACGAGCTTCGTCCGGGAGACGCCGAGAGACAGTGCGTCGGAAATGGATCCCGAGACAACTGCACCAAGCTCGCTGCCTGAAGAAGAGTGCTATCCTGAGACCGACGTCTCGGCACCAGCTGAGGCCGAGGTCAAGGCCACGGCCTCGCCAGAGGTTGCTAAGACGTCGTCGCATCCATCGCCGAGGCCGGACCGCGGCAGCATCGAACGCAAGTCGGTGGACATCAGCAATCAAGTGTCGGCGTTGTTACCGTCACTGCCTGACGACGTGATCGACGATACCATCCATACAGGCGAGAAGTGTAGACCCAGGTTCTATATGACTGCGCCTGAGTCCGCTCCGACATTAGCCAGTCCAGACGCTGAAGTCATGCTAGACACACCACCAGCAGAGCAAGTTCCCATTTTACCTATATCCGATACAGACGCTGGGCAAGACGTCGAGCCGGAGCCAGAGCCGTTCCCGCTTAGCGCTGATATCCCAGAAGACGAAGACGAAGAAGACCAAAGAAATGTGTATCCGGATACATTGCCGGAATCGTTGGACGAGCCGCTGCCGACGAAGTCGGACAAAGACGAAAACGAGATCGAAAACATGGAGAAACAATCGGATGCGGCGTCATTCTGCAGCAAAGCAGCTAAAGTTAACGGCATCGACGACAAAATGTCGACTCTGGAACCGCAAAGACACATGCCCGAGGTCGTTTACGTTTCACTGCACGAAGAGAAGCAGACGAAGGACACTAATAGAGTCGCATCGGACACTGAGAAAAGCGACGCGGACATAGAAAGGAAAAGCGTGCTTGCTAATTACGGCCTGCAGAGAGATGACAACCGCAAGAAGTCGGTGATTGACCGCGTCATACAGGCGCCGCCGCCGACAGTCTCCGAGTCCGGCATCGCGCTGACATTATCGCACTACGACAACGACGACGTCGAAGTGAAAACGAAAATCAGAATGTCAGAGGACGCTCATTCGGACGATAGTCAACCGAAAACGAGGACAACGAAAGTAGAACCTCTTTCCACGAGCTTCGCAAGAACGTTAACAATGGCCGGAAAGAAACTGGGTTCCTATGCGAAAGACAAAACCGTGGCCGGTGATGACGCCAAAAGTGACAAAATCAAACGGTTTTTTGAGAAACGGAAACCGACGTTCGTTGAAGAACTGATGGCCGAGACGCAACGCAGACGTCCATCGGCGGCGACGTTCAAAGAAGCGCCGGTCGATGAGCAAGAGCCGGAGTTACCTGAACCCGAACCCGACTCGACGCTGATCGTTGCTCTGAACAAAGCGGCGGAATGCGAGCTCGAGGACTACAGGCACGTGGCGTCCCGACCGTCCAGCTTGCTGTACCGCTACATCGTCAGTCCGAACGCCCAGTACGTCGGCGGACGATCAAAGTCCAAGACTTCGGTCTACCAGCCGGTGCAATGTGAACTGAGACCGTCGACTGCTGGCGCCGAAAAACAGCAAAAAGGAACAATAGTTAGCCTGACTGACGCACAAGCTTCAGTAATCACATCAATGACACCAACCGAGTCCAGTTATACGCGTCTCGGTTCTACTGCACCAGAAGTTTTGCCAGCTTCGGCGAGCACTGATGACAGTAACATCAAAACTGACACGCTGCCAGGTGATCGCCGCACGAAACCGTCAGTTAGGCTGTCAGTCGACGCACCAATAGAAATAATTTCACCAGCAGAAGAAGCTGTGCCGACCTACGTACCCGCTCATCACGAGAAACCAGTAGTTGGAGAGCTGATCAACGTGCCGCTGGCTGATTTTGACAGGGACGAGGAGACCGTTGCGAGAAGAGTCAGTTGGCCAAAGTCGACTCTGCCGTACAGCAGTAACCGCAATAATCAAACTCGCGTGTTGCCACAGCTGCCATCCGCTTCAGATCCCGTCGAGACGAACTATGCTGCAGACGTCGCAAGTCCAGTGCAGCCATCTCCGCCGGAAGTACGTAAACATCAGCGAAGCTCACCCGACGACGTGATTTCGTTCACGCTCGACAGTTACGACTCGTACGACGATCGAAATATGGCGCATCCAGCTATCACCGGTCAGAATGTGAAGTTTAACGCCGGATCACACAACGCTAATATTGAGACCGAGGATATGCACGTCGGTAACGCTTCGGTCTCCTCGGTACAGTCAATGACGAATTCGGGTTGTAACATACCGATTCAAAGCAAACATCAAGCCTCCTATGAACTTGTGAAGACAGAATTCAGAATATCATCTAAATGTGAAACGGAAAACGTCCACGAGCACAATCTAATGCAAGTGCCGCCATCAAGTGTCGCTGATGCTGGCAGACTACGTATGCACGACACGGCAGCTTACGTCTGTAGGTCCAGCACGTCTGAATTCGCTCAGTCGGATTCATGTAACGTTGGGATACTGAAACGAGAAAAATCTGAAGAGAATAAAACTCGAAAAGTAAACGATAGAGAAGAGTGCAGTTCGATGACTTCGCGGTGGATGAGTAAGATAAAGTCAAGCAAACTGCGTATCTTTCTGGCGAAGTTAATCAGAAAAAAGGGCAAGCGGAAGAACAACTAGGCGCAAATTCGATTGCATTTTGGCAACAGTGGCATTTGATGTCAATGATGAATGTAATCAACATATTTAAAGTAAACACTGATGCATATTTTTACTGCTTACTGGGAGTTACTACATGTACAGTTAGACGGATCAGGCTGAGAAACAAATAAAAACATCACTGATGAGTGCATGACAATTTCCTATGCCAAACGGTAGTATCAGTAATGTGATAGAGATATGATGCCGCAATAGAATACATTAACTTTATTAAAGCAAAACAAGAAACAGATAAAGCAAAAGAAATAAGTAAACATCCCGCAGCATTCTATTGACCTTCTAACTCGAAAACAATAAATAGGGATACTGGAGATATCTTAGTTTGAACATGTAAGAAACAATCATGTGAACACAACACACTACGGTCGGCCACCTGAGTGCTCCTGTGTATGTAACCGTAGCGTGAAAATTAGGTACGAGTAGGCCTACAATTTAAAGCCGAAACCAGTGGGTGAGCGATCCGATCCCCATTCTCCTTCCCCTCCTTTCTCCCTTTCCAGCACCCTTCCCTGCCTTTGAAGCGAGATCTATCTTAAAAGTCTTACGTCTTATTGGTATTTCCTGGCATCAACATTGATTTGATCTTAAAACTGTTACTCTAGTATTATAAGTTATCCATTATCACGGCATTAATAGCTCAGTGGCGTAGCCATGAATGTGAATCGGGGGTCTCCCATTCCTTCCCTTCTACTCCCCTTTAAAAGTAGAACTCCTAGAAGCCAGCTAAGGGGTCTCAGAGAGTGCTGAGTTCCCCAGGCAGGGTCTGGGGGTGAAGACCCAGCTAAAATCAAATTTGGTGCATTATATCTTCAAAATATGAGATAATCAATTTACCAACCTTAGTGCAGTTTAAACGTGTGCTTATGTCTTTGTCTAGGAGACTGGGGGCAAAGGGGACTAGACCACCCTGTCTACGCCACTGTGTTAGCTAGTGACTAGTACATTGCAGGCTTAACTTCTGCACAAGCTTTGTGTCCATCGTACACTCATTAACAAGTAGGCCTAATTATTCCTATCTCTAAACCTTTAGTAGCAGCAGTCAGCGTCCAAAGTGCACAGATTAATTACAACCCACCTGACCTTCATATTGGCTAATCAAGGTGACCACTGACCAACGCGCTTACAGTTCATTATTGCTAGTAATGCATGTCTAACTTTGCATACGTTGAACAGGATACGACGGTTACAAATAATATCAAAACAACAACATTTTCTGCATAATCTGTTTTTCCTTGACTTACAGAGAAAGGCACGAATTAACACCATAATATAACATACAATGATACTGTAGAGTAAAGTGCAATGTAACATAGCAATGTCACAGCTGTTTAACAATGTTATTCTGATTATGACCTCTATTTGCAGACAACTAGCAATTTCGCAAATAACGTGATTGTTTCTATATTCACACATATTGTCTTCTATCTCATTGTTAAATCAACCAAAAATAATCAAAGTTAAACCCATAGTAGCATAACAGTCAACATATACTGTGTCCAGAAGTCTACGGTATTCTTGACATATCTTTGGCAAATTTAAATATATTTTCATCATTTTTGGCACGAGTCGTCACACGAATATGCACTTTATTACCTCCGCCAAGGAGGTAATGTTTTTGCCGGTTTTTGTTTGTCTGTTAGCAAGATAACTCAAAAAGTTATGGACGGATCTTTCTGAAATTTTGAGGGTATGTCAGGCATGGCATAAACTACCAGTGATTCAATTTTGGGTGTGATCCGGCAGGAATCCTGGATCACTTTGAAATTTTCGTTACCATTGTGTTAAAGGGGGCATAAGGGAACCGCTGGCAAAGCGAAGATGGTGACGCCACCTGGCGAATAGCTTTGCCTTGGCGGAGGTACCTGCGGGCTACGACTGCTTTCTAGTTAAAATATCAAGCACTTTTGCCTGATATTACATTATCTCCATGTGGTCATCAAAAACCTCGTTGTGAAAATGGCAGTTTCAGTGACATCATTCGAAGACTAGTTTGATAAGTTTTAAAAATGTCATTGTGAAAATGTGTGCCAACAAGAAATCTGAGCTAATGCTCATGAGACGCACGAGAGCCTATGGCAGTTCCTGTTCGCAGGTAATCTTTATCGCCATCCATTTCGTCGCAATTCACTCTTTTGCAGCCAAAAATCACATAAAATCAATATTTTTAGGGCTTAAGGTCATTCAAGATCACCGATGTTGACATTCGTAAAAAGCTCGTCGTCAGTGCTTGTTATGATTAGCAGCATGGCTGTGCCTATCTGCAACCATTTACATGCTAGACAAGCCAACAGATGATAAATAACCACTTTTTACAGGGGTACCCCTCTTTGACACCCACGTGCGCAGGCCTAGTTGAATCTAGAGGGTCTGGACTTGGGACTGTTAAAATCTACATTCTATGCTGAAAATTTCATATGCAGCTTGTATTGGTCTATCTCCAGCCATTTTGGCACAATTCAATCTTGAAATGCGTGTCGCAGCACAAAACTGCAAAAAATCACTAAAACTTGCTATTTTGGGGGTTAAAGATCATTCAAGGTCATCGATGTTGACATTTCTAAGAAGGTCGTCGGCAGTGCTTGTTGTGGTAAGCAGCATGTCTGTGACATTCTGAAACCATTTCTTACGTGCGATTACTTGTTTCACCTACGGCCAAAATTTGGGTGTCTTAACATTTATAATTTTGTCGTCGTAATATATACCGGCGACTGAGGAGAAAGTCTTAATTCTAGAGTAGACTAAGATGGTTTGCGGATGCTTGAAATCGATCAAGTTCGACATTTTATTTACTGCCATGTATATGTATACTTCGGCCATAGCGTAATGTGTTGCGTGGCGTCGCCATGTGAATGCAATAGCAGTAGAATAACGTCTTATTAGCAGGGGTGCCCCTCTTTTGCCCCCTCGTTCAGGGGGACCCCCTTTAGCCAGCGGCATAAAATTTTGTCACGAAATACTAGAGACTCGAGGCTATCATGTGGTGAAAACCCGAAGTATCTATCTCGCCTGGTCTTGAAACGGTACCAGGTTGTGACGGACAGATGGTCAGACAGACAGAATTACCATAGCTAATACGCGCTATACGCTATGCTCGCTCTCGCAAGTAAAAATTGTAAAAGAAAAGTTTGAATTTGTTATCAAACGCTTTCACCAAAAATGTGGACTTTTTCTGGACAACTAACAACACATTCTATTTCACTTGACTAATGACACTGCATTGCAGCATCTTGCCATCACAGCTTCTCAGTAACATCAACTGTCAAACTGAACACAGCAAAACAAGATCTGAACAAGTTTTTAACAACATAAAACAAGTGTTAAATCTTTAAAAATGTACTCGGGTAATGTATCTTAACACAGGTGATTGTATACATATGCCCTGTGAGTATATACAGTAACAGCAGTACAGTACACAGAAAATTTAGATTATATCTTCCAATGAGTCTGCAACACAAAATAATACAAGTCTAAGACAAACAATACTGCTTGTATGCAATGTTTACTATATGTAATTACATTTCAACAATAGACCATTAACATATCAACTACATTCAACTGAAAAGCAATGCTCCAACAGTAACCCACGCCACAGTGCAATAAATGCCAAAAACAGCTTAAATCCAACAAATACACCAACAGCTGCACAATTTACACTCCTCTGCAGTGCACAGAATACCCAGAATAAAGCAAAAATGGAACTTTAACTAATGATCAAGTCGCCCAATGGAATAATGCATACACCACTCTACCCAGCCAGCAAAAACAAATACCTTCGAACTGCCACAAAATGACATCCTTAAGTTCCTTATCTATCGACTGTGTGCCCTCGGATCACGAACAGATACCAAGGACAGCAGTTTACGTGAAGACTCAGCTGCTGAAGGCACCGCATCAGTTGACTGTGTACAGCTCACCACTTTATCAGATGCTCCGACTTCTGATACAGCAACAACATGCTGCACATCACCTGTTTACCTGCTTATGTCTTACTCACAGAATATATAGTTTCCGGCCTCGACATACTGGCCAACAATATTTTTCATAAGCTATACACCAGTGAAACGTACATCTTATACTGACTCATACGAGTCTGCTGCAAATATGATGTCATTGTAATTTATGACGTCATGAAGCATTAAACTGAAACGATTTGGAGCGCTAATGCAAACAGCATAAAATCAGGCTCGCTGTTGCATGCCAATTTTCCAGTCTGTAGCTAGATTTGTAAATGTGGGGCCCTGTGGCATCTAATTTTGTAAAAACCCTGACAAATACGCATATGAACTTCTCATTTGCATATATGAATACACAATACAACAGCTTAAATCTGTGCTACCCGCAAATAAAAGCATTTGAGTGAATTACGGTTTTATGCAACTTTGAGAGGCGGTCAAATACTTCTGAGTCTCAATATATTAGACAAAAACTTTTTATTGTCTGTACATCAGTAAAATGTACTTTCCTTGCCTATTTGTGTGAGCAGCTTGTGAATGTGATCTCATTGTAATTGGCGACGTCATAGAACATTAAGCTGAAATGATTCGGAGCATTAACGCAAGCAGAATTTAAATCAAGCTGGTAGTTGCATGACACTTTTTCAGTCTGTAGCTGGATTTACCAACCTGGGGCTCCGTGGCATCTGATTTTATGAAAGCCCTGAGAAATACGTTTATGAATTTCTTATTTGCATCTGCGAGTATACGATAGCCTTATCTGTGGTAACCGCAAATAAGAGCATTTCAGCCAAAATACGATGTAATGCCAATATTTAACAGTATCAGAAAGATTTTATTGAAAATTTAATTGATAATTATGTCGATTGTGCTAACAAAAGGCCAATCAAAATTTGTGACTAGTTACGTGGGCCCCTGATGGGCAGAGGGCTGGGAGTGATCCCCACAAACTAGTCCTCTAATTTCAGCACTGCACTCCAGTGCAAAGTCTACAGTTACTCAGCTGCCTGTTCACGACTATGACTTAGTACACTAAGACCACTCTGTGTACAATAATGTCCTGACCCCCAATGACTATTACCTATTTTGAAATCTAAAATTCGATCATGGTGGTGTCTGCTATCCACGATGATGAACGACTCGAGCTGCTTTCATTGATGCTAAAAATCGTTTCTATTTAAAGCTCTATGACATCATAAATTACAATGACGTCATATGAGTCAGTAAAGGATATACACTGTGTCTCAAAAAAACATCCCCACCATTTTCGACTGTAACTTAAAAACTAATTATCAGATTTCTATAATTTTTGGTAGGAATATTCCTGACACAACTTCCCACCTCACCCAACGTTTGTTTCTGCACTACCTGGGGAAAACACAACCAGCGAAATATCACTTTTTTATCGAATGCGATACGATTGCTTAATTAACATAATGCGGAAAAAAGCATTTTGTTCAAATTTCTGACACTTTGGCTAACAATTCATCCAACTGTACATTTTTCAACTGACTGTAGTAAAATGGCTTGAAGTGGTGGACCACTATGCGAACACAGGCAAGGAGACACTTCATTAACAGCAGTATCGACAAAATTCTGCTCCAGACCAATCCAGGCTGTACCAGTCGCTTCTTGACTTCACAAACATTACAAAACTTTACCTTATAGTCACAATGCTGCATGACAGTCAAACCTTGTAATAGATCGACTGTTGGGGCCCACAGATTAAGACAGATGGAATTTATGGACGTTTTTTCATTCATTTTAACACGTATTATGCTTGGTCTTGCTGTCCCCAGGTAGTGCAAAAGCAGACGTTGAGTAAGGTGGAAACTAAAACACTTATTTAATAGCCAGTTGTGTCAGAAATATTTCTGCCAAAAATTATTAAAATCTGTTAATCCTTGTTCAAGTTGCGATCGATAATGTCGGGGATGTTTTTCAGGTTTTCTGTTTATTTCAATACGTATTTTGCTTGATCTGCTTTCCCTAGGTAGTGCAGCAGCATACACTGGGTGAGGTGGGACACTAAACGGTCATTTGATGTCAGGTTGTGTCAGGAATATTCGTACCAAAAATTATCAAAATCTGATAATTGGTTTTCAAGTTACAGCCAAAAATGTTGGGTATGTTTTTTTTGAGACACAGTGTACATT
>Ga0209454_1004609_pt1 | contig 10354 bp, 5 predicted proteins | sample WorMetHERISLAND1_2_FD_187400 | JGI IMG/M metagenome (GOLD analysis project Ga0209454, IMG submission 187400) | Marine gutless worms symbiont microbial communities from Max Planck institute for Marine Microbiology, Germany - Olavius geniculatus... | ecosystem: Host-associated > Annelida >... | reverse complement strand
TGTTTCAGCGAGCTTTTTATCTCTGAGTAGTTTTTACTTTTTGTACATTATCCTTAGGTTTTATTCTAGTTTTAGGTATGTTGTACACCACTGGTCACTGTTGTAAGTGGTTATTTTTTGATTGATTGATTGAAACATCTTGCACAAACTTACTGCTCCATAACCCTTGCTGACTCGCAAACATTTTATCAAAGGTATGTTTTCAACGGTAAAATCCATAGTTTACAGACACGGAAAAATGACGTCAGCATGACGTCATTGGTAGCAAAGAATATCTAACTTTTATACCTGTGAAATACCTGTTTCCTCCTAAACATTTCCTGAAATTTTTCTGGAAATCTGAACATTTTCCATGGAGATATAAAACAAAATGTGAGCAGATGTCTTTTTTCTGAACACAGTGTATGATGCGTGGAAAGTTTGTTTGTTTGTAATACCCCGCTGGCGCCTTCTATATTGCACGGTCGCAGACCCCGACTGCGGTTTTTGAGTTCTTGGCCTTGGGTACGTGTGCCCCCACATTGCCTCCCACTTCCCCCACGAGCGGAATGACGCAGGGTTAAGTGTCCGGGTATAGCAGAGTGGACCAGCCCGTACGTTTTCTGTCTGGCTTTGAATATTGGAGTTGAACGTACTTTTGTACTAGATAGCACTAAATCAGTAATAATAATAATGTTTTTTTTTATTTGCAGACCAACAAATTACATTTGACATCTGATATACAGGATGGGCTGAAAAAGTGACACTTGTTTCAACTATGTCAGTAGAATGCCAGATAAACTGCAAATCGTCAGATGTTTGTACTGTTTGATCAACTTTGGTAGCATTTGCTATTAATCATTCACAGTTTAAATGTACTCATTTTTTCAAAAGATTTTTATAATTATCTCCGCCAAGTGAACGTATTGAACATTGGAGGAGATTAAGAGATTGGTTGTTCTGTCCATCGGTCCGTGTGTGTATCCATCGTTCTGTGTTTGTGTGTACATATATTTTGAGACGCCATATTTCTATAACGGTGCCAGATAGACACATGGTCACAATGGACCACCCATAGGAAGTCGACCACCGCGAGTCGAATGGTCACCTGACAGATGACGTCACGTGGCCCCATTATCTTTAGCTGTAGTTGTAGTTGTAGTTGTAGCTGTAGGTGTAGTAGTAGTTGTAGGTATAGGTGTAGCAGTAGTAGTATAGTGGTTGTAATGTTTAAATTACTTCACTTGGCGGAGATATGCACTCTTACGAGCGCCTTCTAGTTATTTCAGAAACGAAGTGTTTCTGCACATGCAGGTTGTGAAGCAAACAGTGTTATCAAGATAATGCTATCAGTGTGGCATTAGTTAATCCAGCCATCCTGACGAAATTACAATTTATTCGCATATAAACAGAACGTGCTTACTCGAGACGTCGTGAGTAAACAAAAATTCAAATATAATTTATCTAAAAAGGAGAAAACTCAAATTTCAAAAGGGTGTCACTGTTTTGGCCCACCCTGTATATGGATTGTACACTGTGTCTCAAAACAACATCCCAACATTTTCGACTGTAAATTGAAAACGAATTATCAGATTCTGATAATTTTTGGTATGAATATTCCGGACACAACTTGTCATCAAATGACCATTCAGTTTTACACCTCACCCAACGTTTGTTTCTGCACTACCTGGGGAAAACACAACCAGCGAAATGCGATTAATAATTTTTGGCAGAAATATCGAATGCGATGTGATTGTTTAATTAACATAACACATAAAAACACATTTTGTTCACATTTCTGACACTTTGGCTGACAATTCATCCAGTTGTCCATTTTTAACTGCCTGCAGTAAAATTGCTTGAAGTAGCCCACTATGCGAACACAGGCAAGGAGACGCCTTCTCAATTCATTGACAGCAGTATCGATAATGTTCTGCTCTAGACTAATCCAGGCTGTACCAGTCGCTTCTTGACTTCACAAACATTCCTAAACTTCATCGGGTAGACACACTTTTGCATGAGAGTCCAACCTTGTAATAGACCGGCTGTTGGGGCCCACAGATTAGGATAGATAAATTTATTGACGTTTTTTCATTCATTTTAACACGTATTATGCTTGGTCTGATTTCCCTAGGTAGTGCTGAAGCATACATTGGGTGAGCTGGAAAACTGAACAGTCATTTGATGGCAAGTTTTGTCAGGAATATTCATACCAAAAATTATCAAAATCTGATAATTGGTTTTAAAGTTACAGTCAAAAATGTCGGGGATGTTTTTTAGACACGGTGTATATTGTATTTCATGAAAAGTGATAAATCGATTTTTCTGTAGCGAGTCATGTGCTTTGGCGCTGTGTATCTGTAACTTGTCTGGGTCAGTGGCGTATTTGAGGGTGCATGGTGCGAGACATTAAACTTTTTTTGCAATTGATTTCTGTCAAAAAAATGTGAAAAGTGGACAAATTTGCCACTCCCATTGAACGTCCAAAAGATAAGAACTTTGTCAAAGTTAGGAAAAATTAAATGAAGCTTTGTACTTTGCCGTAGATTTGAATGCAGAATATGTGCGTAAAATATTGCTTAAAATCTTTTTATCTTTGACAAATAAATTTCAGAACGCTTCGGGGGAGGGGCAAAACTTTTGACTCACACTACCTTTCGTTTACAAGCCGCAAACTTTCACTGCACACCTGTGCCTGCTGCTGCAGCTTGGTTGTCTGGCATGTGGCCCTGTAGGCCTGTTAGTCTTAAGGCATTGGCAATCAGACTCGAGTTTGACAAGTCACATGAGGTTAACACGCGTGCAAACACTCGCCTACAAAATATAGTGACTATCCGTTATCAGCAGTGAGTAGCAACGGCCACCGGCTGCTGATTGCACACATGAGAATTGATTGGAAGTAGGCTTACGTACCCGTTGATGTCACAGTTTCTGTTTGCACGGACGTGTTTGAACTGTGACCCTTCTGAACTATCTGCCGAGAATGTTGACATTCTTCCTGATAACGTCGATTGCACCGCTAGGCCCAATAAGTCTGAATTGATGCTGGTGTTATGCTCGAGATAAAACTGTCTTTGTAGTCATAATGCCGTTACTCATAACTATTTATAGTTAAATTAGATTGTATTTAATGACATGTAGGCATGCACGAATTTTAAGCTTACGCATGTTATTGCTAATGATACGATCGCATATTGAGTACAGTTTGAGTACCTGATATTATTGGATTAGGTGTAATTTTTTGTACAGTCGTACCTTTTGTACAGTCTGTGAGTCGCGGGATCACTGTGTCTTTTATACGGACTCGGTATAACGGGAAAAACCGCCGCGGGCGTCGGAGGATTGTACAAGAAAATGTTTAAGATTCTGACTGTTCAAACGGCGTTGAAATCGAATTTCTAAACCTTGGGTCTACAGTGTCAAAATAAAGTTATTGTTGCTTAAGTTTATAGTTTGAAAAGTAAGGTTTGTCATCATACTTCGCCCTGGACGTGCTATCGTCCATGCAGTAGCCTAGTTTAGTCCATCTGGTAAGTAACTGACCTAGGCTACCGAATACTGATCCAATCAAGGAACCGTTACCGTGACACCATGACCTCGAACAGCTAAACACTGCAGTGCGAGTGCATTGTGCAGCTGCTGCTTTGTAGCCCGAAGTGTCGATGTAGCCTAAAGTTCTCGGTCTGGTCTCGTGAGTATGTTTAAAAGCGGCGGCGATGCGTGCAGCGTGAGCGATTGGTGAATGTGGAGCACCTAGCGTGCGAGGGGGGCAGTCCCGTGATGTGGGCCACCGGACCAGTCATAGTTCCGCCCTGAATAGAAGCAGTAGTGACCACCGCTGGTCACACGTGTGATAGGCCATCTGCGCGTGGACGCTGGCACCAGTGTAAGCCGTGACTCTCTCGAGACGGTGGCGCAACCAGCACAATCTTAACTCGGATTGATAGATTCAGTCACGATTTCTGTCCACTAGTCAAAGTCCACGTTAAAGATATTTTTTAAATCGGTGACCCAGTAGCCTTTTTGATGGTCCTGTCAACAAATCAAAGAGGAACTTACTTTCTTCCACTATTCTAAATGATACAGACATTTTTTTGCATTTCCAATGCAACTGACTGGAGGTCTATTCTGACTGAACGACATTAATGAAAAATGTGATGGCATAGTTTTAAGTCGCCGCGTCGATAATTAAAGATCCGAATTATATTGAAATACCGAACTGCACTGTTAGTAATTTAGTACTTTTGTTACTGTCAGCCCAGCAGCGCGAAGTTGTCGTTGCTGTATAGGCCTATTCTAACTGAACCCGCCACTTGTGCATCATGCATGTCGCGTCTATAAATATCTGCCGGCCGACGCGGCTACTGATGTATGTTCCGACTTCCGAGGACTCGCTGGGGACTGCTGTAGCCTACGCTTGAGCTTCGGTCTTTGTCTGTACGTCCCAGGTAATTCTTTTTAATGATGATAACATTGTGGTGCATAGGCTACGTTTCCGAAGGAAATTGCAAACATCAGCTAGAAATAAAATTGACATTTGGCCATATCATTTCTGTTCAATTAGCGATGTGGTTTATGAGCATAGTTTGCAGACAAAAGGCCATCGGACAAAAGGCCACCAATGCTGGTTTTGTTTGCCACTTGAGTTCTTTTTATCAATAAAGTGCACATCTTTTCAGAAGTCGCCCGACTTGTGTAACACGAGATAATTTTTGTTATTACAATTTATTATGGGGTTTTTGTTTTATTTTTCTGTATGCATGCTTCCTTCAGCGCTCTGGTGGTGTTGGTCGAAGTCGATCGATTCGGAGCGTCTGAGCATCTTTCCGCTGCAGCTGCATCAGTCGATTTCAATCCCTAAGGTTCTACGTTGGGGATTGGTGGCTTAGCTATCATGAGTGTTGGCTTTGTGAATACGCCGGTTGAACAAAATCGAAAGTGATAGTAGTAAGTAACAGAACTTAGAGGCGCTTCTTCAACTCGCAACTCACCGTGATCCAAACACCCGAACGAAAATGTCTCTAATGGCCGTTTTAAACTGTTCAAAGTTGATGTCGGCTTGTCTGCTATGAACTGCACGTAGTATGCAGACGGTGTGTGGTATTTGACCGTATATACAGCTCGATGACGTGGTCGTGGTGGTCGACGTGCTGTGCACAGACTGATGATGGCCCTCGATCTGTCGACCAGCCAGACGAGACGACCGGCCTGCTAGCAGACTCTGCTAAGGCGCCACGCTCATCGTCGTCTCAGTCGCTTTCGCAGCAGGTTTTAGCTCATGATATTCATTTCTGATGTGACAGTAATGCAAAATGCCGTTCGCTCGCTCGATCTGTGATTTGAGCTGGTGCGAGTTCTTGGGTTTTCGAGAATAAACCTGCACTAGGGCCGCAAATTTTTGCCCGGTCAGCTAAGCTAGTAGGGCGTCTCCAGCCTCTTAGCTGACCGGGCAAAAATTAGGACGAAGCTGGATCACAATTCAGCTAAGAATCCGGTGCTAGGCCTAACCACATCAAAGTTTTGTAATTCGTTTTATGTGTGAAATGATCCAGTTTGAATCTTACGATTTTGAGCCCCATTTGGCAGATTTTGGATAACTTCAAGGTGATACATGGGTTAGCCAGCAGGTAACTATAGGTGAATTATACAGGTGTTGATTTGCGGTGCGTGCAGGAGGAAGGTATCTGCGGCGACCGGTTTCCATGGAGAGAATGCATAGTGGTGTTGGCGCTGTGTCTGTCTCCTCTGTCCAAGGGTTACGTCACCGGCTACATGTCACCCACACTGGACGAGCTGGAGGCCGCTGGTCTTCTACCGACGCCGTTCGCCGTCGACTTCTTCGCGGCCGCTATTTACCTCGGCTCTGCGTTGAGCTGCTTCGTCAGCGGCTGGTACGCGGATAGGTTTGGTCGTCGAGGAGCTCTGATGGCGTCCGCCGTTCCGTTGTTCTGTGGCTGGGTGCTCATCGCCGGACAGTGGGGCTGTGCGTCACTGCTGGTCGGCAGACTGCTCAACGGCTTCGGCAGTGCGGTGGTCTTCACGACGTTCAACATCTACGTGGCGGAGACGGTAGCAGCGCGTCGGCGAGGTTGCTGGACGGTGCTCGGCGAGGCGTCTATATCAGTGGGAGCGCTGCTGGCGCTGGGTCTCGGCCAGTGGTTGGCTGCGCGCTGGTTGGCTGCAGTGGCTGCGGTGCTCGCTGTGTCGGTGTTTGTGGCCGTGTCGAGGGTCCCTGAGACGCCCAGGTACTACCTGGAGCACTGCCGGCTTGAGGACGCACGACGATCTCTCGACTGGATCCGTGGCGCACCGGCAGAGGCGGAGTTTGCCGCTCTAGAGGCCCAGCTTGACGGCCACCCCTCTCACAAGGTATAATTGCAGCTAACTGACTGGCAGGAGCTGATAATAGATCTAGTATATTTTTACCCCTATCATTATTGATCTTTAAACCCCAATTAGTTAGTGGCTATTTACACTGGCTGATAGGCCTACGTTGATACTCTGTAGAATTATATTCCTTTCGTTTCTTGTTAAATTTAACGTTCTTACATAATGTATTAATTCATTAAGGTTATTACATTTTTAAAAATTTAAGTTTTGGATTTTTTCGAGAGGATACAGCAGAAATTATATGAACAAATGCAGAAGGAAAATCAGATAATCGGCTTACCGGAGGATGTGTCCGTTAAAATTTGCATTTGCAGTCGGATGTTGTTGAAAACTATATTTCGAATACCGTCGAATATTGTTTGCATTGTATTTAAATTGTAACTGCTTGTTTTAAGAAATAAACGATGATTGTGATGATGATGATGTAACGCGGCGTGTTGCAGGACTTGACGTGTCGTGAGCGGCTGATCGTGTTGGCGAAGGTGCGCGGTCGGTTGGCAATGATGATGAGCATCATGCTCACGCAGGGTATGAGCGGTCACGTGGCAGTCAACGCCTATCTGCAGCAGATCCTCGGTGATGGCGGCCTGGCACAAAGTGCTGGATCGTTCGCGATCGGCATCGACGCGCTGCGAGTGGTCGCCACTGTCGTGGCCGGGTTCACAGTCGAGAAGTTCGGTCGCAAGAAACTCTTTGTCGGCGGAGGGCTCGTTCAGGTCTGACCAGTGGCGTATTTAAGGGGGGGGGGCACGGTGCGATGCCGCTCCCTTTGGCCCGACCATGACAATTTTTTACAGACGACTTTTTATGAAAAGGTGCGTTTTTTGCCATTTTCCAGCAAGAATTGCAAACAATGTTTGATTGTCTTTTTTCATACCGATACAATATGCGATTAAAATCGCCATGTGAGATTGCATCTGATATGACGCCGGCGTCGCCGAACGCTTTTGAAAACTGGTGGCCTACGTGACTACGCTCAAGTACGCGTCAACCAATGACCAGTGAACTCATTGGTCAGTTCGTCAAAAACTAAACCGTGTCAGTTCAGTTCAGTTCAGTTACGTCGCTCTGTACGCGCCTTATAAATGAAAGGCGCAAGATTTAGTTGTTTGACTTTTATAGTTCAGTTGATAGCTTGCGTAACATTCGAAGTGGGCTCTACTTTAAGGCGTACTTCGTTTTTGACAATTCCGTGTGCGCGTTCGAAGTGTAGACGTAGGCCTGCATTAACAGGTTAATGAATTTTAGTAGTTTGTGCTACATCAAATTAAGTCAAGCCGTATGTAACAATTGAATGGTGACATGGTGTTTGCTTGCTGATAAGTATATATATACACTTGTGACAAAAGTTATCCATAGCATCACGACAGAGACGAGGGCCCGGTGCGGGGGGGAAGGTTGGTCGTAGGGGGCTTTCGTCGTGGGGTTCTCCGTACCCGTCGAGTCCGCCAGGCATCTGACTCAGTAGGCCCTAATCCGCGTATGAAATCCAGATTTACCAGGTGTAAGACTAAGACGTGACTGATTGTTTTGTCACTACAGGCGACGATGTTGGCGACGCTGGCCGCCATGTTTATGATGTCACCTGCTTCCGGTCACGTGCCGCCGACGAACACGACAACGCCGGCATGGCCTGATGACGAGACGGCCGGTCCGCTGGTAGCTGACGACGCCGTTCGACTGCAGTCGATGACTGGTCGCCTCTCTCTAGTCTGCGTCGCTGTCTTCATGTCGATCTATTCGTTTGGCTGGGCGTGTGTGCCTAGTATTCTCAACGCCGAGTTGTTTCCGCAGCCAGTGCGCAGTGTCGCGGCGTCAGTCTGTAGTTTCGTCGGTCTGACGTCCGGAGCGACCTGCTCGTACATCTACGGTCCGCTCGTCTCAACGCTCGGTGTCGGCAGCTGCTTCGCCATCCTGGCCGCAGTCAACCTGACCGGCTCGATCTTTGCCGCGGCCACGCTGCCCGAGACGAAGGGCCGGTCCCTGGAAGACATCGACGAAATGTTAGGTGGTCACAACGGACATCACTCCGTCACACCTATGCACGTCAACGTCGCATCTTACCAAGACCTCGAGACTGGACAATCGCCGTCGACTGCTTGCGCTACAGCCAACACGTGACAACTTCACGCTTGACAGCAGCCACCTCTTTTTGTACTAGATACCGCACTGCTGAAGTGGATAAGCGGGTACGCAGTACGAGCTTATCCGCTGCAGACAGTGTTGTATCGTACTTGAATCACGCTCAGGTCGCAGTAAACTACACCGTCGCTTGCTTTATCACGCACGACTGCAGCCGACAGTTGCGAAAACAGTACCGTGGCGCAAGCTGAGTGTGGTTAAAGAAAACAACTGCATTTCGAAAGCCTAACTTCGCACAGTGTCTCGTCTTGTTCTCCATTATCAGAAAATAGCTTTTCTGCTTGAAGGAAGAAAAATTGCAGTACTGATAGATTGTAAATAGTGGGCCTAAATTAAAGATTATGGTTTTGTTTTGTTTTTCATGTACTAAAGCCGGGCATAATAAATAATACTGAACATCTACTTGTTTAAGTCACCATGACAGTATTGTCACTGCGATATTTCGTTGTAGGCCTAACTATGGAAGTTGGAATTGAACCGCGGGGCATTATACACTGGGGCATTATAAGTTTTGGGTGTTAGTTTAAGAACACGTCAAATTATCATTGTAAACTTTTGCTGACTGTTATACTATTGTGTTTTTATTTATTTGTGTTTCTTTAGTGATTTATGATGCTGAGCAAAAAGTGTTTTATTATTGAAATAAGGGGTCGTCCATGAATGACGTCATGTAATTTTGGGAACAAAATTAACTCTCCCCCCTTCGTCACATTTCGTCACAGTGCTCTGGACTCCTATTAAGTATGACGTCACAAACTTCCCCCGATAGCCTCTAGTGTAGTCTACAAAGATGAGTTTTAGTCTATCTGAATTGTGATGATAAAGAATTGTATCCGCTAACAAAATTCTCTGCTGTCAACTTATGTGCAAACAAACGTGTGAAACTAAGTACAGTATTCTTAATTATTTTAGGCCTACTGATCCTGTCACAGACGACGACGTGAATTGGCTGTCTATTGTGCCTTCCCACAGATATAAGTGTATGACATCACATTACCTTTACCCCCCCCACTCCCGCCCTACGTCACACGTCGTCACATTAGTGTGAACCCTTATACCCCTTCGGAGCGTGACGTCATTCATGGACGACCAATAAGTCACTGAATTGACATCTGTATTTGTACGGGGTACATATCTAACATCATACGCGTGACTGCATTTTACTGCCGTTAATATTTTAAATTGCTCGGTGGTCTGATTGGTATTACGTTGATTGTTTGGAATAGTGAACAGTTTCAACAGTGGTGCTGGATTTTTTTATTCACGTTGCAATAACGTGTGACAGCGTCATTAGTAGAGTGTATAGGTATGGTAATATACGTGTTGGATGATTCATTATGATCACATCCCGTTTGCATCCTTGGTGCTTTCTGGATTCCTGTCGCGTAATATGTTTAGACCTTGTCGTTTTTGCGCGACAGCAAAATGCTTCGCGAGTTTTAGGTATGGCCTAGCTATGGTTTTTCCGTCCGTCTGTCTGTTACCACGCTGTACTGCGTCAAAACGGTGCAAGCTAGGATCACGAAATCTTTATTGTGCACGGGGCTACCACAAGGACTCTAGTTTTTGTGACAAAATTTCGTACCCATGGGTGACGGGGTTCTTGTCGAACGAGGGCGTGAAAAAGTTTTTATTCTAAAGGTAAAGGTCGTCAATTTGTATAGCGCGTCTCGCGTACACGCCTCTAACGCGCTTGGTCTTGTCACTAACTAGAGCCGCCTGCCGCACGACCACCGTGCACAGCCTGCAAACACAGGCTGGCGCAGCGGCCGGCTAGGCAACCCCGGTCAGCTGTACAAAGGTCCCCACCTCCGTAACCCATATGAATGAGTTACTACTCATT
>Ga0209454_1004602_pt1 | contig 10356 bp, 9 predicted proteins | sample WorMetHERISLAND1_2_FD_187400 | JGI IMG/M metagenome (GOLD analysis project Ga0209454, IMG submission 187400) | Marine gutless worms symbiont microbial communities from Max Planck institute for Marine Microbiology, Germany - Olavius geniculatus... | ecosystem: Host-associated > Annelida >... | reverse complement strand
CATTTTAATACCCAAAATGTTTTTTAATGACAAACAACTTCCTAACCCTAAAATAAAAAAAACTTTTTCCAAAAATGAAGTATTTTTTTGCCAAATGCCTTCCTCATGTGTGTGACAACATCAGTGCACCCAAAATCCAGCTCACGTTTAGAAAAAAAAACAACAGATTACCACAGTAACTGACTCATATTCAACTGCGGTTAATAATAACCTGAATAGCATCTTCATGTTGCAACGTTTCATCTAAACTGCCTCTGAACATAAAAACACTCGTATACTAAGCTTGAATAACAGCAGTATCACTGTAGGTCAATTGCAATAACAATCTTGCTATAGGCATACTTCATTCATTCTGTTCTATTCTACTAATGCTGTCATACGTTGATCTATCAACCATATCTATTAAATTAACTCAAAAAATGGGGAAAAATAATGAGTTTTACGTTTTGCAATATACAAATGGCCGAAGCTGCGAAATGGATAATTTCTGAACTGTAGATATAATATCCACACAAAGCCATAGAGGATAAGTAAACCCGTATACTGTTAATTAAGTCTGGATAGTTACACAAAAAGAGAATAAAACAACCTCTACGATTTCTCTGTACAAACCGGATTTGCTCGAGTGTTCATTGATCCATTTGGTTACTGCTCATCTACGAATAAAAGTTGGTAAAAATAACAAAAACCGTCAGTGCAAAGTGCCGACTGATATATGCGGCCGTCCGTCCGTCCATTTCCGAGCGTCTCAGGCATTGGCAGTAAAAAAAGTTATTGCATACGCCGTAATTATGCGATGCGACATACGCATCATTTTCTACAGGCTTATGATGAGCAGATACGTTGACATTAGACCTCTTGAACTGGCACAAGTCACTGCAGCCACGGGAGACGTCGACGTCTATTTTGTTCCTATTTTGGTTATTTGAAACTTTTTACGAGTTAGGAGACGACACGAGGCAGACGGACGGACAGATCTACAAAGAAAACACGTGATAAACGCAACCTCTCAAGGGTCTGTTGAAAGTTGCGCCACGGACAATTGCATTGCGACACACAGAGTAGCTCTTCACTGCAATCACACAAACAACTCACACACTGCACAATAGATAGAACAACTCATCCACTAAACACATTATTGGCTAATTTATAACTGGCAACAAAACAAAGTAAACTTATTTGCTAGTTTTTAACAGAAAGATTTCATCATCAGATGGAGAAAAATGCAGAAAAAAAACTAAAAACGCAAAAAGATAACAAAACTATCAACAGTAAAACCTCAACAACGTATGAAACTATAATGCGCTGCATAGCAACAAAACTGCAAGGTGATAATTAATTAAGACATAAATAAGGCACGTGACTAGAAAACTCGCAGCGCTGTGTTTAAACTCCACGGCATGTACATTGTACACAGGTGCGTGGTACCACCGTGCTTGTGGGAAAGAAATGGATGCATCCTGGTCATTGGGGGATGGACACTTCGTCTTTGCTGTGCTTTGTACAAATTCGGTGTCTACATGAATGGGCTTCTGTGAATATGGTTATATGATGAACATCCACGAACAATCTGTGGATATGGATGTGGATATGGAATATGGACGCAAAATTTCATATCCGCGGTATGCCTGCATTAATTTTCCCTTATTACATAAAATTTCACAGAAGACGATATATAGAAAAACAGCACTAACTCTTCAGGAATAACTATAGCCAGTTGCATTGCTGGTGGTCGCGTTTTGGGGCGTGGAGCTATTGTACGCTTGTCCCTCTTTTTAACTTTCTTCGCAGCTTGACTTGTCTACAACAATGCCACGCGTCCACGTTACATCGGCAGCTGCTGTTACAGCAGTTTGTGAGGCAATTAGGCGAACAGCTTCAGCACATAAACAAGACGCCTGAAAGCAGCGTTCCACGTAAGGCCGTGATCAGGCCTAGAACAATATGCGAAATATAAAATTTGCAAAAAGTGTTGCAAAACATTTTATAATTTTCAACAAATGCTAAAGACAGAACTTACACGAGCAGCTTGTGTTCAAGACGCTGAAATGTTCTGGTGTATTTGTTAAACGACATTTTGCATGGCTTTTTATTTTACACAAAATCAAAAACATTTCATTACCAAAACGTCTTTCAACGACAAGCAATTTTTCAACTCCGAAATAAAAGAAATTTTCAAGAAATGAAGTAATTTTTGCCAGATGCCTTCCTTGTGTGTATGCACGTGTTTTACACGTAACTATAGAACTAGTTCACATGTAAACAAATTTGGTGTTGTATAATTTTTTCAGACCACAGTGACTTTATCAGTGGTAAAATAAAATTGTTGCAAAAATCACTTTGCAAAAATCTTTAATAAATGCAGACCTTGTAAAAATTGAAAGTCAGCAAAATTATTTAAAATAACATTTACAACACACACTGCAGGCTCGGTTGATACTACTGGATGAAGAAATGATAATAGTAAAAACACCCTATAATGATTATGTCTGCCTGTCAAATCAAGTTCCATCGAAAGTTAGTTAACTTTAGGGAAAACCTGAAAGTAAGCTTAAATAACTTTGAAAACATGGCCAGCAGCTGAATAAAAAGCAGTATACTAATAGCAGGCTTTATAGATCTAATGATTAATTGATCGAACAATTGAACGGTTGAGCATGATCGTACCGCGCTTTTGTTCTCTTCGCGTTCTGCTTTCTTCTGTTCTTCTAACTTTCGTTTCTCTTCTGCTTTGCGTTTCTCCTCTTCCGCTTTGTCCTTCTCCGCTTTTCGCCATTCCTCTTCCTCTTTTGCTCTGCGCCGTTCGTCCTCGTGGCGTTTGGCATCCTCGTCGCTGTGCTGCTGCTGCTGAGGCGTCAAACTCTGCGTCAGCTCGGTCAGGATGTCGTTCAACTGCCTCATGTCCTGTTCACACTTCACCGCGGCCTGTTTCATCGTCGCGTAACGTCGTCGAGCCGTGAGCGCACGCACGCACTTCTGACACGTTGCGACGCGTCGTGCGAACTCGCTCACTGCACTGTTCAGCTGCTCCACGTGATAATACTTCAGAAAAACCTGTCCACCGAAAAACGGCCTATTAAACATTGGGGAAAATCACAAAAGTAAAACTTTCTACAAATAAGCTGACCGTAACTTCGTTTAAAAGAATAAACGAAGCAAATATTTTTATGTACACTAATAAGAAAATGTAAAGTACTGATATTCGCCCGTATTGAGTTGATCGTATTTTACAAAAACAAGCTATAATCATAGAACGAAAAAATTACAAACTCTGCAAACACGACCACGCTATAACATTTTAATCTGCTCAAAATGTAGACGAACTTCACAACATCAAACTATCATTTAAACAACCAACTTTAAACTGTACCTGCCTATTAAACACTATTGCTTAAAATACTATACTGGTTTGTACATTTAAATAAACCGCAAAAAAGACTAGACTTCTACAAAAAGCGTAATACGTAATAACATGAAAACTTTTGATTCTCTGCAAACGCTCAGCTAGGCCTAATCTCTCCGCATCCTCTGAGATAAGTTAGCAAAGTATAAGACAGACCTTTGAGTGGCCGATTTGCCAGTTCTTTAATCCGACATTTTCCAGCAGTTGCGAGCAGCTCTTGGCGTCGGGTTTGGCAGCAGTAACCGGCGTCGACGCGGCGTACTTGTACCTGCCAGCAAATAACTTGACGTTAGAATAATTTGCTTTAAAAATTATGGAAATTGTGCATCAACAGCGCTACTGCGCCGCTACGAATAATGTCGCTAATCTAGGCGATAATGCTGTTAGTAATTAGAGCATGTTTCACGCAGAAGATCTGCAAATGAGCTAAAGGGACGCTGTCGGGTTATTAACCCTTCAGACGGAACAGGAAAGATAGGGAGTGGAACACAAATAAAATGCATAAAATACATCATACGCAAGCTAGTACTACATACCACAATATAATGTCTCTCAGAAACGTCCAGAGCGACAGTTTAATGCAACAGTTCAGTTTATAGGCCTATACAAAGCGCCTTCTGGCGGCTAGGCGGCGAACTAAGCCTAACAGCGGTAGCGGCGTGCGGTGGGTTTTACGACGGCGCAGCGCGCTGCAGCAAATGAGATAAATTATTACAGGCCGTTTTACAAGTCCTACACAGAGAGAGAAAATCGGTAGCTATAAAATGCTAAGTTTAGTCCAATAAAAAGTTCTTATGTCGCGGCGAGTCGCGACATTACCGCAAGCTTAAATCAAAACCAAAAACAATCGCTGAACCCAAAGAATCGTTTCAGGTTATTTGGGGCAACCTACCACAAGGACCGATCTTCAAGACGGTGAAAGACGTCTCAAATTAAGCGACTGAAGACTTGTGTTGGAGCTTGGAGCTGTCGGTGGGCACTTCGAACATTCACAGTGACAATGAAATTTTGGCATCTGATCATTAGTCAACTGTGTTGTTTGACTTGTTTCAACGATGTTATTGAACTGGTGTTGTAGCTCGAACATTTTTTCACGCTGAAAAATCGCTAAGCAGTCATGTTAAAAAATCTATAACTTCGTCATTTTTCAATGGAATCAAATTTTATTTAGCATTTAGCCGTAGAACAATTTAGTAAATAAATCTGCAAATCTTCAGATTAAAATGCTAAACGGTGGCTGAGAAAACAGCGAAAAACTTTAGGGGGCTACTTTTTTTGCCGCACTCTGTATGTCTCTCCATCTCATTCTGTCTCTATCTTTGTCTGTCTGTCTGTTTATTAGGGAATGCCCGGGAACCCCGGAGTACAGGTGAACTGGCTGAACTAGTCCTGGAGCCAGACGCAGTGCGGATGAACGCGCTGATCATACGAGAAAGGATTCTCGGAGCTCTGCACCCGGACACTGCTTACTACGTGAGGTACCGGGGAGCAGTATACGCAGACTCCGGGGACTTTGCGCGATGTATTGTTCTGTGGACACACGCTGTCGACATGCAACGGACATATCTTGACCCACTCTCTGTAGCCACACAGGTACAATCGCTTATGGTGTCACAGTCTGTCTTATTGTTGGCGCACAAGCTGCGTGCTACAGGGTTAAGCAGTGTATCTGTGTGACTGCGTCTACTGTCTGTCCGCTGTAGACGTATTAACTCACAATGTAGGTCGCAGTGTGCAGAGTATGTTTGTGGGTTTGCATTGCTGGTTGCTAGCAGCTTTGCTTACCAGCTACCATGACAATGCCACTAGTAAGTACACAGCTACTACTACTAGAGCTGCTACTCTTTCTCGTGTACAGAGCAGTTTCTAGCCGACCGTAGTTAAGTAACGGTCAAGCTGTTGGCATGGTTGTTATCCATCTGTGTGTCTGTCTGTCCGTTTGTAACAGATGTACCCTGTCTAACAGGTAGGTCAGATAATTAGCTTTGTGTCATAAATTCGGGCATGAAAAATTTCAGCCACTTAATCCAAGGAGAACATTTTCAAATTGGGGGTTGAATGGAGAGGGTATTAAATATGTGCGTGTTTCGACGGAAAACTGACCATATATTGGAAACGGTGAGAGATACGGCTAAAGTTACTGTTAATCACTAATAGGAAGTGGCATATGCTCTTTCAGATAAAATGAAAATCATCGACCTTGTATGACCTTGAAGGTGACAACCAGTACAGTCAGCTATCTTGGCGGCAGCTGGGCTTTTTGTCTGTCATTCGCGGAGCTCTTTGTGTTCATATTGGAGGAGATTGTTCTGCTGCTACATCTGCTGCTACGTCAGTTACTACTACTGCTGCTCCAGCTACTACTACAACTATTACCACAACTACTACAACTAAATGTACTAGTGTGTTTTGTGTTTACAGAGCAGTTTTCTGTCGTTCGCGGAGCTTTTCGTATTCATGCTGGAAGGTGGTCGTCGTCGGCGTTCGGTCGCTACGAACCCTCCATTATTTGATGATGTTCTGCGGATATTTGACCGCGCTGTGGAAGAGCTTGGGCGTGGTATGTCTGCTTCCGGCACCGGTCGTTTACAGGTCTGTACTTAGTAGCTGCAGTAGTAGTAGTAACTTAGTAGTCATAGTCGTCATCATCGTAATAGTAGCAACAACCGCCAGTGTTCGAATAAATGTGTCGCTCTGAATGCTCGTAAATGTTTTAAGATATTTTTGCTTTCATTATAAATTTTTTTTAACCCATTCATTATTGCTGTGCCAGGTTTATTGTGTTTAACAAGCATTGAACGTGTGTGTGTGAAATGGCAGCACTAGATTCAGAATATTTGCACACTTAAGATGAAGCATTTGGGATAAAAAACATAGCAGATTCTGCATTAAGATTTGTGACATAAATTTGATGCATAAGAAACACACATACCATACATGTACCCTAAACTAATGTGGTGGGTTTAGTATATCGAGAAAAATAGGCCTAATAATTATGATTTTAGTGGGTTTTTATGTTGTGCTTTTTCGAATGTTTTTGTTGTTTATCAGGAGCGAGACAAGTCCTCGATCAGCCGATTCATTGTGATAATTGTACATCTGATCGCTCTGGCAGCTCGAGTTGCCAATACTACTACAAATAATGTGACTACAACACAAACAACTACAACAACAACCACTACTGCAGACTCCGGTCTTTTAAACTCGCGGAGATTGAAATCCGCAGTACAGTCAGTAATCCGGATGAATCCACGTGGATCATCTCGTCGGACTCCGCTCCACCTTGCATGCAGCTCTGACACCACGGACGTCGGACGATATCCGGTTGCAAGGTTTGCCATATATTCTCACTCACTTTGGGCTATGGAAAGGTTGGAAAATGTAGGTTTTTGGGACAAGTTTTTAGCATTTTTCCATTTTCAGTTTGAAAGAAGAACGGATACAAAGATACAACCAAGAAATTGGTAGAACATATCCTATACAACATTCTCCATGTCACATCAAAAATATGAACTTTTGAGGTTTTCAAGTTTTAAAAAAACTTAAAAGAAAGCATTGGTTTTTTTCAGCAAAGGAGCTGGCAAATATTTTAAAGTCCATGTTTTTCCTCTTCCAGAGACAGTGCTGTTGACCAAAGTTGGCATTCATCTGCCTACCCCATGTCCTGTCACTGGAACTAAATGCTTTACATCTTCTGTCCTGCACTACTGTCTTATAAATCACCTGTAATATTCTTCTATTTATTGTATAATCTCTCATTACAGTATCTTTCTGGTATTGCTTCAGTGATATGTTTAATAATTACCAGTATGTGTATTGTATATTTTATCATATTTTATGGTAATTTATTATACTGGACTTGAGTTGCATGGTTTAACATGACACATATGTAATCTAGCACTATTTGTGGGTATTTATTTACTTTCTAGGTTTCCGGATCCGGCGGCCATTCGGACACTCCTGGATGCTGGGGCAGACATCGATGCTTTCGACTCAGACCGGAACACACCTCTCCACCAGGCGGCCCGGTGTGGTAGTACTAGCGCGACTACTACAACAGCTAGGAATGAGGTCGTCCTACTACTACTGGAGCGTGGGGCACACCCGGACATCTGCAACTCACATGGGGAGATGCCACAGCAACTACTGCAGGATACTACGACAAATGCTACTACACTCCCGGTTGCCAGATACCAGACGCTGCAGTGCCTCGCTGCCCAGGCGATAAAAAAGCACAAAATTGAATATCACAGCCACGTGCCACGACGACTTGAAGCTTTCATACTTCTACACTAGGATACTACTACAGCTACGCGTTTACTACTGCAGTTGCTGGACACTGCTGCTGCTGCTGCTGTTTACTACTACATAGTTGTGATAAATGTTAGGGAAAAATAAGAAAACGTTTGCAAACGTGAATTATAAACATTACCCTCATATTATTTAGTTTGATATTGACTAAATAAGCTGTTGTGGTGCTGTTTTGAATACAAAATACGAGTGCTGTTCCATAAGTAAGTTACGAAACAGTGTCTTTCTGTTAGTTTTCCGAATAAAAAAATCCAAAAACAGATTCACACTGTTTTGCATCTTATTTGTGGGATGACCCTCATACTAATATTGGCAGCACTTTGAATCATTATTCAGTTATTTACATTTGCCATTATTTTCACACTTCCGTTTTAACATTTTTAGAAATGACATTGGAAAATTTAAAATGTTTGCAAACATTTGTTGCAACTATGACTGCTATTACTACTACCACTACTGTGGCACACTATTCACTAACTCAGCCATATGCCATGATGACTTTAGGCCTTTGCATTTCTGCACTAGGCCCCACCCCAACCCCATGCAGTCCACCAACGTGGGACATAAGGGGCCCATATTCGTCAGTGAGTGGTCCAAAACCACCTATGGGGGCCCAAAACCAAATTAGCATTCCCTTACCTCTGGATTTATACTTTAACCACTGACTTCAGCTGCTACTGGTTGTGCTGTAACGCTAACACTGCACTCATGATAGTAACACAGCCTTGAATCAACAACCAGTTCCCACCACTTCTGCATCAACTTGAGGCTTTTACGCTAGTACACTACTATGCTTACACAATACCACTACAGGTACATGTGTTGACCATTAGTGCCCACAGCGAGTTTCATTTGTGCATGCCGCTTCCGTTTTTTTCTGCACTAGATTCAGTGATGTTTAGCCACCACAGTTTTTTGCCAGCTGTGGAATTTTAAGCTGGTACACATGAGTTGCTTGTATTAAGATAATTTTTATGTTTTCATGGAATTTTGCCAAATTCGGTACTGGCCAGTGATCACTGTTGTTTTCCAATTCAAATCTAAGATTCTTTGAGATGAAACTGCTGATCTTCATGAATGGGCAATCAGCAAAACTCCACTGCAACACAATAAATGTTTCCCTAACGAATGATTATCGAACGTCTGATACACCAAGTGACAGATGTTCTCATTCTTTAAGTAGTCAAAAAAGTCCCCACTTTACTTAACAAATAAAATGTCACGGAAATAGGAAAATTTGCCACATTGAACCTTAGTAGTTGACAGGCGCGCTTGCGGAACTTGGAAAAATTTGCTGCGGAATGCTGTGATCCGCCCTGATGCTGCATTCTTGACTGCTATGACTTTAGGGTTGGTATGTATGTGATTGTTTTTGAAAGTAGAAAGCTGCATCAACCCAGTGGTGACATCTTGTGTGACTATCCTGTTAGGGTTGCACAGCCGTAAGGCATGTACGGAGTGGCAGATATGAACTGAGCTGGAATATATCAGTTCAGTTTATTTTATTACAGCTGCATTGCACAGATTCTACTAAGCAAAAGAACTGTGAGCCATCAGTTAATTTTGTGAACTTTACTAAAGGAATTCAGTTTATCTTTGTTGTTTCGTACGTGCCTTTGAACTGAACTGAAAATTGGCACACCTGATACTCTGGGGAACGTTCGCACCAATTTTGGCTCCTCTTTGCTTTTTTGTTTCCGAGTAACTATGGAACTTGTACAGGACAGACAGATGGACATGCAAGGCACCTAGTGTGGCCTACTGAGACAGACGTACAGTGACAGTGCCCATGTGAGTGTTATGCGGTAATGTGTCAGATAGGCAGACAGACTATCTACAAGGTGCAGCAAAAAAAGTGGACCCCTAAAGTTTTTCTCCATTTTCTCAGCAACTAGTGGGGATTTTAATATGAAATTTTACAGTTTTGTTTATTGAAACCTTCTACATCTAATTGCCAAGTAAAACATGATTCTGTTAAAAAACGACAAAGTTCTGGACTTTTAACATGACCGCCTACCGATTTTTCAGCGTTAAAAATGTTAAGCTAAAATGCTATTTAATTTTCAAAAACTGATTACACGTTACTGTCGATGACGTCACAGTGACGTTCTGATAAACAGTAATTTATATTGTTTATAAATTATTGTTCCTTTAAAGCAATCATTGGCTGCCGTTTCATCTTCCAGCAGAACAACGGGTCAGCACACAGCGCGCAATGCCACACAGCTCACAGAACTGGCTGCGGCCCAGCTGTCAAGATATCACAAAAGACAAATGGCCTCCAAATTCGCCGAATATAAACCCAATGGACTATCACGTATGGGGTGCAATGTTGGAGGCCTACCGCAGGCTTAAAACAAAGCCAAAAACAAATGCTAAACTCAAGGAAGCACTTCAGGTTATCTGGGGCAACCTGCTACAGGGACCGATCGACAAGGCTGTGAAAGATTTCTCAAATAAGGCGACTTGAGGCTGGTGTTGTATCTTGGAGCTGGCGGTGAACACTGAACATTCACAGTGACAATGGAATTCTGGCATCTGATCATTATTTAACTGTGTTGTTTCAACGATGTTGTTAAATTGGTGTTGTAGCCGGAACATTTTTGAATGCTGAAAAATCGGTAGGTGGTCATGTTAAAAGG